>Ga0272446_1006474_pt1 | contig 12199 bp, 11 predicted proteins | sample YNPCB0061_FD_194587 | JGI IMG/M metagenome (GOLD analysis project Ga0272446, IMG submission 194587) | Hot spring microbial mat communities from Yellowstone National Park, WY, United States - YNP-CB-006-1 | ecosystem: Environmental > Aquatic > Thermal springs > Hot (42-90C) > Sediment | place... | reverse complement strand
TGCCATTGTTTTTTTGAAGCAACAACAACTCCAGCTTTTGTTGAATTTGATCTTTGATTGTGAGTTTGATCAATTCTTCATCAGCTTCCAATTGAGTTTTGCGATTGTATTTTACATCAATCAATAGATTTTGCTTTTTCAATTCAAGTTCATTGTTGCGATAGTTGATTTCCGCAAGCCTTCGTTCCAGCTCTTCTCCTGAATAATAGTATTCGGCTTCGGCGATTTCCCGTGTTTTGCCTTTGAGACCCCACGCTGCTGGCCAACAGCTGAATGGAATCAATTTATTTCTTTTCATTATCGGGTATTTCCTCAAAATACTTTTTTAGATTTTCAGGCAAAGTGGTTAAAATCTTTTCAGAGAAGGGGTGTAAATTGAAAAACCAAAACAATAGGTCTTCCAATTCATCTTTTTTAAATTTGGCAGTTGTGAGTCTATATTGTTTCATTTTAGCTCCATAAATCATCATCGTCTTTGGGTTTCGCAACATCTGATGCAACAAACACAACAGGTATGTTTGGCTTCATAATATATGTATCTGAAGCCGTTTGCACATAAGAAAAAGAATTCTTTGTGGCAATAGCACCTTCAATGTCAGTATGCGTGATAATTTCTCGATTCAATTGAGTTTTGAAAAAATCACGATAACAAACTAATTGATTGCTGGATTCCACTTCTTTATAGATTCTTGAACCACCGTTGCTCTTTTTGTCACTTTTGGCAGATTCAATAAATTGTCGCCAAGATTGATCCGCTTGGCTATGATAATGGTTGGTTTTGGGATAATAGATGGCTTGACTTTCATAAGTTGATTCCAAGCAATTCAAAACGTTTGCTTGATCAACTAATATAGCACCATATTCTACGAAATTTAGTGTCCAAGCAAAATCTGATATCAAAACAGTGGGCATGAAGTGCAATGCTTCCAAAGCAGCATAACCAAAGCTTTCCAGTTTGGAAGTGATTAAAGCCACGCGATTGTTTTTTATAAAATCAAGTTTGGGAGTACCAGTCAACGAGTGTTGAATATCATATTCAAGATTTGGTATTTCAAGCGCCTCAAACGCCTGGTGCCACTTTTTCTCACCAGTTTTGTTTGTAAGAACTCGAGCAGGCACCAATGGAAGGTTTTTTGCTAAACGACGGCGATTGAAGTCCCCAAATGTTTTCAAAAACAATTCTGGGTTCTTTCTAGGCTCATATCTACCTATGAATAAAATCCCGTCTTTGTTATGATTGTTGAATTCACTGACTTCCCAAAACTCCTCTTCACAGAGCAGCGGCAAGCATATCACATTGGGATTTTTATACTTCATATGCTTGTGTATTGTTTCCACGTTTTTTTGTGTTTGTGTTCCCACGTATATTTTGGGGTTCAAGAACGTGGTTTGTAGGCTATCAGTCATACTGGGGTGAAATGGCACAAACCCATGTCCCATATCCCAATGCACCGTATGATCCAAATGAGTATAAAAAACCGTTGGTATTAAATAATGCCATCCATCATTCAATATAGCATAGTTGCTTTCAGGTGCGTTGGAAATAATAACATCGGGCAAGTGATACTGAATTGCCAGTCTCATGCTGTTTTGAAAGTTTAAAATGCGAGCGGTATTGGTTCTTTCTTTGGAAAATGCACACCATTTGTTGTGTTCCCCATAGCCCAAAGCATTTTCAGGACAATAATAATTGATATTGGGCCATTGCTTTAATATACCATGCATCACGTCTCTAACATCGGTATCCAATATCAAATCCAATTTATAGTTGTGTTTGTTGCAGAATGCCGCAAAGCCTGAAAAGAATGTTCCCACACCCCCGTGTGGGCCCAAATTCTGTGAACTAATTACAAACCAAATTCTTTTTTCAAATGTTTTCATTTTGCAATCTCATTCAGTGTACTATTCAGAGGCTCAGTCAACCCCTATTGAAGAAGTGTTTTGGGTTTCCAATTCAACAGTTATTTGATCAATGAAATATCAAGCACATGTCTGTTGCACTTTGATATTTTATATAAATCGTCACCCGAAAATCAAATGATTTTTAGTCTCTTGGATGCAAGGTGACTTTGCTCACTATTCATATATTTTACTATCACATCATCTTGAATATAGATATAAAAGATAAGACGTAACGACCGAAATTCAAGCACCGTTGACGCTCTTCACGGGGTTGAATCATATGAATCATATGATTCCACTAGAGTGATGCGTCTATGAAGCGTGAAAAGTTCTTGAGCCCAAGTGAGGGGCTCTTGAAACCAAGAGTTCTTTAGACCCTTGGTAGTTCACCAAAGTCATAATCTAATTTTATATTGTGAACTACCAAAGATTCTTTGAACCTTTGGTAGTTCACTTGATAATTTATCAGTTATTTTTTAACAAACCCGCAGTTGCGATACTCATAAATTCTAATCTCAACGCTGAATCAGTTTTAAATGATCCGCCTAGGAAATTAGTTACAGTATCGGAACAGGGATCTCCCACACCACGCATTCTTACACAATCATGTTTAGCATCAATCAATACCGCCACATTTGGTGTATGCAAAATAAACTGAAGTGTCAGAGCAATTTGTTGAGTAAGTCTTTCTTGTATCTGCGGCCTACGTGAAAAATATTCCACAATTCGATTTATTTTACTTAATCCCAATACCTTTTTATTGGGAATATATGCAACCGTAGCTCCCCCGTTGATAGGTAGAAGATGATGCTCACAGAATGACTGCACCATGATATTTCTCTCACATACCATTTCGTCGTAACTCATCTTGTTATCAACTGTGGTCGCTTTGGGAAATGCATCCACTTCCAAACCCCAAAATATCTCATTGATAAACATTTTCGCCACTCTATTTGGAGTTTCCATTAATGAATCATCTCTGAGATCCAATCCAAGACCTTTAGTCATAATTTCACGGATATGATATTCTATAAATTCGATTTGTTCTTTTCTATCCAGTCGATTTCCTGAATTAACTCCTGGTGTTTCAATACCTTTTTCCAAAAGATATTTGTGAACAGATAATCCTAGATTTCCATCAGTTTTTGTTTTTTGAAATGCCATTTTACCTTCCTTACACGGTTAATATATAAATTTAGGCTGTCACCAACAATGTGACACAGTTATTTATCATTTAACATAAACTATATAGGATTAGAATATCAATATTTTGAATACATACCAGCATATCTTACGGTCAACACTTTTGCCATAGTTTCATCAGGTATTTGATAATCCCTAGCTTTCAAGCCCATATCATAAATCAATTCAAACCAATCCACATACTTGAGCGTTTGATTGAGTTGAAACATTCTTATCTGCATTTGATGCTAACTCAACTAACTGCTGTATTTTTGTGAGTAAAGAGATTTGTCTAATTCTTGCCTTCTCTGAAACCGGTTAAGAAATTGTCTCATATTTGAATATCAAATCATCGAGTATTTGAAAATTTGTTGTAATGAAGTATCCACATGTATTGTAGAATTAACATGGATTAAAGTTGTGGTGATGATACAATGCATATATGTACAAAAACTTACTTGCAAGTTGTTGTTCCAAACTACACTGTAGACCCTGGAATAATCGTCAAGCAAATTTAGATCGATGCTATTCTGACTTGGGACGCAAGTGTTCAACTGCTTTCCATCCTCGATCAAATTTGATATTTCTCTGTTGATACATCAATTCAATTCGTCTCTTCAAACTCAATTTTCTCAACTGACTGTAAATTTTTCTTAAATTTCCCAAATTACGTATATTAGCGCGCTTGGCTACTCGGCGTTCCAAGTCAGTGGCTTGCTCCATCAGTTTGAAGATTTCATCTCTTATTTGAGTTGATTCAGTCATTGTTGTATGAGATTATGATAAAGCTCGGGGGCATCCAAATAATTATCAATTAAATGTTGTCGATTAATTTTTATTTCGTTTTCAATCAGTTCAGGAAACTTTTCAATTTTGTGTTCCAATTCCATTATGAATTGAACCAACAAGGGTTTGAATTTTTGATAGCTGTGCCAATCTGCGGTCCATTCGCTCTTATATTTGAATAAATCACAATACATTTCACTGTAACTGAGACGATCCGGAACTAAAGGTATTGCCCCCGCTAACACAGCTTCTGTCATTGCAATGCCATGTGTTTCTTGAAGTGCAGCAGAAAATACAAAACGGCTTTCCACCAGATGTTGATGATATTGTTGTTTTGTGAGGTTCTGTTCCTGAGCAACCACAAATTCATATTCTATAAACATCTTGCTTAAATCCTTGAATATTTCCAATTGCTTTTCTTTGGCTAATCTATGTGGAAACAAAAACTTCATTGGTCTTTTGTTTATGGGCTGTTGTTTGATTTGATCAAAAATGTCAACTAGGAAAATATTGGGATGACCAATTTTTTGTAACTTGCTTGACGTTTTATCAATACCAAATTTAGTTGCAAACATGTTGAGATAGAAATCAGACGCAAAGTAGTTTTTGTCAATAGCCAGGAACAGGCTTTTTTCAAAATCCATTCCCCATGTTTTGACTTTGGGATTTTGTCCCAAAAAGTCCCATTCATCATGACAGCCCGCATGCCATATTGCGTGTATTTCCAAATCCAATCCCATCAAATCGGAAACATATCTTGTTTGGATCACAATAGGATTCCAAGCATCAGTAAACAACACCTTGCTCTTTTTTGGCACCTTATCCATGTGTATGAGTTTGAACCATTCTGCAGCTTGAGAGGATTTCCAAATGTTTGTGGATACAAAATTCAAAAATGCACCAGGAGTGGCAGTTTGTTTGGGAAGCTCGCCGCCGATGTTTACAATGTTCAAATAACTTTTATAGTCGCCAATGGCATCTGCAGAATCGATGGTATCAATCTGTGCAATATCACAATTGAGATTGCACGTTTTTGAATCATTATCTGAAAATTGTTCAATATAGTAGTTGACAATCTGCTTGGGTATGGCGTCATACCATTGAGCAGTGTATCTGGATTCAACCTTTTCCAAAGGAAGTATGAATATGTGCTTTTGATTTTTCATTGGACCCTCGGGGGTTTATACTCCACAATGCCATCATTTTCGCCGTCTTCGCTTACGATGATTTCATAATATCTATTTGCACCATAAAGAGGTATTAAATGCTTATTCAAAATATCAGTGGCGATCATTTCACAGCTTTTGTGATTCATCTTACCATCTTTGATGAATTCTTGCAGAGCCCATTTCACTAGAAAAAATTCCAATTCTCTGTCAAGATGTGTTACTGAAATTTTCACTTCCACTTTGAAGATGTGGCGATGCTCCGCTTCCAAGAAAGCGATTCTCTTATCAATTTGCGATGCATTGGGATAGAAATGGAATCCTTCAAATTCTGTTCTAACTTTGATAAAAGTTTTTGTAGTGGCTGTGGCATAACAAGCGTCGTGATCCACTACAAAAACTTTTATTAAATCATCATCAGATTGACTATTGTTTGCAATAACTGTCATTTATTATTCTTCCTCTGGAATTTCCTGTTCATTGAATTCAGCCAATAAATCTTCATCTTCAGCGATCACAGCATCCTTATCAGTCATTTGATGCCATGCGTCTTCTGCTACCAACTTGTTGCCTTTGCTTGTACCGGCAAAACTATTTAAAAGTTTTCTCTTGGGTGCCAAAAGTTTTTTATCAATTAATGAATATGGTGTTTCTCTTACAAAAGCTTCATTTAACACTTCTTTGATAGTTTCTCTGGCTTCATAAGCTTCCATATCCATCCAACCCAAGCACATTTTGCCTGGAAGATCCCAAATACGAATGGCTTCCTGTACTCCTTTGATTTGGAGATATACATTGTGACACATCATCAGCGCATAAGAGAGAGTGTCCCATGATGTTTTTTTATTGGGATCATTGTTTACGCAAATATCGCTCATTAGGATGCGTTCAGCCAATGGACTTTGCCAAGGGAAACGAACGTCCAGTGCATCGGTGCCCACAAATTCTTTCATTTTGTCATCTGGCATCACATCCATGTTGTAGTTGAATTTGCTTCTACTAACCACACGACGCTCCCAAATCTCGGGCTCAATGGAGAAGTCAAACAAATCTTCCACTTGTTCCAGTGTGCCTCGTTTGAGTATTTCTTTTTTTACATCAGTGTAGGCATTGGTCATTGTAAAGCCAGTGTAGCCTTGACCTTTGGCCACCGCAAGGAATGAACTTGCAGAGTCATAGCTTACGATAAAATCTTGTATATCCATATGTTTGCGCACCGCGCGTTGTATTTGTGTGAATGGGCCAGCATTTAGCATTCTAGTATTGCCTAGAATGTGAATCCAGTTTTGACGTTTGTTGAGTTTGTTGTCATCACGCAATTTGATTAATTTTTTCAGTGTGGAATGTAATCCATAAGCATTCACTCCCGCAAAAGCCCATCCCTCAAATTCAAAGTCTTTGACCTTTTGATACCAGACTTCTGTTTCCTCATCAGTTCTTCCTTGAAGCACATTTAGGAATCTACATTTTTCAGGACCCTGACGATGCTTGTCAATGTATTTGAGATTGATTATCGTGGCATCCAAACATTCATCAAAGCTTTTGATGCCAGTTTTGAGATAATTATCCACTGCACGAGTGGGAACGTCCAATGTCATTGCAGCATCGCAAAGAGCTTCGTGCCAATCCAACACTGCTTTTCGTGTGGCATTGGATTTTTCACTGTTTAAATCTTTCCAATCCAATTTAACGTGACCAGTTCCAGATGCAATTTGATATCCGCCCGAGTCACCCAATACCACAGTACCGGGGCTGCGATTCCAAATCATGCTTTCCAATGTTTTACTTCTTTCCAAATCCAAACAAGCATGCCCGGCAGAATACAAGTTGTATTTGTAATAAAACAAACCCCTATCTTTTAGCATATAATTGATGCTATCCATACCATTTACGAGACCCTTGGGCATTCTCTTTTGCCCATGTGCGCCCGAAATGGTTTTCACATAAAAAGAGGAGCAGCTGGGCAAAAACATGGCATGTTCTCTCATAGGATCAGCAGTGTCATTTCCCAGCGTGATATCTTCAGTGACTATGGGGTCAGTTCTAACACTCATTGTTTTTCTCTCTCAATGGGATGGTGAAAATTTTTCACCATCCACTAATACATCTTCTGCTTCAATCCAAAGCCTTGCCCCACAGTCCAAAGGCTTATGAGGTGAATACACCATTTTAGTTTTGCCAAACATTTCCACACTGTTGCTGTATTGGCGTTTTTTGCCTTTCCTCACAATAATCACAGGATCACTGGTTTGGTTTTTGGTATTTTGTGCTAATTTTTGTCTATGAACGTGTATGATGTAGGACATCTTCTATCACTTTTTATGAGCGCGCAGTATATAACGATATTCGCCAAACTCGCTGGTGACTTTGATTTGCAATGCACCTTTGCCAGTGATGGAAATCACCGGCGGTTGCTTGCTGAGTTTCAACACCGAAACCGTGGCTGCAATCTTCCAATAAAGGTCCTTGCTGATTTCTTTCTTCACGTCCCCAGCTAAGCACATCTTGGATGAATGTGTGGAAGCGTTTTGCTCACCAAAGTAAATCATCAAGTTGCCTTTTTCCACTTTGGGCATGAAATATTCTTCTCTACCGCTTTCAATATTAGCAAAAGATAGGAATTCGTTGATCTTACTCTTATCCGGAGAGAATTCCACTTCCCATTCAGTGCCTTTGAATTTGGCTTCGGGAAGCATTTCTGCAGATACCAAACGATGTTGTGCTTTGGTATTTAATTCTTTGTTCTCAAAATTGATTTCAGTGGGGATATTCACACCATCTTGTTCTTTGGTACCAATTGAAAGTTTGGCATTTTCATGCACAAAGTTGGGGTGATTTAAAAGACTTCCCAAACGTGCCATGTCACTGATACCAAATACACCAGCAAACTCTTTCACTGAGTCTTTGAATTTGCCATTTAGTATAATAGTTTTGTCATCATCCACTGCTTCAAATGATACCACATCATTCTCTACAGCGATCTTTACTTTGTCAAAAACGCCCAAAGTATTGGTATGATACACTAGATCATTTAATAATTCACGCATATATGATTACTCCCTTTGTGATAAAAATATTTAGATATAGAACGTTTGTCAATAAATTTGAATTTTTAAAAGGCAAAAAGATCATCTATCTCTGTGCGCTTGGATGCATTCAAATCCCAATTTAACACATTTAATAGATTTTCCAGTTTTCCATCCAAAACAGTTTCTTCCATGCCATCGGTATCAAACGGCAATTGCTTGAACCATTCTGGGAGATTCATTTCATCCACTGGATATGCCACAGAATTCATTTTCCAAATATTGGGTTTGAGTTTGCATACAATTACTTTTTGACCATCTTGAATTGGCATACTCATTGCGTCACCATTGAGCTGACGCAGTTTGTTCCAATTCAAAGAAGCTGCCACATGCCCTGGCAGGGTGAGCTTCTTGACCTTTGCAATTTCTTCTTGAATCTTTTTGATTTCAGAGGCATTCTTTGCAACTGCCAGTTTCTGATGCAGATCTATATTCAAAGCGGTGTTTCGTTTGTTTTCATCACGCTCACGATAGCTGGTGATGTTGTTGGCTCGCTTGGGTGTGCCTTTTTCCCATGCTGGCCATTTGGCAAACTCTTCTCGGAATTCTTTGATCTGTGAGATAATGCTGTCTTCTGAATAACCTTGCAGCACGTTGGTTAATATACTTTCCAAGAAGTCTTGAATCCGTTCTGGCGTATCTGATCTCTTAAGATCCAATCCCATGGCTTTGATTTTGCCTGGCTTACCGTTGATATCTTCCCTAGTGCCTTCTTTGTCAAAGATTAAAACTGCATATCGCTTTTTAGTAATAAACAACCCTTTGCTAGCAACCAATTCTCTACTGGCTTTGATCACACATCGATTAGCAGGAATATTGAATTCTTCTTGCAGTTTACTGGGCCAAGTTTCATTCATTGCTTCGGCAATGTTATCATATAGTGATATAACATTTTCCTTGCTCCAATCAAATCCTTCAAATTCTAGACGATCCCGTAATGGCCAAGCAGAAAAATAAGAAGAATCTGTATCGGAGTACACAATTGCTTCACCCTTGTAATCATAATTCCCAGTTAAAATTTCGTTGATGTTCGCACACATATGTCTAACAATTCTTCTACCACTCAATGTAACAGATTGCCCCAAACGATCGTCATACATTTTACATGCGGGATTTAATAGTGCGCCATATAAGCTGTTTAATTGGATTTTTCGGATATATTGTTGCTTGTCCCAATATTCTGCTTCTTGTTTAATTTTTTCTGGATCGTTTGGAATAATTTTGTTATTAACTAATTTCAAATCATAATCTTTCATGATTTTTGCGATTTTATTAACATTCTTTTTTTCAATGGCTTCGTGTAATTCTTGTAAATAATCAGTTGAGTTAATTGGCATGATTTGATCTTTTAACAATGGAAAAAAATAATTTTGTAAGTTTAATAACAAAAAAATATCCCAATGTCAATAATCATTATTTGATGAGATATTTGCGTTTCATTGATTATTTAAAACACAAAGATTTCAAAAATCAATTTGTTGAAAAACATCATATTTTGCCAATAAGTCTATTTCCAGAATACAGTAAAGAATCTTGGAATATTGTTGTTGTTTCTGCGAGAGGTCATTATCTCTGTCATTGGTTATTGGCAAAATGTTTTGGTGGTAAAATGTGGTTTGCCTTCAATCAAATGAAGAGAATTATACCAAAAAATAAAAAAGGAATTTTGTATGAATTGTCAAGAAAACATATTCAAAAGTTGATATCCCAAAACAATTTGGGGAGAAAAATGACAGAAGAAAATAAAAAATTGTTATCAAAAAGAACAAAAAATACCGTTGTTGTTTTGAATCCATTGACTGGAAAAAAATTTAGAGTTTTAAAAAATGATCACAGATTAATCAATGGTGATTTGAAAATGATATGTGCGGGGCATGTCAAAACAGAAGAAACCAAAAGAAAAATCAGTGAAAAACACAAAGGTAGAATACCATGTGTTAATAATGAAGATGTTTTGATTTATGTTAAATCAAAAGAAGAAATTCCCCAAGGATTTAAAATTGGAATGCCTAGTAGATATTATGGTCCGTCAACGTGTATTAACACATATTGGATGTACAATCCCAAAACGGGGGAGCAAAAAAGAATTGATAAAAATCAACCAATTACCGAAGAATGGATAAGAAAAAGATTCAATGGCCCGGGGTTTTTTCATGTTAATAATTCAAATAAGAAAAAGTACTTGAATTTGATATCAAAAACTTATGAATTTTTAAATGAAGATGAAGTTCAATCATACCATTGTCCCTTTGATGGTGTACCTTTGTATAAAATTCAAATTTATCGTCACAATCAAGTTTTGATTGTGGGTGAAAAAAATTTCAGGAAGTATTTAAATAAAAATCAAATGCTTTTACCAAAAAAATATTTAAAAGATTTTGATTTAAAAATTGATGTTCCGCATCCAAATTGTAACAAACAAACCAAAGAATTTATGATAAAAAATCAAAGCCGAAGTTTAAATGATTTGGGATTTGAAAAAACAAATTTGGAAAATTTTTCATGGAATTGTTCATTGCAATTGTTCATTTAACATATTTTTAAGTTCGTTTGCTAAATTGCGATCAATTTCCAAACCATTGGAATAAAACTTAAAAAGATCCTTGCTCTTTTTTTGCATGTCTTTTCTTTCAGAATACCATTTTTCCAAAAGACTGGGAATCACACCCATTTTTTCATAGGAAAATATCGTACCGTTGGCCGTGATACAAAGTTGTGGTTTGGCGTTGAAGATCCATTCATACACCTCATATGCCTTCATTTGTTTCACGTCACCATTTTCAAAATCCACAATCAAATCCACATTGGTTTTGTTAATGACTTCTTCATATTCCAAACAGCCAAATATTTCTGCCCAAACGTCGCTGACTTTGTTTTCAGTGGCTTGTTTCACATATTCATTGGTAAGTGTGGGACGAAGCTGTGCCACAATGGTTTCTGGACCCATGTTAAAGCTGCGAATCACTGAAGGATACAGTGAGTTGATATCACAGGCACCCACCCAATCATGTATACCAACTTTAGGGTTGGCAACATATGCTCCCACTACGGTTTCGTGTTCCATGTCGTCGTTGTCTTCAACATCGTCGTCATTCAATGATACATCTCGACGTTTTCTATCAGGCACCACCATTCCCAAACGATGTGCTTCGTTGACGATGGCTTGGTCAATGAGGATCACTGATCCCAAAGTATTGGGAAGCAATACGCAGTTGGCGTGTGCTAGTTGATTTGCAACTTCAATGTATTTGCATTTTTTATCAAGCTCCACTAGTAGATGAACGTCCTGACGATTGTATTCCACAAACTTACGGAAGTCTTTGTGATACAAATCATAAAGTGACCCCTCATAGGGGGTCTTTTTGGCTTTGACTTCAATCTGTGCAACAAAGTCCAATCTATAGGAGTGCAACTGTTGTGGGGAATGCTTCATATAAAGATCCAAATAATCCATATGAATTCTTCCCATTAAGTCATAAGTGAAATGTTCTTTACCAAATTTAGTATAAACTCTCTTGCGAGGTGTTAAATTCCAAAGGCACATTTTACGAGTATGATCTTTGGATAATTTGAGTTCAATGCGATTTACCAGATAGGGAATATCAAAACCAGTGGAATTCCATCCGCTTATTACATCAGCGTCTTCAATGATTTCCAAAAATGCTTCCAACAACTGTTCTTCTGAATCACAGAGATAAGTATTGGGGAATGAATCACAAATGGCTTTGGCTAGTTCTTTAGTTAAAGGCACCACTTTGCCTGATTCATCTTTATACGTTTTGGGAGCCAATGCAAGCGTAATAACTCTATTTTCCCAAGCGAGTGCAACGGAAATTGCTGTCACTGCTGCAAAGGGATCATTGGGGGAAGCATATCCTCGCTGCGGATCCATATCCACTTCAATGTCAAATAGTGCCACATTAAGTTGTGGTGCGGGTAAACCTTGATAGTTTTCACTTAAACATCTAAATATGGGATTGATGCTGCTTTCATAGGTTCGTTTGCCACAAAGCTTGAGTTCTTTTTGAAATGCCTTTTGAGATGTGGTCTTGAATTGAGTTACTTTAGTTCCAAAGA
>Ga0272446_1006473_pt1 | contig 12199 bp, 11 predicted proteins | sample YNPCB0061_FD_194587 | JGI IMG/M metagenome (GOLD analysis project Ga0272446, IMG submission 194587) | Hot spring microbial mat communities from Yellowstone National Park, WY, United States - YNP-CB-006-1 | ecosystem: Environmental > Aquatic > Thermal springs > Hot (42-90C) > Sediment | place... | reverse complement strand
GCTGTGGGCAATGTGATCGACCGGCTCCGCTTCGGCGCCGTGGTCGATTTCGTGGACCTGCACGCCTTCGGCTGGCATTGGTATGTGTTCAACGTCGCCGACAGCGCGATCGTGATCGGGGTCGGGCTCCTGCTCGCGGATGCCTTGCTTCGGCCAAGGTCAAGGGATAACGAGACGCCATGAGGGACCTCTTCTGCCGTGACCCGTGCCGCGACCGGCCCAGGGCGCCCGCTCTGCCCGCGGCGGTCGCGCTGCTTGCGGCGGCGCTGCTGGTCGGCGCCTGCGGGGGCGATGCCGCGCGCACTTTCGGGCTGGTCCGCGACCCGCCGGACGAGTTCCAGGTCACGACACGCGCGCCGCTCACGGTGCCGCCCGATTTCGCGCTTCGGCCGCCGCAGCCGGGCCAGCCTCGGCCCCAGGAAGGGCCGACGCGCGACCAGGCCGCCGCCGTGCTCGCCGGGCGGCCCGGCATAACGGTTGGCTCGGCGCTGCCCACCGGCCCCGTCTCTCCGGGCGAGACGGCGCTCCTGGCAGCGGCAGGGCCCGCACCGCCGGCCGATCTCCGCATCCGGATCGACGACGAGACGACGCTGATCGACCGCACGAGCCGGAGCTTCACCGACAGGCTCCTGTTCTGGCGCGAGCAGCCGCCGCCGGGCGTCGTGGTCGACCCTGAGCGCGAGCAGCGACGGCTGCGCGAGAACGCCGCCCTCGGCCGAGCGCAGACGGCGGGCGACACGCCGATCATCCAGCGCCGCCAGCGGGGGATCTTCGAGGGACTGTTCTGAGGGGCCGGGGCTCGGGCTTCCCGGCAGCGCCGATCACGAAACCTGCGGGCGGGCGCCCCGGCGCTGGACAGGGGGCGCATCCGCCCAACCTTATGGCAAGAACGGAGCGCGACACCCATGCACGAAGCCTCGCCCGCCTCCGGTGCGACCGACGCGCCGGAGCGGATACGCCGCCGGCCGCTGCTGCTTTCTGGCCTTGCCGCGGCTGCCCTTCCCGCCTCGCTGTCCCTTCCCGCGCTTGCGACCCCGGCCGTCGCGACCCCCGCGCGTGCAACCGGCGCAGCGCCGGGCGGCGAGACGGGGGTGTTCGGCGCCGAGACCTTCACCCTGGCCAACGGGCTTCAGGCGATCGTCATCCCGATGCGTCGTGCCCCGGTGGTCGCGCACATGGTGTGGTATCGCGTCGGCGCCGCCGACGAGGCGCAGGGCGAGTCCGGCCTCGCCCACTTCCTCGAACACCTGATGTTCAAGGGAACGCCGACCGTCCCCTCGGGCCAGTTCAGCCACCGCGTCGCTCGCGAGGGAGGGCGCGACAACGCCTTCACCGCGCACGACTACACCGGATACTTCCAGCAGGTCGCCTCAGACCGGCTCGGCCTCGTCATGGAGATGGAGGCGGACCGGATGACCAACATCCTGCTCGACGAGCGTGACATCGCTCCCGAACGCCTCGTCGTGCTGGAGGAGCGGCTGCAGATCGTCGAGAACAACCCGCGCGCGCGTTTCCGCGAGCGCCTCGCCGCGACCCACTATCTCAACTCGCCCTATGGCCGGCCGGTCATCGGCTGGGAGGACGAGATACGCGCGATCGCCCGCCCCGCTCTGCTCGCCTTCTACCGGCGGTTCTACATGCCCGCGAACGCCATCCTGATCGTGCAGGGCGATGCCGACACGGAGACGGTGCGACGGCTCGCCGAGGCGACCTACGGGCGAATCCCAGGCGGCGTCGCGCCCGACCGGGTGCGGCCGCAGGAGCCGCCGCCGCTCGGCTCGAAGCGCCTTCTGCTCCGCGACGCCCGCGTGCGCGAACCCTCGCTCACGCGGCTCCACCACGCTCCCTCGGCGCGCGCCGGGCAGGATGTCGCCGACGCGCTCGACCTCGGCGCCCATGTGCTCGGCTCCGGCCCGACCTCGGTGCTGTGGCGCGCCCTGGTCGATGCCGGGCTCGCCGCCTCCGTTGGCGCCTTCTATTCGGGCAAGACGGTCGATCGCACCGAGTTCGGCGTGTTCGCCACGCCGCGCCCCGGGGTCGCTCCGGAGCGGGTCGAGGCGGCGCTCGACGAGGCGCTCGCGCGCGTCGTGCAGGACGGGGTTGGCGAGGAGCAGGTGGCGCAGTCGGCGCGGCAGCTCACCGCCGGTGCTGCGATCGCGCGCGACAGCCTGATGGGCGGGGCGCGCGCGATCGGCGCGGCACTCTCGGTTGGGCTGCCGCTCGAGTCGGTCGAGGCCTGGCCCGCGCGTATCCGCGCCGTCACGGCCGAGCGCGTCACCGCCGCGCTGCGCTCGGTCCTTGCCGACGAGGGGGCGACCACGGGCTGGCTCATGCCGCTCGCTGGCGCCAAGGCGTGACGGGGCACTGGGGATGAGCGGTTGGTCGGTTCCCGTACAGACGGTCAGGAGCCCCGGCGGGATCGAGGCCTGGCTGATCGAGGACCATGCCGTCCCGGTCGTCTCCCTCGCCTTCGCCTTCCGGGGCGGCGCAGCGCTCGACCCGCCCGGGCGCGAAGGCCGCGCCGCCTTCACCGCCGCCCTGCTCACCGAGGGGGCGGGCGAGCACGACACGGCCGCCTTCGCCACGCTGCTGCGCGACCGGGCCGTCACCCTCTCCTTCGCTGCGGGGCGCGACGAGTTCACCGGTTCGCTGCGCTGCCTCGCCGAGGAGACGGGCTTTGCCGCGTCCATGCTTGCGCTCGCGCTGACCCGACCGCGCTTCGATCCTGCGGCGGTGGCGCGCGTGCGCGCGCAGCGGTCGCTCGCGCTCAAGCGCGAGGCGGAGGAGCCGAGGACCATCGCCTCCCGCGCCTGGTGGGACCGCGCCCTCAGCCCTCACCCCTTCGCCCGCCCTGCCGGCGGCACAGAGGCGGGGCTCGCCGCGCTCGGGCGCGATGACCTCGAGGCGGGCCTCGCCGCCCAGGCGCGTCGCGGGTCCCTCATCGTCGCCGCCGCGGGCGCGATCGATCCGCCCGGCCTTGGGCGGATGCTCGATGCGGCGTTCGGCGGCCTCCCCGCGGGAGCGGCGGCGGCGATCCCGCCGCTGCCGGCGCCGCGCGCCTTCGGCCTCGCCGTGGCCGAACGCGACGTGCCGCAGGCGGTCGCGGTGTTCGGCCATGGCGGGCCCGACCCCGACGACCCGGACTGGGAAGCCTTCCAGCTGGTGAACTGGGTGCTCGGCGGCGGCGGCTTCGCCTCGCGGCTGACCGAGGAGATCCGCGAGAAGCGCGGCCTCACCTACGGCATCGGCACGCAGCTTGCGCCCTTCCCGGGGCGGAGCCTCGTGCTCGGCTCTGTCTCGACCGAGAACGCCCGCTTCGGCGAGACCCTCGCCCTGCTCAAGGCCGAGTGGGCGCGTATGGCCGAGTCTGGCCCCACCCCCGAGGAGGTCGCGAACGGCCGCGCCTTCCTCTCGGGCAGCTTCCCCCTGGGCTTCACGAGCACGGGCCAGATCGCCGCGACGCTCGTCGGCCTGCAGGCACTCGGCCGCCCGCCCGACTGGCTTGTCGGTCGCATCGGGCGGATCGCCGCGGTGACGGAGGAGGATGCCCGACGCGCTGCTGCGCGGCTGTTCGATCCTTCTGCCCTCTCGGTCTCGGTGGTCGGGCGGCCGAGCGTCTAGACGGGCCAGCGCTCCTGTCCCTGGCGCGACGGCGCGAAGGCAGGGCTGGAAACGCTGCCTATCCCATTGCAGACTGGTGACGAATCCGGCCCCCCTGGCCGGAGACACGGCGTCGAGGAGCGTCCATGTCGCCCGCGGACTGCCGGTGCGGCCTTTGCTGCATCACCCCGCCCCTGATGCTCGAATCGATCATCCAGCGTGCCAAGCGCCCCTCGCTCAAGCGCTGGGCCGAGGATACGCTCGCCGTCACACGCTCGCTGCGCGAGGCCCGGCTCTCCGCCACCGCCCCCGACCCCGAGCCGGAGATGGCGCTGCGGCGCAGGCCCGAGGGCAAGCAGCGCGCCGTCTATTCCGCCCGGCAGGGGCAGCTCCTACCCGGTGCGCTGATCCGCCCCGAAGGCGCCCCGCCGACCGGCGACCCTGCCGTCGACGAGGCCTTCGACGGCGCCGGAGCGACCTACGACTTCCTCAAGACCGTGTTCGGCCGCGCGGGGATCGACGGCCGCGACATGCGGATCGTCTCGACCGTGCATTACGGTCGCGGCTACGACAACGCCTTCTGGAACGGCAAGCAGATGGTCTATGGCGACGGCGACGGGGAGGTGTTCCTCCGCTTCACCCGAAGCCTCGACGTGATCGGCCATGAGCTCGCCCATGGCGTGACCGAGCATACCTCCGGACTCGTCTACTGGGAGCAGCCGGGCGCCCTCAACGAACATTTCGCCGACGTGATCGGCAGCCTCGTCAAGCAGTGGCGGCTCGGCCAGAAGGCCGAGGACGCGGATTGGCTGATCGGCGCCGAGCTGCTCGGGCCGGAGCTCAGGCAGCCGCCCGGCCATGCCGTGGCGCTGCGCAGCCTCAAGGCGCCCGGCACCGCCTATGACGACCCGCTGCTCGGCCGCGACCCGCAGCCGGCGCACATGAAGGACCTCTACAAGGGCCATGCCGATTCGGGCGGGGTGCATATCAACTCGGGAATCCCGAATCTCGTCTTCCACCGGGTGGCGGTCGCGCTCGGCGGCCATGCCTGGGAGAAGGCGGGGCGGATCTGGTGGCGCGCCTTCACCGAGCCGGGCCGAATGAGCCCGCGCGCCTCCTTCCGCGAGGCGGCGAAGGAGACGATTGACTGCGCTGGCCTTCTCTTCGGCACGCGCGAGGCGAGGCTGGTCGCCGCCGCGTGGGACGAGGTCGGCGTCGTCCCGCAAGGGGTGCGCAAGCCGGGGACCAGGCCAGGGGCCAGGACGGCGGCCGCGCCGAAACAGGCCGAACCGAGGACGACCGCGCCGAAACAGGCCGAACCCAAGAAGGCCGAACCAAAGAAGGCCGAACCAAAGAAAGCCGAACCAAAGAAAGCCGGGGCGAAGAAGAGCACGGCGAAGACGGCAGGCGCAGCAAGGCCAAAGACGGCGGCGCCGAAGACAGCGGCGCGGAAGGCGGCGGCCAAGCCGCCAGCCAAGCGCAAGCCGGCGCCGAAGCCCCCGGCCGCACCGCCCGCGCTCGCCGCGCGCCGCCCGAGCCCGACCCGCCGTGCCTGAGCGGACGCGCCGGGGCGCCACGCCGCCGAGCCCGCTTGCCGCCCTCTCGGTGCTTCGGTCGGGCGGCGTCGGCGGGCTGCTGCGCCGCCGCACGGTCGATGTCGCCTCGCTCTCGGCAGAGCAGAGGGCGGCGGTCGCCGCCCTGGCCTCCTCTCCTCCCGGCGCGGCAGGGCCAGACCGTTTCACCTTCGAGGTGACCATCACGCTCGCCGACGGCACGACGCGCGTGGTGCATGTGGCGGAGGACGCGGTCCCGCCCGCGCTCGCCGACATCCTGCGCTGAGCGGGGCGAAACCGGGCGTCGCAGGGGCCGCCTTCCTTTCGCCGCGCGCCCTTCCTATCTGCCGCGCCGCAGCAGGGGTCGGGGGCAAGCGATGCAGGAAGTGCTGACGGAGCGTGACGAGCATGGGCGTGACCTCAGGGCCCGGGCGGCGCGCTTCATCCTCCATCCGCTGACGCAGCGGACGATCATCGCGCTCATCCTCGCCAACGCCGTCACCCTCGGGCTCGAGACCTCGGCCTCGATCATGGCGCGCTGGGGCGGTCTGCTCGTTGCGCTCGACGCGGTGTTCCTCTGGATCTTCACCGTCGAGATCGGGGTGCGTATCTACGCCTTCCGCGGCCGCTTCTTCCGCGACCCCTGGGGGCTGTTCGACCTCGCCGTGGTGGCGATCGCCTGGATGCCGGCGACCGGCCCGCTCGCCGTCCTGCGCGCGCTCAGGGTGCTGCGCGTGCTCAGGCTGATCTCGATGATCCCGCGCCTGAGGATCGTCGTCGAGGCGATGCTGCACGCCATTCCCGGGATCGGCGCGGTCGGCCTCCTGCTCGTGATCGTCTACTATGTGTGCGCCGTGATCGCGACCAAGCTGTTCGGCCCCTCGCACCCCGAGTTCTTCGGCACGATCGGCGAGAGCATGTACTCGCTCTTCCAGATCATGACGCTCGAGAGCTGGTCGATGGGAATCGTCCGCCCGGTGATGCAGGCCTCGCCGCAGGCCTGGCTCTTCTTCGTCCCGTTCATCCTGGTCACGACCTTCGTGGTGCTCAACCTCTTCATCGGCATCATCGTCGAGAGCATCCAGACTTTGCGGAAGCAGCACGACCGCGCCGAGGAGGCGCGCGACGCCGCACGCGCCGCCGAGACAGCGCGCGCGCGCGCCGAACACCACGCCGACGCCGAGGCCGTGCTGCGGGAAATTCGCGCGCTGAGGGAGGAGGTCGCGGGGCTGCGGGAGGAGCTCGCACGGCGCTGAGCGGGGTTCCCGCCCCGCCCGAGCCGCGCTACAGCACCGCCCGGGGGGAACCAGCGATGCCGCGACCGAAACCCGTGATGCTCGTCGTGCTCGATGGCTGGGGCTGGCGCGAGGAGCGGGAGGACAACGCCGTCGCCCAGGCCAGAACCCCCGCCTTCGACGCTCTCTGGGCCGCCTCGCCGCACGCCTTCCTCAGCACCTCGGGCCGCGATGTCGGCCTGCCGGAGGGGCAGATGGGTAATTCCGAGGTCGGCCACCTCACCCTCGGCGCCGGCCGGGTCGTGCTGCAGGACCTGCCGCGGATCGACGAGGCGATCGCGACCGGGGCGCTCGCCACGATGGCCCCGCTTGAGGCCTTCGTCGCCGCGCTCAGGGCCTCGGGCGGGACGGCGCATCTGATGGGCCTCGTCTCACCGGGGGGCGTGCACAGCCACCAGGACCATGCGGTCGCGCTCGCGCGCGCTCTTGCCGGGGCGGGCATCCCCGTCGCCGTCCATGCCTGGACGGACGGGCGCGACACCCCGCCGCGCTCCGCTCCCGGCCAGATCGCCGCCTTCGCCCGCACCCTGCCCGAGGGCGTTGGGATCGCCACCCTCTCGGGCCGTTGGTTCGCGATGGACCGCGACCGGCGCTGGGAGCGGGTCGAGCAGGCCTGGCGCGCCATGGTGCTTGCCGAGGGCCCTCGTTTCGACTCGGCCGACGCCGCGATCGCCGACGCCCACGCCCGCGACGTGACCGACGAGTTCATCCCCCCAGCGGTGATCGGCGCCTACCAGGGCATGCGGGATGGGGACGGGGTCCTCTGCTTCAACTTCCGCGCCGACCGGGTGCGCGAGATCCTCGCCGCCCTGCTTGAGCCGGCCTTCGCCGGGTTCGCGCGCCCGCGCACCCCACGCTTCGCCGCCGCACTCGGCATGACCGAATACGGCGACGCTCTCGCCCCGCTCATCGCCACGCTGTTTCCGCCGCAGAGGATGGACGACATCCTCGGCGCCGTGGTCGCGCGCGCGGGCCTCACCCAGCTCCGGATCGCAGAGACCGAGAAGTACCCCCACGTCACCTACTTCCTCAATGGCGGGCAGGAGACGCCGTTTCCCGGCGAGGAGCGGATCCTCGTCCCCTCGCCCAAGGTCGCGACCTACGACCTAAAGCCGGAGATGAGCGCCGCCGACGTGACCGACCGTGCGGTGGAGGCGATCCGCTCCGGCCGGTTCGACCTCATCGTGCTCAACTTCGCCAATGCCGACATGGTGGGCCATACGGGCTCCCTCGCCGCGGCGACGGCGGCCGTCGAGGCGGTGGACCGGGGCCTTGCCGCGATCGCCGAAGCAGTGCGAGCGGCAGGCGGCGCCCTGCTGGTGACCGCCGACCACGGCAACGCCGAACAGATGCGCGACCCGGTGACGGGAGGGCCGCACACCGCGCACACGCTCAATCCGGTGCCGGTGCTGCTCGCGGGCGGCCCGCCCGGCGCACGGCTCCGCAACGGGCGGCTCGCCGATGTCGCCCCCACCCTGCTCGCCCTGCTCGGCCTTCCCAAGCCCGTGGCGATGACCGGCGAAAGCCTTCTCATGGATGCGGCGTCCGATGCGGCGTCCGATGCGGCGTCCGATGCGGCGTCCGATGCAGCTTCTGGCGCGGTCGTGTGCGCCAATGCCACGAGCGCGCCTTGATCGCGCCTGTTGCGACCCTCTACACTCCGTCGTTGCTCCGGGACGGTGACCGGTGATCCGGTAGCGCGGGCGCGGTTGTCGCGTTCCGGTTTGGAGCGGCACGGACATACGGAACGGCGCATGAAGGTCTCGCTTCGATCGGCTCTTCTCGGTGCGGGCCTCGCCTTCGCGGTGGGCACGGCAGTCAACGGCCCTGTGGGGCGCTGGGTCGATGTCAATCTCGGCCTTTCCGCCTTCGCCCAGGAGGGCAGCCGGGCCGAGACCTACCGCCTGCTCTCCCTGTTCGGCGACGTGTTCGAGCGTATCCGCGCCGAGTATGTCGAGCCGGTGAACGACCGTGACGTGATCGAGGCCGCGATCAACGGCATGCTGACGAGCCTCGACCCTCACTCCGGCTACATGAACCCGCGCACCTTCCGTGACATGCAGGTGCAGACGCGCGGCGAGTTCGGGGGCCTCGGCATCGAGGTCACGCAGGAGAGCGGCTACATCAAGGTCATCTCGCCGATCGACGAGACGCCAGCGGCCCGCGCCGGCGTCCGCGCCGGCGACCTCATCACCCACATCGACGGCCAGTCGACCCAGGGGCTGACGCTGAACGAGGCGGTGGAGCGGATGCGCGGGCCGCCGCGCACCGAGATCAGGCTCACCATCCGCCGCGAGGGCTCGCCGCGGCCGATCGAGCTCGCGATCACCCGCGACGTGATCCGCATCCAGTCGGTGCGCGCGAGGCTCGAGGGCGACGTCGCCTATATCCGCATCACCAGCTTCAACGAGCAGACCGATGCGGGGCTGAGGCGGGCGATGCAACAGATCCGCCAGCAGGCGGGGGGCAATCTTCGCGGCGTTCTGCTTGACCTGCGCAACAATCCGGGCGGGCTGCTCGACCAGGCCGTCTCGGTCTCGGACGACTTCCTCGAGCAGGGCGAGATCGTCTCGACGCGCGCGCGCCGCGCCGAGGACGCGCAGCGCTACAACGCCCGCGCGGGCGACATCGCGCAGGGCCTGCCCATCGTCGTGCTGATCAACGGCGGCTCGGCTTCTGCCTCGGAGATCGTTGCCGGCGCGCTGCAGGACCATCGCCGCGGTGTCGTCATCGGCACGCGGAGCTTCGGCAAGGGCTCGGTGCAGACGGTGATGCCGCTGCCGGGCAACGGCGCGATCCGGCTCACCACGGCGCGCTACTACACGCCCTCCGGCCGGTCGATCCAGGCAACGGGGATCGACCCCGACGTCGTCGTCGAGGCGCTGCGCGGCGAGGCGCGGGCCGAGGCGCGCGACCGCGAGGCGCAGCTCAACCGCGCGCTGCGCAACGATGGCGGCCAGGCGGCGCAGCTGCGCCCCGCTGCGCCCGCTGCACCAGCGTTGGCGCTGCCGCCCGGCTTCCTCGAGAGCATCTCCCCGCCCGAACAGCCGCCGCCGGACGCGCAAGGGCCGGCCGTCGTCTTCGGCGACCCGGCGCGCGACTACCAGATGCGCAAGGGGCTCGAACTCGTGCGCGGCCTCGCCGCGATGCGGCGCGCCTCGAACTGACGCCGGCAAGCGGCGCGAGGCACGGCCATGGCTGACGGCGCCGCAACGCCGCGCAGCAGGGCCGGCGCGCGGAGCCTGCGCTCGCTCGGCCTGTTCTGGCTCGTTCTGCTCGTCCTCGGCTCTGCTGGCGTCGCCGTGCTCGACCGGCTCGGCCCGCCCGAGCGCGACGCGCCGGGGAACGACCGCGAGGCGGCGGAGGCAGCAGTGCCCGAGGCGCTGCCCGGCCCTGCCCCGGTCGCCGCGGTCGCGCCCGTCACGCCAGCACAGCCGCGCGCGCCGCTGATCGCCGATCCTGACCCTGCCCTGCTCGACCGGCTGCGGGACGGCACCCTGCCGCGGATCGCCGAGGACGGGCGCTCCGCCTTCCGCACCTACGCTCGCCCCTTCGACGCGGCCGACCGTCGCCCGCGCGTCGCCGTCCTCGTCGCCGGCCTCGGCATCAGCGAGAGCGGCACGGAGGAGGCGATCGCGCGCCTTCCGGGCGCCGTCTCGCTCGCCTTCTCGCCCTACGGCATCCGGCTTGCCGAGTTCGCTGCCCAGGCGCGGGCGGACGGGCACGAGGTGCTCGTCTCCATCCCGATGGAGCCGGTCGGGTTTCCGCTGAACGACCCGGGCCCGCAGGCTCTGCTCACCTCGCTCAGCTGGGGCGAGAACAACCAGCGCCTGATGTGGGTGCTGTCGCGCTTCCCGGGCTATGTCGGGGCCACCAACGTGCTCGGGCCGACGCTGCGGGGCGAGCGGTTCTCGGCGAGCCCCGAGTCGATGCGCCCGATGCTCGAAGTGCTGCGCGCGCGGGGGCTGATGTTCATAGAGGCGCGGCCGGGCGAGCCGGCGCCGCAGACCCTGCCGGCGCGGTCGGTCGATCTCGTGCTCGACGAGCGCCCGGCGCGGGCCGAGATCGAGCAGCGTCTCGCCGAGCTCGAACGGCTTGCGCGCGAGCGCGGCGCAGCGCTTGGGCTTGCCGGGCCAGGAGCTCTGGCGCGCGACCTGATCGCAACCTGGGCGCAGGGGCTCGAGGCCAAGGGGCTCGTGCTCGCCCCGGTCAGCGCGATCGCCGCCATCCCCGGCCGCCAGGCGCAGCGCTGAGGCGATGGAGCGGGCGTCCGCCGCGGGGTTGCCCTATCGACGCAATGTCGGCGCCGTGCTGTTCAACCACGCTGGCCTTGTGCTCGTCTGCCGCCGCGCCGACCTCCCCAATGCCGAAGGCGCTCCGGGCGGCTGGCAGCTGCCCCAGGGCGGGATCGACGAGTCGGAGGACCCGGCGGCGGCGGTGCTGCGCGAACTCGCCGAGGAGATCGGCACCGACCGCGCCGAAGTGATCGCCGAGCATCCGGAATGGCTCTCCTACGACCTTCCCCCCCACCTCATCGGGGTCGCGCTGGGGGGGCGCTATCGTGGGCAGACGCAGAAATGGTTCGCGCTCCGCTTCCTCGGCGAGGACGCCGACATCCGCCTCGACGCCGACCCCCACCCAGAGTTCGACGCCTGGCGCTGGACCCCCCTCGCCGCTCTGCCCGACCTCGCCGTTGACTTCAAGCGGCCGATCTACGCTCGCCTCGCCCGGGATTTCGCTCATCTCGCCGGCTGAGCCCGGCCGCGCACAGCCCCTCCATGCCTCCGCATGCGGCCAGGGAGAGCATGGCGCGGTGACGGAAGCGCGAACCCGCTCAGGCGGCCCTGGCGGTGATCCGGTCCTCCATGCCCTGCCAGTCGCGTGCGGCGATGGCGGCGGAGCGCTTCTGCTTGAACTGCACGAAGCGATAGGCGGCGCGCGCGGCGAGTTCGGAGAGCCGGCCGCGCGGCGGCAGGCCGACGGCCTTGAGGATCATGCCGACGCCGCGGTCGAAATGGTGCTGGCGGTAGTAGGTCGCCGCCTTCGCCATGTAGGCGGCGACCGAGGCGCGACGGTCATAGGGAGCGCCTGCGGGGCGGTTGGCGCAGTGGAAGGCGAGCGCGAGTTCATCGTCCTCGGTCTCGCCGATTCGCCCGAGCCCGATCCTGAGCCGCTCGAGCACGGAGAGCTTCTCGCGCGCGAGATAGCGACGCATGTGGTCGTAGAAGAGCTTGAAGTGGCGGTACTCGTCCGACGCGATGAGACGGCAGATCTCGACGAGCACCGGCTCCTCGCTGCCCTCGCCGAGCGCTGTGTAGTAGCTCGACGTGCCGGTCTCGACCATGCAGCGGGCGATCAGCTCGCCGGTGCGCGAGCCGCGCACCGAGCGGTCGACCTTGGTCTCGATGCGGAAGTCCTTGCGGAACCGCGCGAAGGCGGCGGGATAGTCCCAGGACGGGTCGGCGAGCGTGGCCCAGCGGCCGAGCGCCTCGCCGTGCTGCACCTCCTCCACCGCCCAGTTGCGCGCCGCCTGCTGGAAATCGGGGTCGTCATGGAAGACATTGCAGAGATAGTCGGCGTAGTCGTCGCCGTTGCGCTCGACCATCGCCGCCGCCTTCACGAGCGGCACGATTCCAGGGTCGACCTTCGCTGGGTCGAACCGGTCCCATGCAACTTGCTCGATCTGCCAGTGCTTCATCGGGCACCCCCGTCATGGACGCGCGGACGCGCTCCGGGGATCAGGCCGAACAG
>Ga0272446_1006472_pt1 | contig 12201 bp, 11 predicted proteins | sample YNPCB0061_FD_194587 | JGI IMG/M metagenome (GOLD analysis project Ga0272446, IMG submission 194587) | Hot spring microbial mat communities from Yellowstone National Park, WY, United States - YNP-CB-006-1 | ecosystem: Environmental > Aquatic > Thermal springs > Hot (42-90C) > Sediment | place... | reverse complement strand
GAATAGTCCTCCCGCACCCAGTCGAGGAAGTCCTTCGGCCCGTGCCGCCGCGTGAAGGCGGCATAGGCGCGGAAGAAGGCGTCGAGGATGCCGGTGCGCGCCGCCGCCACATGGCCGTAGCGGAAGGAGAGCTGTTCGAGCGCCGCCTCGACGCCGCGCCCCTGCACCAGCAGCCAGATCCCGGCCGCGAGCCCGGTGCGGTCGGCCCCCGACTTGCAGTGGATCAGCGCCGGCTCCTCCATGCGCGCATAGATCCCGGCCAGCCGCAGCACGCGGTCCTTGTGCGGCGCGCCGCGGCTTTCGAGCGGCGCGTCGATGTGCTCGAGCCCGAGCGCCGCCGCCGCCTGCCGCCCCAGCGCATCGGAACCGCAGCCCTCCCGCTGGCCGCGCAGGTTGATCACGGTGCGGATGCCGTGCCGCCGCACCGCCTGTTCCAGCTGCCAGGGCGTCGGGTGGTTGGAACGGTAGAGGCGTCCGCTCTCGACCACGCCCCAGTTGCGCCAGCCGAGGCGCAGCAGCGCGTGGTCCACGAAGAGCGAGTTCAGCCAGGCCGAGCGCCTCGCTGCCGGCGCGGAGAGGTCGCGGAAGGACATCGCGCCGCCTTATGGCGCGATCCGGGCGGGGCGTCACGCCTCCCGGAGGGCGCGCAGCGGCGGCGCGGCGGGCGGAGCGCTCCGCCCGCCGGCGCGGAGGAGGCTGTCGAGGCCGGGCGCGCCGGGCGCGCCCCGGATGCAGGCCCGCAGCGCCGCCTTCGGCCGCGCCGCCGGCGAGGCTATGGCGGGCGGCGCGCGCAGAGCGGCAGCGCCAGCAGCGGCAGCACCCCCGCAAGCAGGAAGGCGCGCCCGAAGGCGGCCAGGAACGCGTCCTGTCCCGAGGCGCCGGCCGCGAGCGCCGCCGCCTCGGCCGCGCCGAAGAGCAGCGTCAGCAGCGAGGCCGCGCCGACCACGCCGAGGGTGCGGGTCAGCATCGTCAGGCTGCCGGCCACGCCGCGATCCTCCCGCCGCATCACCGCCGTGACGATGTCGGTGTAGGCAAGGCCGAACAGCCCGACCCCGATGCCCTGCAGCGCGAAGGCCGCGACCACCCCCGCCACCGGCGTGCCGGCCCCGGCGAAGGCCAGCGGCAGCAGCCCCGCCGCGGTCAGCCCCGCCCCGAGGCCGAGCACGGCCCGCGCCCCGATCCGCCCGACCGCGCGCCCGCCGATCCAGGCCCCGAGCATCCCGCCCGCCGGCGCCGCCGCCAGCACGAGGCCGAGCGACAGGGCGGAAAGCCCGCCCACGCGCGCCAGCCAGAACGGCCCGAGCAGCATCACCGCGAAACTGCCGAAGTTCACCGCCACATGCGCGAGATTGAGCCCCGCGAAGCCGGGCCGGCGGAACAGGGCGAGGTCGAGGATCGGCCGCGCCGCGCGCCGGCTGCGCCGGAGGAAGCCGGCCAGGCACAGCAGCCCGGCCGCGGCGAAGCCGAGCGCGGCCGGCTGCGGCGCCCGGTTCACGGCGAGGAGGAGCGTGGCCAGCGCCGCCGTCAGCAGCGCCGCGCCCGGCAGGTCGAAGGGCTCCCGCGCCGCGCCGCGCGGCGGGGCGGCCAGGCGGCGGGCCATGAACAGGGCGAGCAGCGCGATCGGCGCCCGCACGCCGTAGACGCCGGGCCAGCCGAAGGCCGCCACCAGCGCCCCGCCGATGAGCGGGCCGAGAGTGGCGCCCGCCGCGAAGGCCGCGGCATAGGCGGCGAGGGCGCGGGCGCGCAGCGCCTCGGGGAAGAGGCTGGTGGCGAGCGCCGGGCCGCAGCCGATCACCAGCGCCGCGCCGATCCCCTGCAGCACCCGCGCCGCGAGGAGCACGCCATAGGACGGGGCGAGCGCGATGACGACCAAGGCCGCCGCGCTCCAGGCCAGGCCGAAGCGGAACACGCGCGCATGGCCGAAGATGTCCCCGAGCCGCCCGACCGCGAGCATCAGGCTGCCATAGGTGAGGACATAGCAGATCACGACCCACTGGATCTCCGGCACCGTCAGGCCGAAGGCGGCGGCGATGGCCGGGAAGGCGACATTGACCGCGCTGTCGAGCGGCACCACCAGCGTCCCCAGGGCGACCGGCAGCAGCCGCAGCAGCGGCGACGGCGTCATCGCAGGCGGCGGGGGGGCGGCGGCGGGGCGGGCCGGCGCCGCTGCGCGCCGGGCCTGCCGGGCTGGCCTCCGCCGCCATCCGGCATCCCCGGCCGCGCCCGCCCCCACGCGCCGGTGCCGCCGGCGGCGGGGCCGGGGCTCCGGCCCCCCGGCAGGAAAGGGCGTGGCATGGCTGACCTTCGCTCCGCTCCGCCGCAACCGAGACCCGAAGGCCCGGGGGTGTCAACAGCGGCGCGGCGCTCAGCCGAGGCCGAGGCTCCGCACCAGGGTGTAGGCGGCGACCAGCAGGATCAGCCCGGCGAAGACCCGGGTCAGCGCCCCCCGCCGCGCCGCCAGCCGCCGGCCCGCGCGCGTGCCGAGCAGGCTGCCCGCGACGCCGCCCGCAACGAACAGGCCCGCCAGCCGCCAATCCACCAGCCCCGCCCCGGCATAGCTGCCGGCCGTGGTCAGCCCGAAGGCCGTGACCGCGACGAGAGAGGTGCCGACCGCATGCAGCATCGGCATGCCGGTGGCGAAGACCAGCCCGGGCACGATCAGGAAGCCGCCGCCGATGCCGAAGAAGCCCGACACCGCGCCGACGCCGAGGCCGGTCGCCAGCAGCGCCGGCGCGTTGTGGCGGCCGAGGCGCACCTCGCGCCCCGCCTCCGCCTCCCGCCGGCGCAGCATCAGCAGCGCCACCACCACCATCATCACCGCGAAGGCGGCGAGCAGGGCCTGCCCGTCCACCATCCTGCCCAGCCGCGCCCCGCCGAAGGCCCCGAGCATCCCGGCCCCGGCGAAGACCGCCGCGCAGGGCCAGCGGACATGGCCGAGCCGGGCATGGGTGAGCAGGCTCGCCGCCGCATTCGCCGCCACCGCCACCGCGCTGGTGCCGATGGCGAGATGGGGCACCGGCACCCCGACGACATAGACCAGCAGCGGCACGGCCAGGATGGACCCGCCGCCGCCCACGAGGCCGAGCGAGAAGCCCACCAGCACGCCCGAGCCGGCGCCAAGCAGCATCTGGAGCATCGAGAGCGCGAGCATGCCAGGAGGGTCCCTCGGCGCCGGGCGGCGCGGTTCGGCCGCTCCATAAAATGTTTCTTATATTTTTGGCAATTCCATCGGCGCAGCGCCGCGGCCATGCGATGCTGCCTCCGATGCGCCGCTACCTCCTCCTCGCCTGGGTTCTTGCCGGCCTCGCCGCCGGCCTCGCCCTGCACCTCGCGGGCCGGCCGGACCTCGCGGCCTGGGCCTGGTCCGCCGCCGGGCTGCCGGTCGCGCTGCATGTCGGCGTCGGGCTGCTGCGCTCGCTGCTCGGCGGGCGGGTCGGCGTGGATGCGGTCGCACTCGCCGCCATCCTCGGCGCGGTGGCGCTGGGGGAGGCGGCGGCGGCGGCCGTGATCGGCCTGATGGTGGCGGGGGGCGAGGCGCTGGAGGCCTGGGCCGAGGGCCGCGCCAGGCGCGCGCTGACGGACCTGATCGCCCGCGCCCCCCGTCGCGCCGCCCGCATCGAGGGCGAGGCGATCGCCGAGATCGACGCCGCCGCCATCCGCCCCGGCGACCTGCTGCTCGTCCGGCCGGGGGAGACGGTGCCGGCCGACGGCCTGCTCGAGGACGAGGCCGCGACGCTGGACGAAAGCGCCCTGACCGGGGAGGCGCTGCCCGTGGAGATGCGCCGCGGCGCGCGGCTGCGCAGCGGCGGGGTCAATGCCGGCGCCGCCTTCCGCCTGCGCGCCGAGCGCGACGCCGCGGCGAGCACCTACGCCGCCATCCTGCGCCTGACGCAGGAGGCGGCCGCGGCGCGCGCGCCCCTCGCCCGCCTCGCGGACCAGTGGGCGGTCGGCTTCGTCGGCTTCACCGCCCTGATCGCCGGCGGGGCCTGGGCGGTCACCGGGGATCCGCTGCGTGCGCTTGCCGTGCTCGTGGTCGCCACGCCCTGCCCGCTCATCCTCGCCGCGCCGGTGGCCCTGATGGCGGGGATCGGCCGCGCCGCCCGGCGCGGCATCGTCGTCAAGGGCGGCGGCGCGCTGGAACGGCTCGCCCGCGCGCGCACCGTGCTCTTCGACAAGACCGGCACGCTCACCCCCGGCCATCCGCGCCTCGCCGCGGTGGCCGCGGCACCCGCCCTCGGCCGGGACGGTGCGCTGCGCCTCGCCGCCGCGCTGGCGCAGGGCTCGACCCATCCGGTCGCGACGGCGCTCATCGCCGCCGCCGCCGCGCGCGGCATCGAACTGCCCCTGCCCGAGACGGTGGCCGAGGTCCCCGGCGGCGGCCTGACCGGCATCGTCGAGGGCCGCACCCTCATGCTCGGCGCCGAGGGCTTCCTCCGCGGCGCCGGCATCGAGCCGGGGAACGGCTTCGGCCTTCCCGCGCAGGTCTCGGCCGCCGCCGGCTCGGTCGCCTGGCTCGCGGTGGACGGTGCGCCGGCCGCCGCCTTCGTCATGGCCGATGGGCTGCGCCAGGACGCGCCGCGGGCGATCCGGCGCCTGCGCGAACTCGGCATCCGCCGCATCGTCATGGTCACCGGGGACCGCGCCGCCGCCGCCGCGCCGATCGGCCGCGCGCTCCGCCTCGACCAGGTGCTCTCGGGACAGGCGCCGGCCGACAAGATCGCCGCCGTGCGCGCCGAATCCGCCGCCGCGCCGACGGTGATGGTGGGCGATGGGGTGAACGACGCGCCCGCCCTCGCCGCCGCCGATGTCGGCATCGCCATGGGCGCGCACGGCACCGCCGCCGCCGCCGAGGCCGGCGACGTGGTGCTGCTCGTGGACCGCGTGGACCGCGTGGCGGAGGCGATCGCCATCGCCCGCCGCTCCCGCCGCGTCGCGCTCGAGGCCATCGCGCTCGGCATGGGCCTCTCCGGCCTCGCCATGGGTGTTGCCGCCGCCGGCCACCTCGCGCCGCTCTCCGGCGCGCTGGTGCAGGAGGTGATCGACGTCCTCGCCATCCTCCATGCCCTCTCGGCCCTGCGGCCGGGGCGGGAGGAGGCCGCGCCCGGCCGCCTGCCGCCCGAGACCGGGCTGATCGAGCGGCAGCACGAGCATGCCGGGCTGCGCCAGCTCGCGGACGCGCTGCGCGAGGCGGCCGATGCGATCGGCCCGGACCCGGAGAGCGCGCATGGCCTCGCCGCCATCGAGGCGCGGCTGCGCGGGGAACTCGTGCCGCACCAGCGGGAGGAGGAGCGCGCCCTCTATCCCGAGGCGGCGCGCCGGCTCGGCGGGCAGGACCCGATGGCCGCGCTGATCCGCATGCACGCCGAGATCGAGGCGCTGGCCGAGCGCGTGGCCATGCTGCTGCGCCTCGGGCGCGAGGCGGGGTCCTGGGCCAGCGCCGCGCCCGAGCTGCGGCGCAGCCTGTTCGCGCTCGAGGCGCTGCTGCGCCTGCACCTCGCGGTGGAGGAGGAGATGATGGCCTCCGTCTCGGCCGAGCCGACCGGGCGCGCGGCGTGAGCGCCCTCCGGCGCGCCCGCCCGCCTATTCCCCCGCCCCGCGCGCGGGCGGCAGGGGCGGCGCCCCGGAATCGCCCTCGCGCCGGTCGCGATGGAGGGCGGCGCGGGTCAGCAGCATCAGCGTGACCGGCATGGTGGTGACGACGACGGCGGCGATCAGAACCTCGTGCAGGACCGCGCGGCTCTCCATCACCGAGAAGTAGAGCATCGAGGCGATCAGGATGCTGCCGATGCCGAGGGTGGTGGCGAGGGTCGGCGCATGCACCCGCTCGTAGAAGGAGGGGAGGCGCAGGAGACCGATCGCGCCGATCAGGGCGAGCCCGGCCCCGAGCACGAGCAGGAGCGCGACCATGAGCGCGAGCCAAAGCGGAACCGCAGGGACGAGGCTCATTCGATCACCTCCCCGCGCATCAGGAACTTGGCCAGCGCCGCGGTGGCCACGAAGCCGAGCAGGGCGATGACGAGCGCCGCCTCGAAGTAGTGCGTGCTGCCCGAGCGGATGCCGAAGACGAGCAGCAGCATCGCGGCGAGCATGTAGAGCGTATCGAGCGCGAGGACGCGGTCCTGCGCGCGCGGCCCGCGCATGAGCCGCCAGGCGGCGCAGCCCATGGCGGCGGCGAGCAGCAGCTGCGCGAGGAGCAGCCCCGCGCCGAGGATCGCGGCGCTCATTCGAAGATCTCCATCAGCCGGCGCTCCCAGCGGTCCTTGATGATGCGCACCCAGGCCTCCTCGTCGATGAGGTCGAGGACATGCAGCAGCACGGTCCCCCCCCGCGCGTCATAGTCCACCCAGACGGTGCCGGGTGTGGCGGTGAGGATGCAGGCGAGCGCCGCGAGGCCGGCCGGGCTCCGCATCTCGAGCGGGATGCGCACGAAGCCGGAGCGGCGCTCCCGCCCGCCGCGGCCGCCGAGGATGATGCGCGCGACCGCGTTGTTCGAGCGCACCACCTCGGCCAGCACCATCGCGAGCAGCCCGGGCACCGCGGCGAGGCGCCGGAGCCGGATGCGCGGCGGGCGCAGCGCGGCCAGCGCCCAGGACCCGGCGAGCGCCAGCGCCGCCCCGAGCAGGATCGCCCCCGCGGAGGCGCTCTCCTGCAGCAGCAGCCAGGAGAGCAGCAGCGCCGCGGCCATCAGCGGATAAGGCACAAGCCGGGCCATCACCCGCCCCCCGCGCCGGCCATGACGCCCCTGAGGTAGCCCTGCGGCGCATGCAGCGCCGCCGCCGCCTGCGTGTAGTCCATCGCCGGCACCGCCGCGACGGTGAGGGCGAGGCAGAGCAGCAGCAACAGGCCGACCGGCCCGATCTCGACCACGGCGATGCGCGGCGCCGTCCCGGGCGGGGAGGCCCAGAACACGTCGATGCCTGCGCGCAGCATGGCGATGACGGTGGCGAGCCCCGCGAGCAGCAGCGCGCAGGCCATGAAGGCGGCGCCGAGGAGGGCGACCGTGCCGGGGATGGCGACGCCGACCTCGGCCTCCTCCTCCGGCCTCTCCTCCTCGGGTCCGCCGAAGGCCTCGCGCGAGACGGCGAGCACGTCGGCGCCGACCTCCCGCCCGCGCTCGATGAGGTCCACGAGCAGGAAGAAGGCGCCGATCGCGAGCACCGAGCCCGTCATGTAGAACAGCGCGCCGCCGGTCACCGCCGCCTCGCCGGCGCCGCCGGCGCGCTCGCCGCCGCGTAGGAGGGCATGAGCCAGAAGCCGAGCGGCCAGGACGCCGCCGTGATGAGGAAGGCGATGAGGAGGATCGCCGCCCCGGCCTCGAGCAGCGCGCGGTCCTCGGGCGCGATGCGCGGCATGCGCGCGGCGAGGTCGGCCATGTTGTGCGTGCCGGCGATGCCGTGGACGACGCTGACGCCGACCAGGAACAGCAGCGAGGCGACGAGGTTGACGACGATGTAGTGCAGCCCCGCGCGCACCCGCGCGATGCCCGAGCCGTGCAGCGCAAGCCCGTAGGAGGCGGCGAGCATCACCTCGAAGAAGACGAAGAGGTTGAACAGGTCCCCGGTGAGGAAGGCGCCGTTCAGGCCCATGAGCTGGAACTGGAAGAGGGGATGGACGTGCGAGCCCGCGCGCTGCCAGCGCGCGAGCGAGAAGACGAAGGCGGCAAGCCCGAGCGCGGCCGCAAGCGCAAGCATCAGCGCCGCCAGCCGGTCGAGCGCCAGCACGATGCCGAAGGCGGCGGGCCAGTCCCCCAGCCGGTAGACCCGCACCAGCGGCGCATCCGCCATGGCGAGCAGCGCCGCCGAGAGCGCGACGAGGCCGAGGCAGGAGGCGAGCCCGACCGCGCGCGTCGCGGTTCGGGAGCGGTCCCCGATCAGGATGGCGGCGATGCCGGCGAGCATCGGCAGCAGGATCGGCGCGATCAGGAGGTGGTCCTGCCAGCCGCTCACCGGTCGCGCTCCCGCCCGTCCACATGGTCGGTGCCGGCCAGCCCGCGCGCGGCGAGCGGCACCACGAGCAGGAGCGCCGTGGTGGCGAAGGAGATCACGATCGCCGTCAGCACCAGCGCCTGCGGCAGCGGGTCGGCATAGTCGGCGAGCGTTCCGGCCTCCCCCCGCCGGAGGATGGGCGCAGCACCGCTGCGCAGCCCGCCGGTCGAGAAGATGAACAGGTTCACCGCATGGGAGAGCAGCCCGAGGCCGAGGATGACCTGGAAGGTGCGCGGGCGCAGCAGCAGCCACACGCCCGCGCCCGCGAGCACGCCGATGGCGAGCGAGACGACGAGTTCCATCAGCCCTCTCCCGGCGCGCGGGGCGCGGCGCGGCGTCCGCGCACCGACTGGTGCGCGAGCGCGACCAGCATCAGCAGCGTCGCGCCCACCACCAGGGCGAAGACGCCGATCTCGAAGACCAGCGCGCTCGCCGCCGGCACCTGCCCGATCACGGGCAGGTCGAGATGGGCGAAATAGGTGGTCAGGAACGGCCGGCCGAAGGGCAGGGCGGCGAGCCCCGCCCCGGTCGCGAGCAGCAGCCCGGCTCCGATCCAGACCCGCGGGCGCAAGAGGCGGAGCCGCTCCTCGGTCCAGTCGGCGCCGCCGATCATGTAGATCAGCAGCACCGCGATCGCGACCGTCATGCCGGCGGAGAAGCCGCCGCCCGGCAGGTCGTGGCCGCGCAGCAGCAGGAACGCCGCGACCAGCAGCATCAGCGGGAAGAGCAGGCGGCTGAGCAGGAAGGGCACCAGCAGCCAGTCCGCGACCGGCGCCCCGGCGGCGCCGTGCGGCGCGGCGCCGCCCTGCTCGCGCTGCTGCTCCGGCACCTCCAGGCTGTCGGCGGCGGGGCGGAAGCGGCGCAGCAGCGCATAGGTGGCGAGCGCGACGGCGGCGACGACGAAGATCTCGCCCAGCGTGTCGAAGCCGCGGAAATCGACGAGGATGACATTGACCACGTTGGTCCCGCCGCCCTCGGTGTAGGCGCGTTCGAGGAAGTGGCGCGCGAGCAGGTCGGGCGGCGAGCGCGTCATGACGAGATGGGCGAGCGCGGCCATGCCGCCCCCCGCGCCGAGGGCGAGCAGGAGGTCGCGCGCGCGGCGCGTCAGCGTCAGGACCTCCGGCCCGCGCGCGCCGGGCGCCTCCACCCGCTTGGGCAGCCAGCGCAGGCCGAGCAGCAGGAGGACCGTGGTCACCACCTCCACCGTCAGTTGCGTCAGCGCGAGGTCGGGGGCGGAGAACCAGACGAAGGTCACCGAGACCATGAGCCCCGCCCCGCCCAGCAGCATCAGCGCCGCGAGGCGGTGGAACTTCGCCATCCAGGCGGCGCCGAGCGCCGATCCTCCGCCCACGAGCCAGACCAGCGCGATCACGGGATCGACCGCGGCGGGGGAGAGGTTGCCCGGGCCGACGCCGCGCAGCAGGGCGGCGCCGAACCCGGCCAGAAGCGCGGCACCGACCATAAGCCGCAACTGCGGCTGCAGCCGCCGCGTGCCGAGCATGCGTTCCAGCGCGCGCGCCAGCCGCCAGGAGAGGAAGACCATCATCCTTTCGAACAGGCGCTGGGCATCGAGGCGGCGGATCAGCGGCGGGCCGTCCATCCCCTCCCGCAGCCGCGACTGCAGCGCGAGGTAGAGCGCGACACCGGCGGCCAGCGCGACCATGCTCATCAGCAGCGGCAGGTTGAGCCCGTGCCAGACCGCGAGGCTGTAGTCCGGCGTCGCCTCCCCCAGCACGGCGCGGGCGGCGATGTCGAGGAAGGGCCCGACGGTCGCCGCCGGCAGCATGCCCACCATGATGCAGGTCAGGACCAGGATCTCGACCGGGAAGCGCATCCAGGTGGCGGGTTCGTGCGGAGTGCGCGGCAGGTCCTCGGGGTCGGGGCCGAAGAAGGCGCCATGGATGAAGCGCAGCGAATAGGTGACGGAGAAGGCGCTGGCGAGCAGCGCCGCGAGCGGCAGGAGGTTGAACAGCGGATGCACCGGGGGCGCGGCGGAAAGCGCCTCGGCGAAGAACATCTCCTTGGAGAGGAAGCCGTTGAGCAGCGGCACGCCGGCCATGGCGGCGGCGGCCACCATGGCGAGCCGCGCGGTGAAGGGCATGCTGCGGTTCAGCCCCGAGAGGCGGCGGATGTCGCGCGTGCCCGTCTCGTGGTCGATGATGCCCGCCGCCATGAAGAGGGAGCATTTGAACGCGGCGTGGTTGATCACGTGGAAGATCGCCGCCACCAGCGCGAGCCTGCTCTCGAGGCCGAGCAGCAGCGTGATCAGGCCCAGATGGCTGAGCGTCGAATAGGCGAGCAGCCCCTTGAGGTCGTTCTGGAAGATGGCGATCCAGGCGCCGACCAGCAGGGTGGTCAGCCCGGCGAGGCCGACCGTCCAGGCCCAGGCGTCGGTGCCCGCCATCACGGGCCAGAGCCGCGCCAGCAGGAACACGCCCGCCTTCACGAGGGTCGCCGAATGCAGATAGGCCGAGACGGGCGTCGGCGCCGCCATGGCGTGCGGCAGCCAGACATGGAAGGGGAACTGCGCGCTCTTGGTCAGCGCCCCCAGCACAACGAGCAGTAGCGCGGGCAGGTAGAGGGCGTGGGCGCGGATGCGATGCAGGCCTTCGCGGTAGCGGAAAGACACCGCCGCGGCAATGCGCGGCCCCGCGCCGCGCCTATACTGCGCGGCCGAGATGCCCCGCACCAGCACCGCCGCCGCCCGCCGCCCCGCCATCGCGCGCTGCCGCCTCGCGCGCGACGATGCCTTCCCCCGCCGCGCCGAGGCGCTCGGCTTCGGCTTCCACACGCCCGAGGGGCGCGAATACTGGGTGCGGGATGCCTGCTATGCCCTGACGCCCGAGGCGGTGGCCGCGCTCGAGGCGGCGGCGCGCGAACTGAACGGCATGATCGCCGCGGCGGCCGCGCATGTCGTCCGGCGGGGCGATTATGCGGCCTTCGGCTTCACCCCGCGGCTTGCCGCGCTCGTCGAGGAGTCGCACCGCCGCGCCGAGCCCTCCCTCTATGGCCGCTTCGACTTCCGCCTCGACCCCGAGGGCGGCATCAAGCTGTACGAGTTCAATGCCGAGACGCCGGCCGCGCTGCTCGAGGCGGCGGTGGTCCAGCTCGCCTGGTTCGAGGAGACGCCGCCCGGCCCCGAGACGCGGCCCGGGACCGACCAGTGGAACGCGATCGACGACGCGCTGGTCGCACGCTGGCCCGCCATGGGCCTGCCGCGGCTGATCCACTTCGCCGCCGAGCGCGGGCGGGAGGACGAGATCGCCCAGGTCGCCTACCTCATGGCGACCGCGCAGGCGGCCGGGCACGAGGCCGCCTTCCTGCCGGTGGACGACATCTCCTGGCAGGAGGGGACGGGCTTCGTCACGCCCGCGGGCACGCCGCTTGCGGCCTGCTTCAAGCTCTATCCATGGGACTGGCTGGAGGCGGAGGAGGGGGGGCGCCTGCTGCCGCTCGGCCGCACCCGCTGGATCGAGCCGGCGCGGCGCATGCTGCATGCGAACAAGGCGATCCTCGTCACACTCTGGGAGATGTTCCCGGGCCATCCTCTGCTGCTGCCGGCCGCGCTCGAGCGCGCCGCGATCGCGGGCCCCGCGATCGGCAAGCCGGCGCTCGGGCTGGAAGGCTGGGGGATGCAGGTGGTGGGGACGGCGCGCGACGAATCGACCGAAGCCGCGGAAGGTTTGCCTCCCTCGCCCACCATCTGGCAACAATGGTGTCCCTTGCCCGGGCACGCGACAGGCACGGGCCTCGCCTACCCGGTCATGGGGGTGTGGATGGTCGGCGACGAGCCTGTCGGTCTCGGCATCCGGGAGGGGAGCGCGCTCGTGACGACGCTTGAGGACCGCTTCGTGCCCCATGTGATCCTCTAGGGGCGGCGGCCGTGCCCCATCCTCCCTTCCGGCGCGAGCGGGTCGAGACCCCGCCGGCCTTCCTCGCCCGGCTCAGGGAACTCGGCCTCGACGAGCCGAACCCCGAGGGCGAGCCCTATTGGGTGACGGACGCCGCCTATGTGCTGGACGAGGCGGCGGCGGGCGCGCTGCTCGACGCCGCGCGGGGCGTACAGAAGCGCTGCTACCAGGCGGTGGAGGAACTCGTCGCCTCCGGCGACTACGCCCATTTCGGCATCCGCAGTCCGGCCATGCAGGCGGCGATCGCGCAGTCCTGGCGGGCCAAGGACGCGCCGCTCTATGGCCGGATGGACTTCTCCTTCGCC
>Ga0272446_1006471_pt1 | contig 12203 bp, 13 predicted proteins | sample YNPCB0061_FD_194587 | JGI IMG/M metagenome (GOLD analysis project Ga0272446, IMG submission 194587) | Hot spring microbial mat communities from Yellowstone National Park, WY, United States - YNP-CB-006-1 | ecosystem: Environmental > Aquatic > Thermal springs > Hot (42-90C) > Sediment | place... | reverse complement strand
TCTCCGCCATCTCCGCTTGCCAGACGGAGGGTACCGTCTGTGGCGCCGCTTTCGGACGCGCGACGGCCGTCAGTGCGATGGCGGCGCGGGAGACGGCTGCGCGGTCCGCCGTTCATCGGACCGGAACTGCCGGTGGCGGGGCAGGCCACGGTCCTCGAGCCATTCCAGCATGGCTTCGGCAAGGATTCGCTGCCCTTCGGCCGACGGGTGGATATGGTCGCGATACGGGCGCTGGCCGCGGTCCATGGAAGCTCGGAATCGCGGGGCCAGCGACTGGACCTCGACACCCTCTGTGCGGCACAGGGCAAGGATCTCGTCATGTCCGGGTTCTGCATGGCCCGAGAGCGCCTCGGACCGCGTTGCGTGCTGGAAGACGGCGACCCGCGCCCCGCTCCGGCGGGCAAGAGCCAACAGCTCCCGCAGGTCGCGAAGGCCTCGGGCGAGAGCTTGCGGCCGAGGCACTTCGGTTGCGGTCTGGCCGGTCTCTCCGACCAGAACGCGGCGGCACCGTCTCCACGCGATGGCGGCCGCCTCCGCGAGCGCGCAAGGCGGCTTCGCGGTAGGGTGAGAGGCGGGGTCGAGGGGTCCAAACGAGGGGTTGTCGAAGGCGTCGTGGCTAGACACAACCAGGATGATCGCGTCCGCGCCGAAGAGCCCGTGCTTTCGGACATAGGCCAGCCAGTTTCCGGGACCCCAGCTAGGCGCGGACACGTTGGCGACCAGCGCCGCGCGGGCGCCTCGGGTCACGAGATTGCGCTCGACGATGGTGGTCGCGAGCTCCGCGTGGTCGATCCAGTTTGCTCCGTTCACGACGGAGTCACCCAGCACGAGAACGCGGGGTCTGACGCCTGCATCGCGTGGATCGAAGGGGCGGCTGCACATGCCGAAGGCGTTCACAAGAATGCGATGGCCGAACCGCCTTGCCCGCTGGTTCGGCCGGTAGAGGTACTCGACCTGAGGGTCGCGGACGAAGAGCGGCGGATCGCCCAGCCCAAGAACGTAGCGCGCACCGCACTCGGCGGCAAGCAGCAGCAGCAGGACGAGAGCCGCGCCGAGCATCCAACGAGCCGATCGGGCGGTCGTCGCCCGGGCGCGAGGACTCACTGCGGGGGCCGGGCCTCCAGCGTCTCGGACTTCCGGCGGCGCCTGGAGAGCAACCCGCGAGGCTTCGGCGCTTCGCGGAGGGGCTGGAGGACGAGAAGGTACCCCGCGTAGAGCAGCCACGCGTTGCTGAGAGCATCGCCCATCTGCAGCGGGTGGCTGCGCTCGCCCATGGAGCGGACGAGCATGAAGGTAGTCAAGACGATCAGCCACTCGCCAAGCCGGCGACCGGCATCGTCGGCACTGCGTGCCCGGAGTTGCAGCGCTTTGCCAACCACCACAGCCACCAGCACGAGATAGATCGCGACGCCCAGATACCCTGTCTCGACAGCAAGGCTGACGTAGCCGTTCTCAACCGGCGTCATAATGGTCTTGAACCCACCGCCCACCACCGGGTTTCGGTCCACGATGACGAGGACTCTGTCGAACTTCTCCATGCGGCCGCCGGTCGGGTCTCCAGCCGTCGTGCGCGTGATCATTCCGCGGACCGGTCCCCACTGGGAGACCGTCCGAGACACGAAGGGCCAGGCGGCGAGGAGCACCGCGGCGGCGGTCAATGCCGCAAGCGTCGCGCGGGCGACGTTCCTGACCGAGGCGAACACGAACCACACGAGCGTTGCTGCTACCAGGGACACGATTGCGGCGCGCGACTGGCTGAGCAGGAGGATGTACGCGCCGAGCAGCCCGACGCCGAGGCGCAGGACCGTGTGACCGCGCATCCATGCGAGGGCGCCAAGAACGCAGATAGATGCGTACGCGGCCAGCAGGTTCGCGTGCAGCCAGTTGGTCGTTGCGCCATGGAGCCGCTGCGACGACCCCAGGTTGATCCCGTACCGTATGGCGATCGCCAGACTGCCGAGCGTCACCACCGTCGCAGCGGTCACGAGCCAGAACCCCACGATCCGGTCGATGGGAACGCGGCGTCCAAGGGCAACGCGGGGAAGCGCCCAATGGAGGACCAGAAACCGCGCGAGGGTCGCCAGTGCATAGGCGAGCTGAAAGTCGTTCTGCCCAGGTTGGGGGATGAAGAGCCCCGGTACGCCACTGAGGCACAGCGCCCAGGCGAGGTAGTCCTGCAGCGTGGCTCGGCGCCGCACCATTCCGTTCGCCATGGCGCCCAGCGTGAAGAGCGCTGAGACGAGAAGGCAGCCGGCGAAGGCTGCTTCCGCAGGCGTCCCAGCGCCCGAGGCGAGCCCGGCCAGCGAGACGAGACACAGCGCGACCGGCATCCCGAGCAGAACCACCGCAACCGCGATGTGGAACGCAACGAGTGCGGTCGCCGACCGAGCCGCCGGCTCCGGGGCGAGCGCAAACGTCCGACGGTCCTGAAGCGCCTCCGTTCCCGTGGTCGCCATCATCGCGCTGTTCCCGGCAGACCGGCGGAAGCGCTGGTGGCCTTGTGTGCCCTAACGATAGACATCCGCTGTCCTGATGCGCCAGTTCGGCACCTGGCGGTCGAGGATCGGCCGCAGGGCCGCAGCGAGCTCCGGCAGGAACGCCTCAGCTGCGCTCGACCCGTCCGGGCGCTCGATGGCGACGACGCGAACGAACAGGCTGAGGCCGCGGTCTCCCACGATACTGCTCCTGAGTGCGCGAACGCGCGCGTAGAGGGCGGGTTCGCCAGGAACCGACGGATCGCGTCCCACCCACCAATAGTACACACGCGCGCGCGCTTCCGGCCGATCGGCCCGCGATGCACGCGACACGCGGACGGTCAGTCCCCCGACCGTCGCCACGCCCAGCGGCTGCCACTTCCACCCATGCCCCGGAAAGCACGCCTTCGGATCGTGGTAGCTGTGTTCCCTGTCACTCGTGAGAAGCAGCAGATCAACGCGCGAGCCGTCGTCCCGGCGGTAGGAGCGGTCCACCATCTCCGACCGTGGGAGCTCGGTGTAGACCTCCTTGGGAATGGGCCGATCTTTGCCCTCTACCGTCCATGCTCCGATCTGCCGAGGCATCCCGTCAATGCGGATGCGTTGGGCTTGCGCAATCGGAATGGGAGGAAGCAAGGCGCGTGTCGCTGCCGCGAGCCCCAGCAGGGTCAGGACGGCTGCGGTGTAGGTTGGCGTTGCCACAGGAGCACCTTCGCGACGAGTGAAAAGAGCAGGAACCCGAGAACCAGGACGCCGATCTCAGCGACGTTATGCAGGCTGTCCATCGCCGACTTGCCGCCGATGCTGGCCGCCACGGCGAGCGCAGCGATCCGCACGACATTGGCGGCGACGGCGATAGGCAACGACGAGGCCACCAGTAGAGCGCCCTTGCCGGGCTTCATCTCCAGCAGGTGGGCGTACAGCAGACCCAGCGCGATGAAGGCCACCGTCTTCTTGAAGCCGCTGCAGACTTCCGCCACTTCGAGCTGGATGCCCGGAAGCTCCAACAGGTTGCCGCTCCGCATGATCGGCAGACCAACCGCCGACCCGAGCCATGCGGCGAACGAGGCGCTCGCCGACTGCAGTCCGTCGCTCAGGCGCGCGGTGAACCTTCCGGGCATCGGAGCGGACACCAGCAAAAAGAGGATGGGGAAGGCGGCGACGCGCAGCACGGAAGGGCCATACAGCGACAGTACGACGGCGCAGATGGCCGCCACCAGCGCGATGAAGCCGAAATACGGGACGCTGGCCCAATGAGCGACCAGCTGCACCACCAGCGCCGCCGCCAGCAGCACCATCCCGCTCGGGGACGGCCGGCGCTGCGCAGCACGAATGCGGGGCCAGAGGCGCCAGAGCAGGAAGGCCGAGATCGGAGGCACGAGCACGCCGTGAGCGTACGTGTCGTTGTCCAACCAGACCCTGGCCGTGTCACGCACCGCGGGCCAGAACACGAACCCGAGGAGCGCTGCGGCGCACAAAGCGGCGCCCTTTCTGGGCTTTGCAGGAACTGCTGGCATTCGCCTTCCGATTCCCCGAGGCGCGTTCGTCCGCCACGCAGGCCGCAACCATTATAACACCCACGCTCGGCTCAGGCCGGTCGCGCGACGCCTTCGGTGAGGCAAGCCGGTATGGATGCCAGGTCATACTGGCAGGCGCGCCCTTTACTTACCGTCGTGGCGACGCCGCAGTTCCGTCGCTTTCTCCTTGATCTCCGTCAGGTCCCGCTGCATCTCGCTCCACCCGTACCAGAGCGCATAGTCCGGGTTCATGTGGAAGCTGCCCTGGAAGGTTCGATTGCGGTGCTCCAGGAACATGACGAACAGCTTCTGCTCGATAACGCTCGGGGCGTCGTGGAACGTGAGGATGTCCGGGTAGGCGTACCCGTACGACTTTGGCCGGGGGAGGACGCCGTCCTCATAGAGAGCCGCCACGGTGCGGATCGCCTCGGCCATCACCTTGTCGGCGTGGCGGATCATCTCGTCACCCTTGGCCAGCTCCGCCACCGCGAAGCGGCGCGCGTGGCACTGCGAGCACACCGCCACCATGCGGTCGCGCTCCTTCTGCCAGCTGGCGTTGGTGGTGCGCAACAGGTCGACGGACTGCAGGACGGGCAGCCGGTCCGTTGGCTTTCCGTCCGGCGAGAGCGCGCCGAGCGCCTGGAAGATGGTCGCGCGATCGCGCGACCACTCCTTGTCCTCAGGAAGGGGCAGCCGAAGGCCAAGGAACCCCCATGCCGTCCGCACCTCGTGGTTCTTGCCTGGCATATGGCAGGTCTGGCACCGTGGCGCAGAAGCGGAGGCGTGCAGGGTCTTGTTCTGCTTCAGGAGGTGCCGAACGCCGTGCTTCGACGAGGAGTACATCTCCCACTGAGGATGGTCGAAGCCCATGTGACACGTCTGGCAAGCCTGCGGCTCGCGGGCCTCGGCGACGGAGAAGGTGTGCCGTGTGTGGCAGGCGTCGCACGAGGCAAGCCCGAAGCCGCCGCCCTCCGAGCGCAGCCGGCGGATCTCTTCCTCGCTCTTGAGCCCGATCTTGTGGCATCCCCCGCAGCCCTTCATCCCCTCGGTCAGGGCCATGGGTTGCCAGTGCATCGTTGGCATCGCCTTCATGGACGTCCAGCCGTGGGCATGTTTGCCAGCCCGGAACTGATCGGCGCGCTCCTTATGACACGCGGCACAGGTGTCGATGGTGGGGATGCGTGCCTTGTGGGCATCGGCTGCCGTCTGGTGCTCGCTTCCGTGGCAGATGGAGCAGTCGACGCGAACCGCCTTGTGGCGGCTGAGCATCCAGTCGTTCACAATGCCGGGCGTCGTCTTGCGGTGGCAGGCGACGCACGAGCCCAGCGAGGACTGTGCTCCCGGTGCGCCGGTAGGGCCTTGCGGGCGAACCAACGCCGAGCCGAGGGCCACGAGGGGAAACGAGAGGGCGAGCATCGGAATGGCTAGCGGTCGGTTCATGGCGATCACTCCCAGCGGTCCACGGCGCCCGAGATGGACGCGCGCACCCACACGATCCACCGTCGGGGTGCGTCGATTCCTCTTGCTTAGTCAGGCGACATATCGGGCCGACAGCCGGCCTCACGCTCTTGCCGCACTTCCGGCACATCTGCCGATGCGAGCGTCACGCACAGCAGGGAACGAAACAGCACGGCAGTGGGTCGTGGTTCGGGTTGGTGGATCGGGCCGCGCCCACGCTGTCCGGGGGGAGGCCTCGACGATGGCACTTCGGTGGTGGTGGGGAGTGGCGGCAATGGGGACAGGCGCCGCGATCGCGGCAGCCACCGGTTTGCGGACAGCCAGGCGGCGCGCTGACCGGGGGATCGCCACGCCCGCCGGCAGCCGCCATCCTCTCGATGGCATCTCTCGGTCCAATCCCGATGTCGCCTGCCTACCTGGGGGCGAGGCGACACCGGTCGCCCCGGCGCCCGACACTCGGGTCCGAGGTGGACGAAGCGGCGTGCGCCGACGCGAGGGGACGGCGCGCGCCGCGAGCGCGGCGCCGGCCGAGGGAACGAGCACGCGCTCGCGGGGGAAGGGCGCGAACGGACGGAAACGCCCGGCGAGTTCTGCTTAGCGGGAAGCCGCGCGGGAAGGGGGCGGAGATCGCTCAGGGATCACCGCCCCCTCGTTGCTCACGGCGTCCTACGTCCGTCGAGGGCGACCGCGGATCAGGCGCGGGTCACGACGAACTCGCCGTAGTCGTCTCCGCACTCGATGCCCTTCGTCTGCACGCACTGGAAAGTGCGGATGCCGGTCTTCCCCGTCGGGTCGTAGTCGCCGCCGTAGGCCAGGTCCATGAAGGCGCCGCAGATGCCGCGGAGCATGTAGGCGGCCGGGCGGCTCATGGCGCCATACTCGACCACGTCCGCCTCGTAGTAGTCGTACGCGCGGACGACCATCTTCTCGCCGGGCTTCAGTTCGACGATCTCGGCCTTCGCCCAGCCCCACGCGGCGAACACGGCGAAGGCGCCGTGCAGGACGTCGGCCGGTGCGTCGGTCACCATCGGAGCGACGACGGAGCGCCACTCCTCGGACGTGATGATCCCGTAGCCGGTGTGGTATCCGCACTCGTGCGCAGCGTTGACCAGCAGCCACTCCGCGGCTTCCAGCATGTCCGGTCCGACCTGACGCGTAAGTCGATTGGCGAACGTGTTCCAGAAAGTGGTGGGCATCTGGTTCACGAACACGTTGTAGGCCGGGATGAGGCCCTCTTCGTTGCCCGCCACATCGAGCTTCGAGAGCGCGGCGATGACGCGCTTCCTGTCGATTGCCATGTTCTCTCTCTCCTCGGTCAGTTCGCCACGACCTCGAACCGTGAGCGGTCCGCGCCGCAGACGATGCTGCTCGTCTCGATGACGGAGTAGCTCCGGGTCGGGCGACCGAAAACGGCGGCGAACATCCCTGCGATGAAGCCGCAGGTCACGAAGTTCACCGGCTTGTCCCGCTTGCCCCACTTCTTGATCCAGCCTTCGTCGACGTGCGAGGCGGTGAGCTCGACCTCGCCGGACTCCGGCCCGGCGCACACGACCTTCATCCCGCCGAGACCCCAGAGAGCGTACAGCTGCTCCGCGACGGCGATCCGGTCGGCGACGTGGTCGAGGCTCTGGGCCTGAAAGATCGCCGTCAGGCGCTCGAAGGCGCAGTCCTCTGCGCTCTCGGCGAGGAGCTTGCGACCGTCCAGCATGGAGCAGTCCTCGGCGAGCTGCGTGTAGAGGCTCATGTAGTGGTGGCAATGCAGGACGTAGGGCGTGCCGTTGATCGTGTGCCGGCAGGCCCGTGGATCGTACCTGCGCTCGACGATGATCTCTGTCTTCTTGGTCACAGGCATAGCGGTTCCTCTCCTCTAGAAGTCCGGCGGAGTGAGGCCGGTGACTTCCTTCACCGCCTTCTTGAACTTCTCGATGTTCTCCGGCGAGTCTGGCTCCGCCTCGGCCTTGGCTGAGGGGATGTTCGTCAGCATGGCGAGCCGCATCTTAGCGGGCAGTCCGCCATTCTCGCCGACGAAGTCGATGTACTTCATCAGCTTTGCACCCATCGACACCTCCGTGTTGTCTGCCGGCCCGGCGGGGACTCCCACCATGTGCGCCGGCGCTGTGGCTGTGCGTCCCGCGTCAGGACGGGTCCGAGTACTCCTGCTCGAACCGCTGCCGGATACTCTCCCGGCCTGCGCGCGGGTAGATCGCTTTGCACACGTCCTCCCCTAGGACGCCCTTCATCTGCCAGCCGCCCTCGCCGAGCAACCGGAAGAGCGGACGAGGGAAGTCCGGAAAGAACTCCAGCTTTCCCAGCGCGCCGAGCGCCCGAATCTCCCGCTCCGTCCAAGGCGTGTCGAACCGGTAGGCGTAGACGGCGCTGCCGTCGAAGCAGTCCTCGACCTTGCGCGTCTCGACGATCCTCATGCGGCCATCCTCGCGGACAGTCGACGGAGCGCGGAGACAGCTGCGTCCACCTCCTCTGGGCGCGTGAAGCTGGACAGGCTAAGCCTGACTGTGCCGTCGGGCGCTGAACCGATGGCCTCGTGCGCGAGGGGCGCGCAATGAAGCCCGGTGCGGCAGGTGATGCGGAAACCCGCTTCCAGGGCAAACCCAAGGTCCTCCGGCTGAACGCCACGCAAATTGACCGAGACGATCCCGACGCGGTCATCCGCAGCGTGGCCTCCGTAGACGCGGACCTCCGGCAGGTCGTGGAGCGCGCGTCGCAGCGTCGCGGTCAGCGCCGCTTTGCGCTGCACATGCGCGTGGCCTTCGCGGGCATGCCAGCGGAGCGCCACCGCCCACCCCGCGAGGCCCGCGCCGTTCGGCGTGCCCGCCTCCAGTCGTATGGGCATCTCCGCAGGATGGAGGCGCAGGGAGCTTCGCACTCCGGTCCCGCCCACCATCCACTGTTGCAGGTCGAGCCCTTCGCGAACGTAGAGGGCGCCGACCCCTGGGGGGCCGTGAAGCGACTTGTGTCCGTTGATCGCCACCATGTCGGCGCCCATGGCGGCAGGGATCACCGGTACGTTTCCCGCGGACTGCGAGGCGTCCAACAGCGTCAAGGCGCCCACGTCATGCGCCAGCGCGAACAGAAGGCCGACATCCTGCACGGTGCCGGTGACGTTCGACGCGTGGTTCACGACGACGAGGTCGGCCGATGGTCGGAGCGCCTGAGCGAAATCCTCGGCGTCGACGACGCCGTCCTGTGAAGCTCCAACGATCCTGACCTCCACTCCCGTGGTGCGCGCGATGTGCGCCAGCGGACGCAGGACCGAGTTGTGCTCCATGCAGGTCGTGACCACGCGCGCGCCGTCGTGGAGCCCGACGCCAAGGATGGCCAGGTTCAGCGACTCGGTCGCACTGTGCGTGAGGGCGATCCTGCACGGGTCGACGTCACCGAGGAGCCGCGCGAGCAGGCGCCTGCAGTCGGCTGCCGGGTCGGCCGGCGTGATCGAGCCGCTCCGCGCGGCGTCGTGGGGAGGCTGCGCGAGCCATGCGGCGACCGCCTCCGGGACTCCAGGGGCCTTCGGCCACGACGTGGCGGCGTTGTTCAGGTAGATGGGGTCGCCGATGTTGGATGCGTGCACGCGCTGCACTTCGTCTCGCGGCGGTCCTGACGTCTCCGACCGCCGGCTGGTTGTCGAGGACTGCGGGGCTCCGTGCAGACCAGAGCCGACCCGTCACCTGCGAGGCGACGCGCAGCGGCCGTCGGGCAATGCCAGACAGCCCCTCGTGCCCCTATTCTCGGCACACGGGAGCAACGAGCACATAACGCGTGCGCGTTAGGCGCCGGCGCTGGGGGAAGGGTTATCTGTGCTGCTTCTCGATGAGGCGATGGACGTGGTGCTGGAGGTCTAGCGCGGCGGTGTGCAGTCGTACGAAGCCCTCGAAGACGGAGCCATACGCGCTGAAGTACTTGTGGACGTCTTGATCGCTGAAGGACTTCGTGGCGAGGTAGTAGAGATGATCGCTCGTCAGCATCCGTCGCCAGCAGTCGAGCGCTTCAGGGTCGCCGCACGCCCGAACGTCTGGCTCCATCCGCTTGAGCTCCTCGAAGGCGAAGCGCTGCATCTCGTTGCCCAGCCAAGCGGAGGTGTCGCGCTCCCTGTCGGCCCACGAGATGGTGGCGAAGTCATCCACCCACAGCTCGCCGACGGTTGGCAGCGTCCGGATCGCGTCGGTGGGCGTTGTGAACGCGAGCTGGGGATGCCGGTGCACGGCCTCGGGCAGATGGCGCAGAAAGTCGAAGATCCCGGTGTCGGCCCACATGTGCTCGCCCAGCGCTTCGTAGTCCAGCGCGAGCACCACGTTCATGTCGGTGTTGGAGGCCAGCCAGCCCGCGAAGGTCTCGGCGCGCAGCGGCCAACCCTCCCAGTCGCGGTTGCTGAACCGGTACCCGAGGTCATCGGACAGGCGGTAGTTGCGAAGCAGGACGGGGAGACCGCAGGGCGCGCGGTACACGAAGTCCGGCGAGCGCCAGTTTTCCATCAGCCAGTCGACGCCCTCCGTGATGATTCCTTCGTAGCCGAGGTGTTGCACGGCCTCCGCGATGCCGTTGTTGTACAGGCACTCCGTGTTCCGAAATGTCGTGGGCCGACGGCCAAAGAGCTGTTCGATGCGGGCCGAATGCATCTCGGCCTGCTCTCGAAACTCACGGCGTTCCCAGTCGAAGAGCGACGCCAGCGAGTGGTAGTACGTCTCTCCCGTGAACTCGACGAGACCCGTGTCGGCGAGACGCCGAAACAGGCCTAGCAGCTCCGGGCGGTACCGCTCGATCTGGTCCAGAAGAACGCCCGAGAGCCCGAACGAGACGCGAAACGGCTTCTCGTCGCCAGCGTGCCGCTCCACGAGCTCGGCGAGCAGCGATGTGGCGGGCACGTAGCACTTCTCGGCGACCTTTTCGAAGACCTGGCGGTTCAGTTCATCGTCGAAGTAGCGCGCATGCAGCGAGCCCGCCGGTGAGCGCGCACCTGGGCGCCGGCGCTCGTAGGGGAGAAGCCGGTCGGGCTGATGTGCGAAGAAGAACAACGTGATGAGGGTCAATACCTTCTCCGGTACGGCCAAACGCCCAGGAGCTGCGCGGAGCAGACATTGTCCCCGGTGGAGGGCGATTCCTGCAGCGAAGCCCTCCCGGTCATGAATGGGGAAGCGATGCGGCTCGTCGGATCGCCGCCAGGGCTGCCGGAACGCTGGTCCAGGCTGGCTCGCGGCCTTCGTACTCGAGGTGCAGGTATCCGCGGTACCCTGCGGTCCGCAGCGTCTCCGCGATGCGTACGAAGTCGGCCGTCTCCGGCACTCCACCCGGGGCGATCTCGGTCTTCACATGGACCGAGATGGCGTACGGGGCACACGCAGAGAGGTCCGCATACGGGTCGGAGGTCGCGAAGTTGCCAGTGTCAAGCTCGACCCCAAGCCACTCGCTGGGAACGCGCTCGAGGAGGTCCAACAGGCCCTCCGGGGTGGCGGTGAGGCCGCCATGGTTCTCGAGAGCCAGGAAGATGCCGCGGTCCGCGGCGTAGGCTGCGCAGTCGGCCAGCGCTTCGGCTGCCCAGCGGCGCGCCGTCGCCTCCTCGACGCCCGTGGGCGCGGGACCCGCGAACACGCGAACGGAGCCGCCGCCAAGATCGACGCAGGCGTCCACCCAGCGCCGAACCAGGCCGATCTGCCGGTCGCGGTCTTCGCCGGGCGCCAATGCGAGGCTTCCACCTACCGCTGTGCCCGCGATGTGCAGACCGAGACGGCAGGCTCGACCGGCGCAATCGCGCGCAACGCGGTAGGGCAGGGGGTCGGGGAGGTAGTAGGACGTCAGTTCAACGCCATCACAGCCAGAGCGCGCGCACTCGTCCAGGAAGTCCAGCATCGTGAGCGCCGGGGTCGCCGCGCCGCGCAGGTGGTCGCGGTAGGAATACGCACAACATCCTACCGCGAGCCTCGGCGGGCCGGTGCGACGGATCGGTTGTGGCATGACCGTCCTCCGATGGGTGGTCAGTTCGGGATCACGCGGCCGAGAACCCGGTGGCGGGCCATCCCGTACAGACCCACGATGATGGCGGCCATCGCCACCTCCCGGACGGGCCGCGGCGTCCATGCGGCAGGCGCCATCGAGATCGCGAACGCCAGGACCGTCTGAAGCAGGAACGTGTACAGGCTGCGGGTTCCGAACACCTCGAGCCACGTGAAGACACGCTGGGCGAGCGGAGGCCACCTCACATGCCGCAATGCGTGGTAAGCGACCACCAGCATCGTCAGGAAGTAGAGGATGCGGCCGGCGCGGCAGGGCTCGCGATCGAAGACCGCCTGAAAGAGCCAGTCGGGCATCAGATGTCGCAGGCCCAGGGCTGGACGGATGGTCTGGGACCAGGCGAAGAGCACGATGGAGGCCCCGTATGCTGCGGGCAGCGCGACACCTCGGATACGCGGCCACACGACCTGCTCCAGCGTCGCACGGTGGTAACCCACGCACATGCCACCGAAGAACAGCAGCTGCCACGCGCCGGGACGGAAGCCTGGGTGGTAGCCCGGCACGCTCCACGGCCAGCCCATCCAGCCGGGTCCCACCTGAGCGAGGGCCCACACGGCGGTGGAGGCGCCGAGCGCGATGAGCCAGCGGCCGCGCTCCAACAGAGCGAGCACCACCGGCGACAGCAGCAGGAAGAGCACGTACATCGGGAGAATGTCAAAGAGGTCGGGCTGCAGCCGCAGGGTCGCGATGGCGAGCAGCGCGTTGGCCCAACCACCGACCTCTGCCGGAGGCG
>Ga0272446_1006469_pt1 | contig 12206 bp, 10 predicted proteins | sample YNPCB0061_FD_194587 | JGI IMG/M metagenome (GOLD analysis project Ga0272446, IMG submission 194587) | Hot spring microbial mat communities from Yellowstone National Park, WY, United States - YNP-CB-006-1 | ecosystem: Environmental > Aquatic > Thermal springs > Hot (42-90C) > Sediment | place... | reverse complement strand
GCTTATCCGCGTAAGGTTCTTAACCAGCTCTACAAACTGTCCCCGCTTCAGGAGACGTTCCATGTGAACATGCTGGCGCTGGTTGATGGCATTCAACCGCGCGTGCTGACGCTTAAGAATATCCTTGAGGAGTACGTTAAACACCGGCAAAACGTGGTCCGCCGCCGCACCGAATACGATCTGGCGCGGGCCAAGGAACGGGCGCACATCCTCGAAGGTTTACGCATCGCGCTGTTGCATATTGACGAGATTATCGCGACCATTAAGAAATCCAAGGACAAGGACGAGGCTAAGGTTAACCTGGTCAAGAAGTTTAAGCTATCCGAGATTCAGGCCGGAGCCATTCTTGAGATGCGACTGCAGCAGTTAGCCAATCTTGAGAGACTTAAAGTCGAGCAGGAATATAAGGAGAAGATAGATCTCATCGCCGAGCTCGAATCTATTCTCAAATCAGAGAAGAAGATACTAGTTATCCTGAAGAAGGAAGTCCAGGAGATGGCCGAAAAATTCGGCGACGAGCGTCGGACTCAAGTCGTCAAAGCGCCAGTCGGCGAATTCTCGACTGAAGATCTCATTCCGGACGAGCCAACGCTCGTCATGCTGACGGCCGACGGCTACGTTAAGCGCGTATCGCCCGATATGTTCCGTACCCAGGGCCGCGGCGGTAAGGGCGTGTCAGGTCTCACAACCAAAGAAGAGGACCAGGTTGAACACGTGTTTTCGACCAACACTCACGCCGACATCATGTTTTTCACGAATCGCGGTCGGGTGTTCCGGCTCAAGGCGTATGACGTGCCGCCAGGGAGTCGCACAGCCAAAGGGCAAGCTATCGTCAATTTCCTCCAGCTCGCGCCGGGCGAGAAGGTGGCGACGGTCCTGCCCATGGGCGACATGGATGGCGTGAAGAATCTGGTCATGGTTACAACTCAAGGTACGATCAAGAAGACGGAACTTTCGGAGTTCGAGAACGTCCGGCGCTCCGGCCTTATCGCCATCAACTTGCACGAAGGTGATGACCTTAAATGGGTCAAGCCATCTTCCGGTTCGGACGAGATCATGCTCGTGACCAAGAACGGCCAATCCATTCGTTTTAAGGAAACCGATATTCGGGCCATGGGGCGGAACGCGGCCGGCGTGCGCGGCATCAATCTCAAGAAAAAAGGCGACAGCGTGGTCGGAATGGACATCGTGCTGCCTTCGCTGGTCAAAAAAGGACATCTCGAGCTCTTTACCATCGCTGAGAACGGATTAGGCAAACGCACCAACCTGGCCGAATACAAGGTCCAAAAACGCGGCGGCTCAGGCATCCGAACGATGAAGGTTACACCTAAGACAGGCGGAGTCGTGGCGGCTTACGTTACCTCGACCGACGAGGAGCGTGATCTGCTGTGCATAACCAAGAAAGGTATCGTCATTCGCGTGCCGTTCAAGACCGTTTCGAGCCTCGGACGCGACACCCAGGGCGTCCGTGTTATGCGTTTCAAAGAAGAGGGTGATACGCTTTCGAGCGTGACGCTTGTCGGAGGAGACACTGCCGAGGGATGACATGAGCGATCTTAAAAGCTCGAGCCGCTTGCCGGTCAGCGAAGACAAGATTTTGGTACGCTTCAAATCCGCAAAGCGGACAAAGGTGATTTTGACGCTTTAGAAAAGCTTCAGAAGGAATCGCATGGAGAATGGTTCGAGGACAGCCATGCCGACCTGGGGCGAGCCATCGACTCCGGTCGTGCTTGGGTGGCCGTGCGAGGAGGTAAAGCTGTCGGTTACCTGCTCTGCGAGTTGTTCGGGACGGAACACAGGTATTCCCCCAATTCATCTTCCTTTCCGAGCTGTATGTCGTCCCGGGTGCCCGTAAGAAGGGCGTCGGCACGAAATTAGTCTTGAAAGCCTTAAGCGAACCGTGGCCGAAGGAAGACGAATATTTTTCATTGACGCACGCTCCGGATGAACCTCAGTTGACCGAATATTATGAATGTTCGGATTCAAAGAATGCGGCCAGACTGACGCGGGCAATGTTATAATGACACGCTCCAGATGAAAGCCGCCCCGGGATGCCGGGGCGGTTGATTTTTTTGGGTTTATTTCCCCAGCACCTTGTCGATAAGGCCGTAGTTCTGGGCCTCTTTTGGGTCCATGAAGTTGTCGCGGTCCGTGTCGGTTTCGATTTTTTTGATGTTCTGGCCTGTGTGCTTGGCTAGGATGCGGTTCAGCTGGTCCTTGATTTTTAGCATGCGCTCGGCGCGGATCTTGATGTCCGTGGCCTGGCCTTCGATGCCGCCCAACGGCTGGTGGATCATGATTTCAGCGTTCGGCAATGCGAGGCGCTTGCCTTTGGCGCCTCCGGCCAAAAGCACTGCGGCCATCGAGGCGGCCATGCCGACGCAGATAGTCGAGACGTCGCAGGCTACGTGTTGCATGGTGTCATAGATCGCCAAGCCAGAAGTGACGCTACCGCCCGGGGAGTTAATGTAAAGCTTGATGTCCTTGGTCTTGTCTTGGCTCTCGAGGAAGAGCATCTGAGCGATGACGATATTGGCCACGTCGTCGTCGATGGGTGAGCCGAGCATGATGATGCGGTCCTTAAGCAGGCGAGAGTAGATATCGTAGGCGCGCTCGCCGTTGGTCGATTTTTCGATGACGGTTGGGATAAGCCATGAATCCTTTATTTCGGAACGTATTTCAAGGGGGTTCATATTTTTATATGAGGAGCGTGTTTTATCACGTCTAAGAAGCATAGCGCATTCACTTTTAGCAGTCAAAACTATGGAGTGCTAAAAGATTATAAATCATGAAGCCTGTCTATTTTGCTAAGTCACATTAGCCCAATCCGATAATTTTACATGAGCCTGGCGGCATCTAGCGCCATCCCTGTCTCAGCGAACTTTTTTCGTCCCAGACATCGTGTTCCAAATCGAAGGAATGGGCTGTGTGCTTTCATATATAAGCTTTCGACAAAATATGCATTAAAGATAGTCATCGCTAAGGCGTACATCGTGCCACTGGAGCTTAAGCGACGATCCGCGGTCCGGCAGGCGTTTCTATAATGCGCCCGGTTACGGTGAAGCCGGCGGCTTTCTTGTGGCCGCCGCCGCCTAAAAGCTTGGCCAGTTTTGAGATGTCGCGCCTGACGCTGCGGAACGAGCCGCGGACTTGGTCGTTCGGCAGCTCGCGCAGGACCAAGAGCGTATCCGTACCGCCTACCACGCCGTTTAGGAAATTGGCCAGACCGTCGGCGATATCGGTCGGGCCGCCGCCCACGTCGCTCCGCAAAAGGTAAGTCGAAGCCACGTCGAATTCCTGATTGTGGTTCAGTCGCGAGAGCAGGATGCCCCAGGTGCGGAGTACGTCGACTGACTTATCGTGTAGCAGATGTCGCAGGATGTCGAGGTGTCGGGCGCCCGCGGCCATGAGCGCGGCTGCGGCCTCGATAGCGAGCGGTGTGGTTCCGGCGTTAGAAAAATTTGAAGTGTCGGTGTAGATCCCGGTCAAAAGTGAGGTCGCGATGCGGCTATCGAATGTGATGCCGTTTACGGCGAAGAAACGGTAGACGATCTCGGCGGTCGAACTCGCGTCCGGCAAAACGATGTTCAGGTGGCCGTAGCGTTCGTTGGTCACATGGTGGTCGATGTTGAGTAGGGTATAGCCCGGTTCAAGCCGGGTCATGTGATCGTGTACGCCGGCGTAGCGCAGATCCCCGGAATCGAAGACGATGACCAGGTCGTAAGCCGCATTGAAGGCCTTGGGATCGTTGGTATAAAGATGAATATTGTCGAGGAAGCGGAACGCAGGGGCGGGCAGGTCGGCGCAAAAAGCGGTCGGCGTCTTGCCTTCGCGGATGAGCCAATTGAGGGTCGCCGAACTTGCGCCCAGCGTGTCGCCGTCCGGTTTTTTGTGGGCGACCAAAAGCACGCGCTCCGCCTGGCGGAGAGCTTCGTAAGCGCGGCCGAATTGGTGCGTGACGGCGTCCATATTAAGGTGATTGAGAGCTTAGCACCTTGATAGGGGAGGTCAAGGATTGCGGCTATTTCCTTATTACAGAGATGAGCGAAGGACGCAGGTTCGTGCCCCCTCAGCCGAAAAGCCGGTTGGTCAGTTATTTGAGCAGCCCGATCTGGTAGTTTTGGAGCATGTCGCGGGCTTTTCCGCCATGCTTCTTGACGCCGTAGAACATCTGGGTCGCATCTGTCCCGCAACCTTTCAGGATGGCCGGACCACCCGGATGGTTGTCTACGGCTTTGGTTACGTCATAGACTTTGCCGTCGATGACCATCCAACAATCCGAGGCGCTGGCGTGCTTGGTCACGTCATCGAGGGTATAAGCCCGCTTAGCCGTTGCATTCTCCGTCTCGGCGGCTGGGATTGTGGCCGCCGTCGGTTGTGACTGCACAGCGGTCATCGAGGACGAGGCACAGCCGGCGCCTAAAGCGGGGAGTAAGGCGAAGGCAATCAGGATTTGTTTCTTCATACTTTAACGACATCATTTTATTTATGATAATTATACTACGAGTCTAAAAAGAGTTTTGGTGCACGGCAAGGTAAAAATCAAGGGATTGAACATGTAAACATGCAAGGGCGAATGATTATTCGCCCCAGGCGGTCAGATCCTCGAGGCGTGTCGCGTCCTCGATATTGAATTCCCCGATCCTGGTCCGGCGCAATTTCGTCAGGTATGCGCCACAACCCAACGCTTCGCCCATGTCGCGGGCCAGGGCGCGGATATACGTTCCGGAGGAACAGGAGACTTCGAAGGAGAGATAAGGCCAGGCGTAGTTTGTGGCTCGGAGTTCGGAGATTGTTACGAATTTTTTCGGCAGTTCGACACCTTCTAGCTTACCGCACCGCGCAAGCTCATAGAATTTTTTTCCGTTGATTTTTTTGGCACTGTATACAGGCGCCGTCTGCTCATATCCGCCGCGGAATTTATCGAATGCTGATTCGATTTCGTCCGGCGTAGGGGTATATGACGTACTTCCCAGCCGCGTGGCTTGCATTTTGACGGTTTCTGTAATCGCACCTTCTGGATCATAGGTCGTACTAGTTGCGCCCAAGCGTGCCGTTGCGACGTAGGTCTTGTCCAGGCCGACGTATTTCGATAGTTCTTTCGTGGCCGGGCCGACGCCGACCAGGAGTAATCCGGTCGCGAACGGGTCGAGTGTGCCAGCATGACCAACTTTACGGGTTTTGAAGATGCGTCGCACCTGATCCACTACGTCGTGCGACGTCATGCCGGCCGGTTTGTCGATCAATAAAATCTTTCCGTCCATTAAACAAGTTTATCGGTTTTTGATAATTTATAAAACTTGCGCCCCCGGCGCATTCGGGAACCGGGGATTGTTCAGTGGTACGTTGGGTGTTCTGACATTCAACTGATTAAGACCTGCTACCGCTGAATTTCGTCTCGGTCATGCTGAGGATGACCGGAAAAGTCGGGAAGGCCGGTGCTAAGGTCTCAGCCCATTTCCATCTGTCGAACCATGTCCAAATGGAATATGGATTTGTACATGGCGGGCGCGTTAAAGTCCCGCCAGCCGAAATCGAGAATCTTCTTTTTTTTGGTCTTCTTCAATGTCCAAACCATCCCGAAAGAACCTGTCAATTAACCCTTTTTCAGCAAAAAAGTCGAGGAATTAGATGCTAGGCTCTGGGTTCCGGGGATTGGGTTATGTGCCCTGGGCCCCAAGCCCCCCAGAACCTAGTCCTGGATTAATTGACTTTTTAGCCAAAATTCCTTACTCTGCGCGACATGAACGTATCCGATTTGGCCCGTCGCCTGAAGACGACCCCGCATGAGCTCCTGGATAAACTCCCGGCGCTCGGTTTCGATATCGGCTCGCGCGCCATCAAGATCGACGACGCGGTCGGGGAACGCATCGTCAAGAAATGGTTCGAGAACGAGCGGCGCGAGCGCCTGCGCGGCACCCTCATGTCCTCGTCTGTCATCCGTCCTGGTGAGGCCCCTCGCGAGCTTAAGGAAGTAGTATTACCGCACGTCATTGTAGTCCGCGATCTGGCCGGCAAGCTCAATCTGCCCGTCACTAAGGTCATTCAGCAGCTCATGAAAGATGGAATCCTGGCATCGCAGAATGAGCGCCTGGATTTTGAAACAGCGGCTATCATTTCTGAGGAATTGGGTTTCAAAGCCAAACCGGAAGATGGCAAGAGGGAAGATACGGTCGAGACGGTCCAGGCCATGGATCGGGTCAAGGAACTGTTCGAATCCGAGAAAGAAGAGAATCTTAAGCCCAGGCCGCCGGTCGTGGTCGTCATGGGTCACGTTGACCATGGCAAGACCAAGCTCCTCGATGCCATCCGCAAAACTAACGTCATGGACAAGGAAGCGGGCGGAATCACCCAGCATATCGGTGCCTACCAGGTCGTGAAGAAGGATCGGAAGCTCACCTTCATCGACACGCCGGGCCACGAGGCCTTTACGGTCATGCGTTCGCGCGGCGCCAAGGTCGCGGACATCGCCATCCTGGTCGTGGCCGCCGACGACGGCGTCCAGCCGCAGACCAAGGAAGCTATCAACATCATCAACGCTGCACACCTACCGTTCGTGGTCGCTCTAAATAAGATCGACAAACCCGAAGCCGACCCGGATCGCGTTCTAGCCCAACTGGCCGAAGCCGGGGTCACGACCGAGGCCTGGGGCGGTACCGTGCCCTTGGCCAAGATCTCGGCCAAGCAGGGCATAGGCATCGACGAAATCCTGGACATCATCCTGCTTGTGGCCGATATGAACGCCGATAAGATCCGCGCGAACCCTGACCGTCTGGCCGTGGGCACCATCATCGAGTCGCACTTGGATAAGGGTGAGGGTCCGGTCGCGACCGTGCTCATTCAGGCCGGTACGCTCAAGCGCAACGACCATCTTGGCATCGCCGGTGCCGCCTACGGCCGCGTCCGCGCCATGCGCGACTGGACCGGCAAGCAACTGGACGAGGCCGGGCCCGGCACGCCGGTCAAGATCCTGGGCTTCAAGGTCCTGCCCGCGGTCGGCGACATCCTGGAAGTCCCATCGGACCCCAAACTGCTCGAGGTCAAGAAAATGAAGAGCTCATACCAGGTCGCTCAGCAGCTGACCGCCACTAAATCCGCTCCGGCCGAAGGCGAGGAAAGCAAGAAGAAGCTCACGCTCTCCGTCATCCTCAAGTGCGACGTGCTCGGTTCGCTCGAGGCGCTCCTCGGTATGTTCGAGAAGGTTCAACATGAGGATGTGCAGATCGAGGTCATCCAGAAGGGCCTGGGCAACGTCAACGAAAGCGACGTGATGCGCGCCGAGAACTCCCAGCCGGTCGTAGTCTACGCCTTCAACGTCGTCCCGACTTCGCAGGCCGCACTTTTGGCTCGCGACAAGGGTGTTGATATCAAGGAATTCAAGATCATCTACGAACTGTTCGATGACATGGTGGCTCGGCTGAACAAGCTGGTTCCGCCGGAGATTATCCGCACGCCGCTGGGGCAATTCGAGACTATGGCCATCTTCCGCACCGAGACCGGGCGCATGGTAGTCGGCGGTAAGGTCAAGGAAGGCAAGATTGTGGCCGGCGAGAAAGCCCGCGTTTGGCGCGGCGAAGAGCCCATCGGCGAAGGCGTCGTGGACACAGTCCAGATCGGCAAGCAGGCGATGAAGGAAGCGGCTAGTGGCCAGGAATGCGGCATCGGCTTCAAAGGCAAGGTCAAAATCCAGGTTGGAGATCGCATCGAGGTCTACCACGAGGAAATTAAGGAACGTAAAGTCGTTATCCCGAGATAAGTAAAAACCACCAGCCTCGCTGGTGGTCTTTCAGTCTCATCTTCGTGTTCGTGATCTGATCTCCTGGTATAAAAGGACATGCGTGATCAGCGAAGACGCGTTGAATAGAAAGGTACAACCCACCAGGAGCGCGCCGAATAGGCGGTAATTCTCGAGGATCGGGTCGAGTAGGAGCCAATAGGTCAGGAGCCCGGAAAAAAGCCCGGTGCCCTGCAGGAATGTTGTGCTGATTATCAGGAGGTGCCGCCGGCTGCTGCGCGGCTTGGGCGGCAAGGTCCGGGGCAAAGCCGGAGCCGTCATGGGCGGAACGCTGTCGAGATACGGCGTCTCTTGTTGTTCCATGGAGCCTCCACGTTGAAAGTCCAAGTCGACTTTAAAGGGTCAAGGCCAGGAAGTCAAAAGAGCCTTAGCCATCATCTCGACTAAAGTGGAGAAATCTTTTCTTCAAGAAGCCTCTCCGCTCTGGGCCTTTGGTTCCTGACGACTAAATTCATGAAGGTTGACCGCAAAGGCTCTAACCCCTAAAGTTCTGTGTATGAAACTCCTCGTCACCGGCGGCGACGGATTTATAGGGTCGAATTTCATCCGTTTCTGGCTGGCCGGCCATCCGGCGGATTCGATTGTGAATCTCGATGCGCTGACTTACGCCGGCAACCTCGAGAATTTGCGCGATATCGAGCAAGATCCGCGCTATACCTTCATCCAGGGCGACATCTGCGACGCCGACGTCGTCTCCCGCGCCATGGAAGGTGTGGACACGGTCGTCCATTTCGCGGCTGAATCGCACGTGGACCGCTCCATCGTCGACAGCCAGGTCTTCCTCCGGACAAATGTCATGGGCACGCACTGCCTGCTCGAAGAAGCACGGAAACGCGTCGGGCAGATCAAACGCTTTCATTACATCTCGACCGACGAGGTGTTCGGGAGCCTGAAACTCGACGATCCGAAGAAGTTCAGCGAAACCACGCCATATAATCCAAAGAGCCCATACTCAGCGTCTAAAGCCGCGGCCGACCATCTGGTCCGCTCGTATTTTTACACGCACCAAGTCCCGGTCACAATTTCCAACTGCTCCAATAACTACGGGCCGTATATGTACCCGGAGAAGCTGTTCCCGCTCATGACCGTGAACGCGTTGCGCGATATTCCGCTTCCGATTTATGGCGACGGCCTGTATGTCCGCGACTGGATCCATGTTGACGACCACTGCCGCGGTATCCAAGCTATTCTCGAAAAGGGGAAAGTCGGGGAGACGTACTGCCTAGGCGGCAACTCCGAGCGGCCCAATATTGAAATCGCCAAACGCATCCTTGATATCCTGCACAAACCGCATACTCTCCTCCGATACGTCGAAGACCGCAAAGGCCACGACCGCCGCTACGCCATCGATTCATCCAAAGCCAAAGCCGAACTCGGCTGGGAGCCGCAAGTGAAATTCGAGGAAGGATTGGAGACATTCGTCCAATGGTACGTGGAGAACCGCGCTTGGTGGGAGCCGCTATTGAAATAATTTGTAGGGGCGCATGATTATGCGCCCCGGGCGTGATGAATCACGCCCCTACAAAAACACCGCAAAACATGCCTGGGTTCAGCCATGTTTTATCGTCTGAAATCTTTGAAAAGCTATCCCTTGACGCAAGGGTAAACATCCGGGCTGGAAAATGGTAAGACATAAGCCAAGAATCTTGGCTTAAATTAGTCTAGTCTTATGTGTCATTGTGAGCATTGCGAAGCAATCTCCGGAAATTGCTTTGTCGCCCCGATAGATATCGGGGCTCCTCGCAATGACACGGTGATGCGCATATGAAAATCCTCATTTTCGGCAATGGGTACCTGGGAAACCGACTTTTGCAGGCTTGGCCGGAGGCGGTCATGTCTAAGGTGCGAATTGATGACAAAGCGGCTGTCTTGAAAGCTCTCGACGAGCACAAACCGGACGCGGTCGTGAATTGCGCTGGCGCAACCGGCGTCCCGAACGTAGACTGGTGTGAATCGCATCAAGCCGAGACATTCCGTTCCAATGTCATCGGACCGATGGTCTTGGCCGAGGCGTGCCAGGAGAAGAATGTTTATCTGCTCCATCTCGGCTCAGGCTGCATCTTCTACGGTCCGTCACCAGACCCGGCCGGCTGGCGCGAGACTGATTTTGCCAATCCATCAGCCTTCTATTCTCGGACGAAATACGCGGCCGACCTGGTGTTGTCCAAGCTGCCGAATGTCGGCATCGCGCGGTTGCGCATGCCCATCGACAGCCAACCCGGGCCGCGCAACCTCATCAATAAACTCGCGAGCTACAAGCAGATCGTGGACGTCGAGAACAGCGTGACCGTGGTCGACGACCTGATTCAAGTCCTGCATCAGCTCATCGAGAAGAAAGGCGTCGGTATCTTTCATGTCGTAAACCCGGGCATCATGCGCCACCGCGATCTGCTGGCGCTTTACAAGGAGCTGGTCGACCCCAACTACACCTGCGAATGGATCAAACCGGAAGAGCTTGTGACCCGCGGCTTGGCTGTCAAAGCGCGCTCCAACTGTATCCTGCAATCAAAGCGCCTGGCTGAGCTTGGCATTCAGATGAGGCCTATCGACGTGGCGTTACGCGATACGATGGAAAGGTATGCGCAGAAGATAATGCTAAGTCGCAAGTCGTCAGTCGTAAGCCAGGATGCCGAAGCTCTTCCGGAACTCACGACTCACGACTTACGACTCACGACTCACGACTTACGACTCACGACTCGCCCGCGCCGCATGAAGGGCGTTATCCTGGCCGGCGGCAAGGGTACGCGCTTGGCGCCGCTCACGGACACGACCAATAAGCACCTCTTGCCCATCTACAACAAACCCATGGTGATGTACCCGCTCCAGACACTGCTCGACGCTGGCATCAAGGACATCCTGCTCGTCACCGGTCCGGACTACGCCCACCAGTTCATGAAGCTTTTAGGTTCCGGCCATACGCTCGGCTGCCACCTGACCTATCGTATCCAGGACCAGGCTGGCGGCATCGCGCAGGCGCTCGGACTCGCCGAGGATTACGTGGGCAACGACAACTGCACGGTCATCTTGGGCGACAATATCTTTGAGGAGAATTTTTTCCCACATATCTCGAATTTCCGCGAGGGCGCCATGGCGTTTTACAAGCCGGTCAACGATCCGCGCGCTTACGGCGTTATGGAGCTCGACCAGTGGGGGAACGTTATCTCCATCGAGGAGAAGCCGGCCGAGCCAAAATCCAATTACGCCCAGGTCGGGCTGTACGTCTACGATCCGGACGTCTTCGGTTTCATCCGCACGCTCAAGCCTTCGGACCGCGGCGAGCTCGAGATAACCGACGTCAACAACCATTACCTTGCGGTCCACAAGCTCGTGGCCAAGCCGGTGCGCGGCATCTGGTGGGACGCGGGTTCATTCGCCAACATTCAGGCCGCCGGTCACTATTTTGCCTCGAAGGCTTTGTCGAAATAGGATTCGAAAACTGGTTTAGCTACCCGCTCTTGCCTAATTTAAGACCGTGGCGTAGTCTTTTTCAACTATTAAATACCCCCCTCACCTAACCAATTATGGAATACGCATTCACCGATGATAATTTCCAAAATGAAGTCATAAAGTCTGATATCCCTGTCCTGGTCGATTTTTGGGCGCCGTGGTGCGGCCCATGCCGCATGATGGCCCCGGTCATCGAAGAGTTGGCCGAGGAAATCGACGGGTCCAAACTCAAGATCGGCAAATGCAACGTCGACGAGAATCCGGGCGTGGCCGGCCAATACAACATCATGTCCATCCCGACCTTCCTGGTCTTCCAGAACGGCAAGGTCGTCGAGCAGTTCATCGGCGGTATGGCTAAGAGCGCTTTAATGGACAAGCTGGCGCGATTTGTTGGATAAAATCGTGTGTAAAGTTTAGTATTCTGGGGCGCGAATCAGCGTCCCTCTGTTATCCATATGGAACCATGCAATGTCATCATCATCGGTTCTGGTCCGGCTGGCTGGACCGCGGCCATCTACGCGGCCCGAGCCGACCTTAAGCCCATCCTGTTCGAAGGCCCCCAGCCCGGCGGCCAGCTCACGACCACGACTGAAGTTGAAAATTTTCCCGGCTTCCCGCAGGGCATCCTTGGACCCGAACTTATGGCTAAAATGCGCGAACAGGCCGCGCGCTTTGGCACCGAGATTATTTCCGAGACTGTCACGGCAGTGGATTTTTCATCGCGTCCGTTCAAAATCACGGCTGGCGACAAGATGTATGAGGCCAAGACCGTCATCGTCTCGACCGGCGCCACGGCGCGCCGCCTTGGGCTGGAATCCGAAAAGGCGTTGTACGGCAAGGGTGTCTCGGCTTGCGCCACCTGCGATGGTTTTTTCTTCCGTGGCAAGACCGTCGCCGTCGTGGGCGGGGGAGACAGCGCCATGGAAGAGGCGAATTTTCTGACGCGCTTCGCCGAGAAAGTCTA
>Ga0272446_1006468_pt1 | contig 12211 bp, 11 predicted proteins | sample YNPCB0061_FD_194587 | JGI IMG/M metagenome (GOLD analysis project Ga0272446, IMG submission 194587) | Hot spring microbial mat communities from Yellowstone National Park, WY, United States - YNP-CB-006-1 | ecosystem: Environmental > Aquatic > Thermal springs > Hot (42-90C) > Sediment | place... | reverse complement strand
CAGGAGCCCTTTGACGTTGTTGAGTCGGGAAGGCAAGAGGACGATTCTTCTGATTTGCTGAGAGACTTTAGCCCGGAAAGCGACGAGCCGCCTGAGCCTGAGCATTCTGCGCCCTTGTACCAGCATGAAGCGCCACAGGTAGAACCATTGAGCGTTGAGGACAAAGAGGTCCTTTTATCAACTCTGCAGAGAATTCTGCCTGATAAGGACGCCATCCTCGACCACCTCACGCAGACCGTTGCTGCGGCCCTCCCTCGCCGGGAAGAACTGCTCACCTTGGTGAGCGAACGCATCGATGCGTCGCTGCCATCCCGTGAAGAGATCATGACAGCGGTCGCCCAAAGGCTGCCTCCCAGCTTGCACACGGGCGCTTCTCAGATCGAGCCGATGGCCGAGTCGTCTTCTGCTGGATCGGCGACGGAGCTCGTTGAGCCATACCTCGAAGAGCCGCCTGCGACAATACGCCAAGCCTCGGACGAAGCCGCGGCAAAGACATCCCCGCAGACGCTGCGAGCGACCTCATCCGACCTTACGGTCGATAGCCTCGTGAGGAACATCATTCACGAACGAATAGATGAAATCATGCCTGATCGAGACCAGATTCTCCAGTGGATTCGCAACGAAATTGAAGCGCGCATCCTCGACACCGTTGAGAGGATCATCAGGCAAAAAGTAGAAGAGATAACCGCGGACGCCTCCGCGGAGGGCGTCTAGGGGTCAGCGGCGACTTCTCATCCTCGCCTGTTCCCCCAGCGAAGCTCTCTGCTCCCGAACAGCAAGCCTTCTTGCCGTGTCTGAGACAAACGTCATTTTTCCAAGGTAGCATAAATAGGGCAATTTGCGCAGGGCGACATGACTGCCGGCGACGCTTCTACAGGAGTCGATCGGTATTTTCGTTGCGTTCGACGAATGCCCCTCGATATGTCGAGACACGTCCTCTTCGTCCATTTGCCTTTGAGCGCCTTGCACTCGATAAATTCGTGGGCTTCCAACCATGCTTGGGCGTCTGTGTACACCATCGCACACTCTCCTGGATAACCAAACCAATACCCAAACGCTGCCCTAAGAGGACAATCACAAACGGAAGAAAATAACACAACTGAACTAATCGAGATTATAACTTACGAATCACGCATGTCAAGGGATGCACGTTTGGACCGCCATGGGAATCAGGGACGGTCAACCAGCGTTTTGCCAATCGCCCTGCATCCTGGATTCCATGCGAGCGACTGCGGCGGCCAAAGCCGGTTCCGCGAATGTGAAGCGAGCTCCCGCTGTCTCGTACAGCACAGGGAGCGAGGCAACGCCGCCCAGCGAAAGGGCATGTCGATAGCGTTGCACCGCGGTTGCAGGGTCCTTCTCGAACTGTTCCCACACTTGCACGGCTCCAAGCTGCGCCAATCCATATTCCACGTAGTAGAAGGGAACCGTATGGATGTGGAGTTTCCTCTGCCATCCGGTGGCCAACTCTTCGTCAAGTCCACTCCAATCCGTCCAATTCATGAAGCGGCGCTGCAAGAGGGCCCACTGCCGGTCGCAATTTTCCGGACGCAGCGCGTCCTCTGGATGTTCATATACCCAGTGTTGGAATGCGTCCACTACCGCCATATACGGCCAAAAGAGGATACCCTTTTCCAGGTGTTCATTAAAAGCGCGGGCTGCATCCTCGTGAGAATAGAATCCGCCTTTGTCCGATTCGAGGAGGTTTCCTGCGAGAAGTTCCATAGACATGGACGCCACTTCAGCGAATTCCATGGGCGTGTGCCGCTGATGATAATAGGGCAAGACCTCCCTCTCGAATGTATGGAACGCGTGTCCCGCCTCGTGAAGGAGCGTCTGGACGTCGTCGTGCACGCCCACTGCATTCATGAAAATGAAAGGCTTTTTCGAGGCTGCAAAATCGGTGCAATATCCGCCAGGCGCTTTATTCTTCCTGTTGTCGAGGTCCAAAAGGCCCTGCTGAATCATTACCTGGAAGTAGGCGCCCAGTTGATGGTCTATGGACTCGAATATCCTGGCGCATCGCCACGTCAATTCAGCAGCGTCGCTGAATGGTTTAAGCGGCGGTCTTCCAATGGGATCCACATCCATATCCCATGGTCGGAGGGTAGTAAGCCCCAGGATTTCCTTCCTCCTTTTGCAAAGCCGCGCCGCGCACGGTACCACAACTTTCTCGATGACATCATGGAATCGTTTGCAATCTTCCGGGGTGTAATCAAATCGCATCAACTGCTTCCAGCGAAAGGAGCGGTAGTCCTGGGCGTCGGCATTTTTCGCAATCTTAAGACGCAGTTCGAGAAATTTCACCCACAATTCGTTGATGGCTTCCCTGTCTTCGAGCTGCCTGTTGAGAGCCGTATGCCAAGCCTGTTCCCTTGTTGTTCGATCGCGATTCTGGAACAATGGCCTCAACTGAGAAACAGTACGTTCCTCTCCCTCCCACATGACAGTCTGAGACCCGATTATCCTGTCATACTCGCTCTCGAGCTTGCGCTCCTCCACAAAAAGCGGAAGATTTTCAGGTCGAAAAAGCTCGATCTCCTGCTTGATCCGTTCGAAGGGGAGCTGAAAGCCAGCAGGTACCGCGCCAAACTCCAAGAGTTTTTTCTTTAGCGCTTGTTCCTGCTCCTCGGCCCGTGGAAAAACCTCCTCCAGAAACGCGTGATAGCGAGCTCGCGCTTCCTCATCCGAGGTATCCACCGTTGTCGCAACGTACAAACGAGAAAAGCTCTCGTCAACGGCTTCGCTCAAGGTCGTCCATTGTGCCAAAAACTCCTCGACATCCTGGCCGCGGCTCCCGACCAGGTCGCGATAGTATTCTTCAAAATCGTTCCACGTCCATTTTGGCAGATTTTGGGGAGAGAGGGATGACAAATCCATGATAAAAGCTTGCTCCAAATCTTCGCTAGAGATGCGTCAGTTTTCAGTCCGAGGTATTCTGCGGACCTTCAAGTAGTATTTGCCGTCCGCGTTGCAGCCTATGACCCCTTCCGCTACCATGTATTCCAGGGCCTTTCGGCGATAATCTCGCATGCCGATACGCAAAATATCTGGCTTGGAATACGGAAGGTCAGCGGCCTGAACCTCTGTGAACGCGCTGCGCGCCTCCAAGTCTTCTATGATCGACCGCGCAGCGTTTCGTAGTCGGATCGTCACGATATATCGAGTGAGGATGAATACGGACAAGAGAAAGGTCAGTCCCACGAGGATTTGCACAGTGTCGCTCATCGTGGTTCAACTCTTCATACAGTGCTACTCAATAACCGAAAGAAAGGTCAGTCACTTTCAATTCATCCGCAATCTGGTGTACCCCGGGATACTCAGCTAGTATCTTCATGAGCTTTTCTTTGTCTTTTTTGTCTCGAATACGCCCCGAGATCTTGATGACGCCATCCGGCAGCGCCTCAATTTCAATAAGCCGTGCAACAGCAGAGGTGAGCCTCTTTCGAACACGCGTCTCTATTTTTTTCGCAAGCGCCATGTTTTTTAGATTCTCCTGAACCTTCTCAGGCTCAAGCACAGGCTCCATCTTCTCGACAGCCTGAACAATGATGTCAGCCGTTGCCCCAGAAGTGTAGCGCGCCGTGTTCATGATGAGATCGTACAGCGACCAATCATTGGGGTCCACATGAAAGATCGAGTGCATGAGTCCTTCTCGCTCGTGGTCAGACCTGCGGACGAACTCTTCAGCCTCTTCCCGAGTAAAGTTGTACCGCTCCATGATCCGCTCTACCCGCAATGCCTTGGGCGCCACGAGGCGCGCGCGAAACACGCCCGGGATGTCGCGCAGGATTATCTGAGCGCCTCGACCGACAAGGACTACATTGCCCTTGGATGCCTCTTCAAAGGTGAGGGCCATGAACAAACTCGTGTGGGTAGGACGATCAAAGAATATCCTCTCAAAGAAGCCAGGCCCATGTTCGGTTTCGAATGTGGTGCACACATCCTGATATTCCGGATCGCAGCCTTGAGCCAGTTCGTGCACCTTGGCGAGGCTCACGAGTTCCAGCCCCATCCTACGCGCCACCACGGCTGCAACGATGTCTCCATAAGATCCCACTAGCCTTGATATTGTTACGATCTTCATGCTCTTCCTCACTCATTTTCAGCTTTGACTGTACGCTGGGCTCAATCGCCAAAAAACACCTTGGGCAACCACATCACAATGGGCGGCCAGAATATGCAGACCAATAAACCGACCCACTGCAGGCAAATGAAAGGTACGACACCCCTGTATATGAGGCCCATCGTCATCTCCGGAGGCGCAATGCCTCTCAGATAAAACAGAGAGTAACCGAAGGGCGGCGTCAAAAATGCCATCTGTAAATTAACACAGATAAGCGTGCCAAACCAGAGGGGGTCGAAGCCTAGTTCTTGGGCGACCGGTGAAAAGACTGGCACAACGATGAGCAGAATACCAAGCCAATCGATGAACATGCCCAAAAAGAACACTATCCCCATCATGATAAACAGGACGACGTAGGGACTGAGCTTAAAACCCAGCAGCAAATCCGAAACGGCTTCCCCCCCGCCGAGTCCCATAAAAACTGACTGAAATGCATTTCCCCCAAGGAAAAGCGTCATGACCATGCTGGTGATCTTGAGCGTCGCAATCGATGCATCGAGCAACGAGTGCCAGTTGAACTTTCTGTAGCCAATAGCTAGTATAGTAGCGCCCACAGCCCCGATGCCCGCCGCTTCAGTTGTGGTAGCCCACCCGAATAGGATGCTCCCCAAAACAATCCCGATGAGGAACACCGGCGGCAACAATGATGTCACAGCCATGGTGAACTTCTGACTTAACGTGTAAATCCGCTCTTCTTTCGGTAAAGGGGGTCCTAATTTGGGATTGATCCCGCAGCGGATGGCGACGTACATCAGGTAAAGGCTGGCGAGAAGAAACCCCGGCATATAGGCTGCGGCAAACATCTTGCCAACTGATAGATTCGTAAGCCCCCCGTACACTACAAGCATGATGCTGGGGGGAATGAGTATGCCGAGGGTGCCGCCCGCGCAAATGCATCCCGCGCTCATGGGGATATCGTATCCCCGTTTCAGGAGATTTGGAGCCGCTATCAACCCGATGGCTACCTCCGTCGCGCCTACCACCCCTGTGGACGCCGCAAAAACAGTGCAGACCATGATGACCGCGATGGCCAGGCCGCCACGCACCGGTCCCCACAGTACATGCATCGTGTGGAAGAGCTTCTCAGCAATTCCAGCGGTGTCGAGCATCTGAGCCATGAAGATAAAGAGGGGCACGGCGACAAGCACATACTCCTCCATGACCCCGTAGGTCTTGTTGACAAACATTGAAAAAACGACGTCCGGTGAACCTCCCCAGCCAAATATACCGAAAAAGAGGGCCACAGCACCCAGGGAAAATGCCAGGGGGTGTCCGAGGAACAACACCACAAAAAGGGTCCCGAACATGGCATAGGCAACAGTCTCAGGACTCATAGTTCCTCCCCCTTTAACCTATAGATATCACGTATAAAATTAGCAATCCCTTGAATCAGAAGCAGTATTAAGCCGATTGGCATCACTGTCTTGTATAGGTAAAGAGGCGGTTTCCACGCGCTCCAACTATGTTCCCACATAGCCCATGAGTGGGCGGCATACAGCACTGCCGCATATGACAGGCATCCTACAAACGGCAAGAAAACAAAAATGAAGGTGAGGACTGACAGCCACAACCGTACCCGTTGAGGAAACTTTTGGGCGATGATATCGATTCTCACGTGGCGATCATAGAGAAGCGTGTATGCGGCCCCCAGGAGAAAATGTGCTCCGTAAAGATAGACGGTCATTTCGAAGGCCCAGACGGTGGGTGAGTAGAATATTTTCCTGGCAATTACCTCATAGACGACGACGATGACCAGTGGAACGATCAATAATGCGACGTACTTGCCGAAGAAATCGTTAAAGGCGTCAACAGCTCTCACAAAACCTTTCATGTGAATTTCCCCGCATTCTGATTCGTTGAAATGCCTCCGGAGGCGCTCAAACCTCCGGAGGCTGGCGAAGCATAGAAAAGGCAATTACTGGAGCAATTTTCCCTTGACAAACATCTCGTACGGCCACGGAGCTACGCGACCCCGCATCTCCCTCCATTTCGCGAAATCCTTCTTAAACTGCTCCTGGGAGTCGAGCACATTCTTTACATCGGGGTTTTTCGCAGAAAGATCGTCGAGATACTTCTTGGATACCTTCGCGAATTCGATAATCGTCGCGTCATCCATGAGAACGAATTCGGCCTTTTTGCTCATCTCATCGATTGCTTTGACGTTCAAATTCTCTATCCATGCCCAGGACCACAACTGAGTCTCTTTGGCGCAGATCTCTACGATGGCCTTGAGATCGTCCGGGAGTTCCTCCCACTTTTTCTTGTTGATGAAGATATCGAACTGACAAGACGGCTGATGTACGCCGGGTTCGATGATGTATTTTGCTATTTCATGGTATCCCTGTGGATAGTTCACCGCGGGACTAGAAAATTCGCACCCGTCAATAACGCCTCGTTCGAGCGCCAGGTAAATTTCTGGCCCGGGGAGAGGGGTCACGTTTACCCCCAGTTGAGTGAGGATGTCTTGATACCATCCAACAGTTCTCACCTTCATTCCCCTGAGTTCTTCCATCTTGGTTGCTTTTTTTCTCGAGTGAATGCCGAGCTCCTGGCCTGAATTGCCGCAGAAAAATGCCACCATGCCGTAGCGCCCGTAGAGCTCTTGAAGCATCTTGTCGCCTCCGCGCTCGTAATACCAGATGTTGTATCCCTCCGTATCCAAGCCAAAAGGCACCGACGCAAATGCAACAAACGCCTCATTTTTGCCTTTCCAGTAACCTGGCCAAGAATGAGCTATATCGAGAGTCCCTTTCGACACTGCGTCAAAAATCTCCATCGCGGGGACGATCGCGCCGGTGGGATGGACCTTGATGTCCAGACGACCACCGCTGCATGCTCTGACACTATCCGCGAAGTGCACCACAAAATCGTGGAACAACATGCCGCCCCACGGGTCGCTCATCCGCCACGTAATCTTTTTGTCCGACGTGGTCCATTTCTTTCCTTTCCACTCCTTGGCCCGCTGATCCTCGCCAAACTTTTCAACCTTTTTGGCCTCTTTCTTTTCTTGAGCCTTCACCGTAAAAGCAGAAACCGCGCAAAACGACAGCGCTACCATAACCACGAGCAATACCCTACCGATTGCCTTCATCGCGACATACCTCCTTGAAACATGATTGACCAACTGAGAAAATTGTTGAAACTCACTGAGATAAAAAAGAAAATTACCTCCTTTCGTCAAGGTTTATCATCAGTGCACTGGGGCTCAGTGCGTGGCAATCTCACAGAAGGGGCGCCGGCATCTTGGCGCGGTCAGATTTTACATTTTGTCCTTGGATCAGTCTATTCTTATCCCAGTCGCAAGCGAATTTCCATATTTTTTTCAGCGCCAAGGGATTTGCTCTTCTTACAAAAATGGCTGTTGGTTAGCCTCGACCTTGTTCATCTCCGTTATGACTGTCTGCTGCAATGAAAAGCAAGGACGCAATAGCTCACCGGACGAGCATTACTCGTTCACAGATCGAGCGCGTTGCCGACAGGCGCCATGGAGACCTCTCGCACGCGAAACGGACGTTACCCCGAAACTGAGGGTGAGAAGCGACGAGCAAGTCTCTGCGCGCGGACTCGTACTTGAAACAATCAGGCTAATACGTGAGCACCATGCCGCCGTCGAACAAAAGGTCTCCGCCCACCAAGTACGATGAAAATCTCGAGAAACCAAAGAGGAATAAGTTGCCGACCTCAATGGGCTTCATCATTTCTTTGACGCGTGATTTTCCCATCATCACATCTCGGACTACCTCTTCGGGGGTTATTCCCCTTTGTTTTGCCTGAGAAGGAATCTGATTCAATGCGAGGGCAGTCCTTACAAAACCCGTACTCACCGTGAAGGACCTTATTTTTCCTTCTCCTTCGGCAGAAATGGATTGCGACAAGGCACGAAGTCCGAATTTGGTAATGTTATAGACGGGCTTGTTGAGCGTACAGATATGGCCGTGAACAGATGACATGTTCCCAATTACCCCAGTGCCCGTTGCGCTTCTCTTCATGTAAGGGATTGTCAGTTTGGAAAGATAAAATGGAGCGCGCAGCATGATCCTCTGCATGAGGTCATACTTCTCCATAGGAAAATTCTCAACAGAGTCGATATGTTGCATACCGGCTATGTTGGCCAAAAATTTTATTGTCCCCAAGTTCGCTGCCGTGGAAATTGCCTTCTCGATATCATCATCACGGGTCAGGTCCGTCTTCACAAATATTACCTTGCCCCCAAGGTCCTCTGCCATTTGACGAGTCCGCTCGCCCTCCAACTCGTTAATATCCAGCGCAACCGTCAGCAAATTGTTGACCGCTGCGGCCACCGTTGTTGCCCTTCCGATGCCGCTTGCCGCCCCCGTGACTATGCAAACGTTGTTCTTGTTGAACTCCGCATCATCCAGGACCAGTATTTCGTCACGCTTAATTTCAGGTTCTGCAATGTCCATTCCTCACTCCTCCTCGCATAGGAAACGGCTCCAGCCCTTTGCATCTGGGCTCAACCCGAGTCCAACTCTTTTTGGTTAACCGCCAATGTGCCCTTGGTAACGTCGTCCGTGTATAGTAAAATAGTTTAGGTTTTACGACAACAAATTCCGGCGAACTTCTTGAGGTCTGACATGCGGTCAGGAAGACGAAGAGATCGAACCGTGCAATGTTACCACGCGGCGTCTCGCAGCACTTGGTCTTCCACGGCACGGTCTGCTCGTCGCAGAGTGTGAGTCTCCAAGGCAATGTGAAATTGTCATCATACTGATGCTTGTTGGTCAGCATTGTGCGTAATTTTGTCTTCGCTTGTCTTTGAAAGGGAGGCCCGTAGCGGCGGCACGCGCGACGGGGTTGTCTATTTGCCCCGCTTATGGTTCGATATGGAACGAAACTCGTTTCTCACTGGGCCGGACGACGAATCTGCGTCATGAGGTACGACGCGGTTCTTAAAAAAAACAAAGTCAGCGCCAGAATGTATTGGATTCATGCAGATGAACGACGAAAGTGACCTCCCCAAGGACGACACATAGCACCATGCTGCTCGGACACATTGCAGTGGCTTCTATTGCCAACCAAACCGTTTTTCAGCAGAGGAGCTTTGTCTTTCTCGTGGTGTGCTCCTTCATCCCTGATATCATCGATAAACCTGCGCAGCTATTGTTTGGGCTACCCGGTCGAGGCATTGGACACTCTTTGGTCGTGTTCCTCTGTGGCGCACTTCTCCTGCTCATTGTTTCCCGGGGTTTCAAGCTCCCGAGAGGTCTCATACTCGCCGGAATATGCATGTGGTTCGCACATCTGGCGGGCGATTTCCTCGAATGGCATGTACTCCTGTGGCCTTTCTACAAAGTTCCCATAGAGCCGTATCCACGATTCGATCTCGCCGAAAAACTCTATCAATTTTATATTGCGCGCATGTGGCCTGAGCAGTTTTGGCTTGAAATGATTTGCATCACTGTGGCGCTGCTCCTATTGGTCCTGAAATCACAATATGTTCGATCCACATCGAGCGGCAAATAGGGGCGCGTAAGCGCCCTCTTGACGCACGGCCTCAAGGCGCGACGCGCTGTGTGAAAGGGGAAGCGCTTCTACGTTTTTCTCAGAAACGACGCGCAGATCGTTTTCCTTCGCTGGCGATGGCGGGCCAGGTTGCTCACCATCGCGACAAAATTTTTTGATGCTGATGCCGGCCTTAGGCTGATTTACAGAAGCCAACCTTTGTGATAGGAAACACGAGAGCGGAGGTCGGAAGGGTCGCCGGGCCAGGCAGGCCGCCGAGGCGCGTCTCCGGCTGATCCAGGTAATCTCTGAAAATATCCACACAGGATAAGGCCAAACCGAAATCCTTACATGCACTTTCTAAGTTCCTACTTCAAATTAGTCAGACCCTCACAGTGGATAAAAAACGGTTTTGTCCTCATGCCCCTCATTTTCAGTGGGGACCTCTTTATGCCGGACGCAGTGATGAAGGCTTTCGGCATGTTCATTGCCTTCTGCGTGGCCGCATCCGCAACGTACATTATTAATGACTACATGGACATAGAGCAGGACCGCATACATCCCAAGAAAAAAAACAGACCCCTCGCCAGCGGCGCCATCGCGCCGAGAAATGCGCTTGTGATCGCCGGGCTGTTAATAGGGGGGCTATTCGCGACGGTGTTCTGGCTCAATATCGCCTCAATAGCCATCATGGCTCTCGCTGCATACCTCGTCCTGCAACTTGCCTACTCTATCTATCTCAAACACATTGTGATCATCGATGTGTTTGCCCTGTCCACGGGGTTTCTATTCCGAGTTGCCGGCGGCGCTGCGGTGATCAACGTATCGGTCTCGAGCTGGCTGTTGTTATGCACATTTTCTGTCGCCATCTTCCTCGCCCTGGGCAAGAGGCGGCATGAGGTAGTATTCTTGCCCGAGGATGCAGTCAACCATAGACCCGTGCTGGAGAGCTACAGCGTCCTGTTTCTCGATCAGCTCCTCCAGGTTGTCACTACTTCCACCCTTATTTTCTATTGCCTTTACTGCGTGAGAAGCACCCCCGACATGGGAACCAGCCCAGAAAAACTCATGCTCACTATCCCTTTCGTTACATACGGGATATTCAGATACATGTACCTTATTTACCACAAAGAAGACGGCGGCTCCCCAACCTCGATGCTTCTTACCGATGCCCCTTTGCTTGTGTGTACGATTCTCTGGTTGATTGCCTTTATCGTCATTCTTTATCTTTGATGGCTCGAGTTTGAATGAAATGGTCAAAAGGATGATATGTGTGGCGCCGCAGACTCGTCAACAAGGGTCGAAATACTGAAACCGAGAAACCGAAGGGACAAGAGAAGATGAAAAAACTGCTTTATGTCATATGGTTTGTGTCCCTGGCGGGCATTGGAGTCCTCATCGGCTGCTTCATCCATGCCACACGCGTGAATCAAACTACGCTTATGAGCGGCGTCGCGTTCGTCAGGGAGATGCCTTACGGAGAGCAGATAGTGGGCATGATTGAAACCGCGGTGTTTTCCTACCAAGAAAAAAAAGAGTTGGAAAGATATCGAGAAACGCACCAGGGGCAGATCCAGATCGATCCGGAAGTGCTCAAGAAGCACAAAGAACTCTACCGCGAGAGCCGCCCCCACCAATAGAAATAAAAAAACAATAAATCAGCATTATTAGGAATAAATATAAAACCATAACTTGACAAAGATCGTCCAACGTGTTAGCGCTTCCCCCGAAGCCTGTGGTTCTCGGGCTGCAGTCGGGTTGCCGACCTGATCCTCCATCATCTTCATAAACAGGACATCCCATGAGTATGGACAAATACGCCCATGACATCGATCTGTGCACTATTCCGGGAGAATTTCGTGAAAACTACCGGTTTCTCAGTGAACTCATACGCTGCAGGGACAAGAACCACGCTCTCGCCAAACGCGTCTCAAGCATAGGCGAGGTGAAGCTAGAGGCTTTGCATAGGAACCTAAATAGGCGGGAGGCCAAGATACTCAGAGATTTCCTCGCCGCGCTCCATGAGGAAGACCCCGATGGTTCTCCGGCGCCTGTCCCTGAGGAGCTGGAAGCTTCCATAAGGATTCGGAAGAGATCCACATGGCTGCCGTGGGAGGCTGAGGCCATTCGAAAGATCGAGAAATGGAGGGAGGACTTGGCCGCCATTCTCGAGAAAAGACGCCTTGACATATCACCGAACCGCCGTCGGAAAACGCGCGCACCCTCTGTGCTAGACCGAGGAACGTCCCCTGCGTCGCGTTCTCAAAGAAGTCTCGCCTCTCTTTGACAAAAGCGGCTGGTATTTGGGCAGCTCGGGAACGAGAATGAAAGCGTCATTTTGTTTTCGCTCTTGACCCTATCGCTCGACTGGTCTAAAGTCGCTTACTGGTCATTACCGTATAGTCATAGATTTGTGATCGTTTTGCATGGGGAACGCGGTCGTTTTACGCGCTCGCTCCTTTGACCTGACGAGATGAGAGCGCGTCCTACAGCGTGGGCGGCGCGTGCATGCCCGTCGGCCTCGTCTCAGTGGACGGGACACGGGTGTTGCATTGTGTAGACGCGCCTGAGAGAGCGCGGTTGATTTTTCTTCGGAGCGCGGCCAGAACCTGAGCTATTACT
>Ga0272446_1006467_pt1 | contig 12211 bp, 9 predicted proteins | sample YNPCB0061_FD_194587 | JGI IMG/M metagenome (GOLD analysis project Ga0272446, IMG submission 194587) | Hot spring microbial mat communities from Yellowstone National Park, WY, United States - YNP-CB-006-1 | ecosystem: Environmental > Aquatic > Thermal springs > Hot (42-90C) > Sediment | place... | reverse complement strand
CTTTTCATATTTTTGCAAGCCAATGTCAAAGAAAATTATCATTGCAATAGACGGTCCCGCCGGTTCTGGTAAGTCCACTGCTGCTAAAAATCTTGCTAAAAAGCTGGGTTTTACTTACTTGGATACTGGTGCAATGTACAGAGCGATTACTTTTTTAGCTCTTCGCAGTGGTGTAGCCGATAATCGTGAAAAAATTATTGAAATTGCTCGTAATGTTGTTCTTACTCTTAAAACAGAAAATGGAATTACAAGAGTTTTTGCCAATGATGAAGAATTAACTGATTTTATTCGTACTCCTGAAGTTAATTCAAAAGTTAGTGAAGTTAGTGTTATTCCAGAAGTTCGTGCAGAGATGGTGAAAATTCAGAAGAGAATTGGTGATGAAGGAAATGTTGTTGCAGAAGGTAGAGATGTTACAACGGTTGTTTATCCAAATGCAGATATAAAAATTTTTCTTACTGCTTCAATTGATGAAAGAGCAAGAAGAAGATTTAAAGAGTACCAATCTTCCAATGCAACAATTACTTTTGAAGAAGTAAAAGAAAATTTAGAAAAGCGTGATAGAATTGATAGCGGAAGAGAAATTTCTCCATTACGAAAAGCTGATGATGCAATTGTATTTGATAATACTGGTTTAACACCTGAAGAAGATTTGGAATTTCTTTACAATAAAATTCAAGAAGTTCTTGGAAAGAAAAAAGAATAGATTTTTATAATGATTCAAAATTTTTATGCCATCAAAAATAAACTGATGTATAACTAAAAAATAATTCTGCAAAGAAAATTTAGATGGCGAGTTTTCAGAGCAGAGCAATTTAATTAGGAGGACTAATGTCCGAAGATGTAAAAGATGTAAAGAAAACATCTAAAGTTGTTCGGTATTTAAATGCCGATGAATATTCACCAGAAGAATTGAATGAATTATCCAAACTTTATGCTGAATCTTTCCGCGATATTAAAGAAGGGGAAATCATTCAAGGGAAAATCGTTAGCTTAAGTGGCGATAATGTAGTTGTAGATGTTGGTTTCAAATCTGATGGAACAATTCCAAAATCTGAATTTGCTTCTACTGAAGAAATTAAAATCGGTGCTACAATTGATATCGTTATTGAAAAAACAGAAGATGAAGATGGAAATCTTGTTCTAAGTAAGAAGAGAGCAGACTTTCTCAAAATCTGGTCTCGTGTTATGGATGCTTATGAAAATCAAACAGTTTTACCGGGAAAAATTCTTAAAAGAATTAAAGGTGGAATGGTTGTAGATTTAATGGGTATCGAAGCATTCTTACCGGGTTCTCAAATTGATATTCGCCCTGTTAGAGATTTTGATGCATTCGTTGGTCAAACAATGGATTTCAAAATTGTTAAAGTTAATATTCCTACTGAAAATATTGTCGTCTCTCATAAAGTGCTTATTGAAGAAACAATTTCTGACCAAAGAAAAGAAATTCTTGACAAACTTGAGAAAGGTCAAATTCTTGAAGGAACAGTTAAAGCTATTACAGATTTCGGTGTGTTTGTTGACTTAGGCGGAGTTGATGGTTTAATTCATATTACTGATTTGAGTTGGGGAAGAATTAATCATCCAACTGAAGTTGTTAAACTTGATGAAAAAATTAAAGTTGTTGTTACTGATTTCGAAAAAGAACGTAAGAGAATTTCTCTCAGCTTAAAACAATTGTTACCACATCCTTGGGAAAACATCGAAAGCAAATATCATATTGGAGATAAAGTTTCTGGTCGTGTTGTTTCTTTAACTGAATATGGTGCTTTCATTGAAATTGAAAAAGGTATCGAAGGATTAATTCATATTTCTGAAATGAGTTGGACTCAACATATTTCTCATCCATCTCAATTTGTTTCGATGGGACAATTAGTTGAAGCTGTTATTTTAAGTCTTGATAAAGAAGAAAAGAAAATTTCTCTTGGCATGAAACAATTAACTCCAGATCCATGGCAAGATATTGTTAAAAAATATCCTGTTGGTTCACAACATAATGGAGTTGCACGTAACTTAACTAACTTTGGTGTGTTTGTAGAATTAGAGCCAGGAATTGATGGATTAATTCATATCAGTGATCTTTCATGGACAAAGAAAATCCGTCATCCCGGTGAAGTAGTTAAAAAAGGTGAAAAGATTGATGTTGTTGTTTTAGCTGTTGATACAGAGCAAAGAAAAATTTCTTTGGGACACAAACAAATCAATCCAAATCCTTGGGATGGTTTTGAAAGTGAATATGCTGTTGGTAAAAAGACAGAAGGAAAAGTTGTTCGTATAATTGAAAAAGGTGTAATTGCAGAATTACCACTTGGCGTTGATGGATTTGTTCCTGCTACACAACTTTCACCATCAAAGATTAAAAATATTTCTTTCTGTTTTCCAGTTGGCACAAAACTCGATTTGAAAGTTGTTGAATTCGATAAAGAGAACAAGAAAATTGTTTTGAGTGCTATTGCTGCATTGAAAGAAAAGAGTAATGAAGAAATTACAGATTACATCGTTCAACATAAATTAGAAAAAGTTTCTGTTGATGATATCTTAAAAGCAGATGCAGGAAAATTTGATTCATCAGATTTTAATTTGTATGATGAAAAAAATATTCCGGTTCCTCCAATTCCAGCACCACCTGCAGGATATGTAACTGAAACAAAGAAGGATGAATCTGCTCAGTAGTTATAAAACTTAACTACTTAAAAAATTGGGCTGTGTTTGATTCAACAAGAATTAAATGCAGCCCTTCTTATTTGAATGATAGAAAGGTTGAGATAAATGTCTTCAAAAGTTGCATTTTATACATTGGGTTGTAAATTAAATTTTTCTGAAACATCAACGATCGGCGAACAATTTATAAAGAATGGTTTTGATGTTGTAAATTATGATGATCAAGCTGATGTTTATGTTATTAATACTTGCACAGTAACAGAAAATGCTGATCGTGAATGTCGTCAGATTGTTCGTCGTGCTTTAAGAAATAATCCAAATGCTTATGTAATTGTAACTGGATGTTATGCTCAATTGCGTCCCGATGAAATTCTAAAAATTGATGGTGTTGATGCAGTTCTTGGCAGCAATGAAAAATTTAATCTCTTTAATATCATAAATGATTTTCAAAAGAAAGATGAATCTTGTGCTTATGTAACTCCAACTGAAAAATTGGAAACATTCAATTCATCATTTGCAGTTGAAGGGAATGATAGAACTCGTGCTTTTTATAAAGTTCAGGATGGCTGCGATTATAAATGCTCTTATTGTACAATTCCTCTTGCACGTGGAAAAAGCAGAAGTGCTAATCCCGATGAAGTTGTGAAAGAATTTCAACAATTAGTTTCATCAGGATTTAAAGAAATAGTTTTAACAGGTGTGAATGTTGGTGATTATTTATATAATGAAAACAACAGTTCAAAAAAGCAAGAGTATAACTTATATCTTCTCTTGAAAAAAATATTAACAGAAGTAGATGGAGAATATAGAATTCGTATAAGTTCTATTGAGCCAAATTTATTGAGTGATGAAATTATTCAACTTGCAAAATATGACAAACGACTTTGCAATCATTTTCATATTCCATTACAAAGTGGGAATGATAAAATTCTTAAGTTAATGCAAAGAAGATATAACACAACAGACTACAAAAATTTAATTGAAAAACTTGTGACCGAAATTTCAAATCTTGCAATTGGAGTTGATGTTATTGTTGGATTTCCGGGAGAAACAGATGATGACTTTTTGATTACATATAATTTTCTTCGAGATTTACCAATATCATATTTACATGTTTTTACATATTCAGAAAGACCAAATACAAAAGCTATTTCTCTTGATGGAAATGTTGATCAAGCAATTCGTAAAAGAAGAAATAATATGTTGCGCATTTTGAGTGAAAAGAAAAGATTAGAGTTTTACAGAAAAATGCTTGGGCAAAAATTGACTGCAGTTTTTGAACATGAAAATCATGATGGATTTATGAAAGGCTTCACAGAAAATTATGTTCGAATAAAAACTAAATATAATTCAGAATTAATTAATAAATTTGTGTCAGTAAAAATTGTGGAGATTGATGAAAACATTTGTACCGCTGAGATTATTTCTTAATAATATTAAAAACAGAAGAGTAGAAAATGAAAAAAATAATTTCGTTAGTAGTACTGATTTCATCAATCGTAATTGCACAAACAGAATCAACAATTCAACTTTCTGAGATTAGTAAAAAATTAATCAAAGAAAATTTATCTCAAGAATTTAATTCAAATTCATTTCAAGAAATTCCTAAAAAGAAAAGTCCCGGTTTAGCAATAATATATTCATTAATATTACCGGGCATGGGTGAACTTTATGCGGATTCATATTCAAGTGGAAAATATTTTACAATTGCTGATGGAATACTTTGGGGAACGTATGCGGGCTTGAATATTTATGGCAATAATCAAAAAGATAATTACATTGCCTTCGCAAAAGTAAATGCAGGAATTAATCTTGAAGGGAAAGAATCAGATTTCATTGCAAATGTTGGAATTTATATTAGCTCGGAAGAATATAATCGTGTGCAGGAATTAAACAGAAATTTTGAGAGAACATATAATTCTCCAAATCAATTTTGGCAATGGCAAAGTAATGATCAGCGAAAAGAATTTAGAAACATGTGGTCATCAAGTGAAAGTGCTTTTAATAATGTTCGTTTTGTTGCAGGCGCATTAGTTTTAAATAGAATTATTAGTGCAATCAACGCTGTTCGATTAGTTTCAGCTTATAATAAAAATCTACAGCAGGAAATCGGATGGAATTTATATTTCAATGTCGAAAATAAAATAACATTGCCTCAAACACTCACCTTAAATTTTTCAACAAAATTTTAAAACAAAAAAGGCTGACTCAAATGAGCCAGCCTTTAAAGTCAAATCAACCAAATAATTATTTAGGAAGATTTGGATTAGCATTTCTTTCAGTTCTTGGAATTGGCATATATCTCCAAGTTCCTGCAGCTAAATGCCATTTATCAGTTCTGTTTTGATCCATTAATCGTGTACCTTGGCAGAACAATTCTTTATCTCTTTCAACAAGAACATCATCAATTGTTACAGCAGTCAAAGCTGATAATCCATAAGCAGCTCTAACAGCATTAACTAAAGATAAAGCGTTGCCAGTTCCAGCACCACGCAATGCACATTCAGCTAACATTAAGTTGTTTTCTTTCCAAGTCATAACTGGGAATGGAGAAAATTTATCCGGATATTTTGTTTGCCAGTAGTAAATTTTCTTGCTTGTACCAGTTGTGGTTGAAATTTTAATACGAGCTGATTCTTTTGGATCTGCTTTGAGATAATCGTTGAATCTATCAGCAACAACAATTTGAACACGACCAGCACCAGCAAATCCCCAGTAATAAATATTGCTTACATCACTATTCAATGCTTGGAAATCAGCATCGCCGGAAACCATACCTTGTGCTGCAAATGTAGCAGCATTAGCATAATCCTTTTTAGCAAAGTAAGCTTTTGCAATCAATGAATTTACAATTCGTTTTTGTTTAACATCTGTTGTATAATTCAACGCTGCCTTATACATGTTAATTGCATCATCAAGGAATTGAGAAGCTGGAATAAATGGACCAGCATCAATAATTCCACCAGGTTGATTTTCTGTTAAACCAAAAGTGGTAGCTGAGTAAAATCTTGCAATGGCTCCGTAAAGATTGCCAGTAAATAATGCAAGATCTTTATTTGCTTGATTAGCGAAAGTAATTTTATTTGCTCGTTGAATTAAATCATCAGCAAAAAATCTTAATTCGCCAAGTTGACGATATGTTCCAGCAACAGTTGCGTTATCAAGAGTTATTGCCCCTTTATCAATTTCTTCAAATGAAGGGAAGCTTGCAGAAGGAACATCACTTGTATAATACATTTGATCCGAGAGTAAATCTGCTTGACAAGCAATTTGAGAAGCAACTGTTGAAAATCTTTGTTGAACACCTTTAACAACAAATCCAACTTGAGATTCAGTTGTTAAACGGTCGTTTTCAACAACGTTTATTAAAGGATCAACATTTTCGATATAATCTGTGCATGCTAATCCAATGAATACTAATGGTAAAATTGCTAAAAGATATTTTATTTTTTTCATGTCTGCCTCCTTAGAATCCTAACCTTACCCAGAGATTAACAGTACGAGGTGTTTGCAATGTACCAAAGTCAACTGCTCTTTCACCACTACGTGAACCTTGAGAGTTGAATTCAACATCAGCACCGGAGTACTTTGTAATTCTGGCTAAATTTCTTACTGAAAGACCCATTGCAAAATTCTTTACATAGCTGTTCAATTCGAAATCTCTTAATAGAGATGTAAAATCATAGCTTAAACTAACTTCACGAATGATTAAATAATCTGCATCTTCAATATAACTTGCAGGATTTCTCCAATCCATTGCCGCAAATTTTTCTGCTGCAGCATTATACTCTGGTGTTCCTGGAGTAAGTTTTGTTAAGTCTTTAGGAGCTGTATTTGGAGCGATTTCTGCTAATCCAAGCAAATAGTTGTATTTGTTGTATTCAGGAACATTTCCAAAACGAGCAGCAAATGATTTTGTGTAATTATAGATTTTGTAATTAAGACCCCATTCAGCAAATCCATATAAAGTGAAGTCTTTTAAGAATCTAAAATTCAATGTGAATGAACCTGTATTTTTAGGAACTGGGCTACCAATATTAATTCTTTCAGTTGAAGCTATTGAACCAATATACTTACCAGATGCATCATACTTTGGTCCAACAGATTTAAATGTATAGAATTGATATTTTGGTAAACCAACTTGAATTGTTTCAACACTATTGAAACCATAATACAATGGTTGAGCTCCACCTAAATCAGTAACTTTATTTTCTTGGAAGTTCCAGATGAATCCAAGTTGTAAGTTATAGTCAGCAGTTCTGATTGGAGTGTATTGAATATAAGTTTCAAATCCTTGATTTGTCAATGCACCAACGTTGTATGGTTGAGATGTAATTGTTCTTCCTGTTGATGGTGCGTTTACTTTTCCTACAATAGAATTCAAAGCGTTTTGATGGAAGTATGTAAATTCAACAGAAATGTCTTTCAGAATTTCAGCATCAAAACCGACTTCAATTTCTTTAATTCTTTCAGGTTGAATTGCATCGTTACCAATGCTATTTAATACAGCACCAGCACCGTAGCCACCTGTTTCTGCACTCCATAATAATGGAATACCAGCGGTGCTACCAGGCAATTGACCACTTTCACCATAAGCTGCACGAAGTTTTAATAAATTAATTTCTTCTGGTAAGAAATCAAATTTATCTAAACGAACTGCAAAGCTTGCTTTAGGATAAGTAATTGCAGGTGCATTTTTTCCGATTGCTGTTGCATAATCTCTTCTGATACCGAGAGTTAAGAAATATTGATCCATATAACTGAAGGCATGTTCAGTGAAAATACCGCCATCTTTTACGTTGCTGAAAGTTTCGCCATAACTTGTAATTGAACTTGCAGCACCAAGAGTGGTAATTAATTCTGTATTAAATTTTTCACCAGTAACGTTAGTTGATGATACTGTTCTTTCAAAGAATTGACCACCAACAGTTGAACGAACTTTTATATCATCAAAAATTGTGTAATTATAAGCACCGTTGAAATCGTATGTGAATTGTTTGTTCTTTCTATTGTAAATATTTTTTTGACCTGTTTGAATCAAACCACCAAAGTTTGGTCCGTATGGGAAAAATCTTTCTTGGTAATAATCACTATTATCAAGACCAATAGAACCATTGAGTTCTAAACCTTCTATTGGTTTATAAGATGCATTCAAAGAACCAATAAATTGATTAATTTTTGATTCATCTTTGATTTTGATTAAATCTTCTTCTTTAACCCAACCAAAAGAGGCTGCACGGAAAAGTGTGTTTCCCAAATAACCATAAATAATGTTATCGTTACTTGGTCTTCCGAGTTTGTTCATTACATAATTTGTATAGCCTTTAATTGTTAACTTATCTGTTGGGAAAGCTGTTAAGTTTAATCTTACTGTACTTCTATCACCAAAACTGGTAGGAAGAATTCCATGTTCATATCTGTTTTCAAAAGAAGCAAAATATTTTAATGTTGGATTTCCACCAGAAGCACTGACATAATGTTCACGGATTGGACCTTTAACAAATTGACGATTTGCATCATCAGCTGATAAGAAATCAGCTTTTGAATATTTGAAAAGTTGTTCATTATATCCGTAATTAAATCTGTAATCAATAGAAACAGGTTGTTGCATACCAGCCATCAACTTTCCTGTTTTAGTGGTAATTAAAACAACACCGTTAGAACCGTTAGCACCATAAGAAGAAGCAGCAGCAGGTCCTTTTAGAATTTCAATTTTGTCGATATCATTTGCATTAAGATTAGATAAGATGCTGTTACCTTGACCGCCAGCACCATAACCAACTATTTCAGAGTTATCTAATCTAACACCATCGAGGTAAATGATTGGTTGACCGTCGCCGTTCAAACCACCACCACCACGAACCCAGAAACGCCAACCTGAACCAACGTTTCCTGATGAGGTTTGCATTTGAACACCAGAAATTTTTCCAGCAACTAATTGAGAAAGATTGCTGTATGCATTTACCATTTGTAAATCGGCAGCAGAAATTCTACTTACAGAAACTTCTGCAACAGATTTAGAAGTCTTGGATGCAATACCAGTAACAACAACTTCATCACTTTGGAATACGTCTTCTACTAATTCAAAGTTTTGAGTTATGTTACTGCCGTTTAGAGTAACAAAAACAGACTTCTTTTTGTAATTAACAAAAGAAGCTGTTAATTCAACGCGTTGACCTTTAGCAAGACTAACAGGAACTTCGAAAGAGTACTTGCCATCAAGATCAGTAGCAGCACCAGTGTTAAATGCTTTTAGCACAACACTTGCACCAATTAATGCTTCCCCATTTGTATCTGTTACTTTACCAGATACTTTGAACGTTCCTTGCCCAAAAATTAATCCGGATACAAGGAAGAGAAAGAGTAGGGTTTGTAGTGGTCTTTTCATACACTTCCCTCTGATTGTTTGATGATTTGGTTAATTAAGCGAGAACATATTTCTCGTTTTAAAATTGTGATGGTCATCAAAAGCTTTTTAAATTTTGAAATCAATCTAATGCAAAAGAAAAATAAAAACAAGAGGTTTTTTATTTCTTCAATATCTCATAAGTTTGAATCATGAATTACAAACTCACAATTCAATATGATGGAACTAATTATGCTGGTTGGCAGATGCAAATTAATGCATTGTCAATTCAGCAAGTTATTTCCAATGCTATCGAAAAAATTTTGAATGAAAAAATTAATTTAATTGGTTCCGGAAGGACTGACGCAGGTGTTCATGCATTTGGACAAGTTGCAAATTTTAGAACTGAAAAATTTTTGAACGAGAAATCATTTCAGTATTCATTGAATTCTGTTTTACCTTTTGATATTGCAATTAAAAAAGTTGAATTGGTGGATGAAAGTTTTCATTCAAGATTCGATGCAAAAAAAAGAACTTACATTTATATATTTACCAAAAGTAAATCACCCTTTTATTATCTTTATTCATATAATTATAAACCTTTATTTGAATACGATATTCATAAATTGAATGAGATTAGTAAAATAATTATAGGAGAACATGACTTTTCTTCTTTTTGTAAAAAATCTTCTGAGGTTCAAAATAAAGTTTGTAATGTTTCGGAAATTCGTTGGTACAGGAAAAATGATTTTATTTTTTTTCTTATTTCTGCTGATAGATTTTTACATGGAATGGTTCGTACTATAATTGGAACTTTGTTAGAGATAGCAAAAAATAATTATGATGAAGATAAGTTGAAATTCATTCTTGAAATGAAAGATCGAGAAATTGCAAATGAATCTGTTCCCTCAAAAGGTTTGTTTTTATTTAAAGTGAGGTATTAATGATTGATCTAAAAAACAAAGTAGCGATTATCACAGGCGGTTCACGAGGAATTGGAGCTGCATGTGTAAAATTATTTGTTGCTGCAGGTGCAACAGTTGCTTTTACTTATAAAAATGCAAAAGATGTTGCTGAAAAATTAGAGAAAGAAATGAATGGAAAAGCAAAAGCCTTTCGTGTTGATATGGAATCTGAAAAAGAAATTTTTGATATGGTTGAACAAACTGAAAAACTATTTGGCAAGATTGATATTCTTGTTCACAATGCAGGAATTTGGAACGATGGCACTTTAGAAAAAATGACTCTTGATCATTGGAATGAATTAATACGAGTTAATTTGACTTCAACATTTTTGTTTTGTAAAGCATGTGCACCTATAATGAAGAAAAATAATTTTGGCAGAATGATTTTAATTACATCAACTGCTGGACAAAGAGGAGAAGCATTTCATTCTCATTATGCCGCATCAAAAGGTGGAATGATTTCTTTTACAAAATCTCTTGCAGTTGAACTTGCACCATTTAATATTACAGTCAATTCAGTTGCACCCGGCTGGGTTGATACTGAGTTGAATAATGAAGTCTTTGCAGATTTAGACTATAAAGAAAAAATTCGTCAAACTATTCCAGTTGGTAAAATTGCAACTGCAGAAGAAATTGCTGGACCAATTTTATTTATGGCTTCTGATTTAGCGAGACATATTAATGGTGAAATATTAAATGTAAATGGTGGAAGTGTACTTTGCGGTTAGATAGAAAGGAAGGAATTAATGTTCGAAAATTTAGCTGAACTTCATCCAATTTTTGTTCATTTCCCAATTGTACTTTTTCTCGCATATTTTATTGTTGAATGCTTAAATCTTTATTATAAAGAAAATATTATTGATGCAATTAATTTTATCATTCTTATTGCTGGTGTTTTATTTTCAGTTGTTGTTGTAATGACTGGCAATCAAGCAAAGGCAGTTGCATTGCCATTAATGAATTCAAAACCTGCTGAGGTTAAGGAAATTTTGGAATTGCATGAAACGGCGGCTACGTTTTCATTATGGCTATTCACTGGGATTTTTTTCTTAAGATATTATTTATATTCAAAAAGAAAATTATCAATGCGTTGGAAAATATTTATCACAATTATTGCTTTTATTGGTATTGTAACTATTTTTGAAACAGGATTACTTGGCGGTAAATTAGTTTATGAATATGGAGTTGGCACTAAATTTTTTACAAAATAAAATGATAAAAAAATTATTTCTTCTTTTCTTTTTTATTTCTTCAATTGGATTTGCTCAATTTAGATTAGGTGAAGCAAAAGGAATTTTTCTTTCTGTCGGTGTCGGACCTCGTTTCCCAATTTTTGATATGGCAAATTCTCAAAATATTGGTTCGGGATTTAATGTAAATGTTTCTTACACTGATAATGAATTTCTTCCGATATTTTTTTATACAACAATTGGATATAATCATTTTCCCGGTAGACAAGATTTATACAAAAAAACTGATTACTCTTCACTATCGAGTAATGTCATTTCAATATCTCCAGGAATAAGATATTACTACAAACCAATTTTTGAACAAGTAATTATTTTAATGCCTGTTGTTGATATTGGTGCAAGTTATAGTTTGTTTGAAAAGTGGCATCAATTCAAGATTGGCTCTGGAAAAAATAATTTTGTTGAAGATATAAATAAATTTGGCTTTCATGTTGGAGCTGGAGCTTCAATGTTTCTTCTTGATTTTTTGATTTACTATAATTATTTGCCAAGCGAACAATACATTTCTGTTGATTTAAGAGTTAATCTTCCAATCATTGTAAAAATTTAAGAGGTGGTTATGAATTTCAAAAATCTTTTATTTGAAGTTAGCAACAATGTTGCAGTAGTTACTTTAAATCGTCCTGAAAAATTAAATGCATTAAATAGCGAAACAATGGACGAGCTTTTATCATGTTTTACAAATATTAAAAATGATTCAACAATTCATGTGGTGATTTTAACCGGAGCTGGAGAAAAAGCATTTGTAGCAGGTGCTGATATTTCTGAATTAAACAAATTGAATGTAATAACTGCAAAAGTTTTTGCAGAAAAAGGACAAGCAATTTTTAACTTGATTGAAAATCTTGGAAAGCCAGTTATAGCTGCTGTTAATGGATTTGCACTTGGCGGTGGATGCGAGCTTGCATTAGCTTGTCATATTCGTTTTGCAAGTGATCGAGCTAAATTTGGTCAGCCGGAAGTTAATCTTGGAATTATTCCCGGATATG
>Ga0272446_1006466_pt1 | contig 12213 bp, 7 predicted proteins | sample YNPCB0061_FD_194587 | JGI IMG/M metagenome (GOLD analysis project Ga0272446, IMG submission 194587) | Hot spring microbial mat communities from Yellowstone National Park, WY, United States - YNP-CB-006-1 | ecosystem: Environmental > Aquatic > Thermal springs > Hot (42-90C) > Sediment | place... | reverse complement strand
GTGGCCGCCGCGGCGCAGATTCTGAATGTGGATTCCGAATGGCGCCGGCAGCTTCTGGCGATGCGGCAACAATTGGCGCCTAACCAGATCGGCAAGCATGGGCAATTGCAAGAATGGCTGGAAGACATCGATGATCCCAAAAACCAGCATCGCCACGTGTCTCATCTATGGGGCCTGCATCCGGGCGCCGAGATCACTCCCTATGGAACCCCGGATTTGTTCCGCGCCGCCCGAACGTCGTTGGAGTTTCGCGGCGACGCAGCGACGGGCTGGTCCATGGGATGGAAGGTCAACCTGTGGGCCCGCCTGCTCGACGGGGACCGCGCCCTGCGCATCCTGCGGAATCTCATTCAGCCGGCCATTGTCCCGCAGCCGGGTAAGGGAAGGCGTCCGGGACTGTTCCCCAACTTGTTCGACGCGCACCCTCCGTTCCAAATCGATGGCAACTTCGGCGCCGCTGCCGGCGTGTTGGAAATGCTGCTGCAAAGCCACGATCCATACGCTACCCCCACGAGCCTGACGCCATGCCAGAGGGGCGAGGCGGGATTCTTGCACCTGCTGCCCGCGCTCCCTAAAGCCTGGCAAGCTGGCAGCGTCCGCGGGTTGCGAGCCCGGGGCGGCTTCGAGGCCGACATCGTATGGCGCGACGGAAAGCTGTGGAAAGCCGTCATCCGGGCGTCCCACACCAAACCCCTGCGGGTGCGCTATCAGGGCAAGGAAGTGGAAGTAAGCGCGCAAGCCGGCAAAACCTACGAGTTCGGACCGGACTTGTTATAATCGAATTTCACCCCGATCAGAAAGGATTTCCCGATGAAAGCTGGGATCCACCCTGCTTACAACGAAGTGAATGTAACTTGCGCCTGCGGATACACCTTCCGCACCCGCTCCACGCACAAGGGCGACATCCGCGTGGAAATCTGCTCCAACTGCCATCCTTTCTTCACCGGCCGCCAAAAACTGGTGGACACCGAAGGCCGCGTGGACCGCTTCCAGAAGAAGTTCGGCAAGATCCGCGCCGAGCAAAAGGCTGCGCGCAATCACTGATCTGCCCCCGCTCCGCCCGTCCTTTTGGAGCATTCAGCCCGCCGCCGGCGTGATACTGTAATAAGGCGGATGAAGTATGGTTTCAGCACGCTCGGGCTGATCGTCATTGCTTCGAGCGGCTTGTTTGCGCAGATCCGCCTGAGTGGCCGCGTCGTCAACGATACGAACGCCCCCGTCGGCGGAGTCCGCATTACCATCTTGAGCCCCCAGTCCGCCGTCCGCACGGCGGTCAGCGATCCATCCGGCGCTTTCTCTCTCCTGCTGGACGCCCCCGGCGAGTATCAACTCAGCGCCGAGCGCGAAGGGTATTTCCGGCTCACCCGCCGCGCGATTGACGTGACGGATAAGGGGGGTGAGATTCAGGTCGTCCTCAACCCCGTTCGCGAGGAGTTTCAGTCGCTCGAAGTGCGCGCATCTACAACCGCCGTGGACATGGACCGCACCACGCCCACCCGCACTGTCAGCGGCGTCGAGTTGCTGAGCGTGCCCTTCCCCAGCTCCAACTCGCTGAAAAACGCTTTGCGCATCATGCCCGGCATCGTCCAGGACGCCAAGGGCGGCATCCACATGAACGGCGCTTCCGAAGAACAAGTCCTCTACACGCTGAACGGCTTTACTCTGAACGATCCCTTAACCGGCCGCTTCGAGAGCCGCCTCGGCGTCGAGGCGGTGCAGTCGATCGACATCAGCAGCGGCCGCATGCCCGCCGAACTCGGCCGCGGAGTGGCGGGCGCACTTTCGATTACGACGCCCCCCGGCGACGATCGCCTGCGCTACACGGCGACGAACTTCATACCTGGCTTTGAGACGCAGAAGGGGGTTTACATCGGAAGTTGGACCCCGCGATGGAACATCTCCGGTCCTATCCGCAAGGGCCGGGTTTGGTTTTCTGACAGCACCTCTCTTCAGTACGACAAGCTGGTGATCGACGAGCTGCCGAAAGGCGCCGATAGCACCTCCTCCTGGCGGCTGGCCAACGTGCTGCATTCGCAGTGGAATCTTTCCCCGCGCAACATCCTCTTCGCCGGCCTGCTCTACAACGCTTGGTATGCGCCCCACACCGGGCTCTCCGTGCTGACACCCATTGAGACCAGCACCGACCGCCGCTCCCGCCAGTGGTTTTTCAACGTGAAAAACCAAATCTATCGGGGACGGGGCGCGCTGGTCGAGTATGGCTACGCCGCCAACCGTACTTTCGGGCGCGAAATTCCGCAAGGCGCCGAGTTCCTCCGTATCACCCCCAACGGCAACCGGGGTAATTCCTATATCGACGCCACACGGAAAGCCTCGCGCGACCAATGGATCGCCAACGCCTACTTGCCGTCTTTCTCTCGCGCCGGCTCCCACCAGATCAAGACCGGACTCGATCTTAGTCGCGTCGCGTATTGGCAGCAGACGCGCCGGACGGGCTTCGAACGCTACCGCATGGACGGAGTCCTGCTCGCTCGGACCACCTTCGCAGGACCGGGAACCCTGTCGCGTTCCAACTTCGAAGCCGCACTTTACGCCCAGGACAACTGGCGGATTTCCGGGCGAGTCCTTGTCGACCTCGGGTTCCGTTTGGATTGGAACCGCATCTTCCGCAATTGGGATTGGGCGCCGCGCGTCGGCTTCGCCGTTTGGCCGACGCGGGCGCCCCACACCAAAATCTCAGCCGGATTCGCCCGGGTATTCGAGCCTGCCAGCCTCCGCCAGTTCACGCGCCCGCTCGATCAGTATTCGCTTACGACGTACTTCGATTCATCCGGCCGCGTATCGCGCGGACCCGCCGCGGGCATCGCCGTGTTCGGCGACCCTCGTCCTCCTACGCCTCGATCCGATATCTGGAGCGCCACTCTGGAGCGCGAATTCTCCCGCAACATGTACTTTCGCGCTTCCTTCCAGCGCCGTAGAGGCAGCCGCGGCGTCACCTTCGCCAACATCCTCGCGCCTGGACAGGAACCTCCGCCAGAACTCCTCGAACTTACCGGAACGAAGGCCCTCGACGCCGTTTACCGCCTCGGTAATGGACGCCGGGACGTGTATGACGCCGCTGAATTCACCTTTCGTCACGCTTTCCGCGGCGAGTTCGAGTGGCTGGCGAGCTATGTGCGTTCGCGCGCCCTTTCCAACGGCGTCATCGACATCAACATCGACGACCCTGCCGTCATCTTCGACAACGTCGGCCCGATGCCGTGGGACACGCCTCACCGCTTCGTCAGTTGGGGCCGCCTCCCTCTGCCCCGTAAAAACTGGGCCGCCGCTTTCCTGCTCGAATGGCGCAGCGGTTATCCCTTTTCGGTCATCAACGACGCCAGCCAGGTCCAGGGCGCGCTTAACTCCTACCGTTTTCCTGTGTTTTTCGAGTGGAATCAGCATATCGAACGCCGGTTCGTGTTCCGAGGCCACCGCTGGGAGTTCCGCGCCGGTTACAACAACATCACCGGCCGCAAAAATCCCAACGTCGTCAATAGCAACATGGATTCCCCTAACTTCATGCGCTTTTATGGCGGACAGCGGCGGGCGCTGAACTTCCGCATCCGCTGGCTGGGTCGCGTCGCGCGCCGGTAATTCAACTGCCTTCCCGCCGGCAAACTGATCCCCCGGCGCCGCGCATCGAGCGCCGCCAAACCACGCCTACTTCGTCCAATCCTGATACAGCTTGGCGATCCCAGCCGCCTGCGTGTCCCCGGGGTGGATCACCACGCGGTATCGAAAACGGAGGCTCTCGCCGGGCTTCAGAGTTACGCTGCCGTCCTTGGTCTTGTCCGCATAAAAATCCCGCAGACCGAAGATGTTCGCCGCAAACAGCCCGTAGGCGCGCGCGTGCCAGTGGGTAGGATGGCCGGGATTCTGCGGATGGTCCAAAATGGCGATGCCCAGCGTTTCACCCCCCATCTGGCCGTAGTAGTCCACCCACGGCGAACGCTTGCCCCAGATCGCCTTCTCCCCTGTACGCCCGTCGGCAGCCACCATCTTGCCGCCGTGCTTCTCATCCAATGCAGTGGCCATCCGGATGGCGAAAGTCCCTTCCTTGGTGTCGCCGAAGGTCACCTCGGAGATGGCCGTCAACTTCAAATCCAGGTCGATGATGCGTAAGGTGGGGTGAGAGTGGAACACCATGGTCCGCTCTTCGGTGAGCAGCTTCTTGCCTTCATGATCTTCCCAAGTCCATACCCCGGAGATGGTCCCGGATTTCGGTCCTCCTTGCACCGACGTAATCTTGTTAAGGAGGATCCGCCCTCTCGGGGTCTTGCCCATGTAGGAGGTCTCGTTCATCCAGAAGTCGACGCCGTTGACATTGCCGTGAGTGAACCACAATCCGCGGTGATGGGGGTGGTCATAAACCTCGCCCGGGATCTTCTCCATAGGGAACCGGCGCGTCACAATGGCCCCCGAGGCCGAACGCAGCGGGTGCAAGTACGGCTTGGGCGCCGCCGGATCCTGCAAGAAAAACTCGCTGAACGGCTTGCCGTCAATCTCGATGGCGATCTTATCCGCATCCTGCGTGAACTTCACCTGGGCGCAAACAGGAAGCGCCGCGCAAAACACAAACTGCCAAAAACGTCCCATGACTCGAAGTAGAACATAGCCGCGGGGCGCGCGACAACCGAATGATATCCTGAAGGTGTGACCAGGGCCGCACTTGTCCTGCTGGGGGCCGCTTCTTGCGCCGCCGCGCAAGCTCCGAATCTGTTGAGCATTCTGGCGGTGGAGCTGCAACGGAACTTCCGCATCCTGTCGGAAAAGGGCGACCCTCAGGCGTATTTCATGGCCTACTCGGTGGTGGAGCAGGAAACCGGACGCGCCGCCGCCTCCATGGGCGCTTTGTTGCAAAGCGGCGTGCAGCGCTCCCGCACGCTCGACGTCTCCGTGCGCGTTGGCAGCCACAAGCTGGATAACTATCGCCGCGTGCGCGGCGAACGCCCGCAATTCGCCCAGCCCATCGCCATTTCGCTCGACGACGCCCCCGCGCCGATCGTCCAGCGTTTGTGGTGGGAAACCGATCGCGCCTACCGCGCGGCGTCGGAACGCTTCATCCGCATCAAAACCGACGAACAGCTTAAAGCCGCCGAAGATCCCTCGGATGATTTCTCGGTGGAGGAGGCCGTCCGGTATTCGGAACCCCCCGGACGCCTTAAGTTTTCCCTTTCCGACTGGGAATCGAAAGTGCGTAAGATCTCGCGGTTGTTCGCGCGTCATGCCCACGTGACTCAGTCCCAGGTCTCGGTGGTGGCGGAGCGCCAGACGAAATACTTTGTAAACTCTGAGGGCACGCGCGTTCAGCACGGACGCGGCTTCGCCCGCATCACCCTCACCGCCGGAGCCGTGGCGCCCGTCGACGGCATGAGCTTCTCGCTGTTTGAGACCTTCGACGCCGAGGACGTTTCCCGCCTGCCTTCCGATGCCGTCATCGAAAAGGCCGTTGAAAAATTGGCCGCCGATCTGGACCGCTTAATCCAAGCTCCGGTAGTGGACCCCTACGTCGGGCCGGCCATCCTTTCCGGACGCGCGGCGGGGGTTTTCTTCCACGAAATCTTCGGCCATCGCATCGAAGGACACCGCCAAAAGGATGAAGCCGAGGGCCAGACATTCACCAAAAGCGTCGGACAAAAAATCCTGCCCGAGTTCCTTTCGGTCATCTTCGATCCTACCGTCCGAAACGCCGAAGGCGCCGACCTGAACGGCTTTTACCGCTACGACGATGAGGGTGTCCCGGCGCGGAGGGTGCCGGTGGTCGAAGACGGCGTTCTGAAAACCTTCCTGATGTCGCGCTCCCCCATCCAAGGCTTCCCGAAATCCAACGGGCACGGACGCAAGGCGCCTGGCTCGGAGCCCGTCGGCCGGCAATCCAACTTGTTTGTCGAATCCAAACGTCAAATGCCGTTCTCCGAACTGCGAACCATGCTGATTGAGGAGGTGCGCCGGCAAGGGAAACCCTATGGGCTCTACTTCGACACCGTAACCGGCGGCTTCACCACCACCGGACGGCGCGGCGTTCAGGCCTTCACCGTCATTCCCCTGATCGTCTATCGCGTCTATCCCGACGGGCGCCCCGACGAGCTCGTGCGCGGAGTCGATATCGTAGGCACGCCCTTGGCAAGCTTTGAAAAGATCCTCGCCACTTCAGACCGCCGGGAAGTATTCAACGGAGTTTGTGGCGCCGAGTCCGGCTTGGTTCCGGTGTCGGCCGTCGCTCCGGCGATCCTGGTGGGCTCGATCGAGGTCCAGCGCAAGCCCCGAACCCAGGACCGGCCGCCCATTCTTCCGCGGCCCGTCGTGCCCGAGGAGGCCCCATGAAGCTCCTGTTGCGGAGTTTGTTGGCCTCCATCCTCGCCTTGCTCCTGTACCCGGCGCAAGCCAAGGATGACGTCTTGTTGCGAGCGGCAAGCGAAGAACTGGAAAGGGCTAAGAAACTTCAATTCCCTGCCCTGGCTGCCCCCTATTACATCGAGTACGCCGTAGACGACGCCCTGAGCTTTTCCCTTGCCGCCAGCCTCGGCGGCATCGTGACCCTGCGCACCAACCGCTTCCGCGTCCCCCGCATTCAAGTGCGCGTCGGCACGCCCGCCTTGGACAACACCAATTTTGTGCTTAGCGACACGATCAGCGGGTCGCTGCCGGTGGACGACCACCTCCTGGCCCTGCGTCACAGCTTCTGGCTGGCCACTGACACAGCTTACAAAAACGCAGTCGAGGTCTTTGCCCGCAAACGCGCGGCCATCACCAACTTCGTCAATCCCGAACGCCTGGACGACTTCTCTAGAGCCGCTCCCACGGTCAAAGTGCTCCCGGCGGGGTTCCGCAAAGTGGACGAGAGCCGCTGGGTTAGCCGCATTCGCGCGGTCTCGGCGGTGTTCGCCGCCTACCCCAAAGTGCTGACTTCGAGCGTGGAGCTGGAAATCGGCCAGTCATACGCCTACATGGTGAATTCAGAAGGTTCCAAGCTGCGCCTGCCCGATCATCTATCCCATATCCGCATCCGCGCCGCTGGTCTGGCCGGCGATGGTTCGGTGGTTCGCGACGCGGCTCTGTTCCAAGCGGCCGATCCGGAAAGCCTCCCCGGAGAAAGCGAACTGCGGGCGGCTGCCGTCCGGGTGGCCGAAAACGTCACCGCGCTGGCGGCGGCCGAACCCGGCGCTGACTACACCGGTCCTGTCCTGTTCGAAGCCACCGCCGCAGCCCAACTGCTGGCTCAGTTGTTGGGCCGCAATCTGGCCATCCCGCGCGCGCCCGTCTCGTTCCCGGGCCGCCCGGCGCCCGTGCTGGAAAGCGAATTGGATGGCAGGCTCCACTCGCGCATTCTGCCGGAGCACATCACGGTGGTCGATGACCCCACCCTTAAGGAGTGGAAAGGCCGCCCTTTGCTCGGTCATTACGAAGTGGACCTCGAAGGAGTGGTTCCCGGCCCTCTGCGTGTGGTGGACCGCGGCGTTTTGGAAGCGTATCTGCTCACCCGCCAGCCGGTGCGCGGCGGCGGCCCCTCCAACGGCCGGGCGCGCCTTCCCGGCGCCTTCGGAGCCAAAGCGGCGCTCATCAGCAATCTGATCGTTACATCCAGCCAGCCGGCGCCGGCGGCGGAGATGAAAAAGCGCCTGCTGGATCTGGCGCAAAAACGCAAACTCGATTACGGCCTGCTCATCCGGAAGCTGGACTTTCCCTCCACGGCTTCCCTGGATGAACTGCGCCGGCTGTCGGCCTCTCTGGCCAAGGCGGGCTCGGCGCGGGCGGTGAGCGCTCCGCTGCTGGTGTATCGAGTCCATCCGGACGGCCGCGAAGAGCCCGTCCGGAACTTGAGGTTTAAGGATCTTTCGGTGCGCGTGTTGCGAGACATCGTGGCCGTCTCCGGCGATCCCCAACTGTTCGACTTCGTCAATAGCACGGCGCCCATGGCGCTGGTGGGCGGCGCAAACTACGTGGCCGGGTCGGCGGTCGTGGCCCCTTCCATGCTCTTCGAGGAACTCCAGCTCGAACGCCCCAAGGAGCAGCTCCCCAAGCCGCCGCTCGTGCCGCCGCCCCCGCTGGCGGCTCTGAAATAGGAGGAGGTGGCCCGGACGGCGCCTTATGCGGTTGGGAATTCTCGCCCGGACGGTGTTCAAGGAGGTCGCCGTCAGTTCCATCATCGGCACGCTGCTGTTCACCGTGGTGCTGTTCCTCCAAAAGCTCGGCAGCTCCCGCTTCTTCGAAACGCTGGTGCGCAGCAACGCGCCGCCGGAAACCGCGGCGCGCATACTGGCGCTCATCTTCCCCTCCGTGCTCACCTTCACCATCCCCATCGGCGTGCTCATCGGCACGCTCATCGCCCTCAGCCGCATGTCGGCCGACGGGGAAATCACCGCCATGCGCGCCGGCGGCGTGCCCAGCCGCAAGGTGGTCGCCCCGGTGCTCAGCCTCGCGTCGGTCGGCATGGCGCTCGCCGGCGCCGCGTCCCTCTGGCTCACGCCGTACTCGATCCGTGAAACCTACCGCATCTTGAACAGGCTGCTGGCCGCCGAGATCACGGCCGAAATCCAGCCCCGCGTTTTCGAGGAGCAGTTCCCACGCACCATCCTCTATGTCGCCGACGTGATCCCGGGGCCCGTGTATCGCTGGAAGGGCGTCTTCATGGCCGACTTGACGCCGGCCGACCAGCGAGCCAAAGGCGGCGCGGAACTCGCCGACGGACCGCGCATCACCGTGGCCACCGAGGCCCTGGCCGTGCCGGATCTCAAGCGCAACAGCATCCAGCTCTCACTGCTCAACGGCCGCTCTTACGAGGCCGGCAAAGACCCGGCCGTCTATTACACCACCGGGTTCCCTCGCGGCGAACAGGTATTGGAAGCCGAGCGTCCGGCAGAGGTGCGCACCGCCAGGCCCTTCGTCGAAATGGACACCGTCCCGCTGATGCGCGAAGCCCGCGCCTCCCGCGATGCCGCCATCGAACTGCACCAGCGCCTCGCCCTGCCCCCGGCGTGCGTTCTCCTCGCGCTGGTCGGCATCCCCCTCGGCGTCTCGCAGCGCAAGGGCGGCAAGTCCACCGCCGTCGTCATCACGGTCTTCCTCGCATTCCTCTACTATTTGGGGCTCATCAGCCTCATCGGCTTGGCGCGGCAGGGCGCCGTTCCGGTCGCGCTGGCCGTCTGGACCCCAAACTTGGTGTTTGCCTTGGCCGGGCTTACCTTATTATCACGGCTCGAAGCGCCCGGCGACCACGATAGCATCGGAAAAATTCGCGCCGCCTGGACGGAATTCCTTCAGCGTCTCCGCCGCCGTTTCCCAACGCGCGCCGCCCAGCCCGCGGGCAGCGCGCGCCGCCTGCCCCTGTTGCCCCAAATCATTGATGGTTACATCCTGAGTTCCTTCCTGTTTTATTTCTGCGTCCTGCTGGTGAGCTTCGTGTTCATGATCCATGTCTTCCAGTTCTTCGAGCTGCTCAGCGACATGGTGAAAAACCGCATCCCCATGTCGCGCATGTTCACCTTCCTGTTCTTTCTCACGCCAAAACTCATCTACGACTCGACTCCTATCAGCGTTCTGGTGGCCGTTTTGGTCACCTTCGGCATCCTGTCCAAGAACAACGAAATCACCGCCATGAAGGCGTGCGGCATCAGTCTCTACCGCTTGTCCGTGCCGGTCCTGCTGGCCAGCCTGGTCCTCACCGGAGCATTGTTCGTCTTCGATCACTACGTGGTGCCCGGCGCCAACGTAAAGCAGGACGCCGTGCGCAACGAGATCAAAGGGCGCCCGGTGCAGACCTACCTGAGACCGGACCGCAAGTGGATTCGGGGCGAGGGTAGCGACTTCCGCGTCTACTACTACCGTTATTTCGACGCCGCCGACCGCGTCATGCTGGGCGTGCAGGTCTACGAACTCGATCCCGCCACCTTCCGCATGAAACGCCACATCTCCGCCGAGCGCGCCCGCTGGGAGCCCGCCTTGAAAACGTGGATCTTTCAAAATGGGTGGTCGCGAACCTTTGGCGCCAAAAACCGCGATATCTTCCAGGATTTCTCCGGACAGACCGCTACGTTCAGCACCCTGAGCGAGCCGCCCAGCTACTTCCTCAAAGAAGTCAAGCAAGATAAGCAAATGAACTTCCGCCAGCTCGCCGCTTACATCGCTGAACTGAAGCACAGCGGATTTGAAACGGTGAAGTTGCAGGTTCAGTATTACAAGAAGTTCTCCGTGCCGGTCTTCGCGCTCATCATGGCCCTGATTTCAGCGCCCTTCGCCTTTCTCACCGGCAGCCGGGGAGCCATGACCGGAGTGGGCATCAGCCTCGGCATCGCCGCCGCCTACTGGTCCCTCAGCCTGACCTTCGAACAGCTCGGCAATTTGAACCAGCTTCCGCCCGCCGTGGCCGCCTGGTCGCCCAACTTGGTCTTCTCTGTGGCCGGCCTCTACCTCATGGCGCGTATGCGCACCTGAACTCCCACCGCGCTCCCTGGCGTCGGCGCGCGCCACGCACAGCGTGGTCCGCGTTCAGCTCAGCACTTTCTTCCCAATGGGCCCAGGACCGAAGTCGTGAATGGCTTCTTGGAGCTTCAAGCCGACAACCTCGATGCGGTTCAGATCCGCCGTTCCCAAACCAGCGGCTTCAGCCAGGGTGAGCGTATTGTCGCCGCGCAGGAACGGCTTGGCGCCGCGTTCGGCTTTGACGTCGTAACCCATCACAGCCGTGCAGACGGCGTCCACGCTCACCGCGTTGCGCCCCACCAGCAGCAGCCCCGGCTTGATCATTTCCACCCCCGGGTTCCATTCTCCTTCCCCGCCCCGAACCGTCTCGATGCCGTCGACGATCGACAGGTCGATGGGACGTGCGGCGGCTAGATCCACGCACATGCGCGGGACCCGGTAGCCGGATTCACGCGGTGAGTCGGGCTTCAGCTCCTGCGGTACACCCTTCGGCGGGCGGGTCGTCCCGTTGTGGCCCACCGCGCCGCGCTCTTGCTTCGGATCCTCGTTGCCGTTTTCCCCGCAGTCGCCCCCATACAACGAGCAAGGTGTGATGCCGAAGTTGTTCTTGATGGTCATCGTCACGCCGGCGATCCAGTGGTTCTTCAACATCGACATCGACACATAAACGTCGCAGTCCGCGTAAGAGTGGTTCAGATCGTAAGCCGGGAAAATATAGCCCCCAAAGGGAACCTTCATCCGGACGTACTGTTTGCCGCGGCCAAGATTGTTGGTGTTCTCCCACTCTATCTTCGTGCCGCAGTTCTCAATCGCTTGGATGTCCAGCTTGTATCGCGCCCACAAGTCCATGTCCTGTTTGGCCGGAAAGAAACTTTCAATCAGCCGGATGCGCCTCGCCCCTGCCCGAGCCGCCAGTTGGCAGAAGGCCAGCACCGTGTCCGGCTGAGTGCGATAGGGTAAATGCGCCTTAACGGGAAAACGCCCAGGGTTGCCCGTCAAGTTGAGCTTGACCGCCACAGTCTTGTTCTTGACCAGCGGCGCAAGGCCGCCGATCTGGTCCAGGGTCTTTTTCAAAGCGTCGTACATCGCCGCGTCATAAGTGCGGCAGCGGGCGATGGCGACGGTGGAAGCTGGCGCGGACTTAGCCAGCCGGGCGCTGGCGGCCGCAGCCAAGAGTTCCCGGCGGGTCAGTTGCATAGATGGCATCGGCTCTCACCTCATAGATAGCTTACTTCACCAGCCGTCCCGGCTAGGGACGCCCGGTCATTCGCGGATGCTCGGCTCGAGAATTTGCACCAGCCCCTCCGGCTGCGCCTGACTGGGAGCGAACTGGCGCGTCTGCGGATCACGCCAAAAGTCAACATAGGAGATCTGGTGCACGCAGGAAACCGTGCAGTTGGGCGCGCACTCCTTGGCCGTGAAGTATTCGCGGCGGACGTCTTCCAGAGTGTATTCAGCCAGCGGCTTGGCCGGATAACCCCGTTGCTGGGAACAATAGTGCACTAAGCCGTCCTCACAAACGTACAGATAGCGCCCGCCCGCCCGGCACCGCCAGTTGTTGGGGCGGCCATCGGCAATGGCGTCCTGAAACTGGTTAACCTGCGAATACCCGCGCTTCTCCATCTGCTTCATCTGCCGGTAGACGGCCCGGTCCCGCTCCCCCAGGGGGCGTAACTGACCGTCGCCGTCGTGGATGATTCCTACCGTCGAGGTAAAGCCCAGCTCCAAAGCCCGTTTCCCGATCACCAGGGCATCCTCCGGATTCCGCACCCCCCCCCCCCCCCACGAGTTAAT
>Ga0272446_1006465_pt1 | contig 12214 bp, 8 predicted proteins | sample YNPCB0061_FD_194587 | JGI IMG/M metagenome (GOLD analysis project Ga0272446, IMG submission 194587) | Hot spring microbial mat communities from Yellowstone National Park, WY, United States - YNP-CB-006-1 | ecosystem: Environmental > Aquatic > Thermal springs > Hot (42-90C) > Sediment | place... | reverse complement strand
GCAGCGTGACGCCGCGCCCGTAGACCAGACAAATTTCTCCGATCTGCCGCCGCCCGGTGGTGACGCTGCCGCCGCCGTCGTAAAAATAGAGAATTTCGCCCGGCAACGGCAGCGTCACCAGGTTTTCCTGGGGCATGGGCTTGGCCTCCGGCGTCAGGACAAAGATTTCCTGTCCGGAAAACATGCCGTGCTGGGGCTTGAGTTCGAGCGGCAACATCTCCCAGACGAGTTGCGCCGTGTGGGGCGCTTCGTCATCCAGCAGGTCTGCGGTCACCGACTCGCCGGTGACCGCGAACGTCACGCGCATTCTGCGTTTCGCCATTTTATTCCTCCGTGGTCCACTCCGCCAGGACCTCCTCGTTCAGCGTAACGCCGAGCCCCGGGCCCTCGGCCGGGTACAGAAATCCGTTTTCGATGCGCGTCGGGGGCTGGACGATTTCCTTGGTGTAGCGAAGCGGACCGAACGTCTCCCAGGCGTGCGTGAGGTTGGGGACGGCGATGCCGAGATGCGCCGCCGCAGCCGTGCCTACGCCCATCTCCGCCTGGCTGCCGAGAATGCAAGGAATGTCCAGCGCGGCCGCCAGCGAGAAGATGCGCGCCGCGTCCAGCAGACCGCCCGCTTCGCAAATGTAGACGTTGAACACGTCGGCGGCTTCGGCGCGCCCGATTTCATAGGCGTCGCGGAGCGTTTGCAGACTTTCATCCACCATCACGGGCGCGATTGCCTGCTGCCGCAGCAAGCGCAGTCCCGGCAGGTTCTTGCGGGGGAGGGGTTGCTCGAACCACGCCACGGAAGCCTCCGCGGCGAGGGCGCGCATGGCCTGAGAGGCCTGGGGCACGGAACGCCAAGCCTCATTGGCATCCAGCCGCAGCGGGGTACGCCGGCCGACGGCAGCGGCGACCGCGCGCACAGCGGCGGCATCGTCCTCGAGCGCGCGCCCCACTTTCAGCTTGATGGCGTGAAAGCCCGCCGCGAGGCCAGCCTCCGCGTCGCGCGCCATCTCCTGAGGCGTCTTCTGGTAAATCCCCCAGGCGAGCGGGATGCGCTCGCGCGCCTGGCCGCCCAGCAGTTGCCATACCGGCACGCCGTAGTGTTTGCCCGTCCAGTCGAGCAGCGCCATTTCGAACGCCGCCCGGAGGTAGGGCGCGCTGAGTTCGTCCGCCAGCGCCGCGTCGATCAGGCCCAGCAATTCCGGCAGGCGGCGGGGGTCGCGGCCCCGGAGCAGGGGCACGAGCAGACGCCGGGCGGCGTGGCAAAGCGTGAACCCGATGCGCGGGTAAGTGATCGAGATTTCGCCCAAGCCTTCGCGGCCGTCATCCACGCGCAGGCGGACGATCCCGAACTCCGATGCGCTGACCGGGGCAGTTGCGGTCGTGCCCGAGCGGACCGCTTCCTTGCGGGGGCCGCGCACCGCGTACACGTGGATGGCTTCGATTCTCATGCCGGAAAGGCGATAGGATATACCATTCATCCCGCTTGGAAAAGGCTGGGCATGCTCATCGGATACGTGAGTGACGAAAACTATGTCGCCCTGGGCGACGTCCTGGTTGACTTCGACAGCGGCGGGCGGATCGTGGCGGCGGTGCGCTCGACCGCGCGCGGCGCCGTGCTCGCCGACGTGCCGCCCGGCGAGTACCGGGTGTCGCTGGTCAAAGCCGGCTTCGGCTCCAAGAGCGTGCCGTTGCGGCTGCCGCAGGCCGAGCCGTACCAGTTCCGCCTGCTCTCCGACCGGCTGCTGGGTTACGTGTGGCCGAAGTGGGTCCGCGCTGGCGAACGCGCCGAGTTCCGGGTGCACGCGGTGGAGCCGTACCGGCTCAGCCTCTGGCGCTACGGCCTGCGCAAGGAGTTTGTCAAACTCTTGGGCTGGTTCGACGAGCACGGACCGCGCGCCGTGATGCAGATTACCCCGGATGGGGATTACACGCGGACGGGCGTGCGGTGGAACCAGGTGGGTTACGGCAGCAAACACCATACGCAGTTCGCCACCGGCCCCGAGCGCTCGGGGCTGTATTATTTCCACGCCAAGACGGAGCGTTCCGGCGAATTCTTCTCCTTCCCGTGGATTGTGGCGCCGGCGCAGCCGCAAGCGCGCATCGCCGTGCTGGCGTCCAGCAACAACTGGAACGCCTATAACAACTTTGGCGGCCGCAGCAATTACGTGAATCCCATCGGCCTTCCGCCCGCGCCGGCGGTGAACGCCCGCCAGGATCTGCCGCGCTATACGGGCGGCACCTTTGGCGCTTGGCAGGCGCCGGATGAGATGTATTTGCCGCTTTCCTTTGACCGTCCGGAGATCGGCAATCACATTCCCGAAGACGTGGAAGCCGGCGACCCGGTCGAGGGACGCCTGGCCTGCGGCCAAGCCCCCGCCGAATGGCGGTTGCTGGCCTGGCTGGAACGCGAGGGGTTCGCCTACGATTACTATGCCGAGGCGCAACTTCACGACGGGACGCTGGACCTGGACGCCTATCGCGTGCTGGTCCTGAGCGTGCACCCCGAATACTGGTCGCGCACGATGTATACGCGCGTGAAAGAATGGGTGTTCGCGCGCGGCGGCCGCCTGATGTATCTAGGCGGCAACGGGTTGAACTGCGAGATCGAATTCCTGGACGCCGCGACGATGCGCTGCAAGTCCCAACTGGTCAGCATGAGCGACGGTTCACTGGCGATGCGCGACCCTGACAACCCCGAGGTGATCTGGGAGAGCCGCTTCCACCGCACCTTCGAATCCGAGGCAAACCTCACCGGCGTGGTGACCACCGACACCGGCATCATGACGGGCGCGCCCTACCGGTGTTTGCGTCCGGACCACTGGGTGTTTGCCGGCACGGGACTGGCCGCGGGCCAGTTGTTCGGGGAAGCCAGTCAGCACGAGCGGTGCCACGGCGGCGCGTCCGGCCACGAAACCGACAAGATGAGTCCCTATACTCCCAAGAACGCCGTGCTCCTGGCCAAAGGGACCAACCCGGATGAGGGCGGCGCGGAGATGGTGCACTTCGATACGCCCTCGGGCGGCGCGGTCTTCTCGGCCGGCTCGATCAACTACGTGCTGTCGCTGCTGGTGGACCGGCACGTTTCCCGCGTAACCGCCAACGTTTTGGGCCGTTTCCTGAGCTGAACGGCGCGCCGGATGCAGCGGGCCAGCGTTTCCGGCCCCCGGTGAACCCCACACGGCCGCCGTTCCGGCTTCGCCCTTGGACCACGGCACGGACTGCTCCCATGCTCGCGCGGGGGGATGGTGGCGTGCGCAAAAGCGTGCGCAAAAAATGTTGACATTCATCGGACACAAGCCTAGCATGAGGTTAATCGATATCGATTAGTCTGCCCAGGAGCCCTTTGCCCATGTCTGGCACACAGCTTCGTCTTTGCTTGCTCGCCGGCTTGTTCGCGGCCATGCTGCCGGCGCAAACCACCACGGGACGCATCGTAGGAGTCGTTCGAGACTCCTCGGGCGCCGTCATCCCGAACGTAAGCGTTCAGGTCCGCAACCTCGGCACGAACGTCGTCCGCGAAACCCAAACGAGCGAGGATGGCGACTATGTCGTGACCAACCTGCAAATCGGCTCGTACGAGGTCTCCGCTTCGACGGCCGGATTCAAGCGGTTCGTCCAAGCTCCGGTGCCGCTGGCGATCGAGCAGACCGTCCGCGTGGACGTGGTCCTTCAGCCGGGCGAGGTGACCGAAAGCATTGCCGTCACCGCCGGAGCGGCGCTCATTGAAACCGAGCAGTCAAGCGTCTCAAAGGTGGTCGACAACCAAACGATTGTGCAACTGCCGCTCACCGCGCGGAACTTCATCTCGCTGGGCAGCCTGGTGCCGGGAACCACGGCGGGCGCCCCGGGCAACTCCATTGTGCGCAGCCGCCAGGAAGGGGTCGCGCTGACCGCGAATGGCCAGCGGGCGGAAAACAACAACTTCCTGCTCGACGGGTCGGACAACACGGCGAACTTCATTGGCGTCGTGGTGGTGGTGCCCTCGATCGACGCGATCCAGGAATTCAAGGTTCAGACGTCAAACTACTCGGCCGAGTTCGGGCGCGCCGCGGGCGCGATCGTAAACATCGCCATCAAGTCCGGCTCGAACCAGTTCCACGGCACGGCCTACGAGTTTTTGCGTAACGACAAGATGGATGCCCGGGACTTCTTCGCACCCAGGCGGAACCCGCTCCGCCGGAACAACTTCGGCGCATCGGTTGGCGGGCCGGTCCTGCGTGACAAGACGTTTTTCTTCGTGAACTATGAGGGCCTGCTCGAGCGGCGGTTTTCGTATCCGGGCTCCATCGTGCCAACGCCAGCGCAGCGCCAGGGCGACTTCTCGGGTGGTCCGCCGATCTTCGATCCGCTCTCGGTCACCAACAACCAGCGCGCTCCGTTCGCCAACAACCGCATTCCGGCCGACCGCATCCACCCGGCCGCGCAGCGCATCGTCCCCATCTGGCCGGAGCCGAATAATCCCGGCGACCCGGCGCGCAACTTCCTCGGCAACTTCAACAACCCGCTGAACCGGCACCAGTTTCACGTCCGCGGGGACCATTACCTGACGCAGCGCGACCAGATCATGGGGCGCATCTCGTGGACCGACACCGATGACATTTCCCGCGCCGTCGCCCTCGGGGGACAGACCACCGAGAACGCCCACCGGAGCGGGGTGGTCGGCTGGACCCGCATGCTGTCGCCCACCATGCTCAACGACCTGCGTGTTTCAGCGATGGACTATAACTTTAACCTGCTGCCCGACGGTCTGGGGACGGACTACGCCTCCCAATACGGTCTGCCCAGCTTCGCCAGCCGCGCGGACATACAAAGTCATCCATCGATTTCCGTGCGCAATATGCAGGGAGCAGGTGGATCCGATGCCATTCCGTTGCTGCGCCGCGAGGTTTTCTACCAGGTGGTGGAGCAGTTCACGATCACCAAGGCCCGGCACACCGTCAAGATGGGCGGCGATATCCGCCTGTACCGTTCGAACAACTTCCAGCCGCAGAGCGCGAGCGGGCAATACAGCTTCACGGGGGCCTATACGGCGCAGCGCGGCGGGCTTTATCCGCACGGCTTCGCCGACTTCCTGCTCGGCCTGCCGCAATCGCAGCGGATCCTGATCCCGGTCAGCTACGACGCCACCCGCATCAACAACGGGCGGGTGAATCTTTATGTGCAGGACGACTGGCAGATCCACTCCCGCCTCACTATGAACATCGGCCTTCGGTGGGAACGCGACGGCAATTGGTACGAGACCCAAGACCGCTGGGCGTACATCGATTTCAACAATGGCGACCTGGTGTATCCCCGCACCTTCCGCAACCCGTTCACCCTGCCTTTCCGGCACCGGACCGAAGACATCCGGTCCATGAAGCCGCCCACGAACCGGGCGTTCGCCCCGCGCATCGGCTTTGCCCTGCGGCCCTTCGGCAACAACCGCACCGTCATCCGGACGGCTTACGGCATCTTCTGGGGCGTTCCCCAGGGCTTCATCCTGCTCAACAGCGCGTCGACTCCGCCGCCGTTCTATTTGCGTTCGGAATTCAACAGCGGAACCACCGACCCCGAGCTTCGCTTCGGTGTGTTTCCCGGCGTCTCGCCGGAAAATTTCATTCCGCGGGTCCCGGCCGTTTTCACCCATGACCCGCGGAACTTCTCGAACGGGTACACGCAGCAGTGGAACTTCGGCGTCGAGCGCCAGATTGGAGCGAACCTGGCCGTGTCGGCATCCTACGTTGGCAACAAAGCGACCCACCTCGACCGGCGCTGGGAAGGCAACCCCGCCTTGCCCCCGGGTCCTGGCGCGATCCAGGCGCGGCGTTTGTTCCCGCACCTCGGCGCCACGGTCTACCAGGCTTCGAACAGTTTCTCCACCTATCACTCGCTCCAGATGTCGGCCGAACGCCGGTTCAGCGGAGGCTTGCAGTTCCTCGCCGCCTACACGTGGTCGAAGTCGCTGGACGACAGCTCGACGTGGAGCGGACTCGGCAGCCAGGAGAGCGCGTTCCCGCAGGATCCGCGCCGGTTCGATCTCGAAAAGGGGCGGTCCGGATTCGACCTGCGGCACCGCTTCACGCTTTCGTATGTGTATGAGCTGCCTTTCCGGTTCCGCCATCGTTGGTTACAAGGCGTCCTCGGGGGCTGGCAGCAGGCGGGCATCGTCACGCTTCAGACCGGGTTCCCGCTCACCGCGACCGTCGGCGGCGACATCCCGAACGCCGGCACCCGGACGACGCGGCCAAACCTGGACGGGCCAGGCAACCTTCCTGCGGGCGAGCGCAACATCGACCGCTGGTTCAACACCGCGGCCTTCACGCAACCCGCGGCGTTCCAGTTCGGCACCGCGGGACGGAACATCCTCGATGGTCCCGGGACGCGCGCGTACACGGCGTCGCTCATGAAGGTTTTCGAGATCACGGAAGGCCACCGGCTCCAGTTGCGCGGCGAGTTTAACAACGTGCTCAACCATCCGGTCTTTGGGCTCCCGAACGCGGCTTTCGGCAACGCCGCGTTCGGATTCATCCGATCCAGCAGCGGCGGACGTGAGACGCAGCTTGGATTGAAGTACATTTTTTAGGCCGGAATGACCGTCCTCGACTATACAATCCTCGCGGTGTATCTGCTGGGGATGATTTTGTTAGGCGGGTACTTCTGCCGGGGCCAGAAGTCGCTGCGGGAGTACCTGCTGGGGGGGCGGTCGATTCCCTGGTGGGCGGCGGCGTTCTCCGGCATCGCCACCATGGCGAGCGCTGTCGGCTACTTGGGCGCGCCCGGCCAGGCTTTTCACTCCGACCTCACCTACTGGCAGTTGCGCCTGGCGATTCCCTTGGCCATTCTCGCGCTCTGCCTGCTGTTCATCCCCTTCTTTTACCAGCTCGACGTTTACACGGCGTACGAATACCTCGAGCGCCGCGTCGACCTGAAGACACGGATTCTCGCCGCGTCGTTGTTCACGCTGCTGAAGTGCGGCTATCTGGGCATCGTGATCTTCGCGCCGGCACTGGTGCTGTCGCGGATGACGGGCGTCTCCGAGGTCTGGATCGTGCTGATCACCGGCGCGGTCACCACGCTTTACACCATGCTGGGGGGTATCCGCGGCGTGGTTTGGACGGATTCGCTGCAATTGGGTGTTTTCGTGGGGGGCGCGGTGGCGGCGTTCTGGCTTTTGACCTCGCGGGTGCAAGGCGGCGTCGCCGAGGTGTTTCGCGTGGCGGGCGACGAAGGCAAACTGCGCCTGGTGGATCTGTCGCCGAGCTTCACGACCGAGTTCACGTTCTGGGGCGGCATGATCGGCGGAACGTTCTTGCTGCTCAGCCAGTACGGCGTCGACCAGGCGGAGTTGCAGCGTTTTCTGACCACCACCTCGGTGCGGCACGCCCGCATGGCCGTCAGTTGGACGATCGTGGCCTCGGCGGTCTACGGCAGCCTGCTCTTCCTGATCGGCAGCGCGCTTTACGTGTTCTATCTCCAGCATCCGGAAAAGGGAGGCTTCGCGGTGAAATCCGACCAGGTGTTTCCCAAGTTCATTCTCGAAGAAATGCCGCCGGGCCTGCGGGGCGTGCTGGTGGCGGGGGTGCTGTCGGCGGGGATGTCGACGATCAGCTCCGTGTTGAATTCGCTCACCACGGTCGCGCTGCGCGACTTCTACCATCGCCTTTCCGGACGGGAAGGTTCCGTGCTGTTGGCGCGCGGCGTGACCGTGTGCTTTGGCGCGCTGGGGACGGGGGTCGCCCTGTTCGGCGACTGGTTCGGCGGCATTCTTGTAGCCTCGGGGAAGATCTCGAACTTCTTCGGCGGCAGTCTCGTGGGGATCTTCCTGCTCGGCATGCTCGCGCCGCGCGTCAATGGGACGGCGGCGTTTTGGGGCGCACTCACCGGGTTTGCCGGCGTGGCCTGGACCGGGTCGCAAACCGACGTCTCGTGGCTTTGGTACGGCGCGATCGCGGCCGCAGTGGCGTCTGGATCGGGCCTGCTGTACAGCCAGTTCCTGCCGGCGCCCGAGTCCGCCCGGCTGGATGGTCTGACGTGGCGTCACAAGCGCCGTATGGCGGCCAGGGAGGCCTTATGAAGCAGAACCGAAGAGAGGCGCTGACCGCGCTGCTGGGCGGAATGGCCGGTGCCGCCTGCCGCGCGGAGGCGCCGCGTATCCAGCCGATGAAAGAGATCCCCGCCGCTTCGCGCGTCACCGCGGCGGAAGAGCACGGCTGGTATCTGTCCGTCGCCGGCATCGCGGAGGCGAAGGGCAACCTGATCGTCACCTACCGCCGCTCCGACGCGCACCGGGCCTCGGACAGCTACATTATGACGGCGCGTTCGGAGGACGGCGGCCGGACGTGGAAGGACCACCGCCCCATCCATCACCTGAGTTGGGAGAACAACCGCGCGTGCTGGGTGGCGCCGCAATTGACGGCCCTGCGCGACGGGCGCCTGGTCCTGGTCGCGGACCGCGGCGAGAAACTCAACAAGGACGATTGGCCCATGCTCAGCCGCTGGCAGCAAAAGCCGCTCGGCATGTCGAACCATCTCTTCTGGAGCCACGACGGCGGCCAGAGCTGGGACGGTCCGCACCAGATCGACGACTGGGGCGGCGAACCAGGCTACATCCTGGAGCTGGCCGACGGGACGCTGGTTTACACCCGCACCGAAGCGCAGCGGACGGAGAAACTACTCAATCCTCTGCCGCAGTGGGGCGAATTCTACTATCGCAACACCGCCGTGTTCTCGGACGACGGCGGCAAGACGTGGAAACGGACCGCCGTGGTCGCCGACGATCCGTATTACTCGGACTGCGAAGTGGGTCTCGCCGAATACGCTCCCGGCAAGCTGCTGGCCGCGACCCGCTGTGGAGACGCGGGCTCGCAATTCGGCCAGCCCAGCCGGCTGGTCTACAGCAGCGACTCCGGACGCACGTGGGGCAAGCCAAAGCTGGCGCCCTTCTACGGGCACCGCGTGATTGTGGGCAAGCTGCAATCGGGGAAACTGCTGGCCGTGTTCCGCAATGCCTGGGGCACTTCTGCCAGCTATGCCTTCGTGTTCGACGCCGAGGAGAACTTCGACTATCAGCCCAACTCCTGGATTTGGGATGAAGCGCGCTGCCGGCTGCGGGACGGCGCGATGGAGCTGGACACGGCCGATGGTCCGCGCGGCGCGGCTGAATTCACGCTGTACCCGTGTGAGTCCCTGCGCAGCCCGGTGGAAATCGAAGCGGAACTGGCGGTCGGCGAGGGCGGCGCCGAAGCGTGCCAGATCAGCGCCGGCTGCTGGGTCCGCTTCCGTCCCGACCGCGTCGAACTGGCCGATCGTCCCGAGCAGGGCTTCGCGATGGACGCCACGCGGTTTCATCGCTACCGGCTGGTGCGCGAAGGCGGCAAACTCACCATCCTGGCCGATGGGGAGACGAAGCTGGAAGCGCCGGCGGAAGGGATTGCCGTGCGGCATGTCCGTTTCGGAAACCGCTATTCAGCCCGCGGTCCGGGCGCCGGGCGGGAACGCACGAACGGCGGGAAGTCCTGGTGGCGGGCGCTTTCGGCGCGCGTGCGCAATCCGAACGATCACGCCATCGAGTGGTCGTGGCGGGCGGCGCGCGGATTTCCGGACCAATTCCGCCGCGACCGCCTCGTCCTGCTGGAGCGCAACGGCAGCTTCTCCCACGGGAACAACGGATACCCCGATTGGATCCAGCAAGGCGACGGGACCATTCTGGTCGCCGACTATACGAGTTGCGAACCGCCCCGCGAGCGTCCGGTCTTGCGCGTCTATCGGGTCACCGAAGAGGAGGTGCGCGCGTGAACGCTTCCGTCACGCGCCGCTGCTGCAGTCCCCTGGTGCGCATGCGGTTTGCCCTGGCCGCATCTTCGGCAACCAGAATCCCTCTCCGGGGCGTCCACTTCCTGACCGATGGCGCAAAGGAAACCGGTCGCGCGAGGGAGGCGCTTCGCCGGTCGGCCGCCGTGAATAGCGTCTCTGTGAGCGAGGAGAAAATGGGGACATGCTGACCACCGACCGCAGGTTCCCCGCGATGAAGGCCGGGCCCCTGCGCTCCCGCGTCGTCAACCTGCTCAAGGACGCCATCTTTTCCGGCAAGCTGGAACCCGGCGAGGCGCTGCCCGAGATTCGGCTGGCGCGCGAACTGCAAGTCAGCCAAGCCACGGTACGCGAAGCGCTGGTCCAGCTCGAACAACTCGGGCTGGTGGTCCGGGAGGCCAATCGCGGGACGCACGTCACGCGTTTTTCCGCCCGCGAGATTGAAGAGCGGGCGCAACTGCGCATTCTGCTTGAAGGTGAAGCCATGGAGCAGGCCGCGCGCCAATGCACGGAAGGCGATTACGAAAGGCTGATGGCGCTCCAGGCCGCGTTCGAGGAGAAGATCGACGGCGACGACCATTTCGGCCGCATCGAGGCGGATCTGGCCTTCCATCGCTACATCTGGGAGCGGAGCGGCAATACGACGCTGCTGCGCATGCTGGAGCAGTTGACCACGCCCTTGTTTGCGTTCACCTGCATCCTGCGCAGCCGGAAAATCGTCACCTCGCGAATTGTTGTAAATCCCCATGCGCGCCTCCTGGAAGCGATGCGCGCGGGCGACCGCGAGCTGATGCGGCAGCGCATCCGCGAGCACATCGAGACGTCCTTCGCCGCCTTCCTGCGCGCGCAGGCCGGACACGAAAGAGACACATGATCCGCAATCGTTTGAAGGAGAAGCTGGCGGCGGGAACCGCCGCGCTCGGCGCCGCCATTTCTATCCCCTCGACCGAAACCGTGGAGCTGCTGGCGAGGATGAACTTCGACTGGCTGTTTGTCGATACCGAGCATTCGCCGCTGAGCCCGGAGTTATTGGGACCCTTGCTTCAGGTGGGGCGCCTGGGCGAGGCGACGCCGGTGGTGCGGGTGATGTCTCACGATGCCGCCGCCATCAAGAAGTGCCTTGACGTTGGCGCCCAGGGCATCATCGTGCCGTGGGTCAACAACCGGGAGCAGGCGGAAGCCGCCGTGCGCGCGGCCCGCTATCCGCCGCAGGGGTTGCGGGGTTTCGGTCCCCGCTGGCTGGCGCTCGCGGGCGAGGACATGATGACCTACAACCGCGAGGCCAACGAACAGATCCTGGTCATCGTCCAGATCGAGACGCTGGAGGCGGTCGAGAATCTGGAGGGCATCGTCTCGACGCCGGGAGTGGATGGTTTTATGATCGGCCCCGCCGACCTTGCCAATTCGATGGGGTTCCCAGGCGACTTCGGCAATCCCGCGGTGGAGGAGATGATCGCGCAGATCGCCAAGCGCGGGCGCAAGGTGAACGCGTTGGCCGCTTACCCCGCGGCGCCGCCGTCGCTCTGCCGGAAGCGGATCGAGCAGGGCTTCCGCATGGTCTGCCTGGGGAGCGACCTGTCCCTGCTGCGGCTGGGCGCGCAATCGGTGCTCGAGAGCGTGGGGAGGCCGCTCTATGCTCCGCGCGCTTGATCTGGTCATCTGCGGCGGAGGCGTGGGCGGATGCGCCGCGGCGCTGGCCGCCTGCCGCGCCGGCCTACAAGTCGTGCTGACCGAGGAGTTCGCCTGGATCGGTGGCCAATTGACGTCACAGGCGGTCCCGCCGGACGAGCACGGCTGGATCGAGCGGTTTGGCTGCACCGCGTCCTACCGGCGCTTCCGCGACGGCGTCCGCCGCTACTATCGCGAGTACTACCCGCTTACCGGCGCGGCCCGTGCGGACGCGGCGCTGAATCCAGGCCGCGGCTGGGTTTCGCCGCTGTGTCACGAACCGCGGGTCGCGCTGGCGGTGGTCGAAGCGATGCTCGCGCCGCACGTCGCGTCGGGCCGGCTGTCGATCCTGCGGCGCCACCGCCCGGTGGCCGCCAGCACCGCGGGGAATCGCGTGCGATCCGTCACGGTGCGCAGCCTTGAGACCGGCGGCGACACAACCCTCGAGGCTCCGTGGTTCATCGACGCGACCGAATTGGGCGACCTGCTGCCGCTCACGGAAACGGAATTTGTCACCGGTTCGGAAGCCCGTTCCGAAACCGGCGAGCCGTCCGCTGGCGAGACCGCGCGTCCGGACAACACCCAGGCGTTTTCCGTGTGCTTCGCGATGGAGCATTGCGCCGGCGAAAACCATCTCACGGCCCGTCCGGAGCGCTACGCCTTCTGGCGGGACTACGTGCCGCGCCTCACACCGCCGTGGCCGGGCAAGCTGCTGAGCTGGGAGGTCCCGCACCCGCGCACGATGGAGAAGTTCCGCTACCGC
>Ga0272446_1006464_pt1 | contig 12218 bp, 11 predicted proteins | sample YNPCB0061_FD_194587 | JGI IMG/M metagenome (GOLD analysis project Ga0272446, IMG submission 194587) | Hot spring microbial mat communities from Yellowstone National Park, WY, United States - YNP-CB-006-1 | ecosystem: Environmental > Aquatic > Thermal springs > Hot (42-90C) > Sediment | place... | reverse complement strand
CAGGGCGGCCAGGCCCAGGGTGATGCTCACCAGCCGCAAATGCGCCACGCGCGCCGCCGCCTCGAGCCGGTCCACCTGTTCGCGCGCCAGCCCCAGGAGCGTGACGCCCGCCACTCCCGAGGGAAGCCGGTAGCGCGAGCGGGCCACGATCAACGTCTCCGGGCCGCTGGGAAAACCGCGTTCGGCCTCGAGCTGGATCAGGCTTTCGAGGTCCGCCTCGGGCAGGTCGGGCAGGGGCACGTGCAAGGTGAACAGCCAAGCCGGCGGCACGGCGAGCACGCATCGGCGCTCGCGTACCCCGGCGGCGTCCAGGTGCTGGCGCAGTTCGCGGCCCAGGGCCGCGGGGTCGGCCTCGCGCGGGTCCAACGCGAGCGCGGCGGAGAACTGTTGGAGGACCTCGGCCGAGCCGTTGACGCGGCACACCACCGCGCCCTCGAGCCGGCGGCCGTCGAGGGCCAGGCCCAACAGCGTCGAACCGCCGGCGCGGGGGCGCCGGGCAAACCTTGAGAAGTCCAGTGAGGGCCGCTTCATGAAATCACCAGGTCAACCAGCCGCCCGCGCGCCGGCTGCTGGACAACGGCATCCCTTCGCGGCGGGCGGTCAAAAGCATGTCGCGCACTTCCGGGCCCAGCGCCCACCCCAGGTGGGTGAGGTCCTGGCGGGCGATGACGCGCGGCGTGCCGTCGCGGGTGTCGAGCACGGCGCGCACGCGCTGGTAGCCGCGGCCCTGCCGGCCCAGGGCCACAATATCCGCGGTGTACTGATAACTGCGCGCCGTCAGATACGGCCCGGCTTGAATGGCGTTGGCCTCCTCGAGCACCTCGGTCACCCAGGCCAGCGAAGTGAGCCGGCCGGACTGCGCCTCGCGGTAGGCGACCAGGGCGGCGGCGTTTTCCGGGCCGATGCCCGGCAGGCAGGCCAGCACCGCCTCGGGCGCGGTGTTCACGTTGACCAGGCCCACCAGGACGGTGTTGGTGGACACGGTCAGATCGCCTTCGACCTGGGCGAATTCGTCCGGCGTCATGCCGCTGCGAATGTAGAACTGGAGCAGGCTGGTGAAGCGGTTGGTGGCGCCGGCGCCGCCGCCCGGACCGCCGCCGCCAGGTCCACCGCCCCCCGGGCCGCCGCCGGGACCCGAGACGCCCAGGCGCAGCAGAATGGCGTTGGCGCGGTCGGTGCCGAAGGCCTGTTGCAGGAACGAGGCCAGCGTCTGCGGGTTGGAGTTGTTCACGTTGAGCCGTGGCGAGCCGTCGCTGCGGGTGTTGGGTTCGGCGCTGTACACGGTCACGTACTCGAAGAGGCCGGCGTCCAGGTAACCGTCGCGGTTGTCGTAGGGCGGACTGGCGTCGCCGTCGTTTTCGTTGGAATCGAGCACGCCGTTGAGGTTGGCGTCCTCGCCGAAGAGGTAGATCCGGTCGGCGCCGTACACCAGGCGGAGTTCTTCGACGGACTCGAAGGGGGCGTTTTTGCAGCGGTAGGCCGGACTCAGGCGCAGGTAGGTTTCGTCCTCGGCCCCGCCCGGACCGGGTTCGCTGTCGGCGTCGCGCCAGTCCACGATGGCGGCGGCGAACTCGGGGGTCATGCCGGGCAACTGTTGGAGCATCTCGACGGTGGCGGTGTTGAGGTTGAGCTTGGCAGCCTCGTCCACCAGGCCGAAGGCGGGCAGGTTGGCCAGGGCGCGCCGGGGGTTGCGGCCCAGGAACCAGACCGTGGCCTCGCCGATGGGGATGGCTTCGCTGAGGTAATCGAATTCGTCGGGCGGCAAGCCGGGCGCCTCGGGCACGGTGGCGAGGACGTTGCTGGCGTACCGCAGGGCGCCGGCGATGGCCTGGGCGGCCTCGTAAGCGGCGGCGCGTTGGTCGGCCGCGCGCAACTCGAAGCTGACGGTCTGGGCGAAGTACAGCGCCAGCGCGACCAGGCCGAAGGCGATCCACAGCGCGATGATCAACACCGAGCCGCGCCGCCGGTGCGGGTGCGCCCGGGGTTGCCCGGGGAGGGGTTGCGGACGGCGGGTCATAAGGCGCCTCCCGTCGTGGCGGTGGCGTTGGTGCCCGTCTGGACCACCACCGGCACGACCAGTTCAACCGGCTCCCGCACGGTTCGGTTGGTGACGTCCCGGGTCAGGTAAAGCTGCACCTTGATGGCCAGCGGCAGTCCGGTCGGTTCAACCGTCGAGTCCCACGCGTCCCGCCACTGGGTGCCGTCGTAGAACTGGAAGACGACTTCCTCGACGCCGCCCAGCAGGAACTGGTCTTCCGGCGGTTCCTCGACCGGGGCGAGGAGGTTGCGGGTGACCGCGCGCATCAACTCCAGCCCCGGGGTGTCGTTGGTGGGCGGCACCAGGCGGTAGGCCACGCGCTGGAGCGCGGGCCAGGGGGCGTCGTCCCGCAGCACGCCCACGGTGGTGTAGAAGTACGGGCTGACGCGGCCGGGCAGGGGGGAGAGGTTGGTGGGCACGGTTTGCAGGGCGCCGACCAGCGTCCCGCCGGGCAGGGCCAGGTTGGCCAGGTCGCGCTGCACGATGGCCAGGGCTTGCTGAAGCGGCAGGGATTCCTCGAGCGCGGCGACGACCTTGTTGCGCAGCCGCAACGCCCCGTGAAACACGTAGTGGAGCGAGAGCAGGACCACCGAGAAGACCAACACGGCAAGCAACAGCTCGAGCAAGGTGAAGGCCCGCCCGCCGCGGGCCTGGTCGGGAGAGGGAAGACGGATTTTCACGGCGCGCCTCCCGGGTTGGTCATGCTCGTGCCGGTGCCGGAAGCCGGGGCGGTGGTCGTGGCGGCGGCGTCCACCAACGTGCTCAGCCGGACGGTGTGTTCGCGGTCCTGGACGGTGTACGCCACCTGGATCGTGAGCAGCCGCAGGGCGCCCATTTCCCAGGGCTCGTTGTCCAGTTGCCAGGCGTACTCGTAGGGGCCTTCCCGAAGCGTGCCGTTCTGGGAGGCCCGCTGCCACTGGCCGCTGACCACCAGCTCGTTCAACAGCCGGTCGGCCAGGCGCGCGGCCACGGCCTTGCGGGCCGCGACCTGCCCGGCTTGGGCGGCCACGCGCAGGGCCTCGACCGCCACCGGGATCACGATGGCCATGAACAGCAGCGCGGCCAGCACCTCGGCCAGCGTGAAGCCGGCCCGGCGGCGTTCAGCGGGGCTGCACAGGCGGGGGGTTGGTCCAAATTTCATACCGGAGCCGGTTGCGGCCGGGCACCACCCAGAGGCTGGCCTCGATTTCGCCCTCGCGGACCTGATGAAAAGCGATCCAGTCCGGGCCGTTCTCGGGCAAGAAGCCGTCCGGGGTGAACCGCAGCCAGAACAGGTTCTGGAGCGCGCGCGGGCGTTGGGAATCCGGCGCGGCGGGCAGCGGCGCCAACTCCGGCACCGGCTCGGCCAGCCGGCCGGGCAGGCGCGGCTGGTTGACCTCGAGCTCGAGCCCCTCGGCCAGCTCGAATTCCCGGGCGCGGTCGTCCACCTCGAGGTAGGAGGCTTCGGCCTCCAGACCGTAGCGGCGTTGTTCGGGGTCCATCCACAGCACCATCGGCACGCCTTCCTCGACAGCGCGGCTTTGGCCGTAGCGGGTGAGGGCCAGGAAGCGCAGCGCCTCGGAGTCCAGTTCGCGGCCGCGGAAGAACCGGGCCAGCGTGGGCGCGGCAAACCCGAGCACGGTCAGGAGCAGCGTCAATACCAGCAGCAATTCCACCAAGGTAAAGGCCCGCGTGGGCGCCGCGCCTCGGGGCGGGCGGGGCGCCGGTCCGGTCGGGAGAAGAGCGCGCGGGCGGGACATGCCACAGGATCAGCGACGCGTGCCGCTGGTTTGCCAGTTGGTGATGTCGTCCTCGGTGTTTTCGCGGCCGTCGGGGCCCATCGAGTACAGGTCGTAGCCGTTGACGTTGTGTTTGCCGGGGTACTCGTAGATGTAGTCGTTGCCCCAGGGGTCCTTGGGAATGTCCTTGAGGTAGGGCCCCTTCCAGTTCACGGCGTCGCGCGGCTGGGTGATGAGGTCCTCGAGGCCGGTGCGGCCCTTGGGGTAGTAGCCGTTGTCCACCTCGAAGGCGTCCAGGGCGGTGCTGAAGGCGGCGATCTGGGTCTTGGCGGCGGTGATGCGGGCCTGCTCGGAGCGGCCGGCCAGTTTCGGGTACACGATGGCCGCCAGGGTGCCGAGGATCACCAGCACCAGCAGCAGTTCCACCAGCGTGAAGCCGGCCCGGCGACGGGCGCGGACGGTGGACGGCAGGTTTCGGCTGGCGGCCTGCGGATTGCGGCCGCCGAAGGTTTGCAGCAGCGTCGGGATTTTCATGGGAACCGGGTTTCGGGGTTAACGGATGTACTCTTGGAGCGTGAAGATGGGCAGCGCCATGCCGACAAAGATCACGCCAATGAGGCCGGCGATCAAAAACAACATCACCGGCTCGGCCAGGGCCACGGCGGTCTTGAGCTGGCGGTCCAGTTCGGCCTCGGTCACGTTGGCGATGCGCACCAGTTCCTGGTCCAGTTTGCCGCTTTCCTCGGCCACGGCGATCATCTCGAGCACCGAGCCGGGGAACAGGGCGCGGCATTCGGCCAGGCTGGCGCCCAGGGGGCGGCCTTCCTTGACCAGGTCAATCGAGTTGGCCACCGCGTCCAGCAAGGTTTGATTGCCCAGCGAGCGGCGGGCAACGTTCAGCGCGTTGATCAACGGCACCCCGGCGGCGAGCAACGTGCCGAGCATCCGGGAAAAGCGCGCCATCGCATACTGGGCCACCAGGCCGCCCACCACCGGCAGCTTCAAAATCAACGCCTCCCACGCGCGCCGGCCGGCCGGCGACCGCAGCCAGTTGCCGGCCAGATACACGCCCAGGGCCAGCCCCAGGACCAGGAACACGCCGTACGCGCGCAGCGCATGGCTCAGGCCGATGATCGCTTCGGTCAACGCCGGCAACTTGGCGCCGAACCCGGCGAAGGTGAGCTGGAACTTCGGGATGATGAACACCAGCAACACCACCATCACCGCCAGCGCCAGCGTCAGCAGGATGGTCGGGTAAAACATCGCCGTGAGCACCTTGGCTCGCATTTCCTTTTCGCGGGCCTGGAAGTCCGCGATCTGCGCCAGCACCAGGTCCAAAAAACCGCCCGTCTCGCCCGCCTCGACCATCGCCACGTACACCTTGGGGAAGGTCTCTGGCGACTGTGCCATCGCATCGGCCAGCGACATGCCGTCCACCACCCGGTCGTGGATTTCTTTCCACTGGGCGCGGGCGGCCGGGTGGGTGGCTTCCTTTTGAAGGATGACCAGGGCGCGGCTCAAGGGCACGCCGGCCGCCAGCAGGCTGGCCAGCAGGCGGGTGAAATTCTCGAGCACCCGGGCGCTGATGCGCCGCGCGCCAAGCCAGCCCGGACGGGCGGGCGTTTCCACAGCGGCGGCCGGGGCAGTGGCCGCGGCCGCGGCGCGGGGTTTGCCGTTGCTGCCGGCACCGTTGCGCTCCGCCAGGCGAATGGGCCGCAGCCCGCGGGCGGCAATTTGCCGCAGGGCTTCCGGGCGACCGCCGGCCTCAAGTTGGCCTTCGGTCACCGAGCCGTCAGGAGCGAGGGCCTTGTAGAGGAAGACAGGCATGGCGGCGGGTCAGGCGCGGACCGCCCCCGCGGCGGGGCGCCCCGGGGTTTCCGTCTCGGGCTCGGTGCCGTGGCCGTTCTGGGTGGCGAAAGCGACTTCCTTGGCGGTGGTGACGCTCAGAACCTCCTCGAACGTGGTGATGCCCATGCGCACCAACCGCCAGCCGTCCTCGGCCAGGGTGACCATGCCGCCGCGGCGGGCCGCCTCGCGGATTTGGTCGCTGGAGGCGTGTTGCAGGATCAGTTGGCGGATTTCGTTGTCAATTTCCATCCACTCGAAGATGGCGTGGCGGTCGTAAAAGCCGGTCTGGCGGCACTCGCGGCAGCCCACCGCGCGGTAGATCGTGGTGTTGAGCGGCAGGCCCACCTGGGCCTTGAAGGCCTGGGCCGGGGGCGAGGTGTCCGGCTGCTTGCAATGCCGGCAGAGCACGCGCACCAGGCGTTGGGCGATGACCGCCTCGAGCGAGGAGGCCACCAGGTAGGGCTCGACCCCCATGTCCACCAGACGGGTGACCGCGCCGGGCGCGTCGTTGGTGTGGAGGGTGGAGAAAACCAGGTGGCCGGTGAGCGAGGCCTGCACGGCGATCTGGGCGGTCTCGCGGTCGCGGATTTCGCCCACCAGGATCACGTCCGGGTCGTGCCGCAGGATCGAGCGCAGGCCGCGGGCGAAGGTCAGGCCGGCCTTTTCGTTGACCTGAATCTGGTTCACGCCCTTGAGCTGGTACTCGACCGGGTCCTCGATGGTGATGATCTTGCGGGCGGAGTCGTTGATCTCGTTGAGCGCGGTGTAAAGGGTCGAGGTCTTGCCGCTGCCGGTGGGGCCGGTGACCAGCACGATGCCGTGCGGGAGCTGGAGGATGCGGCGAAAACAGGCCAGCTCGCGCGGCGCCATGCCCAGCTCGGTCATGCCCCGCAGGGGCGCGTCCTGGCGCAAGAGGCGCATCACCACCGCCTCGCCGTGGAGCATGGGAATGACCGAGACGCGGATGTCCACCTCGGCGTTTTCAATGCGGATGCGGATGCGGCCGTCCTGGGGCAGGCGTTTCTCGGCGATGTTCAGGTGGCTCAGAATCTTGACCCGCGACACGATGGCCGGCTGGAAGCGCTTCAACTGCGCCGGCACCGGCACGTCCTGCAACACGCCGTCAATGCGGTACCGGATGCGGAACTCGTCCTCGAAGGGTTCGAGGTGAATGTCCGAGGCGCGCAACTCGATGGCGTCGCGCAGGACCTGGTTGACAAAGCGGATGATCGAGGCGTCCTCGGCCGCGCTGTCCAGGTCGGTGTCTTCCTCGCGGTCCTCGTCCACGACCTGGATGCCGGCCGCCTCCTCGAGGGTGCCGATGGTGTCCGCGCCCACCCCCAGCCATTTCTTCATCTCGCGCTGGATGGCCTCGGTGGGGGCGAGCACCGGGCGCAGACGCAGGCCGGTCATCTGGCGCAAGGTGTCCAGCCCCTGCGTGGCAAAGAGGCGGCTGGTGGCCACCTCGATCACGCCGTCCACGCGGCGCAGTGGCAAGAGTTCATCCCGGAGCAGAAGGCGAGCGGGAAACAATGCCAGCACTTCCTTATCCGGCACCACGTCTTCAAGGGTGGTGAACCCCAAATCGTACTCCTGCGCCAGCCAGCGCAGGACGTCGGCCTCCGACTGAACCGCCACGCCCCCGGCAGCCCTCAGGCGGGCGAGCGTGCGGGCGTCGCCGGCCGAGAGCTGTCGGGCCGCGACCATGCGCCCCAGCAAATCGTCCGGGCTGGCCGGGACCGTCGGGGCGGGGGAGGTGGCCGTGGGTTTCATGGCGGGCGGTTCAGCCGGTCCGAAGGCACGGCGGTTCAGTTCACCAGGCCCATTTGCAGGGCGATGGCTTCCTGTTCGAGCGTGAGCACTTTGCGGAGGTCTTCCTGCGCCTGGCGCAGCTTGGCCTGGTTGGCCTCGCGGGCCTCGCGGTACTTGGCCATCGCGGCTTTGAGTTCCTCTTTCGAGGCCTTGGACTCGATGGCCTTTTGCAGGGCCTCGGCCTCGGGCATGGGCGCTGCGCCAAAACCGCCGCGCCGGCCCGGACCCGGGGCGTTGTCACCGTCCCGACCGCCGGGCGGTCCGCCAAAGCGCAGGCCCATCATGCCGCCGCCGAAGCCGGTGGCCCGGCGGGCCTCGATGACCTTTTGGATGCGCTCGGAGATGATTTTCCACTCGGCGTCGTCGGTGACACCGAACCGTTCACGCAGATTGTCCATCATGCGTTGCTGGAATTGCGCGGGGTCGAAGTTGCCGCGCTGGCCGCGATTGGGCCGGTCCTGGGCGTCGCGGCCGGGGGCCTGGGCCAGGCCGGTGACGGGCGCCAGGCACACGGCGGCCACCACGGCCAGCAGCCCGGTACGGAGGAGTCGTTTCATGTCGGTACTGTGTTTTGTTGTTGCTCGTTGCGGGCCGGCCGGCACGGGCGCCGGACGGTCCATGCCATGCCAGACGCCGGCCGGGAGCGGGCGGTTACTTGACCTTGCGAGCTTGCGGCCGGTACGCCGCCGGGACAAGTCCCGGCAATGGGCCCGGTTGACCGGCCGGCCCGACCGAGCCGCCCGGCCGCCGCCCCCGTCCGGTGGCGATTAGGAATCCAGTTGCCGGGGGAGATGCTTTACAACTTAATCTTGGCCCGCCGGACCGCCGGTCCGGCTTTTGTTCTGTCAACACACTTGCCAACGAAATCGCCATGCTGGACACCATCGTACAACTCCTGGCCGACCAGGCCGAGCCCCTGCTCAAGTTCAACTCCCCGAAGATTCCCAAGGAACGGCTGCACCTGCCCGGGCCGGACTTCGTGGACCGCGTCTTCGCGCCTTCGGACCGCAACAACCGCGTGCTGGGCAACCTGCACCGGCTCTTCCATACCGGCCGGCTGGCCGGCACCGGTTACCTGAGCATCCTGCCCGTGGACCAGGGCATCGAGCACTCCGCCGGGGCCAGCTTCGCCAAAAACCCGGATTACTTCGACCCCGAGAACATCGTGAAGCTCGCCCTCGAGGGCGGCTGCAACGCCGTGGCCTCCACCTTCGGCGTGCTGGGCGCGGTGGCCCGCAAGTACGCGCACAAGATCCCGTTCATCGTCAAAATCAACCACAACGAGCTGCTGACCTACCCGAACAAATACGACCAAATTCTGTTCGGCACCATCCGCCAGTGCGTGGACATGGGCGCGGCGGCCGTGGGGGCCACGATCTATTTCGGCTCGCCGGAAAGCAGCCGGCAGATCGTCGAAATCAGCCAGGCCTTCGCGCTGGCCCACGAGCACGGCCTGGCCACGGTCCTCTGGTGCTACCTGCGCAACAGCGCGCTGCGCAAGGACCGCGATTACCACGTCGCGGCCGACCTCACCGGCCAGGCCAATCACCTGGGCGTCACCCTCCAGGCCGACATCATCAAGCAAAAGCTACCCGAGACCAACGGCGGCTACAAGGCGCTCAACGCCGAGAAAAGCTACGGCAAGTACGATGAGCGCATGTACACCGAGCTGGCCAGCGACCACCCCATTGACCTGTGCCGCTACCAGGTCGCCAACTGCTACCTGGGCCGCGCCGGCCTCATCAACTCCGGCGGCGAATCCAAGGGCGCGGGCGACCTCGCCGCGGCCGTGGCCACGGCGGTCATCAACAAGCGCGCCGGCGGCATGGGCCTGATCTCCGGCCGCAAGGCCTTCCAGCGGCCGATGGCCGAGGGCGTGGCCCTGCTCAACGCCATTCAGGACGTGTACCTCTGCCGGGAAATCACGGTGGCCTGAGCGACCCGCCCGGTAGCTCCCGGTTTCCCTTCCGTGGCCCCCGCCGCGACCGCCGCGGCGGGGGTTTTGGCTTTGGGAAACAGCGGCGGGGCGGCGTCACCGGCTCGACGGGCTCGACGCGTCCCGCAGCAGGTTGCGCAGAATCAGCACCGAGGCGCCCTGGCGCTCCCACGCGGCCATGAGAAAGGCCGGTACCGCCGAAGGCCCGTGGATGTACGAGCCCAGCACGAGGTCCACGTCGCCGTCGCCGTCCAGGTCGCCCGCGTCCATGACCAGCCAGCGGCCCGAGATGCACTCGGGGAAGGTGTACGGCCGGAACTTGAGCCCGCCCTGGTTGACCAGCAGCACGAAGCTCTCGCGCGGGGACTTCACGTAGTCCGGGAAGTAGGCAATGGCGGCGATGTCCAGGTCGCCGTCCCCGTCGAAATCCCGGGCCAGCGCGCGGTAGGCGCCGTTGAGCGGGAAGAGGAAATGTTCCTCGTAGCTCCGCGGCCCGGTGGCGCGGTACAGCCAGATGCCGTGGTACTTCTTGGTGGGGCTTTCGTACTCGCCGTTGTCCCCGTTGGTCACCAGAAAGTCCAGCCGGCCGTCGCGGTCGAAGTCCACCACTTCCATGAAGGAATGCCCGTACACCGGCGGCTTTTGGAAGAGGCTCTCGCCGCTGAAGTGGCCCCGGCCGTCGCCGTACATCACGATGAGCGACTCGAGGTGCTGCGCGAAAAGCACCGCCAGGTCCGTCGCGCCGTCCCCGTCGAAATCCCGCGCCGCGCAGTACATGGCCCCGGTCTCGTGCGACAAAACGTGTTCGCGGTAGCGGCCCTCGCCCAGGTTCTCGAACCACGAAAAACGCCCGGTCAGGTTCCCGAACATGCACAGGGCAAAATCCGTCCGGCCGTCGCCGTTGAAGTCGGCAAACTCCGCCTGCACCGAGCGCGGCAATTCCTTGAGCACGACCTGCCGCTCGCCATAGCCCTCGCCCTGGCGCGGGAAAAACAACAGCTCGGCCCGGTGAATCTCCGAGGGCAAAAAGCTGCCCACGCAGGTCACGTACAGCCCGGCTTCGGTTTCGACCAGGTCCACCGGCACGTTGCCCGCGGCCAGTTCCGCCACCGGCGCGCCCTGCTGGTCCAGCAGGAACAGCGTCTGCAGCTTGTCGTCCCCCACGAAAATCTGCCGGCGGGCGGGGCTGATCTTCACCAGCGTCGTGGAAGGGTCCGCCGTGCGGAAGCGGGGGCGCTCGACGCGAAACCCCGGCAGGCCGATCTCGATTTCCGGGCGCGGGTCCTGGGGCAGGGGCGTTTCCGGGGCGTTCTTCAGGTAGTACCGCTCGATGGCCGGCCACCACTCCACCGGCACCAGCGGCCGCTCGGTGTAAATCTTCCGCGCCCGGATCAGGTCGCCCTCCGGCGAACTGCTGAAATCGGGCTTGGCCACGCCCAGGCGCACGGACATCCGCGGCAGAATCTGCTCCGCCCAGTTCTGGCGGGTCAGCATCTGCGGCTCGACAAAGGCATGACACATCGTGCAGGCGCGCCGGGCCACTTTTTCCTCGAACGGCCGCCGCGCCTCCTCGGGCGTTTCCTCCTCGTCCTCGTACACCGCCAGCGGGGCCGGGGGTTGAGCCAGGGTGCCAAGCAACAGCAGCAAAACGCCGGGCGCGACCCGCCCAACACGCGACGCGCCGCTGCCGGCCCGCCGCACGCCGCGGCGCCACCTCCACCATCGGGGAAAACCGTGCACGCCGGCATTTACCCGCCCCGGCCCGGCCCGCCGCAAGCGGGAAAGTCACCGTCGCGCGGGCCGCCTTGTGGATAACGCGCCCCCGCCCGGAAACGGTTTCCCGCTTGCCGCGCCCGCACCCCATTCCTACGTTGCGGCCATGATTCGTGTTCGCCTGCCGCTGCGTCTTTTTTGTCTGTGCGGATGCCTGCTCGGCCTGCTCGCAGCCCTGCCGCCCACCCTGCGCGCCCAGCCGGCGATGCCGCCGGAAGTGCAGGAACGGCTCCAGCGCCTCGAGGGCCTGGTCGAGGACCTCCTCGCCTCCCAGGCCGCCCTGCAAAAAAACCTGGCCGCCCTGCGCGATGAACTCCACACCGTGCGCGAGGAAAGCCGCCGGGCGGGCGACCGGCTGGGCGAGCGGTTTGTCGCCCACGAAGACCTGCGCAAGCTGGCCGAGGCCCTGCGCGAGGTGGACCGCAAACGCGAAGAGGACAAGCGGCTCATCCTCGAGGAGATCAAAAAACTCGCCGCGGCGCCCGTCACGCCCCCGCCGCGCGCCACCCCCCGCCCGGCGCCTTCGGAAAAAGAGGCGCCCCCGGCCGGTCCGCTCAAGGGCTACACTTACAAGGTCAAACCGGGCGACACCCTCAGCGCCATTGTCCAGGCGTACAACCAGAGTGGCGTCAAGGTGACCGTGGACGACGTGCTCAAGGCCAATCCCAAGCTCAAACCCAACCGCCTCATGGTGGACCAGGAGATTTTCATCCCCGACCCCAACCTGAAGTAACTGCCGCGCGGCCGCCACGCTCCGTCACCAACGCCCCGCACTTCGCCACACCCCGCGCCCGAGTGCCGCCCCGGGCGCACAGTGTTCCGCCACATGCCCGACGCCACGCTCGCGTCGGGAGCGCCTCCCGCCTGCACATGTTCCCTGGCGTGCCGTGACGGCGTTTGTCCCGGCGGCCGCCGGGGCGGCCGTAAGGCGCGGGAGTGCATTGCGGGATTGTCCGGCCGCGGCGGTCCGCGTTAGGCTGGCCAAAAACTCCGCCTCCTCCATGAAGCTCTCCCGCCGCAGTTTCTTCGCCGCCGCCGGCCTGGCGGCCGCCACCCCCTGGACCGGCCACGCCGCCGCCCCGGGCGTTTCCCG
>Ga0272446_1006462_pt1 | contig 12220 bp, 8 predicted proteins | sample YNPCB0061_FD_194587 | JGI IMG/M metagenome (GOLD analysis project Ga0272446, IMG submission 194587) | Hot spring microbial mat communities from Yellowstone National Park, WY, United States - YNP-CB-006-1 | ecosystem: Environmental > Aquatic > Thermal springs > Hot (42-90C) > Sediment | place... | reverse complement strand
CAATGCATCGATAAGGCGTTCTTCTGCTGTCGGCAGAGGCGATCTTGCAATTAGATGCATTATGACTTCTGTATCAGAGTTTGATTGAAAAAGTGCTCCAGAATCAACAAGCTTTTTTCGTATGGGAATATCATTAATCAAGTTACCATTGTGAGCTATCGCAAGTCCCCCTAAGGAGTATTCCATTAAAAATGGCTGGCAATTTTTTTCGTTACTTGAACCTGCGGTAGAATACCTTACATGCCCTATGGCAATGCTACCTTTTAGTGTCTCCAAAATGTGGAGCTTAAAGATATCTGCAACAAGCCCCATGTGGCGGTGGGAATGGATACACTTGCCATCAAAGGTAGCAATTCCAGCACTTTCTTGTCCCCTGTGCTGCAAGGCATAAAGGCCTAAATAGGTTAGATTAGCCGCTTCACGGTTGTTGTAAATACCAAAAATACCACACTCTTCTTTCCAAGATAGCTCTTCCATTTTTCACCTACTTTAAATAGTTTATAGCATTTTTGAAAATTTTCAATCCATCTGGTTCTTCAATCAATTCTCTCGTCCAGTTTGGATGGTTTGTTTTAAAAATAAAGGCTTCTGGATGGGGCATTAAACCAAATAGGCGTCCTGTTTTATCTGTTAAGCCTGCTATTGAGAACATTGAACCGTTGGGATTTAAAGGGTATTCCATCGTTGGTAAGTTGTCTTCATCTGAATACTGCAATGCGTATAGATTAAATTTTTTTATTTGGGATAGCGTTGACTTAGATGTTACAAATTTACCTTCTCCATGTCGTACTGGTAAGTATAACTTTTCAATGCCCTTTGTAAAAACACAGGGAGATTCGGGATTAACTTTAAGATAGACCCAGCGATCTTCAAACCTGTTTGAATCATTGAATGTCAACGTTGCAGTCTGATGAAAACCATCGTTGTTAAATCCCGGTAACAAACCTAACTTGACCATAAACTGGAAACCGTTACATATTCCTAAAACCAATTTGTCTTTCTCTACAAACTCCAGTAACTCATCAGCAAGCTTTTTCTTTATCCTTGCGACAAAAGAATGCCTGAATCGATTTACCTGAACCTTTGCGGAGCCTAAATCGTCACCATCCAAAAAACCACCTGGAAACAGGATAAACTGATAATCTTTTAGTCTCTTTTCGCCAGAAATAATTTCTGAAATGTGAACAATTTCAGCATGTTTTGCTCCAGCAAGCTTTAATGCCGATAATGTTTCATTTTCACAGTTAATTCCAAAACCTGTTAAAACAAGACACTTAGCCATCTTACAGTTCCTTAAGCGTTTTTTGCCAAAAATATTTAAGTTCTTCTATGCGTTCTTTAACAACAGCGTCTCTACCTTTATAAATTTCAACATAATCTGTACCACCAACCTTACCGATTTGTGCAACAGGTAAGTTATTGAAAATTTGCTTGATTTTAAAAGCGTTAAAGTAGTTAGTAGTAAATACTATTCTACCAGCAGACTCTGAAAAGAGCATCATATCTTCTCTTCCAGAACCTTCATAGGGGATTGCTGATAAATCAATGATACAGCCTTTACCTCCAGAAAAAGCCATTTCACTAATTGCTACTGCTAAACCACCATCGGAACAATCGTGGGCTGCGTTGATAATACCTTCTTGGATACATCTCGAAATTTTCTGGTATATCTTTTTATTAATCGTCGCATCAACGTTAGGTAAATTTCCACCTTTTAGCTTTAAGAGATTAGCATATTCAGAACCTGCAATCTCATCTTTTGTGATACCTGCAATAAATATCACATCACCATCATTTTTAAAATCCATCGTAGTTGTTTTAGTAACATCGTTGATAACACCAATCAACGAAAAAAGTAGTGTAGGTGGAATAGATATTTTCACGTTTCCCATGATATAGTCGTTTTTCATAGAATCTTTTCCAGAAATACAAGGCACACCATAGCTTAGGGTGTAATCGTAAAGAGCCTTGTTAGCCCTTACAAGTTGAGCAAGCTTATACTCCCCGTCAGGATTTTTGTCACTTTTTATGGGGTCACACCAACAGAAGTTATCAAGACAAGCCATTCGATTCATATCTGCACCTGTGCAAATAGCGTTTCTTACTGCTTCATCAAGTGCCAAGGCAGCCATATTGTAAGTATCATAGTCGCTAAATTTAGGACATATTCCATGGGAAACAACTAAACCTTCATTACTTTCTGGCAAAGGTTTTATAACAGCTGCATCAGAAGGACCATCATTACTAATACCAATAAAGGGCTTTATTACACTCATTCCCTGTACTTCGTGGTCATATCTTCTAACGACTGACTCTTTACTGCAAACGTTAAGTGAAGCAAGTATATCTTTTAAAACCTTACCACAGTCCTGTTTTTTAGGAAGCTTAACTGCAGTTTGTTTTTTTTCTGTAAATTTAGCCTTTAATTTCATCTCAGGCAAGCCATGATGAAGAAAATCAAGCGGTAAAAATGCTACAGTTTTTCGGTTGTAAAGAACGTGAAAGTATCCGCTTTTTGTAAATCTGCCTATCACCGTTGATTCAACATCATATTTTTCAGATAATCTGAGAAATGCTTTAATGTTAGCAGGTGGGACAGCCAAAGTCATTCGTTCTTGTGATTCAGAAACAAGTATCTCCCAAGGGTTTAGTCCCGAATACTTAAGGGGTGCTTTGTCAAGTTCTATTTCACAACCGCCACAAAGTTCCGACATCTCTCCAACAGAAGAGGACAAGCCACCTGCACCATTATCTGTTATGGCATTGTATAGTCCTAAATCCCTTGCCTTGTAAAGAAAATCAGCCATCTTTTTTTGTGTAATAGGATCTCCTATCTGAACAGCAGTAGCTGGTGAGCCCTCATGAAGTTCTTCAGAAGAAAAGGTAGCTCCATGAATTCCATCTTTACCTATACGCCCACCTACCATAACAATAAAATCGCCATCATTAACGAATTTTTCGTGAGACTTTCTGCCATTTATTATCTTTGGCATAATGCCACCAGTGCCACAATACACGAGAGGCTTTCCTAAAAAGCGATTATCAAAAACGATGCTACCGTTAATCGTTGGTATCCCACTTTTATTCCCGCCGTGCTCAACACCTGTAACAACTCCATCATAAATGCGTTGTGGATGAAGAATGCGAGGGGGGAGCTTTTCTTCATAAAAAGGGTCTGCAAAACAAAAAACATCGGTATTGAAAATTAATCTTGCACCAATACCCGTTCCTAAAACATCTCTATTAACCCCAACAATACCTGTAAGAGCACCACCGTAAGGATCAAGGGCAGAGGGGCTATTATGTGTTTCAACCTTAAATACAACATTCCAGTCTTTGTTAAAGGTGATTACACCTGCATTATCAACAAAAACTGATACAAGAAAATCGTCTTTTCTTCTTTTCCTTATTTTTTCTGTGGAGGCTTTTATGTATGTTTTAAAAAGACTTCTTATTGTTTCTTTTTTACCTTTTTCATCTTCATACAATATTGTTGCATTGAATATTTTATGTTTGCAATGTTCAGACCATGTTTGGGCAATAGCCTCTAACTCTACGTCGGTGATTTCTGCAGACAATCCTACATCTTTTCTTTTTTTCTGAAACTCTTTTTTAGTGAAAAAGGATTGAATTGTTTTTAACTCTTCAAGATTAAGTGCAAGCAGCCTATCTTTTGATAGCTTAATCAAATCTTCATCTGAAAGATTGAGCAGATTAATCGTCTCAACCTTAGGTTCCTGTTTAATTGTTACTTTGGGGATGAAAACAGAAGGCTTATCTTTTGGAGAGTAAATATGGTACTGCTGGATTAAAGGGTTGTATAACAACTCATTTGCTATCTTTTCTATGTCGTTTTTTCCCAATTTCCCTTTAAAACTGTATAACTGTGATGTATAAACATTGTCTCCTTCAGGTAATTTTTTGCCCAGTAAGGTTTCGATTGCCTGTTTGGCTGTTTTACCAACGTTATCGGTAACGCCGGGTAAAAAACCAACCTCTAAAAAGTATTTGAAATCTTTTGGCAAATCGGGATTGATTTTAAATTGTTGTATTATTGGATCACACAAGGGCTCTTTTGCAATTAACGACACTTCCTCTTTTGTCAGTTTTGAGTCTATTGTGAATACATCGCTTACAGAAACTTCCTCAACATCAATGTGAAGAAATTTATTAATCTTTTGCCTTAAATTTTTTCCCCTTGCATCGGTGATACCGTCTTTTAAACTAACAACAACTCTCCAAGCCATAATTCACCCTTTTTTAGTTTTTAAAGTTTTACCAAAAACTCTGTCAAAAATGAAATCAACGTTTTTAAGATAATACTCTATATCAAAAGCACTTTCAATTTCACCTGGCTTTAGATATTTTTTAACATCTTTATCGTTTTTTATCAATTTTTTAAAATCTTGTCCTTCTTCCCAGCTTTTCATAGCGTTTCTCTGGACAATTTCGTAAGCCTTTTCTCTTTTGATGCCCGATTCTGTAAGCATAAGCAATAAACGCTGAGAAAATATCAATCCTTTTGTTGCATTGAGATTTTTTAGCATGTTTTCGGGATAAACAATCAAGTTCTTTATCAAGTTTGTAGCCCGAAAGAGCATAAAATCAATGAGGATAGTTGCATCAGGTCCTATAACCCTTTCTACGGAGCTGTGGCTTATGTCTCTTTCATGCCAGAGAGGGATATTTTCTAAAGAGGAGATCGCATAGCCTCTAACAAGCCTTGCAAGCCCTGTGAGATTTTCAGAAATTATCGGATTTCTTTTGTGAGGCATTGCCGATGAGCCCTTTTGTCCCTTTGAAAAAAACTCTTCAACTTCCCGAACTTCTGTACGCTGTAAGTGTCTAATTTCTACAGCAATCTGTTCGATGGTTGTTGCTATTAGTGACAAAGCTAAAAAGTATTCAGCATGTCTGTCACGCTGGATAATCTGCGTTGAGACAGGTTCTGGCTTAAGTCCTAACTTCTCACATACATAGTTTTCGACAAAAGGGTTTATGTTTGCAAAGTTTCCAACAGCACCAGAAATCTTCCCATAGGAGATATTTTCTAAAGCCCTTTCAAAGCGTAATCTGTTTCTTTTCATCGCCTCATAAAAGAGTGCCATTTTTAAACCAAAGGTTGTAGGTTCAGCATGAATTCCATGAGATCTGCCAATTGTTGGTGTATGTTTATACTGCAATGCCTTTTCTTTTAAAGCATCAAGAACTGCATCTATTCCCTTGAGGATAAGTTCACCTGCCTGTTTTAGTTGGACGGCGAGGGATGTATCTAAAACATCTGATGACGTCATTCCGTAGTGAAGAAATCGTGAATCTTCACCGATAAATTCACCTACTGATGTTAAAAATGCAATAACATCGTGTTTTACAGTTAACTCTATTTCATCAATTCGCTTTATATCAAAGTTAGCCTTCTTTTTTATATTATCAAGAGATTTTTTTGGAACAAGTCCCAGTTTATGAAAAGCTTCGCAGGCAGCAAGTTCAATATCTAACCATATCTTAAACTTGTTTTCTGGTTCCCATATTTTAGCCATCTCTTTTCGTGAATACCTTTCTATCATTCTTACCTCCAGATTTTTATAAATAAACTCACTTGTTTTCAACAACGGAGCTTTCTTTTTTCAGATAAATCATAAGCAAGGCAATTGCAGAGGGAGTTGAGCCAGGAATACGTGATGCCTGCCCTAAATTTATAGGTTTAATCTTTTGGAACTTTTCTCGTAGTTCCAAAGAAATACCAGGAATATTGTAGTCAAAATCGTAAGGAATTTTTATGTTTTCTAAATTTTTTAGTTTTTCTACTTCTCTTTTTTGCCTGTCTAAGTAGCCTTTGTACTTTGTTTCAATTTCAACGAAATCAACTACTTCTGGTGAAAATTCTTTACAAATGTCTTCAAACTGTTTTAGTGAAACATCGCTGCGTCTTAGGTAAACCTCTAAATTGATACTTTCGTTCTTTTCTTCATCTTTTACGCTGTATTCGTGTATGATGTTTTTCAACTTTAAAGCGTCTTCATATAGTTTGCATACCTGGTCATAACGCTCTTTTGGAATAAGTCCTAACGAGTAAGCCTTATCGGATAATCTAAAATAAACATTGTCTTCCCTTAAAAAAAGTCTGTACTCGGCTCTTGATGTGAACACCCTGTAAGGTTCGTCTGTGCCTTTTGTAACAAGGTCGTCAATCATAACCCCGATATATGATTCACTTCTCTGTGGCACGAAAAAGGGCTTATCTAAAACTTTGAGTGCCGCATTTATTCCCGCAACGATGCCCTGTGCCGCAGCCTCTTCATAGCCTGTGGTGCCGTTAACCTGTCCAGCAAAAAATAGATTTTTGATATCCTTTGTTTCAAGAGTTGGTAGTAACTGATGTGGTAAAAGATAGTCGTATTCTATTGCATAAGCAGGTCTTAAAATCACTGCATTTTCAAGCCCTTTTGGAGAACGAAATATCTTCTCCTGTATTTCAGGAGGCATGCTGTTACCAAGCCCCGATACGTAAATTTCATCGGTGTCTTTTCCTTCTGGTTCAAGTATTACTTGATGTCTTTCTTTGTCTCTAAATTTGACAACCTTGTCTTCCAAGGATGGGCAGTATCTGACAGGAGTTCCTTTTATCTGACCGCTGTATAAAGCAGATTTATCTAAATTTTCAAGTATTAATGAATGGGTTTCTTTGGTTGTGTATGTAACGTAGCAAGGATACTCTTCGTATGGCAAATTTTTTGATCGATAGGAAAAATATCTGGGTTTTCCATCGCCAGGACGCAACTCCAATTTTGAAAAATCAATAGAAGAACGCTTTATTCTTGGTCCTGTACCAGTTTTAAATCGGCCTGTCTGTAATCCCAACGATTTGATGCTTTCAGATAATGCGTTTGCAGGAAATTCACCCGCTCTACCAGCTGGAAAGGTTTTGTTACCAATGTGTATTAAGCCTGAAAGGAATGTCCCAGCGGTAATAACGATAGTTTTACCATAAAAACAGAAGCCAAAAGCATCTTTTAGTCCAACAGCTTCATCGTTTTTTACAATAATATCAGTTATAAGTGCCTGCCTTATAAAAAGATTTTGCTTTTCTTCAAGTGCTTGACGCATCTTTACACGATAGAGGTGCTTATCTACCTGAGCACGAGTTGAGTGAACAGCCAACCCTTTTGAGGTGTTTAACGTTTTATACTGAAGGGCAGTTAGGTCAGTGATATATCCAATCAAGCCGTTTAAGGCGTCTATTTCTCGTACGAGATGTCCCTTCCCAACACCTCCAACAGCAGGTGCACACGGCATATGTCCAATGTTGTCAAGATTTAACGTTATTAAGAGGGTTTGCATACCCATTGTTGCAGCGGCATTTGCAGCTTCACAGCCTGCATGTCCCGCACCTAAAACAATAACATCGTAAATTATATCTGCCTCCCAAAATCTGAAACTTTTTTCTTTGTGGCTTAAAGGATTCTTGTTTTTAGTAACCGTATTATTTTATAATAAAACTGCTTACTTTGAAATGAAAAAAAGACCATACAGAGATTTAAAGTCTTATTTTTTAGAAACCTTTGGCAAAAAGGTGTATAAAATTACCATTGACGCGGGACTTTCATGCCCTAACAGGGATGTCGGAACTCCTTGTATCTACTGCAATGATAGAGGTTCGGGAACGGGCTTGGCTAAACAGGGTTATACAATAGAGGAACAAATAAAAAAGGGCATGGATGGCATTAGACGTAAGTACGGCAATGTCGACGCTTTTATTGCTTACTTTCAGTCATACACAAACACGTTTGCATCTCCCGAAGAGCTTAGAACAATCTGGAGTAATGTTAGAAAATTTAAAGAAATTGTTGGGATTTCTGTTGGAACAAGACCTGACTGTCTGGATAAAAAAAGGCTTGATGTTCTTAATGAGTTTTCTAAAGATTACAAGGTTTTTCTGGAATTAGGTCTTCAAACGATAAACCCTGAAACATTAAAGTGGATAGGCAGAGGTCATCAAGTGGATGATTTTACAAAGGCAGTTAAGCTGGCAAAGATGTACCCTTTCGATATAGTCGCACACATTATCATAGGCTTTCCTGAGCAGAATGAAGAGGAGATTATTCAGACTGCACAATACCTTAATAGTCTAAAAGTTGATGGTGTGAAAATCCATTTGCTTTATGTTGCAAAAGGAAGTCGTCTTGAACAGTTATACAATGATGGAGGTTTTGTGCCCATAAAGCGGGAAAGGTATGTTGAGCTTGTTGCTTTATTATTACAGAATCTTTCACCAGAGATAGTTGTTCATAGAGTTACAGGCGATGCCCACAAGGGTGAGCTAATTGCCCCTTTATGGTCAGCCGAAAAAGCTTTAGTGATAAAGTTGATAGAGGAAGAACTGATGAAAAGAAAGGGGCTGCTATGAGTAATATTAGTATCAGAACCGCCCAGCTTTATGACGTTGAGGGTATCGAAAAAATAGAGAGGTTGTCCTTTCCTACACCATGGTCTCAACAACTTATCCGTGAAGAGATATTATTTCCTCTATCATTAAACTTGATTGCAGAACAGGCAGAGGAGGTTGTTGGTTATGTGCTCTCATGGCTGATTGTTCCAGAAGTTCATATCTTAAATTTGGCTGTTACTCCCCAAGAAAGAAAAAAAGGCATAGGCAAGATGATTTTAGAGGCATTGTTCCAAGAGGGATTAAAAAAAGGTGCCACAAAATTCACCCTTGAAGTAAGGCATAGAAATGAGGCAGCCATTTGTTTTTACAAACATTTCGGATTTTTAGTAAAGGGCGTAAGAAAAGGTTACTATCAGGACACAGGTGAAGATGCATTAATAATGTGGAAAGAGTTTTAATCTAATGGTAAGCTAACAAAAATTGAAAGGAGTTAACTATGTTGTTTGTCATTGATGTAGGTAATACTCAGATTGCGGCAGGTATTTTCAAGGGTGATAAAATTGCATATTCTTGGCGTGTTAGAACAGAGAAAAATCGAACGGCTGATGAGTTGGGAATACTATTTTATAGCTTTATAGAACACTCTCAGATTGCTGTTTCTGATATCACAGGAATCGCAATCTCCAATGTTGTCCCTCCTCTAACTATCACACTTGCAAGAATGAGTAAAAAGTATTTTCATAAAGAAGCCTTTTTTGTTGGTCCTGGAATAAAAACAGGTATGCCTATACTTTATGATAACCCTAAAGAAGTTGGAGCTGACAGGATTGTTAATGCAGTTGCAGCTTATAACAAATACAGAAAGCCTCTTGTAATTGTTGATTTTGGTACTGCAACAACCTTTGATTGTGTGTCAAAAAGGGGAGAATATTTGGGCGGTGTGATAATTCCAGGAATAGAAATATCACTTGAAGCATTATCAGAAAGGACTGCGAAGTTGCCTAAAATTGAGTTGATAAAACCAGAAAGGGTCATAGGTAAAAACACAGTTGCAGCAATACAAGCTGGCATAGTTTATGGTTATGCAGGGATGGTTGATGCGATATGTGAAAAAATAAAAGACGAGATGAACGAAAAAGGTTTAAAATTTATTGCGACAGGGGGGCTTGCAACGGTCATTTCTAAAGAAACAGCACATATTGAAGCGGTAGAAGAGCATCTTACACTGGAAGGATTAAAAATACTTTATGAGATGAACGTTAAGGATTAAGTTAAAAAAGATTAGAGAAAGTTACTTAAATTGTGATAAATTTATAAAAGTTTTTTCTAAAAATACAAAAGGGGGTAACTATGGCAGATTTTGAGAAAAGATGGAACATTGCACTTGTGGCACATGGTGGTGCAGGTAAAACTACACTTGCAGAGGCGATGCTTTTCAATGCAAAAGTTACAGAAAAGATGGGCAGGGTGGATGACGGCACGTCAGTTTTTGATTTTGAACCTGAAGAGATAGAAAGGAAAATTAGCGTTTCTTCAGCCTTTCATCATATTCTTTGGAATAAAAACTACTTAAACATCCTTGACACTCCTGGTTATGCCAATTTTTTGAAAGATACAGAATTTTGTCTTAAGGCTGCGACAGGGGCAGTTGTAATTGTTAGTGCCATTTCTGGTGTTAAGGTTGAAACTCACACCATTTGGGATTTATTGGAAGAGTGGCGGATACCCAGAATTGCCTTCGTAAGCAAGATGGATAGAGAAAGGGCAGACTTCTTGAAAGCTGTTGATGATATGGAAAAAGAACTTAAGGTTACACCTGTACCGCTGCAGTTGCCAATTGGTAAGGAGGCTGAATTTAAAGGTTTGGTTGAGTTAATAACTAAAGAAGCCTTTTATTTTGATGATAATGGTTCTGGAACATACAAAAAAGGTGAAATACCAAAGGAGTTAGAGTCGGAAGTAGAAAGACTTAGAGATTTTCTTATTGAAAAAGTTGCAGAAGTAAACGACGAGTTGACTGAAAAATATTTAGAAGGGCAGGAGATTTCCAACGAAGAGATAATTGCCGCCCTTAAGCTGGGTGCCCAGACACATCAGTTTATCCCTGTATTGTGTGGTTCACCCTATAAAAATATAGGAGTAGCCCATCTTTTAAACTGGATTAACCTAACACTGCCTTCTGCAGACGAAGTGCCTGATACGATAGGTATAAATCCTAATACGAAACAGGAGGAAAGAAGAAAACGTGTTCCCGATGCCCCTTTTTCTGCCTTTGTGTTTAAAACTTATGTCGATGCATTCACGGGTAAAGTTTCTGTTATGCGTGTCTTCTCGGGCAAAATTACACCAGAGACAACAGTTCTTAACTCAAAAACAGGTAATAAAGAGCGTTTGGGAAATATAATGATTATTGAAGGGAAAAAATTCAAACCTGTTACTCAAGCAATTGCAGGTGATATTGTAGCTGTTCCTAAGCTTAAAGACGTTAAAACAGGCGACACATTATGTGATGAAAATGCACCTATTCTTTACAAGGCACCTGACATTCCAGAACCTGTAATCTCGTTTGCTGTTGTGCCTAAAACAAGGGCAGATGAAGATAAACTTAGTCAGTCTATCCAAAAGATTATAGATGAAGACCCAACCATTGGCTTTTCGATGAACGAACAGACCAAAGAGTTTCTTCTTTCTGGCGTAGGTCAGACCCATATCGAAATAACACTTGAAAAGATGAAAAGAAAATATGGTGTAGAGGTAGAGCTTAAAACTCCAAAGGTGCCGTATAAAGAGACGATAAAAAGCCGTGCTCAGGCTCAGGGCAAGTATAAGAAACAGTCAGGTGGTAGGGGACAGTATGGAGATTGTTGGATAGAAATTGAGCCATTGCCTCGTGGGGCTGGTTTTGAATTTGTTGATAATATCGTAGGTGGTGTTATACCAAAACAGTACATTCCAGCTGTTGAAAAGGGTATAATCGAGGCAATGCAGGAAGGGGTAGTGGCTGGATTTCCAACTATCGACGTGAAAGTAAGGCTGTATGATGGATCATTTCACCCTGTTGACTCTTCAGAAATGGCATTTAAAATAGCTGGTTCGATGGCTTTTCAGAAGGCTGCCCAGAATGCAAATCCTGTGCTTCTTGAACCAATAATGGATTTAGAGGTTATTACACCCGACGACTGTATGGGTGATGTGATTGGGGATATTAATAGCAAAAGAGGGCATGTGGTAGGCGTTGAACCAAAGGCTAACAGCCAAATTATAAGAGCAAAAGTACCAATGGCTGAAATTTTGAAGTATGCGAACGATTTGAAGTCTTTAACGAGTGGAAGGGCAATGTTTACAGTAAAGTTTTCTCACTACGAGGAAGTGCCCACTCACTTAAGCGAAAAGATAATACAACAGGCTAAGAAAGAAAAAGCAGAAGGATAATGAAACTATCAGAAATAGCGCAAAAGTTACTTTCTGAAGAGAAGAAAGAGATAAAACTGATGGTGGTGGAGGGTAAGTTCCCTCTGCCACCAAATGAGCTAATTTACATCATTATCAGGTATGCCATTGAAAATAAGGAAAATATCAGAGAAGATTGTGTAAAGGCTTTAGGAAACTTTCCAGCACAGTTGATTAAAAATTTCCTGTCAACTGATATTCCTGATGAGCAGACTCTTTATTTTCTTTCTTATGTTTTTCAGAAAGATATAGACATTTTGCGTAGCATTCTGTTCCATCAAAATGTTCCATTAAAGGTGCTAAGGCTTTTTTCTAAGCTGCCAAAAGAGGATGTTTTAAAAATACTCATTGAAAATGAGGAAAAATGGTCTAAGGATACAG
>Ga0272446_1006461_pt1 | contig 12221 bp, 8 predicted proteins | sample YNPCB0061_FD_194587 | JGI IMG/M metagenome (GOLD analysis project Ga0272446, IMG submission 194587) | Hot spring microbial mat communities from Yellowstone National Park, WY, United States - YNP-CB-006-1 | ecosystem: Environmental > Aquatic > Thermal springs > Hot (42-90C) > Sediment | place... | reverse complement strand
TTGACCCGACTACGGACTGGCTGGCTCAGGTGCTGATAAACCCACCGGCTGCCATTGTGCTGGACGCCGAACCAGCCGCAGAGCGGGGCTGGCAACTCATGCAAGCTCTCAAGCACGACCCGGCAACCTGCGACATCCCGGTAATCTTCTACAGCCTTTCGGCTGAGCGAGACACAGGCAACCTGTTGATGGTGGACTACCTGGGCAAGCCGGTCAGTGAGGCAGCCCTGGGTCAGGCGTTGGCGCGCCAGGGGGTAAACCCAGGCTCTGTTGAACGGCCAACCATTCTGGTTGTGGAAGATGATCCGGGCATCCAGGAACTGCACGCGCGGATTGTGCGCGCTCATATTCACGGCAGCCGGGTCATCCGCGCCGGCAACGGCGCAGAAGCATTGGCCATCCTGGCAACCACAATCCCGGACCTGGTGTTGCTCGATCTGATGATGCCGCAGGTTGACGGATTTGCCGTGTTGGAACACATGCGCCGCGATCAGCGAACACGCAATGTGCCGGTCATTGTGCTCACGGCCCAAATATTGACCGGCGCCGAAATGGAGCGATTGCAGCGCGGGGTGGTGGCCGTGTTGCGCAAAGAACTGTTCTCGGAAGCCGAAGTCCTGCCCTGGCTCATAGCAAGCGTTTGGGCGGAGAGGCTCAACGCATCGCCCGCCTGGCGATGGCCTATATTCATGAGCACTACGCCGAACCGGTTTCCAGACAAGCCATTGCAGCCGCCGTTGGCGTCAGCGAGCGTTATCTGACCCGCTGCTTCCGGCAGGAGACCGGCATCACACCGATCGTCTATCTCAATCGTTACCGCATCCGGCAAGCCTGCCATCTACTCGAGATTGGAGAACTTAACGTGACCGAAGTGGCGATGGCCTGCGGGTTTGATGATAGCAATTACTTTGGCAAGGTCTTCCGCGCCGAAATGGGCCTCTCCCCGCGCGCTTACCAGCGCGGCCAGCGACCGCCGGCCAAAGCGCGACCTGGCTCGCGCGACATCGCCTCCGACTGAATCCAATCAGACGACTTCCGGTTCCAATTTTGCGAGAAAAGCGCCCCTTCTCGCCGAATAATAGGCGACACCAGCACGTTGTGTCTCTTTTCAACGTCCACATTTAGCGCAGCAGGTTCGCCATTCATCATGGACGTTTATTGTCTTATCGGCGAGGCCGATCCTTTCATCAGTATGCTGCTGGCGCGATTCGCCCGGGCATGCGGGCTGCAACCGGTGCAGGCAGGGGTGGGCGAAGATGTCTGCGCATTGGCCCAACAACTACGCCCTGCCGTGATTTTCCTGGACGGCGAGCTGCCGGGCGTTCTGCGCGGCTGAGAAGCTGCGCGCCGGCTGCGGAGCGACGCCGAGCTGCGTCACATTCCGATCGTGTCCTGCTCATGGCTGAATGAAGCCGGCGCGCGCGCGCTGATAACAGACGCCATCGCCTACCTGCAGAAGCCGGACTTGCACTATGACGACTTTGCGGCGGCGGTTTTGCGGCTGACAACAGCGCCTTGCCTGGCCGAGACAAGGCGCGACAGCAGCGGCGCCCCTGATCAACAAAACCCCATGTCTACCGGAGGAGATTCTGATGCTCGATAACGTCGCTGATCGGCAAAGCAACCGCGCGCCCGCAGGCGTCTGGCTGGGTGTCTTTCGCGCCCGCGAGACGAGCGTTTTCCTTGCGCTCATCGTTCTTGTCGGGATCATGTCGTTCGCCAGCCCCTACTTTCTGGACACGCAGAACATCTTCAACGTGCTGCGCAATATGTCCACCATCAGCATCATCGCGATCGGCATGACGATGGTGATTATCACCGGGGGGATCGACTTGTCCGTTGGCTCGGTCCTGGCGATGTCGGCCATGATGACGGCCCGCCTGATGGTGCAATTTGGGTTCAATCCGTGGGTGGCCTTTGCCGTCGGCCTGCTGGTGGGCGCCCTGGCCGGCGCCATCAACGGACTGATTATTACCAAAGTGCAAGTCAACCCCTTCATCACAACCATGGGCATGATGAGCATCGGGCGCGGGCTGACCTACCTGTTCGCCAGCGGCATTGACCGCACCGTGGCCAGCAATATCCCAATGCGGGATGAGGCGTTGAACTTTCTCGGCGCCGGCTACATCGGGCCGGTTCCGTTCCCGGTCATTCAGATGGTCATCCTGGTCGCACTGGCCAGTTTATTCCTGAGCAACACCGTCCTGGGGCGGCAGATTTACGCCGTGGGCAGCAACGAGCAGGCTTCGCGTCTGTCGGGCGTGGATGTGGACCGCGTGCGCCTGTTTTGCTACACCCTGACCGGCCTGCTGGCCGCCTACGCAGGCGTGATGACGGCGGGATTGCTCTCCACAGCAGCCACCAACGCCGGCATGGGCACCGAGCTTGATGTCATCGCTGCAGCCGTTATCGGCGGCGCCAGCCTTGCCGGCGGCCAGGGAACCGTGTATGGCGCAGTGATCGGAGCTGCCATCATGGCTGTGCTGCGCAATGCGTTCGTGCTGCTGGGACTGCCTGTCTATCTGCAGACAGTCAGTATCGGTGTTGTGATCATTCTGGCGGTGGCGCTGGATCGCCTGCGGCGCCGCGGCCAGACGGTTTGACAGGTCGCAAAGGAGGTGCAGCACCGGCGATACCAAGCGTGAACGATACAGTTGCATCCAGGGTTACGTTGAAACGTCTCTCGCATCCCAATTGATTCAACAACAATAAGAGGAGGAAAGATGAAAGTCTATCGTGCGCTCTCTGCATCTATGGCGCTGGCCGCGCTGCTCAGCGCGTGCGCTGCGCCCGTCGCGCCCACGCAGGCGCCCGCCCAACCGGCTCAGCCGACCGCAGCGCCAGCCACAGCGGCCCCTGCCGCAGCGACGCCAAAGGAAATGTGCACGCCGGCGGACGAAGGAATCGTGAAGCCGGTCGATCAGAAGCCGTCCAAGCCGATGAAGATCGCAGTCCTGGGGTTGGAGAACAACCCATTCTGGATTCCGGTCAAGGAAGGCACGATGAAGGCCGCCGAGGAGCTGAAGCCGTACGGCGTGACCGTTGAATGGATCGTGCCGGGAGATCAGCACACCAGCGAAGTGTTCGGCCAGGCCATCGAATCGGCCATCGTCAAGCAATATGACGCCATCGCCACCGTGGCCGGTGACGCAGGCATGGTGCCGTTCATCAACAAGGCAGTGGAGGCCGGCATTCCGGTGGCGACCTTCAACTCGGAGACGGCGGAGCCAAACAAGCGGCTGTTCTTCGTGGGCGCCGACCTTTACCTGCAGGGACAGACAGCCGGCAGAGCCATGGCTGAAGCGATTGGCGGCAAGGGCAAGGTTGCCATCATCACCGGCTTCTTCGCAGTGGAGGCGCACGAACTGCGCCGCAAGGGCTTCGAGGAAGTGATTAAGGAGAACTACCCGGATATCACCATTCTGCCGCCGGTGGAGAACCAGGACAAGGCCGACATTGCTTTTGCCCAGGCCAAGGACTTCATGACGGCCAACCCCGACCTGGCCGGCATCTATGTGACGGCGGGCGGGCCGTTCGGCGCAGCAAAGGCGGTCGAAGAAGCAGGGATGGGCGGCAAAATCAAGGTGATCTCGTTTGACTTCGTGGACGAGACCATGGAGTTCGTGCAGAAGGGCGTCATCTGGGCCACTATCGGCCAGGACCCGTTCGCCCAGGGACATGACCCGGCCATCCGACTGTACAACTACCTGGTGGGCAATGTGCAGCCCGAATGCACCAAGCTCATCACCCGCGCCGACCTGGTTAACAAGGACAACATCAGCCAGTTCTGGAAGCCAAGCAAATAACGGTTGACTGTTGAATGAATCTGGAGGCTTTGGCCGGCTCATCATTGCCGGCTAAAGCCTCCAGGCGACAAGGCCCCACAGAACAGGGCGCGCGCTACTTAATCTTTCTGCATGAAACACGGTGGCCCCTATGGCAGAGCATCCTGAGCCGATATTGCAAGTGATTGGCGTCTCCAAGCGTTACGGCGGGGCGCAGGCGCTGCGCGACGTGCGTCTGGATGTGCGGCCCGGCGAAGTGCACGCGCTCGTGGGCGAAAACGGGGCGGGCAAAACGACGCTGATCAATATCCTGGGCGGCATCGTCCCGCGCGACAGCGGACAGGTGATTTTTTGCGGCAGGGGAGTGGTGTTTGAGAATCCTGCTCAGTCTCAACACGCCGGCATCGCCATCATCCACCAGGAGCTGGCCACCATTCCCGCGCTGAGCGTGATGGAAAACATCTACATGGGCCGCATGGATGCGCGCGGCGGATGGATCAACTGGCGCAGCATGGAGGCAGCCACCCGCAAAGTGACCGATCTTGTGGGGCTGGATATTTCTCCGCGCACTTCCGTCGGCGACCTGACCATCTCCCAGCGGCAACTGGTCGAGATTGCCAAGGCGCTATCGGCTAATGCGCGCCTGATCATCATGGACGAGCCGAACTCGTCCCTGACCGAACGGGAGACCGAACGGCTTTTCGATGTGATTGCGCTCCTCAAACAGCAGGGCGTTGCAATCATCTATGTGTCACATCGCATCGAGGAAGTGCTGCGCATCGCCGACCGCATCACCGCCTTTCGGGACGGGCGATACGTGGGCACCATTGACCGCGCCGAGGCGAGCGTCAACAAGATCATCAGTATGATGGTGGGCCGGGATTTGGCCAATGTTACGCGCCGGTCCTCCGGGCACATCGGAGCGCCCTTGCTGGAAGTGCGGAACCTGACACGGCGGGGCAAGCCCTATCTCCGAAACATCAGCTTCACCCTGCATCAAGGCGAGATTCTGGGATTCGCCGGCCTGGTCGGCGCAGGACGCAGCGAGACCGCTCGCGCCATTTTCGGCGCTGACCATTTCGAGAGCGGCGAGATTCTGCTCGATGGCCGGCCTGTGCGTTTTCGCTCCCCGAAAGAAGCGGTTGCGCACGGCGTCGGCATGGTGCCCGAAGAGCGCAAGCGACAGGCGCTGTTCATGAACATGCCCGTCCGCTACAACATCGGGCTGGCAAGTCTGCCGGCGCGTTCACCGGGCGGGATCGTGCGCCATGCCGGGCAGCGGCAACTGGCCGAGGAATTCGTCCGCAAGCTCTCCATCAAGCTCAGTTCCATTGAGGCACCCGTTAAGAGCCTGAGCGGCGGCAATCAGCAAAAGACAGTGCTGGCGCGCTGGCTGGCAACCAGGCCCAAAGTGCTGATCCTGGACGAGCCAACCCACGGCGTAGACGTGGGCGCCAAAGCCGATATTTACCAACTCATGCGCGATCTGGCCGCAGAAGGCATCGGCATCATCCTGATCTCTTCGGAACTGCCGGAGATCCTGCATATGAGCGACCGCATCGTGGTGATGCATGAGGGCCGCATCACGGGCGTGCTGGACGGACAAAGCGCCACTGAAGACCAGGTCATGGCCTACGCAACCGGCACGATGCGGCAGGGGTGAACGAGACATGAACAGGCGCAGCGATCTGCAATCCCCAACGGCCTGCCTGGGCGAGTTCCGGGGCTGGCAAGCTGCCTGGTTGACAAATGGCCTGGTGCGCGCGGTTGCCGTGCCCGACATTGGCGGCCGGCTGATGGCGTACGATCTGGGCGACTACGCCTATTTATTTGTTGATCCGCATCTGGCCGGCAAATTGTTCAGCCCGCAAGAGAACCAGGGAGACGGCTCGTTGGCGGCCTGGAAAAATTACGGCGGCGACAAGACCTGGCCTGCGCCGCAGGGATGGGAAGGGCCTGACCAGTGGCCCGGCCCGCCAGACCCGATCCTGGACACCGGGCGCTACCGCCTGGCCGAACTGACCGGCGCGAACGGTGAAGCTGCCGTTCGCATGGTCAGCCCGACAGGTTCTCCGACAGGCGTGCAGATCGTGCGCGAGGCGCGTATCGGCGCCGGCTCCAGCCGGTTGCAGTTGCGTCTCACTTTTATCAATATCGCCGATCGGCCTGTGCGATGGAGCATCTGGGACGTGGCGCAACTGCGCGCCGATCGGGTTGGCCCGAACGGACATCTGACCTATGAGCCAGGTTGCGTGATTACCGCGCCGGCCAACCCTCGCTCGCGCTTCCCGGCAGGGTACAACGTGATGTTTGGCGCTCCCGACAATCCGCAGTGGCGAGTGGAGCGCGACCTGTTCATTGCGCAGTACCGCTTCGAGATCGGCAAAGTGGGATTGGACAGCCGCGGCGGGTGGATCGCGTTTGCCAACACTGCTGCCGGCTACGCCTTTGCTGAGCGTTTTGCGGTTGAGCCGGGCGGGGACTATCCCGATGCAGGCGCAGACATCGAGTGTTGGACGGTTGGCAGAGGCCAGGTGGCGACTCTGTCCTACGACGAAGCCTCAGGCCCATTTCTCATGGAGACCGAAGTGCTCAGTCCGCTGCGCACGATCGCGCCAGGCGCGTCGGCCAGTTTCGACATTGAGTGGGGCGCGTGCCGATGCGCAGGGCCGGTGTTGGATGTGACGGACGCCGGCTGTGTCACGCAACCGCTGGCAGTCACTGTGACGAACGGGCTGGCGACAGTCACCGGCGCGTTCGGAGTGTTTGACATTGGATCGCTTGAACTGCGCTGGTTGGCCGAAGACGGCGGGGTATTGGCAAGCCAGCCTTTAGGGCTGGCAACTCCTCTGGAGCCGGCGCAGGTGTCCCTTTGCGCAGTAGCGCCCACCGGCGCCGCCAGCCTGCAAATAGACGTGGCGACACCGGAGGGCCGGCATCGACGTTTAGCGTCGGCCCGACTGGGCGGATGATCGATGAGCATTCCGCTTTTCGCAATCCAGCGCCAATCTGACACTGACACACCATCCGATCTGCGGAGGATACAGATGAATTCACGGGAGCGTGTTTTATTAGCCCTGAATCATAAGGAACCCGATCGCGTGCCCTATGATCTGGGGGGCACCGTAGTCACCGGCATCCATCATAAGAGTTACACCAACTGGCGGCAGGCGCTGGGACTTCCGTCGCGCGAGCCAAAGATCATTGACATGATCCAGCAACTGGCTCAGGTCGATGACGACATGATGGATATGCTGGGGGTGGACATGCGCAATATCTCCCCGCGCTCGTCTGCCAGTTTCCAGATCGTCGTCGGTGACATGGGCGAATACACCTTTTTCTACGACGAGTGGAAGATTGGCTGGCGCTCGCCGAAGGAGGGCGGGTTGTACTATGACATGTTCGATCACCCGCTGCGAGGCGACATTACCGTCGAAGATGTGGACCGCTTCCCCTTGCCTGATCCGCTTGACCCGGCGCGTTTCGTGGGATTGCGGGAGGCCGCCCTGCGCGTGCGCGATGTTGAGCAGCGCGCGGTGGTCTTCGGCAATCTGTCGGCCGGCATCTTCGAGATGCTGGCCTGGCTGCGCGGCTACAACGATGCGTACGCGGACTGGGGCGAAAGCTCACCGGTTGCGCTGCGCATCATGGATCGCATGTTGCAAATCCAGTTGGCATACTGGGAGAAAGCGCTCAGTCTGGTGGGCGATGTGATTGACGTGGCCCAGATCGCCGACGACATCGCCGGCCAGAACGGGCCGCTGATCTCGCCGCGCAGCTATCGCAAGCTGCTCAAACCGCTGCACAAGGAACTATGCGATTTTATCCACGCCCGCACCAATGCGAAGATTTTCATGCACTCCTGCGGCGCCATCCGCCCCTTCATCCCCGACTTCATTGAAATCGGCATCGACATCATCAACCCTGTGCAGGTCAGCTCTGCTGGCATGGACTCAGCCGAGCTGAAGCGAGAGTTCGGCAAGGATATTGTCTTTTGGGGCGGCGGGGTGGACACGCAGCGCGTGTTGGGCAGCGGCACGCCGGACGAGGTGCGGGCCGAGGTGCGGCGCCGGCTGAACGACTTCATGCCGGGCGGCGGCTTCGTCTTTAACACTGTGCACAACATTCAGGGCAATGTGCCGGTCGAAAACCTGATGGCAATGTGGGAAACACTCCAGGAGTATGGCCGCTATCACTGCTGATCTTCGAGCCGGCGTTTCAAAGTGCTATGAGGCGTTAGCACTGGTCTGATAGCCAGACCTGTAAGTAAACCAGATTGAATTGTCTGAGAAGTGAGGAGATTGTAGTATGACGATAGGAATTGGAACCCAGAAAACTCAGAGAAAGTTGAGCGATTACAGCCTAGTAGGGCCGAAGTCTCGCCAGGCGGTTGATCGCGGACTGGCCGACGCCAGATGGTACGCGCCCTATGTCCCCAGAGACAAAATGCGCGCCCTGCTCGAACGGCGCGACGGCCCGGCCCTGCGCGACACCATTCTGTGGTTTGCCCTGCTCTTCGCATCCGGCGGCGCCGGCATTGCCCTGTGGGGCACGCCCTGGGCCATCATCCCGTTCGTCATTTACGGCGTGCTGTACGCATCATCCTCAGACTCGCGCTGGCACGAGTCCTCTCACGGCACAGCCTTCAAAACCGACTGGATGAACAACGCCCTGTACGAAATCGCCTCGTTCATGGTGCTGCGCGAGTCTGTTGTCTGGCGCTGGAGCCACGCCCGCCATCACAGCGACACCATCATCGTGGGCCGCGACCGTGAGATCTTCCTGCAGCGCCCGTCGTCCATCCTGACGGTGGTGTTGAAGTTCTTCAACATCCCGACGATCTTTTTTTACTTTCAAGACATCCTGCGCCATGCCGTCGGCAAAGTCACAGACGAGGAGCGCAGTTTCATTCCTGAATCCGAGTTCGGCAAACTCTTCACGCGCGCTCGCATTTACGTCGGAATCTACGCCGGCGTCATTGCCCTGGCGATCGCCAGCGGCAGCATTCTGCCGCTGATGCTGATCGGCCTGCCCAACCTGTACGGGGCGTGGCTGATGCTGGTCTATGGCCTGACGCAGCACGCCGGCCTGGCCGAAGACGTGCTCGACCATCGCCTGAACACACGCACGGTGTTGATGAACCCGATCAACCGCTATCTGTACTGGAACATGGGCTATCACATCGAGCACCACATCTTCCCGATGGTGCCGTATTACAACCTGCCCAGGCTGCACGAGCTGGTCAAGGATCAACTGCCGCCGGCCTACAACGGCCTGCTCGACGCTTACCGCGAGATCATCCCCACCCTGCTGCGGGCGATCAAAGATCCGAGCTATTACCTGGTGCGCGTGTTGCCGCCGGGGCAACCGCAGACGGAACAGGCGCACAGCAGCCAACGGATTGTGTCGGACACCGCGCCGGACGCTGAAGGCTGGGTCGAGGTCTGCCACTTGAGCCTGTTGCTGCCGGGCGAGGTCGTGCGCTTTGAGCATTGCGGCAAATCCTACGCGGTGTATCGCACGCAGATCGGGCAGTTGTTCGCCTCGGACGCCAAATGCACGCACGGCAACGCCGAACTGTCGGAGGGCTTGCTGGAGGGCGCCTGCATCGAGTGTCCGAAGCACAATGGGCGCTTCGACATTCGCACCGGCGCCGTATTGCGCCCACCGCCGCGCGCCGCGCTGAAGACCTATCCTGCGCGCGAACACAACGGCAAAGTGCTCCTGAAAGTGGAGTAAGTGGGCAGATGAGAGGCGCAGGACCAGGGCGCAAGTTCCCCTGGCGCCGGTTCTGCGCTTCATGCGTCGCCTTGCGACGCAGAGCTGAGCGCCGCCTCAAGAGCGGCAATCAATTGATGGCGCAACACCGGCTTGCGCAGAAAACTGGCAGCGCCCAGCGCCCGGGCCAGATCGGCGTCATGCAGCACCGAACAGGCGATGACCGGCACGCCTTCAAGTCCCGGCGCGTGGCGCAACTGCTGGAGCAACTCCCACCCATCCATGGCAGGCATCATCACGTCAAGCACGATCACGTCAGGCCGGATTTCCAATGCGCGTTGCAACGCCTCGCCCGGCCGGGTGACGCCGGTGACGCTGAAATCCAGCCCGACCAGATAGCTCTGGAACAGATCGATTGCCACCGGCTCATCATCGACGATCATCACCTTGCGCAGGCGGGCCCCGGCCGGCAACACCAGCCGGAACGACGCGCCGGCGCCCGCCTCTCGCGCGAGGTCCGACTGAAGTGAGCGCGCCAGCCACCGGCACAACTGCAACCTATCGTCGTCATCACCAAGCTCGGCATCACTCTGGATATCAAGGAGGACGGCGCGGACATCGCGGGCAGTGTCCACCAGGCGGGCCGACAGGCGCACAGAGTGGGATGGATCGCGCCCGGCCTGCGCCAGAGCCTGGAGCAACTTGAACAGCAGTTGGTGCAGGATTCCCCGATCCGCATATGCCGTCAAATCAGGAGGATCGACCCACACGTCAATCGTCGCGCCAGCGCCCGACTGGCGGGCTATCTCCGAGACGACCGCTTGAAGATCGAGGAACAGATCGCGCAACCCGAACACACTCGGCGCCGGCGACAGCCGTTGCACAGCCTCGAGCAGATCGGGCGGCTCGGCAACCGGCGATTCTGGTTGCAGACTCATGCCGGCCGCATCTGGCTGAGGCAGCTCAGACACTGCTTGCGCCCCAGTTTCCAGCCACGCCTGAAAGCGCAACGCCAGCTCGGCCACCGCGCGACGATGCTCGCGGCGCACCTGGCGCTCGCCAAGGTGCAGTTTCTGCTCGACCTGCCACAAGGGGCGCCGGGCCACGTAACGGTCGTACAGGATGATGTATTGCCGCCACTGCGGCGTCGTTTCGACAAGATCGCCGGCCGGCTTAAGGCTCTCGATCAAATTGACGATCACACGGCGCAACTGAGCGGCCCGAGCCAGCGCATTCTCGTCGCGGAAAGTCTCCAATCGCTCGGCCAGCGGGTTCGCGCCCAGTTGTTCCGGGTCGTTCAGGCCGGCCAGCGCGCGACGCAGATGAAGCAACACAGGTGATTGCGCCATGTGGCAGGTTGGGTAAGCATACACCAGGCCGGTGATTCATATTGCGTGTTGCGTGTTGCGTATTGCGTGTTGCGTATGGGGCGTTGACGCGCTGCGTATAATCGGCCTATCCACAGCAAGACAAGAGAGGCACAGCATGTCCACAAACGGCAAAAACGGCTCTGGTTTTCCACGCGCGATGCGCTCCGACACGATCAAAAAGGGGATCGAACGCGCGCCGCATCGCAGTTTGCTGCGGGCAACCGGCGTGAAAGACGAGGACTTCAACAAGCCGTTCATCGCCATCGCCAACAGCTACGTGGACATCATCCCCGGCCACGTTCACCTGGACAAGTTCGGACAGATCGTGAAGGATGCCGTGCGCGAAGCCGGCGGCGTGCCCTTCCTCTTCAACACTATCGGCGTGGACGACGGCATCGCCATGGGCCACTTCGGAATGAAGTACAGCCTGCCCAGCCGCGAGATCATCGCCGACAGCGTGGAGACAATGGTCAGCGCGCACCAGTTCGACGCGCTGATCTGCATCCCCAACTGCGACAAGATCGTGCCCGGCATGTTGATGGGCGCCATGCGCTGCAACATCCCGACCATCTTCGTCTCCGGCGGCCCGATGTACGCCGGCAAGACGGAAGACGGTCAGGTGGTCGATCTGATCTCGGTGTTCGAAGCGGTGGGGTCCGTGTCGGCCGGCAAGATGACCGAACAGCGCCTGGCCCAGATCGAAAAGGTGGCCTGCCCCACCTGTGGCTCGTGCAGCGGCATGTTCACCGCCAACTCCATGAACTGCCTGTGCGAAGCCCTGGGCATCGCCCTGCCCGGCAACGGCACCGCCATGGCCCTCAGCCCGGAGCGCGAGGCGCTGGCCCGCCAGGCTGCCCGGCAGATCTTGTGGCTGCTTGAACACTACATTAAAGCGCGCGACATCGTCACGGTTGAGAGCATCGACAACGCGATCGCCCTCGACGTGGCCATGGGCGGCAGCACCAACACAGTGTTGCACACGCTGGCCATCGCCCGCGAAGCCGGCCTCGATTACCCCATCGCCCGCATCGACGCCATCAGCCGGCGCACGCCCAACATCTGCAAGGTCTCGCCTTCCAGCCACTATCACATCGAGGATGTGGCCAAAGCCGGCGGCATCAGCGCCATTCTGCGCGAACTCAGCCGCAAGCCCGGCGCGCTCAACCTCGATCGCCTCACCGTCACCGGCAAAACCCTGGGCGAGAACATCGCCGGCTGCGTGACCCGCGACCCGCAGTGCATCCGCCCGCTCGACAACGCCTACAGCCCGGACGGCGGGCTGGCCGTGTTGTTCGGCAACCTGGCCCCCGATGGCTGCGTGGTGAAGACCGCCGGCGTCGCGCCGGAG
>Ga0272446_1006460_pt1 | contig 12222 bp, 10 predicted proteins | sample YNPCB0061_FD_194587 | JGI IMG/M metagenome (GOLD analysis project Ga0272446, IMG submission 194587) | Hot spring microbial mat communities from Yellowstone National Park, WY, United States - YNP-CB-006-1 | ecosystem: Environmental > Aquatic > Thermal springs > Hot (42-90C) > Sediment | place... | reverse complement strand
CGCAACGCCAGATTCTGGCCCCCTCCCCTGGAAGGGGAGGGGGTAGGGGGGTGGGGTATGCGGGGCCTGGAGGCGCAACTCCCAAAAACCCTACCCCTGAGAGGAGGGGGTAGGGGGGTGGGGTATGCGGGGCCTGGGGGCGCACCTCCCATGCGCATCAAGGTAAAAGTAAAAACGTTATCAGGGCCATCTCCAGCCCGACCGCCGGCAGCAGTCAGACGAGCAGCAAGGCAACCCCGATGCTCAACCCGAGCACTATCGCTAGTAGAACCACAAAGACCAGGATTATCACCAGAAGAAAACCCACGGCAGTTCACCCTCTTTCCCGCAGCAGCGCGTCCAGCGTCTCCACCAGAGGTAGACAAAAGCGATTACCCCTCAGCGGCGGGAGGCGACCCGAGGATCGTGACGCCGTATGCGGCCGCAGTGGCGAGCAGGTGCCCGATATCCGGCGGGCCATCCGGCGGCGGCGGCAAGGTCATCGCCGCAGCGGGCACACTCAGCGCCTCGAAGAAGCCCTCGAACCCGGCCGGTGAACACAGATTGAGCATGCGCACGTGGTCGGACGCCAGGGCGAAGCGATGCGGGACGCCTCGTGGCAGGAAGACGAAGCTCCCCGCCGTTGCCTGGATCACCTCGTTGCCGACAAAGAACGTCACCTCGCCCGCGAGCACGTAAAAGCTTTCATCCTCGCGGGTGTGCAGGTGCATCGGCGGGTCGGCGCTCAGGCCCTTGCGGCCGACCTCCTCGACCAGTGAGAAGCGCCTGCCAGTTTCCTCACCAGTGACCAACATGGTCAGCAGATAGCCGGAGTACCAGCGCGAGCGGTCGAGGCACGAGCGGTCGACACTGACGAGGGCGGATGTGCGGGTCACGAGCTTTCCCCTTTCCATCGTGGCGGGTCCGTGGTATATTAGACAGGAAGGCTGACTTAATAGTAAGTCAGGCTGACTTTTTTGTCAAGAGGGTACCTGCGACCGATGTCACACTCTGATGCACAGGAGCGACTGATTGGCGCGCTGCTTCGCATCCCCTACCAGGCCACCATCGACCACGTGCGGCGACATCTCGCGGACGCCGGCTACACCGACCTGAGCATCGCACACTTCAGTGTGTTCCAGCACCTGCCGCCCGGGGGGGCGCGGGTGACCATGCTGGCGTCAAGTGCTCAGATGACCAAGCAGTCGATGAGTGCGTTGGTCGAGCACCTGTTGGAGCGGGGCTACCTGGAGCGTCGCCCGGACCCGACCGACGGGCGGGCGAGCCTGGTCACTCTGACCGAGCGCGGCGCAGCGCTGGTGCTGGTCGCCCGCAAGGCGATCCAGGAGTTGGAGCAGGAGTGGAACGAGTACCTGGGCAGTGAGCGGATGGAGCAGTTGCGGACGACGCTACGCGACCTCGCCAACCTGATCGAGCGGCAGCAGGGTCGGACCTCGTAGCGGCGAAGCCGAGCTCGTACATTGATTTGAGCGAGCGGCACCAGGAGGGAACACGATGATCGTACGGATCGGCCTGTTCGAGGCCCTGACGCCTGAGGTCAGCGAGGCGTCACGCCGCAACTTGTTCGAGCGGTTCCTCCCGGCGCTACGCAGCCAGCCGGGGTTCGTAGCCGGCTACTGGGGCGAGGCAGCCGACGGACGCTCGGTGTCGATCACGGTATGGGAGAGCGAGGAGGCGTTGCGCCAGGGCGCGATGAACGCGAACGCGGTGCCGCTGCTCGCCGGGCAGGACCCGACGCTGATAGCGGCACCGAGCAGTGTGGACAGCTTTGCCGTGTACGCCTGGGCGCAGGGACAGCCAGTCGCGAGCGACAACGTCGAAAGCGGTGCAGTGTGACAGACCTCCAGACAACTGCTTGACCGGGGCGCCAGTCGCAATACCAGGGCACGTGGAGGTGCAAGAACACGGCACAGAGCCGGAGCATAGATGATCGATCATGCCTGCAGGCGCTCGATGGCGCTATGATGCTATGCAACCCAATCGGCAATCGAAAATCGGCAATCTAAAATCGTATTCTCCGGGCGGGCCGGGACGAACGGGGTCGCGACGCGCCGCGGCGCGGTGGGGTATGCGGTTCGCCAGGTGATCCGCATGCGGCCCACGGATGGCCGGCGCGATCGGCTCGCTCGCGCTGCCTCGCGCAAGGTACAGAGCGGGAGGCCGGGCGGGGGAGCAGGGTCGCGGCGGCGAGAAGGCCGCTGCTGGAGGCAGTGTAGCACAGGCGAGCGCCTTTTCCTCGAACGGTTGCGCAAATCATGCTCAATTTCAGCAGTGCTGGCAATGGCGTGGTACAATAGCCGGCATCAGTAGAAAAGGGTGCAGCGGCTGTCGAATGCGATCCTTGACAGTGAATAATATAGGTGCATCATCTAATCTGTCACGAGACACAAGATTCAGTGGGATCGCGATACGTCATCATCGTGAGAGTGATTTTCATGCCCAATTTCGCAATGATCTGAGCACTGCACTTCAGCGAATCATCATCATGTCGCCATTTCTATCGCAGAATCGTGCTGCCTATTATTATCCTGTGTTGCAGGTGGCGCAGCTACGTAATGTCACCATTGACGTGTATGCACGGCCAAGGCACGAGCAGCCGGATCTGTTGCTTGGGCATTACGATAGTGTGAGACGTCGTCTGATTGAGATTGGGGTTGCGTTTCACGAGCGGCCTGGTATGCATGAGAAGGTGGGCGTGATTGATGGTCATGTTCTCTGGCATGGTAGCCTGAACATTCTCTCCCACAACGATTCCCGTGAGTCGATGCTGCGTTTTGAGTCAGCGGAACTTGTCGATGACGTGCTCGCCAATCTAGCATTGCAGCCGGGTGCGTTGGCTTCGCCCGAAGCGGCCGCGAGTGCTACCGTCAAACAACCGCCTGTGTCGACACCGGAGTGCCCAGTCTGTCGGGGGGCAATGCAGGCCTACCCGGACATTGGCCTGTGGCTCTGTCAGAAGAGTCCTACATGCCCAGGTTCACTTTCGATGGAGGCTCTGGCACAGATGCCGGTTCCCGCGCAGGCCGAGCAACTACCGATTGCGTGCCCGGTTTGTGGTGAGGCGCTGCAGCTGCGACGTGCGCCATATACACGTGTTGGGTGCGGATCGCCAGGCTGTGAGTTTGCGCTAGATCCGCGTATCTCGGCCGGGATTGTTCGTATCTTGCGCCGTACCGCGACGCTATGACCACACTACCATTCGACATAGGCAGCAAAGTACGCTGTCGCAATCAGGTCTGGGAGGTCATTAAGATCTCTAATAACCAGGACGGTACCTGGACGGTGCGCATGTTCCCAGATAACGGCGGGCGCCCTCAGCCGTTCCTCTACCCCCTTACCGCGATCGAGCCGATCGCTACCGCGACCGATCACCTCCTCGAGAGCCGAATCGACCATATCGACCACTACCGGCTGCTGACCAACGCGACCCGCCTTTCGCTGGTCTATGAGTACGATAAGTTGCTCAGCATCAGTAACTCCAAGATTGTCCCCGAGCCCTACCAGCTGCTGGCGGTGAAAAAGGTGATGGAGTCGCTGCGCCAGCGTTTCCTCATCGCTGACGATGTCGGTCTCGGGAAGACGATCGAAGCTGGCCTGATTATGCAGGAGCTCGCCGCCCGTAAGCGTGGCGACCGGGTGCTGATTGTGGTGCCGGCGGCCCTGCAGGACCAGTGGAAGAAGGAGATGCAGCGCCACTTTCTGCGCTCCTTCACGATCTACAATCGCCATACGATGCTGGCTGTCAGGCAGCTGGTTGATGAGAATCTGAACCCCTGGCTGGCCCGCAATGCGATCATTACCTCGATTGACTGGATCAAGCCAGAGTACGAGGGGGCAGGCAGTGCCAGGCGGAACGTCAATCCCTACTTCGACCTGTTGATGCAGGTCGAAAGGCGCTGGGACCTGGTGATCATCGATGAGTCGCACTACGTCTCGACCGACTCAAACCGCGCGGAGCTTGCGCGTGCCATTCAAGAGCGCTGTGATAGCCTGCTGCTGGTGACTGCGACGCCACATTCCGGAAAACCGGAGCACTTCTTCAATCTGCTCAATCTGATCGACCCGTTCATGTTTGCCCAGATTGAGGATCTTGACCGGCCGGACGCGCGTGAGCGGGTCGACAAGATCATGATCCGGCGCGGCAAGGAGAGCATCTTCGAGCGCAATGAGCACGGCGAGCTGGTGAAGAAGTTCCGCGAGCGCGAGCCGCACCCGATTGAGATTGAGTTCAGCCCCGCTGAGCGCGCCCTCTACGAAGCGGTCACCGACTACACCAGTGAGGGATGGGTGACGCTGAGCCGCAAACGCTCGATCACAGCCTCTGAGCGCAACATTGGCCGGTTCCTGCTGACCCTTGTCCAGCAGCGCATGGTTTCGAGCCTCTTCGCCCTGCGCGAGACCCTGGCGCGGCGGATCGAGAGTGTCGTCGAGGAGCGCACCACCGCCCGGCTCGCCGCCGATCGGGTTCAACTCCAGCAGCTGTTCAAGGAGTACACCAGCGGCGGCTTTATGGAGGACGAGGACCGTGAGCTCGTCGAGCGCTACCTGGAGACACGGCGCGTGCAGGCGGCCTATGCCGATCGCACGACCGAGGTGAAGCGCTTGCGCGGGCTGATGCAGCAGGCCGACGCGCTGATCGCGTCCGGCCAGGATAGCAAGCTGCAGTGGCTGACCAGCTTCCTCCAGCAACTCTTTGCCCACGATCCGACGGAGAAGGTGATCGTCTTTACCCAGTATCGCGATACGCTTGACTATCTGAAGCGTCACCTGACTGGTCTCTGGTTCTTCGGGCCGCAGAGCATTGTTGAGATCCACGGCGGCATGGCGCTCGGTGAGAGTGATGCAGAGGTCGGCTCGAAGCTGCACGCCGAGCGCCGCTTTAACGAACCGGACACGCGGCTGCTGCTGGCTACAGACGCGGCCTCTGAGGGTCTCAACCTGCAGCGTCATTGCCACATCATGGTCAACTATGAGCTGCCCTGGAACCCGAACCGGCTGGAGCAGCGGATTGGCCGTATTCACCGCTATGGGCAGCAGCGCACCGTGCAGGTCTATAACCTGATGGTCAAGGACTCAAAAGAGGCCGAGATCTTCAAGACGCTTCAGGAGCGGATCGAGACGATCCGGCGTCAACTCGGTAATATGGCCGAGGTGTTAGGCGTGCTCGACCGCGTGCCGCTCGATGAGCTGATCCTGCGGGTGCTTGATCGCTCAATCGACAAAGCGCAGGCAGCGGCCATCACCGAGCATGAGCTCAAGCGCCTGGACGAGATTGTGCGAAGTCTGCGCCAGACCCACTTCATCTCCGGGGTGCGCCAGTTTGCCCAGGCTGAGATCGACAGTGCCGAGCATGCCATTGCGGCGGCGCGTGAGGCAATCCCCCAGTACACCGACGTTCAGGATTTTGTCGAGACCTTCCTGCGGGTGTATGGTGATACCGGCAGCGGCGAAAAAGATGGCCGTAAATTGCATCCGACCGCGCACAAAGGCGTCTATCGCCTGCGGGTACCGTCGGTCATCCAGGACGACAAGCTGCCGAAACAGCTCGAACGGGTGACCTTCAGCCGCGAAATTGCCAACCGGGATTGGGTGAACCACGAAGCGCCGGACCTGCTGGCCTTCGGCCACCCGCTGCTGGAGCGGATGGTGCACTACTGCCGGGTTACCCGCGCAGCTGACCTGGGCGGCAAGCTGAGCTACATGGTGACCGACTACGCTGGGCTGCCGGGAGTAGTGTTCAACTTCCTCCTGCGCTTCGAGGACCAGAAGGGCCGGGTCATCCGCGAGGAGTTGGAGCCCGTGTTTGTCGATCTCGATGCCAGGGTGCAGCCCGCCCTGGGACGCAAGCTCTATCTGGCCCCAACGACACCCCAGGCACAGCTCAGCGATCATACCCTGGAGGCTATTCGCAGCCGCTTCGCCGGGCTCCGCGCCACCGCCGAGGCCCATATTCGCAGCCAGTATCAGCTTTACTACGCGCGAGTAGAGCGCGCCCGGCAGGACGACATCCGGGTGCTGCTGGAGGATCTGGAGCGCTTTGATCGCGGTGTGCGTGAGCTGCAACAGGTCCGGCTGAGCCAGCTGGGCGGTCTGCAGACCGCGCTATTCGAAGAGATGTACGATGCGACCACCCGCGGCCAGCGTACCCGCATCGAGAACGAGCTGCACAGCCACGCGCACCGTATGGAGGAGCGGCGCCGGGAGATCGAGAGCATGCAACTCGGCGCCTTCCCGGCCCCGGAGTTACTCAATATGGTGATCGTGACACCAGCCTGAAACACGCCTGGCGGCTGATGAACGTTGATTATGAAAACGGGCATGTACCGACGACCACGCCCGGCGGCTGAAGCCGCGGGCTACTGCTTGCGAAGCCAGCCTACGCTGGCTGCCGGAGGCCGCGGAGGCGGCCTTGGTACGAGTAGCCCGCCCGTTTACGGGCCGAGCGTGCCGCGGGCCAGGGCAGGCGAAGCCCGCCTGCGCGGGCTAGCGAATGATGTTTTCAACTATACCCACGGCGTTTGCATGAGACGGAGCGACCTATGACGACACGCGCAAGCCGACTACTCGAACTTCGCCGCCAGGCGCAGGAGTCGCATGGGTATGCCCCCTCAAGCCGTTGGTACACCTATCTGAGCAATGCGATCAACTATCTGGAACTGGCCGAGACTGCGCCCGCCGGCATCGACCAGTTCCGCAACGCCTGGTTCGCGATCTACAACGTCTATATGATGAGCCACCAGGCTGGTGAGCCCGAGAACCTGACCCTCTCGAACTGGATTGGCGAGATGAAGGCCAATCCATTGATCCAGCAGTCCGCCAGGAGTTTCCAGACAAAGCTGCTCGAGGCGGCAAAGTAGGCCGAGCAGGATCTCTTCTGGGATGCTGAGCAGAAAAAATGGCGCGTCGAGGGCCGTACAGCAGTCGAGAACTGGCTTAAGAAGCGCCTCCAGAACCAGGATCTCTCGGGTGAGAACGCCTGTTCCTCCGCTTTCCTGATCGGCCGCGATTTGCGTAATGCGGTCAGTCACCCGACGCTGAATCCCAACAAAGCAAAGGTCAAAACCGCTCTGGCGCTGGTGGGTGATGCTTTCCTGCGGCTGACGGAGGTGGCGATCCAGACCACCATTGAGCACCCGCGCCCGGGAACGACTGGTCGCGCCACGGCCTATCGCTTCTTCCTCTACCCCTACCTGAAAAACTCCGACGGCTTTCTCTCCGACTATTACCTGGAGCGGCTGCTGCCTGACCAGGAGCTTGGCGCGTTCTCCGAAGACCAGTCGAGAGAGCAACTCAAGCTTGTTCAGAAGGAACTGCTATCGCGCCGGCCAAGCCTGGTTCCTGCCACTGATGTGGCGGTGACGATCTCGCAATGGTGCCAGGCGGTGCTGTTCCCCACCCTGGGTATGCAGCCCCAGCCAGGCCCACGCATTGTCGCTGAACAGGCTGTCTTCGAGCCAACCTTTGCGCTGGCCCAGGAAGGTATGTCGATCCAACCTGAGTATCAGGGTAAGGCCGCCGGCCAGGAACTGGACGCCCTGATCTGGGTGCTGCCCTGGAGAGAAAGCCTGGACAGCAAGGCCGATGTAGCGGGTCTGGAAGGCCTCTCGGCGATGGAGGTGGCCCAGCAGGCCCTGGTGCAGGCCGATGTCGCCTGGGGTGTGGTGACCAACGGCAAGCTCCTACGCCTGCTCCACAAGGCCAGCGCCCACAGGCCGCGCAGTTTCCTGGAAGTTGATCTGGAGACGATTTCTGTCCTGTCCAGTGGATACAACCCCAGGCCCGGCTCGCCTTCCGTTACATGCTCGGCCTGTTTTCACAAGCCTCCTTTATTCAGCGTGACAGCGAGAATCGCACCCGGCTGGATCGCGTTCTTGCTCAGAGCGAGCGCCACGGCAAAGAGATTGGCGACGAGCTCAAGCAGAACGTCTTCAAGGCGCTGGAAGAGTTGGGCGATGGCTTCCTCTACCTGATGCGCCAGAATCCGGAACTGGCGCGCCGGTGGCAGCAGCGCCAGGGGAACACCGCACCGATCGAGCAGTACCTCGACTCTGATGAGCTGCTGCACACGATCTACGAGGAGTCGTTGACGCTGCTCTACCGGTTGCTGTTCCTGTTCTATGCCGAGAGCAGAGATCTGCTGCCGATGCACGATGAGCTCTACCGTGATACCTATAGCCTGGAGGCGCTACGCGACGATATCATCTCGGTTCACGATGACCCCGATCCGCGGCGTTTCTTCAGCCAGGGCGCGACCGATCTTGACGTCCGCCTGCGTGAACTGTTCGGCCTGATCGACGTGGGCTTCGGCAATCTGATCCCGGCCTACAACGGCGGCCTGTTCGATCCTGAGCAGCACCCCTTCCTGGAGACGTTTGCGGTTGGCGACTATTACCTGGCGCGGGCGATCGACCTGCTGAGCCGCACCCGGCCGCAGAACGGGCAGGTACGCGGCGAGGGGCGTAAGAAGGTCACCTACCGCGACCTGGATGTGCGTCACCTGGGCGAGATCTACGAGGGCCTGCTCGAATACTCCGCGCATATCGCCCGCGAGGAGCATGTGATCTTTGAGCGCAAGAAAAATAACCAGAAGTACGAGGAGTACGTCGCTGCCTCAGAGCTGAGCGCTGCTGAGCGCAAGCAGCTGGAGGAGTACCGCCGGGCGCGTGCGGAGAACCCCGAATTCCCCAGCCTGCCGCGCGGCTGCAGCGTCACCGGCGTGAAGGAGCCAGGGCAGTATTTCCTGGTCTTTGGCGGCAAGGAGTCGAAGCGCAAATCTTCTGGCTCGTACTACACGCCCGACTACATCGTCCAGTATATCGTCGAGAGCACCCTTGGCCCGCTGGTGCGTGGCGAGAACCGCGAGGGCGACAAACAGAACGTGCCGCTGAACGCCGACGAGATCCTGGATCTGAAGGTGCTCGACCCGGCCATGGGCTCGGGCCATTTCCTGGTGGCCGCCACCGAATACCTGGCACGAGCCTATGGCCAGGCGTTGATCCGTGAAGGGCGCGACAGCGACGGCGCGATGAGCGATGCCGAGTTCATCCGCTACAAGCGCATGGTCGCCGAGCGCTGCATCTATGGCGTGGATATTAACCCCATGGCGGTCGAGCTGGCCAAGCTCTCGCTCTGGCTCTTCACCATGGATCCGCAGCGCCCGCTCTCATTCCTCGACCACCATCTCAAGTGCGGCAATGCGCTGATCGGGGCCTGGATCAACGATCTTGGCGCCCTGCCCGGCGCGAAGCAGCAACCGGGCCAGCGCAACCTGTTCGAGGATCGCTTCCTGGCCCATATTCCTACGCTCGTCGGCAATGTGCTTGGCATTATGAACCGCGAGACACTCAGCCGCGAAGATATCGCCGATAAGAAGGCGCTCGACCGGGCTATCGAAGATCTGAAGCAGCCCTTCCGCAATATCGCCGATGCCTGGGTGGCAACTTATTTCGGCGAGCAGGCGCGGGATTATGATGCCTGGCTGGTGAATCCGGAAGGGGCACGGGGCTATCAATCACCGAGTGCAGCGCAGCAGCGTTTCTTTCACTGGGAGTTGGAGTTTCCTGAGGTGTGGTTTGATTCCAGGGGGCTGGTAAAAGAGGATGGCCGTTTTAGCGCCATTATTGGCAATCCCCCTTATGATGTTGTTGCAGGAAAGGAATTGGGTAGAGATGTCAGTCTAGAGCAGAAATTTTATCAATCTCGACCGGTGTATGAGACGGCGATTCGGGGTAAGGGTAATTTGTTCAGATTCTTCACAGCTTTGGGCTTGAATTTAGCTCAGAAAAGGGGAAGATTCTCTTTCATTGTGCCAATGGGATTGATCGGAGACGATCACACCTATAACCTGCGCAAAAAGTTACTGAGCCTTGACGCGCCTCTTGAAAGACTAGAAATCTTTCCCCAGAAGGATATTGTCGAGAAGCGGGTTTTTACTGAGGCGAAGCTACCCACAACTATATTCTTTGTGCAGTTTGGACAAAAATGCCAGCGGTTATCTGTTAGGACGCACTCCGGACGTTATATTGAGGATGGATCACCCCAGGTCTTGCTGCGTTTTACTGATATTTTAGCCTTTAATCCCGAAAATTTGGCAATTCCATCCTGTAATCAAAAGGATTGGGACCTTGTACGATCAATTCTACATCTTCCGATTCGTCGTCTTGGGAGTGTAGCTGTACCCAAACAGGGTGAGGTTAACGAAACATCGCACAAACGTTACTTGACAAAAATTCCGAACGATCAACACCCTATCCTTAGAGGAGCATCAATAACGCTGTACTGTGTTCGTGAAGCCTCTCAGGGAACTACTCTCTTTCTCAACCGGCAAGCATTTCTCGCTGATGTTGAGGAGGGATCAAAGGCTTTCGACCACCGTTTCGAGAGAGTAGGCTTTCAAAGAAGTGCTCCTCAGAATAATTTCAGGCGGCTAATTGCTGCACGGATAAACGCAGGTCGCTTCTGTTTTGACACCGTAAGTTATGTAACAGAGAGCGAATGCTCTGTTGATCTTGATTTTTTGGTACTTCTCCTGAATTCAGAATTGCTGGATTGGTATTTCCGAATAGGAAGTTCAAACTCGAAAGTGAATAATTACCAGTTCAATGCACTTCCTATTCCTTCGGAGATCCCTTCTATAGGATTGGATTGGAAGACGCATTTTGATGCGGACAATTGGTATCAATTGCGTGATATCCTAGAGAGTGCTTGCAGAGAACCGGGTAAGATGCCATCTGACGTTATGGAAGCATTGAGCGCTTGTAGTCGGAGAATTGCTCAAATTGAAGCTAGCCGACATCTCACGACCAGGCGAGAGCGTTCTGGGCTAAGCGCGGCGTCAAAGCCCATTCAAGACGTCATCGATCATGTCCTGTTCAGATATATGGGAATAGGCGAGACCGATGAGGAGTATATTCGCAAACGAAGAGCAAAGATGCTTTAGACTTCTGCAATGTGAGGGTGTGGTGTATCTCATCGACATCGTCGAGCGCGTCAAGACCAACGAGCGCAACTCCATCAAGACCGCCTTCCCGGTGTCGGCCCGGCGCCTGAAGGCGCGGGCAAGCGTTGCGAAGGCCGCCTGCGCGGCCTTATCCAGCCCACGGAGGCGGGCTTCGCATCCGCAAGCCGAGGGCGGCTTATGGACTCCAGAAATTAAATCCGGCATAGCCCGTGCAGGCGGGCTTGGCAATCAGGAGCCAAGCGCTTATGAACTTTGCTGAAAAAATCGGGAACGGCACACCGCCGCACGCCGTGGGCCTGAAGGCCGCGGCTACGTTCGCGAAGGCCGCCGACGCGGCCTGCCGGAGCCGGCGTAGGCCGGCTTCGCAGGTGGTAGCCCGCGGCCTGGGCCGCCGGGCGTGGGTGGTCGCCGGCTACCCGATTAAATGCTCAAAGTTCATTAGCGCGACGGCGGCCCTGTAATCAGCCCTTCGGCAATTAAATGGTGTATCTGAATGCGCACCCGATGTGCGGATGACACCTTGGAAATAGTGACATCATGGCTCCCTACACACAACTCTATGTACATCTGGTGTGGGCAACCTGGGATCGGCTTCCCTTGATTGCTCCCGAGGTTGAACCACGGCTCTATGCAGCCTTAGCTGACAAGTGCCGTGCGCTGGGTTGCCAACCTCTGGCTATTGGTGGTGTCGCTGACCACATTCATCTGCTGGCTGGCTTTCCCACAACGATCACCATTGCTAAACTTGTGGGCGAGATCAAAGGAGCAAGCTCACACCTGATTACCCATGAGTTAGCGCCGGGCACATTCTTCAAGTGGCAGGGTGCATATGGAGCATTCACGGTGAGCAAACACTCGATTGCGACTGTCGTCGCATACATCCGCAACCAGAAGGAGCATCACCGTGATGCTACGACACTCGTTGAGTTCGAGATGTTGGATACTGCAACGCATACCAATGCCGAGCAATAGTCAGGCCGCGCAGGCGGCCTTCGCCGGCCATAGCCCGCGGCTTCCAGCCGCCGGGCTGCTGCAACGCATACCAATGCCGAGCAATAGTCAGGCCGCGCAGGCGACCTTCGCCGGCCGTAGCCCGCGGCTTCCAGCCGCCGGGCTGCTGCAACGCATACCAATGCCGAGCAATAGTCAGGCCGCGCAGGCGACCTTCGCCGGCCGTAGCCCGCGGCTTCCAGCCGCCGGGCTGCTGCAACGCATACCAATGCCGAGCAATAGTCAGGCCGCGCAGGCGGCCTTCGCCGGCC
>Ga0272446_1006459_pt1 | contig 12224 bp, 9 predicted proteins | sample YNPCB0061_FD_194587 | JGI IMG/M metagenome (GOLD analysis project Ga0272446, IMG submission 194587) | Hot spring microbial mat communities from Yellowstone National Park, WY, United States - YNP-CB-006-1 | ecosystem: Environmental > Aquatic > Thermal springs > Hot (42-90C) > Sediment | place... | reverse complement strand
GTGTTGAAGAAGCCTTTAATCATTTTCTTTTGGCGCGACTCGGTGAAGTATTGATAAAGAATACTGCCTCCATATGAGAAGGCAATCGTAATCGCGAACGGGACGATTGCAAACAAAGTGCGGTCATTGATAAAGAGGTGTTCGGCATACCAATTCAATACTGCAAAAAATGTAATGCTGATAGAAATCGCCATGATTTCCGTTGTGAACTCTTGCATTGAGCCGCCTTGTTTGAGCAGAAACGCGATTAAACTGCCAAGCCCCAACAGCACAAGAAGAATGAGGAGTTTCGTTGGAAGCGATTGAGAGAGAAGATAATCAATGGGTGACACGTCGCCGATGTAGAGGACAAGCAACAGCACACTTGTAAGCGCGGCAGTGGCGGCAATGCCTGTCAGCAAAAGCAGGAAGGTTTGATTCTGAAATTTGATTCGCTTAAATGAGACCGACGCGCCAAATACAAGAAAACTCACAAGAAGCATCAAGCTAAGCACAGAAGCAGGATTGGCACGCTCAATAAATTTTCCGTCAATGAAATTTTGTGTGGCAATTGCGTGCGCTTCAACGCCATACATCTTGTTTTGGTCGGGGCGACCGTCTGTCCACATCGACGTTGGAAAATCATCTTTGGCTTCGGGGAACATGGGACCGACAATACAAATTTTGCCTTTCACAAGATTTTGAATGCCAGCGAGTGGGTCTTCAAAAACATCGATGGACCAAAGCTCACGCAGGTCTTCGTTCTCCATCAGTTGTTTGCGCAAGGTTTCATTTTGTGCAACCGTTGCGGAATCAATTTTGAGTTTTTCGTAGATACCGTTCTCGCGCAGAGCTGCATAAAAAAGTTCTTCTTCAGCTTTTGTCATGAACTCTCGGTCATCGAGGATATTGTCAGCAGAAATTTCTAAAAACGAGTGGCTCGGTCCGTAGGGATTAAGCAGAACGGATTCGCCATCGTAGCTGGGGATTTTCTTGCCTGCAAAGGTGAAGTATTTGCCGTCGAACCTGATGGTATCCGTTGTTTCGGTGTAGAGTTTAAGAATGGCGTAAGCAAAGGAGAGAAACGGTTTTCCGAGCACATCAGCACTGACAGGGTGATAGCGGCGAAGCACGCCGTCGTTGTCCTGACGCACATTCACGTTTCCAACGTTTGCGCCCGGCGTGCCGTCAAAAATGGTGAGGTAGTTGGCTTTGTCCACCGATTTGTATTCGACCTTTGAGTCTTCGGTATAGTCGGTTGGTTCTCTGCCTGCCACTACAACATTCTGACATTCTTGCGCCGCTTTTCGGAACTCTTCGTCGCCGCCCGAACGGTCAATGTCATCAAACACAAAGTCGAACGCGACAACCTTTGCGCCGGCGCGTGTGAGGTTGCGAATGATACGGGCATGGTAGTCGCGCGGCCACGGAAACGGCTTGATGGCTTTCTGCGCTTGGTCATTGACAGGAATGAGAATGACTTGCGCTGTTTGTTTGAACGTTGTATCTATTGGGCGCGCATTGAAGCGAATGTCAAGGGCTTTGAGTTCAAGATTTTCAAAGACGGTAAAGCGCGAAAGTAAAAACGAAAACACAACAATAATCGGCGCAACGAGAAGAGCCGTAAACCAGATGCTCGACGCAATGCGCGTCTTGAAAAAGTCTTTAACGGTTTTCAACATAACGACAGGCGATTTTTTTAAGCAATGACAAACAGCCGTCGGAATTTAGGAAAAATCTTTGCCAAAAGTTGCCATCGCTCAACACTCCACACAACCGAAACTTAAATTGCCTGATTGGGCGCATCGCTGTATCTTCGAGGCACTCTAAAAATGAACTTAAACCAACCTGTTCTCGTCCGATGCCAGAAGAGCTCACACGAAACCCAGAAGCCGCACTTGAATTTCTCAAAAGTGTTTATCCGTTCAGCGAACTTGGCGAGTCGGAAGCCAAAGTCGTCGCGAACATCTTAACGCCGTTTGAATACAAGACAAGCGAACTTGTTTTTTCCGCAGGTGACCCAAGTGGTTGCGCATTCATTGTGCAAAGCGGGCGATTGGCGTTTGAAAAAAAAGGCTACATCACCGGCTACTATCACTCGCGCGATGTGCTGGGTGAGCGGCGACTGATTGACGGTATGCCGCGCACCGCAACCGTATGGGCGGAAGAGCCAAGTGTGCTGTATAAAATCACCAACAAGGATTTAGAAAATCTCGAGCTTGTTCCGCAAGAGATTTGCTTGAAAGTCTACAAGTTGCTTTCTCGCCTTGCAAGTTCAAGCGAACACGAAGAGCATCGGCTTTACAGCGAAATGGACGTGCTTTTGGTGCAAGACGGCGGCTGTGCGCCGGGCTACAACTCCGTAACAGCATACATTACCGAGTATTTGGAATCGGCAGGGCGGCGTGTGTTTGTGGCAGCGCAAGGCTTTAAGTCACTCGTCAGTGGCAAGCGTGATGACTTCCGTTGCCTCGTTTATAGCTTCGCGCTCTATCGGCAAATCGAGCATATTCACGGCGTTATTTTCGCGCCACCACTGCGCGAAGCACGCGGTGCTGATTTCAGAACCGAGCGTTACAAAGATTTCAAACTTCTTGAAAATCAAAAACGTGCCGCTGAAAATATCATTCAAAAAAAAGTAAAAGTTCTTGTTGGAATTGGTGGCAATGGAACACTCGAAGGCATTAAAGCACTGGCAAAATTGCTCCCAAAAAACATTCAAATCTTTTTCATTCCTGTAACGATTGATAGTGATGTTTCGGGAACAGAGTGCATCGGTCAGCACACAGGCGTAGAAGTCGGTGCGGAAAAAATTCGGTGCTACATGGCAGATGCGCGCACGCACAATCGCTGTTACATCATCGAGCTGATGGGCGCATCGGGCGGATTTCACGCGCTTCACTCGTGCTTGGGGGCAGGCGCGCATTTAGCCGTTCTACCTTCCACCAACTACGAACCTGCCGCTATTGCCAAAGCCTTGAAAAACCGCTCCTCGACCGTTATTGTCGTTGCCGAAGGTTACAAAGCCAAAGAGCGTAAAGAAAAGGGAAGCCCGCTCAACGCCGCAGAATATCTTTATGAAGAACTCAAAGCCGCTGGATTAGAAACCAAACAACGCATCATTTGTGAAGGCTTCTCGCGCGATGTGCGTGGTGCGCGCCCCAACAACATGGACATGACGCTGGCGCAACGCATGGCGCGAAAACTCACCGAACTCGTCCAAGAAGGAAAAACGCAACTAATGCCTGCCGTTCTTTCAGGCAAAGAATATGCAATTCCGTTTAGCGAGATTCAGACCGACAACACCGTCGAGCGCGACCTCGCCCTTTTGGCGAACCGATTAGGCATTTGAAAGAATGAGGAATGAGTAGTGAAGTTGCCCTCACTTCTTGCTCCTCACTTCTCACGCCTCATCAGTGATGTGTGTAGCACGCCGAGATGAAATGCTGTTTTGTTTCCGCGTTGGACTGTTGCGTGAGCAAATGAAAATTGCGTGCGCCAAGCGAATGAGAAATGCGAGCGGCAATCGCCCACGCGCCCAAACCCGACCCCAATTTTCCATCGTGCATCACTGCCATGCGAATTAGCGCACCGTAATCGTGTTCGCGCATTCCCGCCATAAATTCTTCCACAAGTGGTGTGTTTTCCGTTGAAAGATGGAAGTTATTGACCGCAATAATAAGGGCGTTCTTGGAAGTTAAAATTTCAGAAAGAGCAGTTGCCGCTTCGTTGCAGAGGTCAATCGTTTGGTTGCCGATAAGAAGCGGAACAATGCGAAGCGCGTGATGTTTGCCTATCGTGCGTTGCAAAAGTGGAAGTTGAACTTCAATCGAGGAGCCTTTGGGCAATCCTAATTCTGAAATGAAAAAGTCGTCGTCTTCATCGCAAAGTTCATTGCGCACATAGTCGCTAAGTTCAATGTTGCCGAGCGGCGTGCCGAAGTAGCCGTAGCCTGAAATGACCAAGCGGTCGAACTTGTCGACGGTGGGCGCGACAAACACAATCAACTCATACCGCGCTGATTCAATATGCCGATAGCCTTCCGCTAATATCGGCAACACGTGCTTGTAGTGTCCGTGCGGCACAAGGAGCGTGCGCACATATGGAATCAAGGGCTTTTCAGGGTCGCGATTGGCATGAGAAATTGCCTCATCAAGTTGAGTTTGCAACGTAAGTGCGTCAGAAGGATATAACTCGCCCGCAAACATTGGCGGACGGACGGTGCGATTCGGCGGTAAGTTCGACATAGCAACAGGCATAATCGATTCAAGTGCTGAATAAGCAGGCATAACTAATCGTTGAAAGAGCGTTAATTGGAAAAGTGAAAAATGTAAAATGTGCGATGTTGTTGAAAAATCATTTGCGACTGCGCCGCCGCTTTGGAACCGCGGGGCGTTCTGGTTTAACCGAACCCGGTTTGGCTTTCCGACCACGCCGCCGTGAGGAAGGCTGGTCGGGGTTCGTATCATCAGTCGGAAAAACTTCCCCTGTTGATGAATAAATTTCAATCACATTGCCGTCCGGGTCTTGCAGAAAGAAGGCTCGTCCGTCGCGCCGATTAGCAGGCGACGTGAGCAGATGCACGCGCATTTCTTTGAGAAACGCATGAGCGGCATCAACTTCTGCATCGGTTGCAAGACGCAATCCGAAGTGGTCTAAATGGAAATCGCGGTCGCTTTGTGCAGGCGTTTCGGCTTTGACAAGCACGAGTGAGTCCCCTTCGGCAACGAGATAAGTCATGTTGATTCCAAGACGGTGATGGAGCCGGAAGCCAAGAATTTTCGTGTAGAACTCCTCCGACTTGCGCAAGTCATTGACGCGCAAAGTAATTTGGCTGATGCCCGTAAGTTTGAGCATACCGAAGTATTAGGTTTTGGATTTGCGTCCACCCTCGCGAGTGTCGCGGTAGTCAAAGGTATATTTCTTTTCGGAATATTCTTCAATCGCTGTAACCGTTGGTTTCGGCATTTTTTCATAGCGGACGCTAATGCTGACTTGCTCTGGAAAGACACGGTCGGCTTCGGCTTCATTGGCGGGATTGCGCGACTTCATCTTGAACGGCGCGAGTTTTTCTTCCAATTCAGAGCGCAACTGCTCATTGATTTCTTTGGCTCGCCGCGACATCGCAACGGTAATCTCGTAAAGGTTTGACGATTGATGTTTGAGCTTGTCCAAATCAACAGGGTTAATTGGCATATCTTGAATGAATTAGGTTAAGAATTAAGAAAATGTTGAATAATCTGTTTCACTTCTGAAATTGCCTTCTGCAAGTCATCATTGACGACAACGGCATCGAATTGGTCGGCAAGCGACAGTTCGTAATCGGCGCGTGCAAGCCTCATCAACACTTTCTCGGGCGATTCCGTTTTGCGTTTCATCAGCCGCTCTTTGAGCACATCAAGGCTTGGCGGCTTAATAAACAAAAGCAGAGAGCGATTGCCATAATGTTTTTTAACATTCAGCGCGCCGTCGACATCTAAATCCAAAAGTAAGTGATAGCCATTGTTCAAAACTTTTTCGGCTTCGGATTTAAGCGTGCCGTAATAGTTATCGAAGTGTTGAGAGTATTCAATGAAGCCGCCTTTGGCAATTTCCGCTTCAAAGGCTTCACGAGTGAGAAAGAAATACTCTCGACCGTGTTCTTCGCCCTCGCGTTTGTCGCGTGTCGTGGCGGAAACTGAAAATTTAAGCGTCGGAATCTCGGCTAAAATCGCTTTGGCAATCGTGGATTTGCCCGTTCCCGATGGCGCAGTAAAGACGATAAGTTTGCCTGTCATGGTCTCTTCTTGTCGCTTGCGCACCGATAAAAATTGAATTGGCACTCATAAAGAAACGGCGCAAGACTTATTCAATGTTTTGAACTTGCTCGCGAATTTTCTCGAGCTCTTCTTTAATGAACACGCTCTTTTGTGAAATTTCTGCGTTTTGTGATTTTGACGCAATCGTGTTCGCTTCGCGGCTTTGCTCTTGCAGAAGAAAGTTGAGCTTGCGTCCTGCCGCCTCGCCCGAATCCAACGCTTCCAAAAAGAACTTGTTGTGGCTTCTGAATCGGACACACTCTTCGGTAATGTCCATCTTATCCGTCAGTAAAACAATTTCCATTTCCAAACGCTCCTTAGCAAGCGACTCGTCGCCCAAAAGGTCTTTCACTTTTTGGCGCAATTTCTCTTTGGTGGCGGAAAGCGACTCTTGGGAAATGGCTTCAATCTCGTTCAGAACTTGATTGATGGCGTCAATGCGCGTTTTGAAATCCATCGTCAACTGCTCGCCTTCTTTTCGGCGCATCTCGCGAAGCGAAACAATCGCCGCTTGAAGAGCTTGGCTGATAACTTTCCACTCGCGTTCTAATTCGTCGCTCTCATCGGTGGCGGCTTCAAAAATTTCGGAGAACTTCAAAAGATGATCAAGTCGAATTGGCTCATCAATTCCTGAAATGGCTTTAAGTTCAGAGAGCATCGCCATGTATGCTTTGACGACATCAGGTTTAATTCTAATCGGAATGTCGCTCTTGTTCTCACGCTCCAACTGAACCACCGCAGAAATTTTCCCGCGTTGCAAGGCTTTTCTAATTAACTCGCGCGCTTCCAACTCATAGCCGCTGAATTGGCGAGGCAGTTTGACGGAAATTTCAATAAAGCGACTATTGACCGAGCGAATTTCCGCCGTCGCACGAATCCCGGACTCGGCATACTCGCCGCTTCCGAAACCCGTCATACTTTCTATCATCTTCAAAGAAAATTCAAATTCGAAAAACAAATATACGAAAGAAACTAACCAAAGAAACTGTAACTAAGGTGACCAATACTTTTCACCCGTTCAGATAACTTTGCATCAACAGCTCAAATAAGCCGCATGGTCAAACACGTAAAAGGACTGAATGTAATTTTTCTCATCGTCTTTTCTTTGAACGCACACGCACAGCCGATTGACGAGCGCGATGTAGTCAGTTGGACATCGGCAATGCTAACTTTGCGCGTTGGTGAAACGCCCTTCACAATGCAAACCTTTGTGCAAACACGCTTCACGCAAAACGCCTCGCAGTTTCAAACAACGGTCTTCAGCCTTTGGGGCTTGTATCGGCTGATGCCATCAACTTCTATCGGCATCGGCTATACGATTCTTACACCGATAAACAATCGCCTGCTCGATATTCTTGCTGTTCAACTTTGGCACGACTTTCGCATAAACGATATGCCGATGAGCCTGCGCTTTCGCGCCGAAAACTTGACATGGCGTTCACCTGACGACTTCTCGGTTAAAATCATTTCAGCCTTGCGCTTCCGATTCCGACCCGAAATCACCTTGCCCCTGTGGAACAGTTACGGACTGCTCATGAGCAATGAAATTTTCTGGGGTGTCAGCGAGCCGATGTTCAATCAAAACCGTGCGCAAATCGGAATCCGTTACCGAGAAAGCCGTTGGATGATCGATGTGCTTTACCAACACCGGTTTATCAACCGTGTCAGAGAGTTGCCTGACCGAATCGAGCATACCTTACTCCTGAATTTCTTTTACACCATAACGCTCTGAACCCTTTATTGTGCCAAATCAAATGAAAGTGTTTGATTTTGAAAACCATTTCTTAACTTCATTCAATCAAAGGTCAGCCGTAACTCCAACAAGAAACCTAAAATGTCAGAAGTGAAACATTACGAAGTGGTCATTATCGGCTCTGGTCCAGCAGGATTGACGGCGGCGATTTACGCCTCTCGTGCCAACCTAAATCCGCTCGTTATTGAGGGAATTCAACCGGGCGGACAACTGACCATTACAACCGAAGTTGAAAACTTTCCCGGCTTTCCGCACGGAATTTTAGGACCGAAGTTAATGGACGATATGCGCGAGCAAGCCAAACGCTTCGGAACGGAGTATCTCTACGGCAGTGTAACTGCCGTTGACCTGTCGCAACGACCGTTCAAAGTAACGGTTGACGAAAAGAAAATCGTTATGGCGGAAACGCTGATTATTTCTACGGGCGCATCGGCACGACTGCTTGGTTTGGAATCAGAGAAAAAGTATATGGGCTACGGCGTTTCAGCGTGCGCAACCTGTGATGGCTTCTTTTACAAGGGCAGGGAAGTCGTTGTTGTTGGTGGTGGTGACAGCGCGATGGAAGAGGCAATTTTTCTGACGAAATATGCAACCAGCGTAACCATTCTGCATCGACGAGAGACGTTCCGTGCATCAAAAATTATGCTCGATCGCGCCAAAGCCAATCCGAAAATTAAGTTTGTTACAAATGTGATTGTCGACGACATCATCGGCGACGGCAAAGTGGTAACGGGCGTGCGCATTAAGCACGCAAAGACGGGAGACTTCACCGAAATCGCTTGCGACGGCGTGTTCATCGCCATTGGTCACATGCCGAATTCAGCCTTGTTCAAAGGGCAGTTGGAACTCGATGAAAATGGCTACATCATCACCAAAAAGAGTTCCACTGAAACAAGTGTGCCGGGCGTGTTTGCGTGCGGCGACATTCAAGACAGCATCTATCGGCAAGCCGTAACCGCCGCAGGAACGGGGTGCATGGCGGCAATCGACGCAGAACGGTTCTTGGAGCATCAGAAAAGCCTCGCTCAATCGGAGGCGGAAGCACATCACTGAAATTTGCAAAAGAGTTTTTGCTTTTTTGAATGCCAATCCCGTATATTGCGAGAGCATGATTTCAAAAACTGCTCTCAACCAAATAAGCCAAGAGTCAAGGTCAAGATTTAGCATTCGTGATGGAATTCTAACGCAAGTTGCTGATTACGATAACGTTTGCTAATAGAGTATCTCACAAGTTCAAACCATCTCACGACGCTTGAAAAATCGTTATTTCACAAAATTCCATCTGTTGCTGCTGCTGATACTTGCGCCCCTTTCTGCATTTGCGCAAGATGTTTACTCAAACTTAGCACTTCCAACGGATAGCCTCTTCCTATCGGATAGGCAATACATCACCGATTTGTTGCGCAAAGAACGCTACCTTAATTTGCTTGCAACCAACATCGAGCTTATGACCAACGAGGCGAAGCGATTTCCTGTCCGATACAAATTCACCCCGCAAGAAGAACGCCAAATCCTTATCGATATCAACAAAAAACTGAAACAGACTGCAGATGTCGATAGCCTTGAAAAAGTCTATGTCCAACTGCAAAACCAATTAGATTCCAGCCGAAAAGTATTAGACCAACTTGACCGCGCTACGCCCAAAAAAAGTAAAGAAGAACTCGACCGCGACCCCGTCGCCAAAGCCAATGCTGAACGGCTCAGACTTGCCGGAGAGGAAGTCAAAGCACTCGAAGAATTAGCAACAGAAACGAAAAACCTCTTGGATAAACTTCGCAGCAGAAGTGAGCTAACCCGCGAAGATTTAGAACGATACATGTTCGAGGGCAAAAAACGCTTGGTGCTTCTCCTGCGCGACTACTCTCGCCTCAATGTTCAAGACTTTGGTTACCAAGGAAACAACAAGTCCTTTTACAACTTTGCGGATAAATATGAATATGAACGGTTCGTGCAGTTCGCTCGCTTTTACGCCATCTGCAACGAATACAAAGCGATGCGCAAGGCTTTGTTGCAAATCCTTGATGAAAACTTCAAGAAACGCCTCTACCGCCTCGAACTGTCTTCCGCAATGAACGTGTATAATCGCAAAGACTATGGAACGGCGTTGCTTTACCTCAACGACCTTTATGAAGCCTATAAAGAGGAATATGGGGAAATTGAAGACCTAATTTACTACCGCGCCGAAGCAAACTTCGGGCTTGGCTATTACAATGAAGCAAGGAATTTGTACGAACAACTCTACACAAAATATGCCGCTCCTGAATACGCGGAAACGAATTACTTCGATAAAACCGAAAGTGAAATTAAAAAACTCGAAGCGGATTTGAGCGCGCAGAAAGACTCAATGAACATTATCAAACGGCAATACCAATCCTTACTGACCGCCGCAAAAGCACAAACAAATGCTGAACAAGCGGGCTATTCCATCCGCCAGATTAACAAGCAAATGCAAATTATCGACGAAGAAATTGCGCAAATAGATAGAGACCTTGCAAAACTTCGCAACAAATATGCACAAGTGCTTGCCGAGAGACAGAAAAATCCAAAACTGGCAAATTTGAAGGTTGCTAAAAGCGCGCCTTACAGAGCCCAAGCCATGTATCGCATCCTTTTTATGAGCTACGCCTACAACGATGCGAAACAGTTTCAAACCGACTTGGAACGCTTCAAACCCTACCTCAAAAAAAACAACGAGTACATCGACAAGATTCGTGTCTTGGCGGCAACAATGGAGTATCGCAACAAGCAATACGAAAGTGCGGTCGGCTGGGCAAGAGAAGTTCCCGAAGATTCTCCAATGCGCAGTGAAGCCGACTATGTCAAAGGGCTTGCATATCTCGAAATGCAAAACTTTGACCAAAGCGCAGATGCTTTTGGAAAAATCGTGACACGAAGTCAAGGACTGTTTGAAAAGCAAAGCTACATTCAAAACGCCGCCTATCTCCAACTTGGAAACATCGCCTACACCAAAGCAAACCGCTTGATGCAAGAAGCGAGAAAAATTTTGAGCGACGATGCCGAAAAGCGACAACGCGCTGACTCAACCTTGCAAGCCGAATTCAAACGCTACGTGCGCTCTAAGCAAGCAACGGTCTATGATAGACAACTCGCAAAAATTTTAGATCAAATTATCGCACAAGACACCATCGTCGAAAGGATTGCCAATCAGTTGGGGTCAGAACTGCTCGAACTTGCAATTTCAGAACGCGACTTTCAGCGACTTACATATGAACTTCAAAGAAAAGACGTAGAACTCAGCAAAACCGAAAAAGATTTGGTGAAAATCCAAAACGAAATCGAGTTGATTCAAAAGGAAGGGCGAGTCGCGTCAGAGCGCATAGGACGAATGAAAGAATCGCTGTCCCGACTGCAAAGCCAAGCCACGCAAGCACGCTTTGACCTCTACAAAAAATTTGCTCAACTCGAATATGCAAAAGCCGAAGAGATGTTCGAGAAAGTAGATAGGGGATATGTTGGTAAAGACATCGCCCGTGTAGGAACGCTTTGGGCAAAGTTCCGACAAAACCGAAAACTCGAAGTTGAAAAAGACATTGACCAATACGCACGAACCTTCCGTAACTCTGACAATCTCTACGAGACGATGTTTCTTGCTGGCTACATGAAACACATCAAAGACCCGACCGATGCGGATATGATTATGAAAGAATATGACTTCGTCTACAACGGAATGATGGCGTTTGACTTCGCAGATAAATTCTTAGAGCAAAAGAGCATCTTGAGGCAACAAAAGACGCTGACAGAAGCCATCGTCACCACCTCAAACAACCCAACCGAAGTTCAACTTGCCGCAAGATTGAGCGTGCTTCAAGAAAGTGTATTGAAACTCTTGGTCTTAGATAGAGCCGCGATTGCAAAAGGGCAAAAGTCCCTTCTGCCTGATGAGAGAAAAGCACTCTTGCGAAATCGATTTGAAGAAATTAAGCAAGTTCAGGCATCAACCCCAGCAACGCTCAAAAACCTTGTATCCGCCGCTCAAAAAACACAACAAGCCGTCGACAAATTGCTTAAAATGAGCGTCCAAACGCTTTCCGAAGAGCAACACCTTTTCGCAAAACACGCGCCAACCTTGATTGCAGGAGAAAAAGCCGATTATCAACGCGACATTGAGTTCTACAAAAAAGTCGCCCGTGAAGAATTTTTACGTTCAGACCGACAAGCAAAAGCTATGCAAACCGCCGTCACAGGAAACGATGCTCGCAAAAAACTGCTCAATGCATTTTACGCCGATAATGCGAACCTTCAGAAAAACCAAGCCAACACTGTTGAAACTATCTTGGCTCAACGAGAATTTTTTGGGACACGCATTATTGAACGATCGGGAACATCGGCACAATACGCCCTGACCAGTTTGATGTATAACGAAATTCAGAAGAGCCGAACACAGATTGCAAACTACGAACGCATCGTCGGCTCGTTCAGAAATGCCGTCAAGCGAAAAATTGGACAGTTAGAGTTTTATTTAAGCCAAATTGACTTGGAATCAACCGGCGACACAAAAGCACCGATTACACGCGCCGACCTGCTCCAAAAAGAATTCGACTCGAACATTCAGGATTTTAGAAAAGCCTTTTTCATCGGCACAGACTACCTGAAATTTTCAAACACAAGAGAACAAAAAAACATGCAAGTGCCGTAAAAAAGTGTATATTCGCAGCACACAAAAAGAGTGGCAA
>Ga0272446_1006458_pt1 | contig 12224 bp, 11 predicted proteins | sample YNPCB0061_FD_194587 | JGI IMG/M metagenome (GOLD analysis project Ga0272446, IMG submission 194587) | Hot spring microbial mat communities from Yellowstone National Park, WY, United States - YNP-CB-006-1 | ecosystem: Environmental > Aquatic > Thermal springs > Hot (42-90C) > Sediment | place... | reverse complement strand
CCGGACGAGCGAGAAAAGCAAAACTTCGATGTGCCGGACGCCATCGATGTGGAGCTGTTCATCGAGCACTTACGAACGCTTCTGGCGGGAGGCGAAATTGAAGTCCCCGCCTACGACTTCGCGACTCACACGCGCTCGCCGAACACGCACAGGGTGGCTGCCGCCGAGCTCTTGATCGTCGAGGGCCTGTTTGCTTTGCACTGGGAGGAGCTGCGCAGGCTTTTGCAGACCCGTATATTTGTCAACATACCGCAACAGATGCTGCTGGCAAGACGGCTCGAGCGGGACGTGCGGCAAAGAGGGCGCAGCCCCGAGCAGGTACTTGCGCAATACCACGACACGGTAAAACCCATGAACGAAAAATATGTTTTGCCGACCAGCGCCTTCGCCGACTATGTGGTGAGCGGCGTCGAGCCGGTGGAGAGGCTGATCGCAACCATCAAGGCCAGCATCGATCGATACTTCGGCAGCGGACCGGAAGCGCTGATCACGGCCGGAGTCGAACAGCAAATGTGGGAGAAGGAGAGGGTTCATGGAGACGAGTGACAAACCTTCCGTCCACTCAGGGGCCCAGAGGGTGGCGCTGATGGAGGAGCTCTACAGGATTTACGGCGCTCCCTCGCGGGGACCGAGGACTTTTCGGCTGCACCTGCGTTACCTGCGGAAAAAGTACGCATGGCTGCTGGTTGTGGGAGGCGCCAAGGTGTTGAAAAGGACTTTGGACATTCTGGCTGCCGGGGCGCTGTTCTTGCTCCTGTGGCCGCTTTTCCTGGTGGTCGCAATACTCATCAAGCTCACCGATGGTGGACCGGTGCTCTTTTGGCAGACCCGGGTGGGGCAGTATGGCCGCGAATTTCCGTTTCCCAAGTTTCGCTCCATGGTGGTCAACGCTGAAGCGCTGAAGGATGATCTGTTGGAGCAGAGCGACCATGGCAAGAGCGTGACCTTCAAGATGAAGCGGGACCCTCGGGTAACCTGGATCGGGCGCATCATCCGCAAGCTCAGCATCGATGAATTGCCGCAGTTGTGGTGCGTGCTCAAAGGCGATATGTCGCTGGTGGGACCGCGGCCGCCGGTGCCGCGGGAAGTCGCGGAGTACACCCTGGCCGACCGGCGAAGGCTGGACGCCATTCCGGGGCTCACCTGCATCTGGCAGGTGAGCGGCCGCGGCGACATCGCTTTCGAACAGCAGGTGCAATTGGATGTGCAATACATCGAAAGCCAGAGTCTGTGGCTTGACATCAAGCTGCTCCTGCAAACGGTGCCGGCGGTGCTTTTGGGGAAAGGTGCTTACTGAGCAAGGGGCAGGGCTTTATGGCGGAAGAAACCCGGCAGGACCAATCCAGAACGGAAGAAATTGAGGCCCTCTACCGGCGCTACTCGAGGGCAGGGCAACTCAGGCAACGCTTGCGCCGCGCCTTGCGCTCGACCTTGTGGCTGCTGGTGATCCAGCCCATCGCGGCGGCCAAGCGGCTGTTCGACATCGCCTTGTCCTTTTGCCTGCTGATCGTGCTTAGTCCGCTGCTGGCATTGGGGGCCTTGTTATCAGGGATGCAACTGCAGCGCGAAACTCGACTGGGACAATGGTGCAAGACCTACAACCGTTACAGTTTTGCCCCGGCAGCCGGGCTCAGAGGCAAAATCCTCAACTGGCTGCACCTGCGCAATCTGCCGGTGCTGTTCAATGTCCTCAAAGGCGACATGGCGTTTGTCGGGCCACGAGCGGTTCTGCCCGGGGAGCTGGACCCCAGAGAATATGCGGCGCGCCGCCGCTACAATGTGCGACCGGGGATTTTGTCCCTCTGGTGGATCAGGCGCAGGGCCAACATCGACTACGGCAGTGAGCTCGACACCGACCTCGAATATGTGGACAGCCATGGCCTCATGCAGGACATCGGGATCTCGCTCCGAGCGATCCCGGCCATCCTCTACGGCCAGGGAGTTCCATCCGCTCCCGACAAGATCACCATTCTCGGCATTCCTCTGACCAACCTGACCATGGACGAGGCCATCGAGACGATCCTCGAACGCCTCGATGGCGACCGCCCCACGCAAATCTGCTTCGTCAACGCCGATTGTGCCAACATTGCTTACCGCAACCCGGCTTATCTCGATGTTCTGCGCAGTGCCGATTACTGCTTCGCCGACGGCATCGGCCTGAAGCTGGCGGGAAAGCTTCTCGCCCAGGAAATCCGCCAGAATGTCAATGGCACAGACCTTTTTCCGCGTCTTTGCGAAGCGCTGGCAGCCGCGGGCAAGGGGCTGTTCCTGCTGGGCGCCAAGCCGGGAGTGGCGGAAGATGTGGCCAAATGGATCGAGCAAAACCACCCGGGGACGGCGGTGTTGGGCTTGCAGCACGGCTATTTTCAGCCGGAAGAGGAGAGTTCGGTCCTGGAACGGATGCGTGCTTCCGGGGCCGGCCTGCTGCTGGTGGCGTTTGGCGCGCCCAAGCAGGACCTTTGGATTCACCAGCATTTGCAGGAGACCAACACGAAAGTGGCCATGGGCGTCGGCGGCTTGTTCGATTTCTATTCCGGCCGCATGCCGCGTGCTCCGCAGTGGCTGCGAGAGATGGGTATGGAATGGTTGTATCGCCTGATTCAGGAGCCGGGCAGAATGTGGAAGCGCTATCTGGTTGGCAATTTTGTATTTCTTTTTCGTGTGGTGTGGGAGCGCATGAGCTCAAGGAAATCTTTAAATCACGACGTGGAGCGGGCAGGAGGTTTTTAGATGATTGCAGTGATTCTGGCGACAGGTCTCAATCCCGACTTGAAGGAACTGAACGCGCGATACCCCACGCCCATGCTGCCCTTGGTGGATCGCCCATTCATTCAGCATGTTATCGAGTTTCTGGTGGAAGCAGGGGTCACTCGCTTTGAGCTTGTGTTGAATCATTTTCCGGAAAAAATCGAGAAGTTCCTGGGGGACGGGTCGCGCTGGGGCTGTTCTTTGACGTTCCACCTGGCGCGAGACCCACTCAAACCCTATGAACTTCTGAAAACCCTCGATTACGGAGCAGGTGATGAACTGGTGGTCGTCGCCCACGCCGATAGACTGCCGAAGATCAGCCTCAAGACACATGCCGGACCGGCTCAAGCGATGGGCTTTTTCACTGCTGACGGAAACGGCGACAAGAAGTGGAGCGGCTGGGCCATGGTGCCGAAAGATTGGCTGCTCGGGGTGAGCGCCGACCTGGACGAACAGGGCTTTGCCGACCTCTTTGCCGACGGCTCCGGGCAACACGGGACGGCCATTGTCGAGGCCCCCATGATGCTCGACATGCGCACCTATAGCGGCGTCCTGAAAGCCCATCAGGCGGTCATGTCGAAAGAATTCTCGGGACTCATGCTGAGCGGCAAGGAAGTGGAAGATGGGGTCTGGATATCGAGAAATGTCAGTCTCCATCCCACGGCAAAAGTCGTTCCCCCCGTCCACATCGGCGAGAATTGTCAGATAGACGGCGGCACGCAACTTGGTCCCCACGCGGTCATAGGCCACAACTGCGTGGTGGGGAGTGCCTGCACGGTCACCAAGGCGGTTGTCTTTCCGGGAAGCTACGTTGGCGAAGGGCTCGAGCTGAATGAGGTCTTGGTGGATAAAAATCGGTTGGTGAATGTGCGCATGGGAGTGGCTGTTTCCTTGACCGATCAGTTCATCCTCGGTGGTCTTTCCCCCAAGATTGGTGGAAACCCGCTGTTGGCGATCCTCTCCCGCCTGGCCGGGGTGGCCCTGCTGCTTGTGCTGTGGCCCATCATGCTGCTGACGGCCGCCGCCCTGAGGGTGTTCCGCCGCGGCCCGGTCCTGTTCAAACGCAGGGTTGTGCGCCTGCCCGCTTTCGCCGACGAATCCACGTGGGCGGTGTTTGAGCAGTGGAGTTTTTGCGATCGCAATCAGCGACAATCTGCTCAGAACAAGAAAACAGTTGGCGGCGGCATCAGTGATTTCCTGCTCCGCTTCATTCCGGGGCTGATCAACGTGGTCAAGGGAGAAATGCGGCTGGTGGGGGTGGCGCCGCGCAGTGCCGATGAAATTGCCGAACTCAACGATGATTGGAAGGAGCTATACCTGCGTGCCAAAGCCGGCCTGATCAGCGAAGCGTTCGTGCAGTATGGCGACAACCCCAGCGAAGACGAACTGTTTTCCGCAGAGGCCTTTTACTCCGCCATGGGCGGCTTCATGCACGACCTCAAGCTGTTCTTTGGCTATATCGAGAGGATTTTTGGCAGGGGAGCGGCTTCGGCGGAATAGCGGCCGATTTCAGTTGACCGAGCCGGACTGCCTGGCCGCGTTGCGCAGCATGTTGCTCAGGAAGCGCAGATAATAAAGGACTTTTTCCTTGGTCTTCCAATATCCTTCCGCTCCCTTGGTGAATCCGTAGGCCAGGGAGCGCTGCAGGGACACAATCCCTTCGTTGCCCGCATAGTAAGTCCTGCCTTTACCGACGAAAAGCGCGCTGTGCGCATCGCTGCCACCGGTCACGGCGACGCCGATATGCTGCCTGCGCATTGCCTCGATGGCGGCGATGTTGTACTTGACGCCGATGCCCGGCACCGCGTTGGTGCACTCGATGGCGTCAAAGGGGACCGTCTTGACCAGGTCCCCACAGCCGAGCCGTTGCCCCAGCGCGCGATTCAGCCATTCCGGCGAATACGGGTGATGCGCCACGGCAATGCCGCCCGCTTCATGGATGAGTCTCACGGTCTCCTCGGCGGACAGGTCCTTGGGGAATTTCTTCATGACGAAAAGCGCCCCGATGTGCCCGTCGCTGCTGGTCACTTCCGTCCCCGGAATGATGGCGAGCGGCAGCCTTCTCTCGTGCACGATGCGGCGCGCCTCGAAGGCGCCGCCAATCTCGTCGTGATCGGTGATGGCGATGGCATCCAGCCCCATTCTGATGGCCTGATCGATGTCCTTGTGGAGCTTGTCGCCATCCGACCAGTGCGAGTGAATGTGCAGGTCCGCGCTGTTTTGCAGCACGATCTGGTCTTTTTGCTTGATGCCCACCAGGCGCAGCCTGGGCAGATAATACCGCTCGTAGTCGGTGGGCTGCCAAAACTCCGCGGACTCTACCCGCAACAGATCGTCCATGGCACGGTTTTCATACTCATGAAGCTCGGCAAAGTCGATCTCATATTGCTCAAAATCTATTTCCATTCTACCGGTCATGGCTTTTGGGGCCTGCGCGAGTGGGGTTGTGTAAGGAATTGGCTGCCGTTCTCAGCCGTCAGTTCTGAAAACTCTTTTCAGCCGCCGCCCGGTCATTGAAGATGGCAAACACCCGGTGGAGGCGGGTCAATTCAAAAATCGCCCGGATTTGCGGGCGCAGGGAGCAGATCTTGATGTCTCCGCCAAGATTGTTGACGGTTCGCAAGGCGCCGACCAGGCAACCGAGTCCGGAACTGTCGATAAAATCCACCGCGCTCATGTCGATGACAATCCTCGATGAATTTGCATCGCTGAGTGCGCCGATGACTTTCTTGAAGTCTTTGGAGCAGGCGGCGTCAAAGCGCCCGCTCAGCTTCAAAACATCCAAGTTATCCTGTTTTTCGTGAGTGATTTCCATTAAATGTCCTCCTTATCGTTGCATCATGATCCCTCGTGGCAATGCTATTCGTCCTGACCGGCACTGGCAGCTGACTCCGCTTCAGGCGGGGAGCGCAGTTTTTTGGTCAGGACCAGGCAATTTTCTTCTCCATCCTGCAAATAGGACACCGCATCCATCATCTCCTTCATGATGCTCAAGCCTCTGCCCCTCACCGACAGCAGTTCCACATCGTCGGGGACACAGTCCAGCTTGGCGCAGCCGGCCTCTTCGAGAAGGCTCGCATCCATCGGGCTGCCCTGATCTCGCACCTCGATCTCGGCGCGGTCAGGATGCAGGTTCAGAATGACCCTCACCTGATGGCCCAGTTCGCAGCCATAAGCATGCTCGATGGCGTTGGTCACCGCCTCGACAACGCACAACTCGATGCCGAAGGCGTCCATTTCAGAAAAACCGTGGAAAGAGCAGAGCTTGTTGACCGCCAGGCCGATCAGGCGAACGTCCTGAATTCTGCTGGCAATGATGAATTGAATGGTTCCAACTGGGTCAAGACCATGGCATTCGGTATTTACAACCTTCAGCTTTTCCAATTCATCCCACCTTCGCTAGAGTCCTGGATTCAGAGCATCGCTCCCCAAAAAAGGCAAGGAAGCTCGGCGCAGCTTGTGAAACTAGCGACCTTTATATTCCAGACCCAGCAGGCTGACATCATCCTGCGGGTCGGCCCCGTCGCCGAACTCCACAATCCTGGCCAGCACCGAGTCGACCATTTCGGCTATGGGCCTGTCGCGCATGCGGTTGAATTCACTCAATAGTCCATCCTGCCCGAGCATCTGACCGGCGGAATTTTCATACTCCGTAATGCCATCCGTGTACACAAACAGTTTGTCGCCCGGGTGGAGGGTGACGGCGCCTTCCTCGAAGGGCAGCAAGCCCCCGAGTCCGACTATGGTCCCCCCCTGCTGCAGCAGTTCGTGGCTGCCGTTGGCGCGCAGCACGATCGGTGGGGGGTGCGCCGCATTGCTGTAATGCAGACTGCCGGTTTTGGCGTTGAAGACGAAGTAAACCAGCGTGAAGTATTTGTCGAAGCGCTCCATGGGATATTCCCGATCGAGTCTGGTGAGCACTTCGCTCGGCGGGACAATCTCGCTGCTTTTTGAGTCCGCCGATTTCTTCAGGATCAGACCAACCTCCGGGCGCAGCATTTGCGACACCGACACGGCCACCATGGCGGACGGCACGCCATGACCACTGACGTCAAAAATGTAGATGGCCCAATGGTCCTCATCCAACTGGTAGAAATTGAACAGGTCGCCTCCCACTTTCTGGCATGGCATGAAGCTCCAGGCTGTTTCCGCATTCTCGATGGCACACTCCTGAGAGGGCAGCAGGCTCTGCTGAATCAGCCCCGCGGCCTTCAGGTCCTCCTCCAGGCTCTTCTGCTTCTCCTCCAATTCACGATTGGCCTTTAGCAGGCTTTGGGTGAGGCTTCTTATTTTCAGCTGGGCGCGCACGCGGGCCAGCACTTCTCCCTTGTTGAAGGGCTTGGTGACATAATCGGCGGCCCCCAGATCGAGCCCTTTGATTTTGTCTTTTTCCTCGGTCATGGCGGAAAGAAAAATGATCGGGATGGTGAAGGTCTGCTCATTGCTCTTGAGCGTCTCACACACCTGATAACCATCGATTTTGGGCATCATGATGTCGAGTAGAATAAGGTCCGGCAGCTCCTCGTTAGCCACTTCGATGGCCTGTTCCCCATCCACTGCCTCAAGAAGCTCATATCCCTCCTTCTTCAGAATGGCCGAAAGCAGCTTCCGATTGGCTATGCTGTCATCGACAATGAGGACCTTTTCTCTCATCTCCCCTTCTCTTCCGCGCCGCCTCCACCGCGGCGAGTGATCCACACCGGTCAATACCGAATCGCAGGCTTCCCCGCAAGCTCCCAAATATGAATTGACAAAAGCTGCAATGAACGAAAATATGTACTAAGATTTCTAGCACGTGCGGACCGTATCTCAAAGCAAAAACAATGATATTGAAACAATGGAAGGTCTTTTCAAAATCCTGCTGGACGCCGCCGGAAAGGACTGAGCGCCGCGAAATGGGTGGTTAATTCTCGGAATCGAGCAACGTTATGGAATTGAATGATCGGGATTTGGTGCCGGACGCGAACTTCAGGAGACTCGTCTTAAACCCTGAAGAGGCCGCCGAGCGCCAGAAACGCAAACGCTATCGCTTGAATGTGATCCAGATTCCGTCTCTGCGTTTCATCGGTCTTCCGCTCCTCCTGCTGCTCGTCATTTTGAACAATTTTTACTTGGGAATTCTCAGCTGGCAGGGGATTCTGCCGTTTCTGACCATCTTTGCGAGCTATGCTGTCGGCTCCTGGCTGGTCCTCTATCTTTTCTACGAGAAATCGCGAAGGATCGATCTCGGCTTATTGTTCCTCACCGCCGACATCGCCATGTTCACCCTCGCCGTCTATTTTTCCGGGGGTGAGCGGAGCCTGCTGTTCTTTCTGCTGATCATTCGGGTGGCCGACCAGGCCAACACCAGCTTCAAACGCGTCATGTTCTTCGGGCATGTATCGCTGTTCGCCTATCTGGTGCTGCTCTTCTACCTCGTGCACTTTGATCATCGCCCTCTCAACTGGCTCATGGAAATCACCAAATGCTGCTCGATTTATCTCGCCAATGTCTACATTTCCCTCACCGCCAGGACTGCCGAGCAGTTGCGGAACCTCACGCGAGACTCCCTGGCCCTGGCGAGAGACCTGATCGGCAAGCTGGAAAACAAGACCGAGGAACTGCAGCAGGCAATGGTCCGGGCGGAAGCCGCCAACACCGCAAAAAACCAGTTTCTGGCCAATATGAGCCACGAAATCCGCACGCCCATGAACGGCATCATCGGCATGACGGACTTTTTGCTCGACTCGGAACCGACTGACGAACAAAGGGAAGGACTGGAAGTCATCCGGGAGTCGTCCAATACCTTGCTGGCGCTTTTGACCGACCTTCTGGAGCTGGCTGGAACGGAATCCGAGCAGGTGTTTTCGGATGGATCGGAATTCGAACTGCAGGCGGTCCTCGACGATTTGTTCGCTCGCCATGCAGCCGAAGCGGAGCACAAGGGTATCCGCTTCTCCCATCATGTCGATCCACGGCTGCCGGCTTTGCTTGTCGGCGACCATGCCCGTTTGAGTCATGTGCTGAGCAAGCTGCTGGATAATGCCGTCAAGTTCACCGCCGAGGGGGAAATTGAGGTGCGGGTCGAGCGGCAGGAGAGCGAAGAGGGCAGGGTGGAGCTGCATTTTGCCGTGATGGACACCGGCATTGGGATCGCTGCCGGCGACCAGGAGCTCATCTTTCGCCCGTTCACTCAGCTCGACGCCTCCAGCACCCGCAAATACGGCGGCTCCGGGGTCGGCCTGGCGCTGGCGGAAAAGCTGGTGCGCTCGCTGGGCGGCCGCATCTGGGTGGAAAGCGAAGAGGGCCAAGGCAGCACCTTCCACTTCACCGCGCTGTTTTCCGTACCAACTGAGTCAGCGGAAGACAGTCGAAGGTAGGACGCGCACCCGGCATCCTGCCCGAGAGCGGCAGACGCGGTAGCTTTTCATCTAACCGCCATGACCATGTGGGCACAACGAACCATGAAAGTCGACATTGCGGCAAGCTTTTGCTGGTTCCCAAGCTGGAGCTTGGGAACCAGCAAAAGTCGTCATTCCGGCAAGCCTCTAGCCGGAATCCAGAAACGCCTTATGGATACCGGCTTTCGCCGGTATGACGGGAGGACTTTCATATAAAAGACTTCCGCGGCTTGTAGGGTGAGAGGAGGCGCGGCTGTTGGCGCCGCAACCCACCGCAATTGAGAACTTGCCAGCCGCCGCCACAAATCACTATTTCAGCACGCTTTTATGTGGAAAGCGCCGGCTCCCCGTTTTGTCCGCATGCACATGAGGGCATTCGGCAACATTTTCTCGCCGGTCTGTGCTTTTCCACGCAGTTGTGGAACCTAAGGAGTTGTGTGCATGTTTGACAAAAGCAGCGATCTTTTTCCCATCAGCAAAGAATACATTTATCTTTCCCATTGCGGCATCTCGCCGCTTTACAGCGGTGCTGCCGAACAGGAAATCGAGGTTGCTGCGGCGCAGCGCGACACTGGCTCACTCATTTTTCGGCGCTATGATGAATTCCTGGATAAACTGCGATTGGCCGCGGCCCGTCTGCTGAAAACGAGCGACGAAAATGTCGCCTTTGTCAAAAACACCTCCGAAGGGATGGGGCTTATCGCCAACGGCTACCCATTCGAAAAGGGCGACCAGATCATTAGCTATGTCCACGAATACCCGGCCAACCATTATCCCTGGAAGTTGCAGGAGATGCATGGCGTCGAGCTTCGACTGTTGCCCAACAGGAGCGCCGCCGGTCCCGCTCATGCGGATTTGCCCTGCGCCTGGTCCATGTCGGATCTGGAAGCGATGACAACCAGCAGGACCAGGATCGTCGCCCTGAGCCACGTGCAGTTCACCAGCGGGTTTGCGGCGGCGCTCGAGCCGCTTGGCGAATTTTGCCGCAGCCGCGGCATCGATCTCATCATCGATGCAGCACAAAGCCTTGGCTGCCTTCCGCTCTACCCGGAGAACCACCACATAGCGGCCATCGCCTCCTCGGGCTGGAAATGGCTGCTGGGGCCGGTCGGGACCGGTTTGCTGTACACTTCCGAAGAATTCAGGACAAAATTGAATCCGGTGATGGTGGGGGCCGAGCTCATGGTGCAGGGAACGGACTACCTGGACCACACCTGGCGGCCCCATGAAAGCGCCAAGCGCTTCGAATACAGCACCTCGCCGGTATCCTTGGCGGCTGCGCTCGCCGCCGGCATCCAGGACCTGTTCCTGCGCTATGGGTTGGAGGCGATACAAGCAGAAGTCTTTCGCCTACAGGACTTGCTGCTGAACAACCTGGATCGGTCGCGCTATGCACGGGTCGAATTTCCACCCGAAAACCGCTCCGGGATTCTCTCGCTGGTCTGTAGGGACGATCTAAATTTGCTCCTCCAGCACCTGGAAAGCAAACGAGTCATCTGCTCCGCTCGCGGAGGCTATTTGCGACTCGCCCCGCATTTCTACAACACCGACGAGGAGATGATCCGCGCAGCAGAGATCCTCAACTCCGCGCCGGTCTAGATTCAATAATGTTTAGCGCCTCAGCTGGCAGCTGAGAATTTTGGGCAAGTCAGCGTGAGACCCCATTTTGCCTGCCATATGAAGGACTGCATGGCCATGGCGCGAAGCAGTTTCATCCTCATCGGAACGTTTCTTAGCGCTGTTTTCTGGCTGATCGAGTCGGCCATGCACGCCTACGTGTTTCACAGTCACTACCTGTTGGAATCGATCTTTTTTCCGGAGCCGCACGAAGCGTGGATGCGGCTGATCATTGTCGCCATGTTCGTGGCCTTCGGCATTTATGGTCAGTTGCTGATCAACGCTCGACGGCAGGCGCAACAAGACTTGAGCCTGGCCAATGCCGAACTGACTCAGATTTTCGAAACCTCCGCCGATGGCATGCGTGTGGTCGACAAAAAATTCAACATGCTGCGAGCCAACCAGACGTTTTGCACCCTGGCGGGAATACGGAAGGAAGAAGCGCTTGGCAGGAAATGCTACGAAGTCTTTCGCGGGCCGCTTTGCCACACCCCGAATTGCCCCCTGACCCGAATCCTTCACGGAGAAGAGCGGGTTGAATGCGATTCGGTAAAAGTTCGCAATGACGGACATGAAATCCCCTGCATCGTTATCGCCACTCCGTTCCGTGGAGCAAATGGCGAGCTTATCGGCATCGTCGAGGATTTCAAGGACATCTCGGCGCGCAAGCAAACCGAGGAAGAACTGCAACAATCGCGGCGTCAGCTGCGTGAACTGGCGTCGTACCTGGAATCCGCCAGAGAAAAGGAGCGGACCCGCATCGCCCGTGAGATCCATGATGAACTGGGACAGGCTTTGACGGCCTTGAAAATGGAGCTGCACTGGTGTTTCGAGGCTGCCCAAGGATGACGCAGAGCTGGTGGAGCGCGCCAAACAACTGGTCAAACTGATCGACGCCAATGTCCACCTGGTGCAGAGGATCTCTTCGGAATTGCGGCCTGGCATGCTGGACCTGCTGGGATTGTCCGCGGCAATCGAATGGCAGACGGCGCAGTTGCGCGAGCGCACCGGGATGCGGTGGGAGTTTGTGTCCATCCCGGAGGAGATTGTTCTGGATGAGACCAGTTCCATCGCCATTTTCCGGATTTTTCAGGAGGCCTGCACCAACATTGTTCGCCATGCCAAGGCAACGCAGGTCGAAATCGTTTTGCAAGAAACGCCGCAAGAGGTGGAGCTGAAAATCACGGACAATGGCAAGGGGATTACCGACAAGGAAATCTCAAACCCGCGATCATTCGGCCTGATGGGCATAAGGGAACGGCCTAAACTGACTTTAACCATAAGTAGTCGTGGCGGCAAAGCATCTGGGGCCGGGGGGACGTCATATGCTGCCGCAAAATGCGTGTTGGGAGTAACGGGCTTCACTGGAATTCCATTTTTTACTGGTTCCCAAGCTACAGCTTGAGAACCAGTGAATGGCTTTAGCCAGGCCACAGTCCGGCGCCGTCTGTCTGGGAGCAAGGCCTTCATCTTTTTCGC
>Ga0272446_1006456_pt1 | contig 12226 bp, 7 predicted proteins | sample YNPCB0061_FD_194587 | JGI IMG/M metagenome (GOLD analysis project Ga0272446, IMG submission 194587) | Hot spring microbial mat communities from Yellowstone National Park, WY, United States - YNP-CB-006-1 | ecosystem: Environmental > Aquatic > Thermal springs > Hot (42-90C) > Sediment | place... | reverse complement strand
CGCTCGATTGCGTGGGCGGGACGCAATCGGTTGGCGAGCAAGGAATACAACCGCAACCCAGAATCAAGCGAAGCCTTTCTTTATCTCGGTTCTATTGCAATGCTCCTGAATAGGCTTTATCCGAGGTGTTAGTTTTTGATCACGCTCTTACGTGTCGGAGGTATTCTTCAATGACATCTTCTAAGCAGATTTCACACAATCAAATGTGCACATACAATCGGAGCGAAAGTGTCGTCTTTTTCAAGACGAAGGAAGAATTCGGCGGGCTTTCCAATATGGCCGGAGGATACCCGCTGAGGGTCAATGGCGTTCATATCCCCACCTCGGAAGCGCTGTATCAGGCGTGCCGTTTCCCGCATAGACCGGATATCCAGAGGGAGATTATCGCGCAACAAAGCCCGATCGCCGCAAAGATGAAGAGCAAAAAATACCGGCATGACTCGCGATCAGACTGGGAAAAGGTGCGAGTTGACATCATGCGCTGGTGCCTGCGTGTGAAGCTGGTGCAGAACTGGGAAAAGTTCAGCGCATTGCTGCTAGAGACACGTGATCTCCAAATCGTTGAGCTTTCACGGAAGGATGACTTCTGGGGCGCAAAGCTCGTTGACGATCAGACTCTTGTTGGAAGGAACGTGCTGGGACACTTACTCATGGAGCTTCGAGAAGAAGTCCGTCGCGATGGTCGTGCTGCGTTTCACCGCGTCGAACCCCTCTTGATTGATAACTTTCTTCTCCTTGACAAACCGATTTGTCCTGTCATTGCTGAGAACTCGCACGAAAAAGGCGCGGCGTCGTGCGGTTCAGAAGAAGCGTCTCATTTGGGAACCGATCCCTCCTGCGAATCTGACAGGCTCCAGTCTCAGGCGAAGCCAGAGAATATCGACGCGAATCGACCAGTGCAGACCTCTATTATGCTCGATTCACTAAAGCAGGAAGAAGGCGCGGCGTCGTGCAGTTCAGAAGAAGCGCCTCATTTGGGAACTGATTCCTCCTGCGAACCTGACAGGCTCCAGTCTCAGGCGAAGCCGGGGAATATCGACGCAAATCGACCAGTGCAGACCTCTATGTTCTCAGAGCCTATCCGAAAAACCCGGCGGCAGGCAGGGCGATCGCGCCAGAGGCGAAGTGGAGGAAGTTCTGATGCTGCCCGGACTTCCATGGCGCCAGCGCCTGGCGAAATCGATTGAGCCGTTCGATCACGGTGTGGCATACGATCAGGGATCATCCGCCGGGCACAGAAACGCCAGGGGACTGCACATAACCGGCCATCTGATTCGGAGAGATCCATGCCCCACATTTACGACAATATCGAGTCGCAGTTCGTCGAAGGACTTCGCCGTCTCCTTCCAGAAGCAGTCGCATGCTCGTTCTGCGTTGGCTACCTGAACCTGCGCGGCTGGGATCAGGTCGCCGATGCCATCGAACATCTGAGCGGAGCGGATGAACGTCACGCCTGTCGCGTCCTGGTGGGCATGCATCGCCCGCCTGAAGAGGAGATGAAGAGTCTGCAACGTGTTCATCGCAGCGAGGCAGGTATTGACGGTCCTACGGCAGCGCTCCTTAAGCGCCGCATCACCGAGAGCTTCAAAGATCAGCTTGAGTTCGGCGTGCCCTCGAATCAGGCGGAACGCGCGTTGCAACGGTTGGCCCGGCAGCTGCGGGAAAGGAAAGTCATGATCAAAGCATTCCTGCGCTATCCGCTGCACGCGAAGCTGTATCTGGTCGAGCGCAAAGACCCGATCACACCGCTGATCGGCTTTGTCGGGAGCAGCAATCTTACCCTGGCGGGTCTTTCCCGGCAAGGCGAACTGAACGTCGATGTGGTCGAGCAGGATGCCGCGCGCAAACTCCAGCGCTGGTTTGATGAGCGCTGGAATGATCCGTGGGCTGTTGATCTGACCGAAGAACTGGCGCAACGTATCGAGAACAGTTGGGCGCGCACAGAACTCGTTCGCCCTTACCTGATGTACCTCAAGATCGCCTATCACCTCTCGGAGGATGCGCGCCAGGGCGAACGCGAGTTCAAGATGCCATCGATGTTTCGTGATGTGCTGCTTGATTTTCAAAAAGCTGCCGTGTCGCTTGCGGCGCGCAAACTCCATCGTCACGGCGGTGTGCTGCTCGGCGATGTGGTGGGTCTGGGGAAAACGCTGATGGCGACGGCCATTGCCCGTCTCATGCAGGAAGATAGCGGCGACAATACGCTGGTCATTTGCCCGCCGAAACTCGCACCCATGTGGGAGCGCTCCCTGCAAGCGTACCAGATCGTCGGGCGGGTGCTTTCGCTCGGGCGCGTCACCGAAGAACTGCGGGACCTTCCGCGCTATCGGCTGGTTATTGTTGACGAAAGCCACAATTTGCGCAACCGCGAAGGGAAACGCTACCGCGCCATCCGTGAGTACATCGAGCGCAATGAATCCCGTGTGCTGCTGCTCACGGCGACGCCCTACAACAAGCACTACACCGACATCAGCAATCAGTTGCGCCTGTTTCTCGATGAAGACCGGGACCTGCATGTGCGACCGGAACGCTACTTCCGCTGGCTGGCACAGACGCGGGGTGAGACAGAGGTCGATTTTATCGCCCGTTTCCAGACCTCGCCGCATAGCCTGCGCGCGTTCGAACAGAGCCTCTTCCCCGAAGACTGGCAGGACCTCATGCGCCTGTTTCTGGTCAGACGCACGCGCCAGTTCATCATCAGGCATTACGCCCGACTCGACGAGGAGAAAGGGCGCTATTACGTCTGGCTTAACGGCCAACCTCACTATTTCCCGTTGCGCCACCCGAAACGGGTTGACTTCGCCATCGACGAATCAGACCCGAACGACCAGTACGCCCGGCTCTTTCGTGATGAGGTGGTGAAAGTTATCGAAAACTTAGCGCTGCCGCGCTACGGGCTGGCGAACTATCTCAAGCCCGATGCTGAGAAAAAGGCTTCTGACGAAGAAAAACGCATCCTTAACAACCTTAACCGCGCTGGCAGGCGGCTGATCGGCTTTTGCCGCACGAACCTTTTCAAGCGTCTCGAATCGAGCGGACAGAGCTTTTTGCTCTCCATCCGACGCCACATTGTGCGCAACCTCATCACGCTCCACGCGCTCGACAACGGACTGCCCATCCCCATCGGCGCGCAGGATGCCGCCATGCTTGACACGACCGTCAGCGATGCTGATGAAGTGTTTACCGACATTTCTGATGCTGGCGAGTCTGTTGAAGAAGCAGGAATGATCGGCGCGAGGGTGCGCGGATTGGATGCCTGCAACGAGCGCGCCGCAACACTCTACGCGCTGTACCGCAGTGAGAAGTACCGTGATCGGTTCGATTGGTTGGACTCCAGATTGTTCCAGCCCGAACTGGCGACCTGGCTCCGCGCCGATGCTGAGGCGCTCTCTGGCATCCTGGAGCGGGCAGGAGATTGGAATCCCGACGCGGATGCCAGGCTGCACGCGCTCGCCAGCCTGGTGACGAACGACCACCCCAATGAAAAGATCCTCATTTTCACCCAATTTGCCGATACTGCCCTGTATCTTTACGAGCAGCTTCGCGCCAGGGGCATCGAAGACGTCGCCGTGCTGACCAATCAGGAAGGTGACCCGGCAACCCTCACCCGTCGCTTCAGTCCTTCTACGAATGGCGGACTGGCTGAAGGTGAGACTGAGTTGCGGGTGCTCATCGCCACCGATGTGCTGGCTGAAGGTCAGAACCTGCAAGATGCCCACATTCTGGTCAACTACGACCTGCCCTGGGCGATTGTGCGGCTCATCCAGCGCGCCGGGCGCGTTGATCGCATTGGCCAACAGCACGATACGATTCGCATCTACTCGTTCTGGCCCGCCGAAGGGGTTGAGAAGATCATCCGCCTGCGCGAACGGCTTGTCTCCCGCCTTTTGCAGAATCAGGAAGTCATCGGTGCCGACGAGTCCTTTTTCGGTGAGGAAGCTGCTCAGCGCCTGCGCGACCTGTACACGGAAAAAGCTGGCACGCTTGACGACGAAGGCGCCGACGAAGATATTGACTTGGCAAGCCTGGCTTTGCAGGTATGGAACAGCGCCTCTGCGGACGACCAGCAGGTGTCCCTTGCTCTGCCACCGATTGTCTCAGCCACCCGCGCGCTGACATCAGCGACAGCAGGACCTCCCGGCGTCGTCGCCTATCTGCGCTACCCCAACGGCGCCGACACACTCGTCCGCGTGGACGAACAGGGCAACCTGGCGTCGCAGTCGCTCCCGGCAATCTTCCGCGACATTGCATGCCCGCCGGAAACGCCTGCGCTCGAGCGCACCGTATATCATCACGACCTGGTGGCGCGCTGCGTCGAGATTGCGACGGAAGAGCAGGTCACAGGCGGTCACCTCGGCAGCCTGCGCAGCGTGCGGCGTAAACTGTGGGAGCGGTTGAACACCTACCGCGCTTCCCTGACCACTGTCTCGCCCGACCGGCTTCAGCAGCTCGATATGGTCCTCGATCTGATCTGGCGGTATCCGCTCAAGAGCGCTGCCCAGGAGTCCATCAACCGACAAATGCGACTGGGTATTTCCGATCCTGATCTCCTCGACATGCTTGCCCGACGCGCCGGGGAGGGCGTCCTCTGTGAAATCCAGGATCAAGAAGCGGACGAATCCGCCGAGCCGCACATCATCTGCTCGTTGGGATTGGTTGCAGCAGGAGCGAAGTGATGAGCAATCTGGAACGCATCCGTCAAGCCCTGGAATCGTGCGGGCAAAATCAGGGGAACATCCCCGACCAGATAATGTCGCTCTTTTGTAAGGAACTCGGCTGGGGCCGCCCACGTGGTCTGATGCCACGCACCCTGCAACCGGGCGCTCCTGTCTCGCGCCAGGTGACGGCTGTGCCGGTGGCGCAGATGAGCGATCTGCCGGTGTACCTGGTTGACTGGCCCGATGACAGACTTCCCGGAACCACTGCGCGGCGCGCCGTGCAGCGGGCGCTTGATCCAACGCATGCCGAACATGTGCTGGTGTATGTTGCCCGGAACCGGCGCCAGCTTGCCTTTACCCGGGCGCGCCAGCGTTCTGACGGAAAGATTGAACTGCGCACCCTGCCGTATGACGTCGGTTCACCGGCCCGCACCACCGTCGAGCGGCTGGCGGAACTGGCGTTCAGCCTCGATGAACTCAGTGCAGGCGAGCCGCCGATAACCCGCGTGACCGATAAGCTCAATGCGGCGTTCAGCGTGGAGGCGGTGACGAAGCAGTTCTACCAGGAGATTGCCAGCTGGTACTTCTGGGCGCTGGATCATGTGCGCTTTCCGAAGGATGCGCCAAAGACCGACGGCAAAGATCACGTGAGTCTCATCCGCCTGATTACCCGTCTTATCTTTTGCTGGTTTCTGAAAGAAAAGGGTCTCATTCCGGCAACCCTCTTCGATCCGAAATCGTTAACTGCAATGCTCAACGGTTTCGCGCCGCATGCGATGCACGACACCTCCTCCGTCTTCTACAAAGCTATTCTGCAGAACCTCTTCTTTGCCACGCTGAACACGGAGATGGGCAGGCGCGACTGGGCAAAGGACGAACAGAACTTCATGGCGCACAATCTCTATCGACACAGGGAACTGTTCCGTGATCCGGAGACAGCCCTGGAACTGTTCAAGGACATCCCCTTTCTCAACGGCGGTTTGTTCGAGTGCCTCGACCGTATCGAAGGCACAAAGGATCAACCGCGCTACATTCGGATTGATGGTTTCTCCCGTCGCCCCGACAGCCAGCCGGTTGTGCCGGACGCTCTCTTCTTCGGCGAGGAACGGGAAGTCGATCTGAGCAAAACCTACGGCGAAGCGCGCTACCGCCGCACCCGCGTGCGTGGTCTGATGCACACGCTTGCTTCCTACAACTTCACGCTTACGGAGAATACACCTTTCGATCATGATGTTGCGCTTGATCCAGAACTGTTGGGCCAGGTCTTCGAGAACCTGCTGGCTGCCTACAACCCGGAAACCCGCACCACCGCACGCAAAGCTACCGGCTCCTACTACACCCCACGCGAAATTGTGGACTACATGGTGGAAGAAGCGCTCATCGCATGCCTGACACTCAAACTGGAAACCGCGATCCCTGACATCCAGAACGTCGAAGCGCGTCTCCGCCATCTTTTCGCGTACAACGATGAACCGCACCAGTTCACGGATGCCGAAGTTGAAGCGCTCATCCACGCCATTGACCACCTGAAGATTCTCGACCCCGCCTGCGGATCGGGGGCATTTCCGATGGGTATCTTGCATAAGCTGGTGTTTATCCTCGGCAGGCTCGATCCCGGCAACGCCCGCTGGAAAGAGCGGCAAATCGCCAAAGCCCAGGAGATTCCCGACCCTGCCGTGCGCGACAAAGTGATTCACGATATTGAGCAGGTCTTCACCGCCAACGAACTCGACTACGGACGCAAGCTCTACCTGATCGAGAACTGCATCTACGGCGTAGACATTCAGCCCATCGCGGTGCAGATCGCCAAGCTGCGCTTCTTTATCTCGCTGGTGGTGGATCAGCGCGTCAATCCGAACGCGGAAAACCTCGGCATCCTGGCGCTGCCCAATCTGGAAACGCGCTTCGTGGCGGCCAACACATTGATCGGCATCGATCGACCGCAGCAACTCGCATTCCGCAATTCGAGGATCGACGAACTGGAGCGCGAACTGGCGCGGGTGCGCGAAGCTCATTTCACCGCCAAAACTCCTGCCACCAAACGCAAATACCGCGAACGCGACGCCGCATTGCGCGCTGAGATTGCCGAAATACTGAAGACCGACGGCTGGGACGACAAAACCGCCCGCATGCTCGCCGGGTGGGACCCCTACGACCAGAATGCCTCAGCGTCCTTTTTCGATCCGGAGTGGATGTTTGGCATCCGCGACGGCTTTGACATCGTTATCGGCAACCCGCCGTATGTGCGGCAGGAGGAGATCAAGGAGTTGAAGCCATTGCTGCAAGCCCAGGGGTATCAGTGCTATACCGGTACGGCAGACCTCTACGTGTATTTCTACGAGCGCGCCCTCAATCTTCTTCGCCACGGCGGCATTCTGTCCTTTATTTCCAGCAACAAGTTCTTCCGCTCCGCCTATGGTCAGAAGCTGCGCGAACTTCTCGCCCGCCAGACCCTGCACTGCATTATTGATTTCGGCGATGCGCCGGTCTTCACAGCCATCGCCTATCCGACCATCCTTGTGCTGAGCAAGGCGCCGTCAGATGACTCCCGGCTTCGCGCCATGAACTGGCAGCCCGGGCCGCCGGTGGAGGAATTTCCCCATATCTTTCGCACCCACAGCTTTCTGCTTGCCCAACGCGAACTTCGCCCCGATGGCTGGCGACTGGCCTCGCCCGTCAACCTCCGGCTGCTGGACAAACTCCGCGCCGCCGGCACACCGCTGGGTGAATACGTCAACGGGCGGCTCTACTACGGCATCAAGACCGGTCTGAACGAAGCCTTTGTGGTGGACCGCGCCACTCGCGACCGTCTCATCGCCGAACATCCTTCATCCGCCAAAGTGCTCAAGCCTTTCCTTCGCGGCCGTGACATCAAACGCTGGCAGGTGGATTTTGCGAACCAGTATCTCATCAAGATCGAATCGTCAGAGAACAGGGAGCACCCGTGGTCCGGCAAACCGGAGCAGGAAGCCGAAAGGATTTTTGCCGAGACCTATCCGGCTATTCACGCCTGGTTTGAACGTTTCCGCTCCAAGCTCATTGACCGTGACGATCAGGGTAAATACTTCTGGGAATTGCGCTCCTGCGCCTACTGGCGGGAATTCGAGCAACCGAAGGTTGTAATTCCAGCCATTGAGAAGACGGTGGCGTATGCGCCTGACCTTGCAGGTCATTACAGTAACGACAAGACGACCATCTGTGTGAGCGAACAGTTCAAATGCCTGCTTGCAATACTGAATTCAAGTCCAATGTGGTGGTTTATTCGTTCTATTGCAGCCACCAAACAGGGCGGATTTTACGAGTTCAAACCGATGTATGTTGGCCAAATCCCTATCCCATCCACCTCACAAGCAGATAAGGCAGCACTGGAGGCATTGGTGGACAGGATTCTGGCGGCAAAACAAACCAATCCACAGGCGGACGTGACAGACCTGGAACGCGAGATTGACGAGCGCATCTATCGTCTCTACGGACTGACGCCGGAGGAGATAAGGATTGTGGAGGAGTCGTTGAAATAACAATGTCGTGTTCAACGTGCCAGATCCCACGACAGGCGAACGCGCTGCGGCGAAGGTATCTCAAGCACGTCACGCGCACACTCCCGGTTGGCGAACTGTCGATTCCACGATTCGGTCGAGGGTCGTCGCTCACGTAGCCACTTTCGAGATGCATCCGGTACATAAGGCAAAAGCGGCGCCGGTGCGGGCGCAGCCGGAGAAGGCGAGGAGCGTGTAGCCATGCGGTATGACCCCCAGAAGCATCACCGTCGTTCCATCCGCCTGAAAGGGTACGACTACACCCAGGCGGGGGCGTATTTCATCACCATCGTGACGAAGGATCGGGCATGTTTGTTTGGACGCATTGTGGATGGCGAGATGCGGTTGAGTCACGTGGGGCATATTGTTCGAGCGTGCTGGTTGGTGATCCCTGACCATTTCCCTCATGCCATGGTGGATGAATTTGTGGTGATGCCGAATCATGTGCATGGCATCATTGTGTTGAATGAAACAGAACATGTCGGGGCACGGCATGCCGTGCCCCGACCAGAACCAGAACAATTCGGGAAACCCGTTCCCGGTTCTATCCCCACGATTGTCCGTTCATTCAAATCCGCCGCCACGAAATGCATCAATGAATACCGCAGCACACCCGGCGCGCCTGTCTGGCAATGCAATTATTACGAACACATCATCCGCACTGAGGAATCCCTCAATTGCATCCGCGAATACATCCTGACCAACCCGTTGCGGTGGCATCTGGATCGTCAGAATATGCGCGCCACCGGAACCGATCCGATGGATGTAGAATGGTTCGATTGACAAAACCTCCCCAATCCGACCGTTGGACGATGGACGAGGCGGTGTTTAGCGTGTTGAGGTTGACGGCAGGTGAACGCGCGAGGGTGTATGAAGCAGTAGCAGTGTTGGTGCAGGCGCGGCTGGAAAAAGCGCCGGGCGTATGACAAAATAGAAGAATAAAGGAGACGTGCTATGGATACATACCATCTCAAAGAACTAAGAAATCGGCACGAGGTTATTCGCTACTTCGATGGCTATATGTCGGAGCGGTTCGACGAGCTTACGGAGAAGAAGCTCAGGCGCCCCCTGATAAAAACTCAACTTTTAGAGCTTCGGGACGGGCCAGAGGAAATACCATCCCCGAAAAACCTTCTCCTGACGGAACTCCTGCGGCGACACAACGTGTGGACAAAGCAGCTCGATGAAACGATGTTTCTCCTCCACGATGAAGCCGAGGGTGAGATAGGGTTTCTCGAGGTCTTACGGCCGCGAATCCTGGCAGTGTACAGTCCATTGCCGAGTGATCGTTTCAACCGATGGGTTCGGCGTCTCGTCTTTAGCCATCCCGATCTGGACTATGTATGGCTGAGTGGGTTGACCTTTAATGTGCTGTGGGAACTCGTTACTCGATTGAGCCGTCCACATCGCTTCACGCGGATTGTGTTCACCCATGATAGCATTTTTGAGATAGACCAACCGGAGATGGAGTTGGACGAGAAAGATCAGGAATTTGAAGAGCTTGCAGAGGATCAAAATGAAGAGAGTGAAATTATTGAGCGCCGAGCAACGAGTTTTCGTCTTGTGGATCGTGTGGGCGTTCTTCAGGAGAAGCTGAAGGAACTGCAAGAGATTTACTCTCCAATGTATGCGATCAGTCAATTGCGCTTCCCTTCACCGGTGGGAAAAGGTGGACATGATTTTTACGACAATGGGCGCGTTACCAATCGAAGTGAGAGCTTCCGTGACCATCGCAGCCATCTTCTGTTTGTTGTCAGGATTTATGAGAAGTTATTGAAATTGACTGAGCAACACGCCTGGTATGGCATTCAGGAGTCTGTTGATGTGCCCGGTGGGTTTCGCAGGCTGGTTGGAGCGCCTGTCACGATCCATTTCCAGGAACCGCTGACGCAAGAGGTATTTGACCATTGGATAAAGGCGACGTTTGAGCGCAGGCGGAATAAGTTCCGCCTCTGGGGTCACCCGATACGCCTGGGACCCACAAAAGTTCATGTCTATGGCGTAGATCGCCATCTCTGGCAGCCTCTCTTTCTGGAGCTTACTACCCAGGGGCTTGTGGCGATACTGCCTCGCGGCACTTGCGGCAACACGGTACATCGGTTGGTCACCAATGTTCAGCGTTACCTCGATCCGGGGGCTACTGCTTTCATCGGCGATATTCATTACACATCTATGATCAAAAAATCTACAGAGGAGATTCCCTATGAACCACATAAGGACTGAACTGCTGAGAGACCCTTTGTTTCAGTTAAACATCATTCTCTGGCTGACGCAGCCGATGCCGCCACAAGGTTCTATCACGCCTCTGCTCCATCAGAAGGGTTTTAGCGTCTATGCGATTGCCCCTACTTTGAGTGTTCCCCCGGGTATTGCTTTGGCTGTACAGAGATCCTCTTTACAAACTCAGCAAAGAGTCAGGCCTGATGTGGTCTTGAAACGTGAGACAGATCTCAAATTCGCCCTGGTAGAATGCAAAGCGAGTTCTTTTGGTGTTGCGACAGAGCAGGCAATTCAGGCTCGCACATTTCTGCTGCTGGCAGATGAGCCGCTGGCAGAAGCGTTAGGTCTGAGTCCTGAGCAGATACAGGCTTCAATTCTCGCGTATGCCCTCCCTGCTCGTGAGAGCGCACGCCTGGAAGCCACTCTCAGTAGATTGTCGAATGAGTTGAGAAGACACCATTTACCGGCTGGCGACTCAACAATGATAGGGCTTGACATTGACTCTTGGGATGTGCGTGTAGTGTTTGACTGGAGTGGAAGTCAATTCTTTAGCATCGCTCCCGGCAGCCATCCAGTTATGCGGGTGCAGCCAGGTGACGATCCACGTCCGCTTTACTTCATTCCTTATGATCCAGACGTGCATCAGTCTCCAGAGGAAAACCTCTTTTGCAAGCGGATTCTATTCGAAAGAATTCATAGCGCGGTGCTCGCTGCCGTAGGAAGAGCCAGCTTACAAACGAATCTAACGCTGAACATTAATAATCTGCTGAATGACGCAACGTTTGGAATGTTCGGCCTGTGGGAGAACAGAGAGTCCTTGAAGCACATGCAGAGGATGTGCAGACAACTGATAACTGCCCTGGCCAGGGCCGTCAATAAGGAAGTCAGCAATTCGTTGATCTATGAACCTCCTGAGGACTTGAAGGTAGTTCTGTCTGATACAAATCAACACCATCAGGTACTTGCTGCTATTGAGCGCTTCTCCTGTGAAAGCATGGACTTGAGGGAGCCACCCATGCCTGATCTGTTCGATGATCTGTTCGATGCATAATGGATTCTCGCAGGTCCATACACGTGATCCTTGCGCACCTCCTCGAGAATTCGACGCGGTGCTCCATGCGACAACAATCCGGAGACGGCAGTAATTCGTATCAGGCACGACTCGCACAGCGCGCTTGCTTTTCCTCCCGCGCGGACTGAATCCTGGCGTTCAACTCTCCATCGCTCAAGGGTGGGAGATCAATAGCAGCCAATTGCCCGATCGTGTTGCACAGGCGCTCGCATCTGCGTTGGCGTTCGACTGCCGCGTCGATACATTGCTACAATGCCATCGGCGTCAGCAAACCGTGCGCCTCTTCCTGGCGGTGATTTCTCTGATGTGCAGGAACACCAGGACAACGAACGACTTATGGAGACGCCCGTGGATCCCGTTCCAGCATCATTGACGGGCATGTCGGTACACCCGGCGCTATCGTAATTCCGCCTGAGGTGTGCTACAATAGAAAAAACGTGCTATGGGTGCATACCATCGCTCGCCGCCGGGCACGCTGATCCAAAAGCCGAGGCATCTTCCGGATGAATGTCATGCTGTACCGTCGAAAAGTTCTTTTAGCATTGATAGACATCTTTGGTGGTGCTATAGATAAACTTTTCTTGCAGAAAATGCTTTTTTTGCTGAGTCAGCGGCAGGAAAAACCAGTCTATGAGTTTATTCCCTATAACTACGGTGGCTACTCGTTCACTGCTCAGTGGGACATTAATGGATTGTGTGCCAGAGCTTTGTTGCAGGAAGATGAGTATACGATTACTCTT
>Ga0272446_1006455_pt1 | contig 12228 bp, 10 predicted proteins | sample YNPCB0061_FD_194587 | JGI IMG/M metagenome (GOLD analysis project Ga0272446, IMG submission 194587) | Hot spring microbial mat communities from Yellowstone National Park, WY, United States - YNP-CB-006-1 | ecosystem: Environmental > Aquatic > Thermal springs > Hot (42-90C) > Sediment | place... | reverse complement strand
GCGATCAAGTTCTTCGCCTACACATTTACCGGTTCGGTCTTTCTGTTGCTGGGAATTATTGGCCTGTATCTGCTGCACGGTCAGGCGACGGGCGTCTACACCTTCGATATTGCAACGATCCTGGCGAGCCTGCAACTCGGTACGTTGCAACTGAACCCGGCTGCTGAACGGCTCATGTTTGGGTTGTTCTTCATCGGCTTCGCGGTCAAAACCCCGATCTGGCCCTTCCACACCTGGATGACGACAGCCCACGCCGCAGCGCCATCGTCGGGCGCAATCGATATCGTCGGGTTGCTGATCAAGATCGGCGCGTATGGTCTGATCCGCTACACTATCCAACTCTTCCCGGCGACTGCCGCCTGGGCGGCGCCAGCGATCAGCGTGCTGGCGGTGATTGGCGTTCTGTACGCTGCGTGGATTGCCTATCAGCAGACCGATATGAAACGTCTGCTGGCATACGCATCGGTCAGTCACCTGGGATTGATCGTGCTCGGCATGTTTGCTCTGAACCCACAGGGGATCGCCGGGTCAGTGGCGCATATGGTCAACAGCGCCCTGACCACCGGCGCGCTCTTCCTGGTTGTTGGGATGCTCGTCGCACGACGCGGTTCACGTGAATTGAAGTCGTATGGCGGGTTGTGGAAATCAACGCCAGTACTCGGCAATTTGACGTTGATCCTGGTGCTCGGCTCGATCGGACTTCCCGGCTTGAACGGCTTCGTCAGCGAATTTGCAGTGCTGCAAGGCGCATGGCGTTCTCCCGGTCTCGGATGGCGTTATGCGTTGCCTGCGCTCCTGGGAGCGGTGCTGGCAGCGGTCTATCTGCTGCACATGTACCGGATGGCGTTCATGGGCGATGCGCCACCGGAACTGGCGCAGGCGCCCGACGTTCGACCGCGTGAACTGGCGCTGCTGATCATTATGGCGACGCCGGTCGTCGTGTTTGGGCTGTATCCAAATCTGCTGTTTGGACCAATGCAGCAATCGGCGACGCAGATTGCCGGGGGAGCATTGCAGTATCTGGCGAGTCGTTGAACGGCAGCCCTGAATCTGCACAGGGCTGAACGTTCGATGTGGAATATGACACGCTCATGACAGACATCATCATTCCGCCAATTGACTGGCGCGTGGCAGCGCAACTCAGCATTGTCTTCGGTTGGGCATCGGTGCTGCTGATCGTCGCCCTGTTCATACCACGTTCGCGCACACGGATCGCTGGATACCTGGCAATCGTCGGGACAATCGTCGCGGCTGGCGTTGGCATCCCGCTGTGGGGCGCCAATGCTGAGACGTTTGGTGGCATGCTGCGCCTGGATGGGTACAGTCTGACGTTGAACTGGCTCTTTCTGGCGGCTGCGGCAATCACGATCGTGGTATCGCTCGACTACCTGCCGCGACAGGGGATCGAGCGGAGTGAGTACTATATTCTGGTACTGTTCGCAACCGGCGGCATGATGCTCCTGGCGCAGGGGACAGACCTGATTGTCCTGTTCCTGGGGCTGGAAATGTTGTCGATTGTGCTGTATGTGCTGACCGGTTTCGCATACCCGCGCAATGCTTCGGAAGAAGCAGGCATGAAATACCTGTTGATCGGCGCGTTTGCTGGCGGCTTTGTTGTTTTCGGCATTGCGTTGCTGTACGGCGCAACCGGCAGCATGAATCTGCGGGTCATCGGCGAAACGCTCACGCGCCAGACGATGACGCTCGAAGAGCGAACCTACATGCTGGCAGGGTCGGCGCTCGTGCTTGTTGGTTTTGGCTATAAGGTTGCCATGGCGCCGTTCCATATGTGGGCGCCAGATGTGTACGAAGGCGCGCCGACCCCAATTGCCGGGCTGCTTTCGGTTGGCAGCAAGGCAGCCGGATTTGCGGCGCTGCTGCGTTTCCTGGTCGAGGCGCTGGCAGGCGAATGGCAGATCTGGGCGCCGGTGCTGGAAGTGCTGGCGATTGCGACGCTGGCAGCAGGGAACATCGGAGCGCTGACCCAGCGCAATGTCAAGCGCATGCTGGCGTATTCGAGCATCGGGCACGCAGGATACATCCTGTTCGGCGTGATAGCTGCCGGCGCGCCGGGGGGTATTGCGGGGCAGCGTGGCATTGAAGGAGTGCTGTTGTATCTGATGGCATACACCTTCACGAACCTTGGCGCATTTGGCGTTCTGATTGCGCTCGAACATCGCGGTGAAGCCGCGTGGGATATGAGCGATCTGGCGGGGTTGTGGAACCGTCGTCCCTGGCTGGCGGTCGCTATGGCGGTGTGTATGCTGTCACTGGCTGGCGTTCCGCCGACAGGCGGATTCTGGGGGAAGTTCTACGTGTTCACCGCTGCGTGGCTGGCGGGCATTGGCTGGATGACCGTCATTGGCGTCATCATTGCCGCCATTGCGGCATTCTACTATCTCCGCATCGTGGCGCAGATGTTCATGGCTGAACCGGTGCGCGACACCCCCCTGCCGATGGATCATGCCTTGCGCGCAGGGCTGGTTCTGGCAACCACAGGCGTGCTGCTGCTGGGATTCCTGCCGACACCGGCGATTAACCTGGTGCAGCGCGTGACGCTTGCCGCAGCCGGAAGCATACAACCGTAGCCTCCAGGTCTCCTGCACAAAGGTCGCCTCACCGCCACGACGCAGCGCACGCAGAGATACGATCACGAAAACGCTGCGGTCTCAGTGACCCGGCGGTGCGTTTTTGCAGTGAAGTTGTCCATGGTTATGTTCGCTTCCGCAGCCATACGGTGAAGGTCTATCGAAACATTGTCCATGCACACCACGAAACGCTTCACGGGCTGAAGGGCGACTTCTCTGCTACAGGAACTTCTACGACCTCAGAACGCAGGCTGCCGCTCTCGACGACATTGGTGATAATCGTGCCGGGAGCGACCGTCTCGCGCACGCGCACATCGATCAAAATAGCGACAGGATAGGCTTTACTGGTGATCACGGTGCAGCGCACGACAGGACCTTCACTACACTCGCCCACCGTTGGACTGACCTTCAATATCTCCAGATCGGAACTGATGCTATCAACCACTGTTAGAGGATGGGCAGCATTGTCATCAGCAAAGACGCCGATATAGTAACTGAAAATCATCCCAGGCTCTGCCACTGAGACCGACGCCATCTGGTGGATCCGGATCACCGAACGGACGTCCAGAGGCGGATCGGTGGGTGCAGGCACAAGCGGATATTCCACAGCAGGGGGTGATCTGAACGGCAGAAACGGGGTGAAGGTTGGGTATAACGTGATAGCCGGAGTGGGGGTCGGATAGAGCAACGAATGCTGCATTCTAAAGAGCTTGCAGAATTTCCCGCGCTTCTTTGAGCTTCTGTTGACGCAAATCATCACTCATGCGCGATTTCCATCACAATCGCATCGATCTCAACCTGAGACAGTTCACTCATAGGCGCGGCGCGACCAATACGTTCGAGGGCTTCCCGGTCTGGATAACGAAACGCACGCAGATCAGCAGCGTTGACCTGGGTATGCCCACTAAACGCGCGAAAGTAGTGATCGGCCCATGTTGAATTGAAAAAGAGCGTCAGTCCGCGTGCAAGGGCAGGCGGCAGACCGCGACCATGCGCATGGATATAATTCAGATGATTTTCAAACCCTATCTCCTGGTATGGTATCCGTGTCGGATCATAGAGGGCTGCCACGAGCCGGCGCCGTTCCTCTTTCGCGGTAAATCGCTTTACCAGCACATACACGCCAGCGGGAACGAGGAGATCGGCAGTTTCTCTGCAACGCACAATTGCTTGCGGTTTCCGCATACCATCTCTCGGCCAATCGATCATTGCCCTTCGGATGTGATGCGGATAAATCAGCGGGACAGTTCCGTTCGTTGGTTCATCACGCAAAAATGGACGCGCTCGAAAGTCAACGACTCGTCCGGTTGACACAACCAATCCAAGATCGTGCAGCGTTGCTGGCAGACGTCCCATCCATTCCCGAGCCAGGAGGTCGGCATCGTCGGCAGGAATGTGGATGAATCGATCGGCGCCGGTTGACCGAATGATTGCGTTGTGCGGCAGCTTACGCTCGTGTACTGCACTCTCAGGCGCCCCAGTGCTGCTCGAAATACGAATGGTCGCACATGGTTCGGCAGATTTGACCGCATCCATGATGATCGTCTCTTGCAATACATCGTCCCGTTCAAACACTGCCGAGCGGGAATCGAAGACATGGATGCGCCGGATTGCCATCCTATCGAGCAGATCTTCACGAAATGGACGGAAATAGGGTCCATTGCAGAAGCTGCGCGGCGTGATTGAGACAAGTTGACCGCCGGGAGCAAGCAGACGGATAATAAGCGCAAGAAATCCAGCATACAGATTGCTCGTTTCGATACCGGCTGAACGCAGGTGAAGCCGTTCAGCGGAGTCGCTGCGGATTTTGCGGTATGGCGGATTAACCAGCGCTACGTTGAAGGGTGGGAGCGATTCGGCGAAGAGGTCGCCACGTGCAATCGGCGCTGCTGTTGCAATGAAGTCGGCCTGGCGAATGTCGGCGCTGAAGCTGATGCCGGACGATTCGCACATCCGTTTGGAAGATGCCATACAGACCGCCAGTGGTTGGGCAAGCGATGGATCGATCTCAAAGGCCGTTACCCGAAGCTGTCTCGTTACGCCGGGCATACGACAGATGCGACGGACAAGCGCGGCGATCAACGTGCCGGTTCCGGCGCCAGCATCAAGCAACGTGATCCGCTCCGGCAACGGATCAACCCACGACGCCATGAGATCCGCGACATGTGACGGTGTGAAGAACTGCCCCAATGACTCCCGGTTTCTTTGCCCGATTGGTTTATTGCTCGTGCGGATGATGGTCATGCGTGCGCTCCGGTTGCTGACGCGCCTGCGAGTACGTGTGGGTGCAATGGACGACGTATCTTGCCGGACTGGAACGAGCGACGATGAATAGCCAACAAAATAACCCACACAATAGTTGAGTGATAGCTCAGACGGTCTTGTGGTCATCGATCAAACATTACTTCGTTCCCCGCAACGTATACACCACAATTCCCTTGCCATTGAACTTCGACGCATCGACAGCGCCAATAACCAGCGCCGTCGTGCCGTGCTCGTACCCATCGAGCAGCACATCGCCCTGCAGACCGGGCATCCGCCGCACGTGCCACCAACCATTCTGGGTCAGCGCCATGTAGTGGTTCTGCACATCCGCCAGCGAACCATTATCGATGATAAAAATCTCCTCGACCAGCTTCTCTTCCTTGACGGCGTCCTTCTTCATTTCTTCGATTGCGACGCTCCGCCATGAAGCAATGATCTGATCAACCTTCGGACTGCCGCTGCTCTCGAACGGCTGCGCATTCGGCGGCGGCGGGACGGTCACATCGCCCCCGCCACAGGCGGCAAGGGCAAAGAGCGCGAGAATGACTATCGCCATGATTCGGATGCTGCGCATAGCATTGATCCTTGTAATAACCTGACTGTGTAACGAAAGAGAAGTATACCATACCGGTTTCAGGATGACGCGTCGTCGCCTGCAAGCGCGTCAAGAAACCGTCTCAGCGCCGCGTTCACGGCGTCAGGCTCTTCGACGGTGGATGTGTGTCCCGCACCGGGGATGACAACCAGCGTCGAGTTGCGGATGCGGGCATGGATACGCCTGGATTTGTCTGGCGGCGTGGCGACATCCTGATCGCCAACGATGATGAGCGTCGGCGCGGTAATCCGGTCGATCTGGTCATACACTCCCTGACGGTCGATGACCCCCTGAACGGCGCGGGAAATGCCGATCCGATGGTTTGCGACCATCCGTTCGCGCCATATTGCCCGCTCCCGTGCGCGGGTCGGATCGTTCAGAAACTTCGCGCCGAACATGATCGGCATCACCTGATCGGCAACGAGCCGCAACCCCAGCCAGCGCGCAATGAAATTGAGCATGCGGTATCGCCCTACATTCTCGCGCGGCTCCGGGTCCGCTGAGGTCTCTATCAGAATGAGCGACCTGATCAGTTCTGGGCGGTGAATCGCCAGTCGCATACCCACGAAGCCGCCCATCGAGAGACCGGCGAAGTGACACGGTGCGCAGTGCAGCGCTTCGATCAGCGCAGCAGCATCCGCAGCGAGGGTGTCCATGTCGTATCCCGTTGCGGTCACTTCGCTCCGCCCCTGTCCACGAAAATCGAAGGTGATGCAACGGTACCGATCCTTGAGCGCATCGACCTGCCGGTCGAACATCCGACCGCTCCACAGGAGACCATGCGCAAAGACAATCGTTTCAGGACCGGTTCCATGTTCCTCGTAGTGGATCGTCGCTCCGTTGACGCATAGCCTGGGCATCGGTGAGAACTCCTGAACCTCCAGAACGCAGGACGCCACGCATGTTCAACGTTCAACCTTCAACTTCGCGCGCTCACGTCCATACGCCTCGATTTCATTGAGGAACCGCGACGGTTGCGCCGGTTTGCCGCGCACACGGCTCGCCGCCCACGACAGATAGAGTTGCTCACCGGCGCGGGTCAGGGCGACATAGCACAGCCGACGTTCTTCATCGACCCCTTCCGGCGTGACCAGACTGTGTTCGTGCGGCAGCACGCCTTCCTCCAGCCCTGCGATGAACACAATCGGCCACTCCAGACCTTTCGCTGCGTGGATGGTGGACAACTGCACCCGGTCACGCTCCTCGTCGGTGTCATCGGCGCTGGTGAGCAGGGCGATCTCTTGTAGAAAGGCAGTGAGCGTCGCATGCTCGGCGGCGGCATTCGCCAGTTCCTGGAGATGTGCACGCGCATCCGACACGTTCTCCGGTTCGAGACGCTGTTCCAGCCATGCCTGGTAGCCGGTGCGTTCCAGCACATCGGCAAGCAGATGGTCCGGCGACAGTGCACTTTCCGCCAGACGCCGCCAGCGGGTGAGAAGCGCAGCCAGTTGACGCGCCCCTTCTGCGGCTTTCGCGGGAAGCAAGGCAAGCGCTTCGGGGTGAATCAGTGCATCGGCAAGGGCCACACCCTGCTGTGCTGCAAAAGCGGAGAGGAGTGCCTGCGAATTCGCACCCAACCCACGTGGCGGCACATTGGCGATCCGGTTGAGACTCAGGGTATCAGCGGGGTTATTGATGACGCGCAGGTATGCCAGCGCATCACGCACCACAGCACGATCAAAAAATCCGGTCGCGCCACGCAGCGCATATGGGATGCGCATATGGCGCAACGCCGACTCAAAAGCGCGGCTCATGTGACGCGAACGGTAGAGTACCGCAATCTCGTGCGGACGACGACCCCGCCGCAGGAGATCGGCAATGCTGCGCGCCACCCGTTCGGCTTCATCGCGTGCATCCTTCGCATCGACAATCTGGAGCGGCGGCACATACCCAACGCCACGGGGAGGCTCCGGCTTCGTTGCACGCAGCGCCATCGGTTGAACGGTTCGACTGTGGCGAATGACCGCATAAGCGGCATCAAGTATCGGTTGACGGCTACGATAGTTGGTGGTCAGTTCGATCACCCGTGCATCGGGAAAATCCCGTTCAAAGCGCGAAATGATCGTGTGATCGGCGTTACGGAAGCCATAGATCGCCTGCATGCCATCACCAACGGCGAACAATGACCGAACCCCGCCATTCGCGGGCGATGGGCGTGTCAGCAACTCCACCACTGCATGTTGCGCCGGGTCGGTATCCTGATACTCATCGATCAGCACGTGGCGCCAGCGCGATTGACAGGCGTCCAGCACATCGGGATGTTCGCTGAAGAGCCGATGGGTCAACAGGATGAGATCGTCAAAGTCGAGCGCATTGGCGCGCTCAAGACTGCGCTGGTAGCGTTGATAACACCCGGCAACGAAGCGCGCCAGATCATCACGCGCGAAACGCGCTGCCAGGCGCGGCGTGAGCAAACGACTCTTGGCGCGCGAGATATGACGCAGCAACTCCTCCGGTTCGAGAAGCGCAGGCGGACGATCCCGGGCTGCGTCAAGCGCTGCAGAAGCCAGGTGCACCTGCTCATCTTCGGCGTAGATTGTGAAATCGGCGGTATAACTGCCGATTCGCCCGGCGATATGTTCGCGCAGCACCGCAGCGCATACTGAATGGAACGTGCCAGCAGTAAGACCACGGATCGAGACGCCGGGCATATCACGCAGACGCTGACGCATTTCACGCGCTGCTTTGTTGGTGAACGTCAGCGCCAGAATATTCGATGGCGACACGCCATGTTCCACGATCAGGTATGCGATCCGCAGGGTGAGGACGCGCGTTTTGCCGCTGCCAGCGCCAGCGCGCACCAGAATGGGACCCGGCGGAGCGGCGACTGCAGTGCGTTGTTCGGGATTCAGTGAAGCGAAGAGAGGCATATCATGCCTGATCATCCAGCTCAATCCCCAGCGCCCGCAGGCGCTCCGCCAGACGCGCCGCACGCGCTTCCGCCTCTGCCCGTGCTTCCGCCTCTGCCTTTGCCCGCGCTTCCGCTTCCGCCGCCCGCGCCTCCGCCTCCGCCTTTGCCCGCGCCAACTCCTCGAACGTCAGAAATGGACGTCCGTCCGGGTAGAACAACTGCACCTCCCCGCCCGCCACTGCAAACCGCACCCCTAACGCCGGACTCACCCACCCGTTCATGTCCGCGATCACCGCCAGCCGCCCCGCCCGTCGCACCCAACCGCTCGCATCCCCCCGCTCCGGGTCGATCAGGTAGTATTCCTCCACCCCGTACTGGTCGTAGAACTCGAACTTGCGCGCCATCTCGCTCAGCGTGTTCCCCGGCGACAGCACCTCGAACACCACTTGCGGCGCCTGCCCCCCTTCCTCCCACTGCAAATACGCCCCGCGATCCCCTTTCGGTCGCCCGATCGCCACCAGCACGTCCGGCGCCCGCCGGATGTCGGGGCGCCCCTCGACCGGGTACCACAGCAGGTCCCCCGCCACGAACACGTCCGCTCGCTCAGCGAACAGCGCCGCCAGGTTCCCCTGCAACGTCACAATCCAGCGAAATTGAAGCGTATTCTCCGCCACTGGCTGCCCATCGCTGTCGGGATACACGATGGCGCCTGTCGTTGTCGCCTCCGCTACGCTCATCGCAGCCTCCCCACGTTCCAGATCTGCATGGCATGCTACCACATTCCCTGAAACTGGTGTACTATAGCTTCTGCAACGTTGCCGCAGCGCAGCGCGTAGATCCGGATAAGGAATAAACGCCCTCGTTCAAAGGAGGTCCCATGTCAGTAGTGGCAGGCATCGTCTTCGGCTTCATCGTGTGGTTCCTGATGCGCTACCTCGTCGCCGGCATCTACACGGTCGATCAGAACGAACGTGCGGTGAAGACCATCTTCGGGCGCGCCGAGCGTCTTACCGACGCTGCCATCGATGATCCTTACGCCGAATATCTGCGCCCGGAAGAACGCGAACGGTACCGCTACCCCCAGGTGGTCGTCATACCGCCCGGCGGACCGTACTTCAAGTGGCCCTGGGAGCGGATCTACAAAGTTTCGGTTGCAACCCAAACCATGAACATGGCGCTCGACCTGGAAAACCCGATGGCGAACCAGGGCGGCACCAAACTCGAAGCAGTGACGAAAGACCAGTTGAACATCGCGCTGGAGGGACAAATCCGCTACCGCGTCTACGAGCGCAACCTGTACGCCTACCTGTGGGGCGTCAAAAACCCGATCGTCCACGTGATGGGATACTTCATTTCCATTCTGCGCGAGCGAATCGCCAACTTCGAGGCGCCGCAACGCGCAATAACGACGGAGACGGCGCCAATGGAAGGCAACATGGTCGCCAGCGTCTCGATCAACGATCTGCGCAAGAACCTGCGTGACCTGAACGAGTTGATGGACCGTGAGTGTCTCTCGGCAGCGGCGCGTTACGGCATTCAATTCGACGCCTCGCTGATCACCAGCATTGACGCGCCGCCAGAGGTCGAGTCGGCGCTTGCGGCGATCAACACAGCGTACAACCAGGTTTCGTCGGACATCAGCCTGGCGCAGGCGTCAGCCGACCAGAAGATCGTACAGTCGAAGCGTGCCGTTGAGATCGAAACCCTGAAAGCTCAGGCGGAAGTTGAGCCGCTGATGGCGCTGGCAAAGCAACTGGGCGACCTGAAGCGCATTGGTGGACCGCAAGCGCTCCGGGCATACCTGCGCAACGTCCGTCTGAAGCTCTACAACCAGGCTGAGCGTGTCATACTGGAGGAACAGATATGATCGAGTTCGCCACTGCCGCCATTGCGACCTTCATCTTCTGCCTGATCGCAGTGCCGACCATTCTTGGATTGCTGCGCGCCTTTGGTCTGTATGCGATCGTGGAAGAGGGAACCTGTCACGTGTACGTGCTGTTTGGGAATGTCGTCGGCATTTTGCGCGAGCCGGGGTTGTATTTCCTGCCCGTGCAACTGGGTCTGGCGGCATTCGTGGTCAACTGGCTCGGACGCCGCCACGTGCTCGATATGCGCCTCGACCAGAAGTACCTGCGCAGCCAGCCGGTCAATTCCGAGGAAGGGGCGCCGATGGGGGTGGGTATCTGGTATGAGTATAAGATCAGCGACCCGATTGCCTATCTGTTCAAGAACGCCGACCCCGACGGTTCGCTGGCGGCGAATGTGAGCAACGCCGTGGTGCGCACACTGAGCAACCTGCCACTCGCCGATATGCTGGAGAACCGCCACGCCATGAGCCGCACGGTGCGCGATGAGGTGTCGCCGAAGTCGGCGGAATGGGGCTACCAGCTTGGTTCGGTCTACATCCGTAAGGTGCACTTCCGCGACATCGGCATGATCCGGCAGATCGAAGAGAAGGTTGTCAACCGTCTGCGTCAGGTGACCGCCGCTATCAGACAGGATGGCGCCAACCAGGTGAGCATTATCACCAATTCAGCAGAACGCCAGGCTGCTATCGAATTTGCCAGGGCGCAGGCGATCCGTCCGCAGATCGTCGGCGCAGCGCTCAACAAGATCGCAGCCGATCCGGAGGTGTCGGCCGCACTGTTCGAGATCCTCGAATTGCAAAACATTATCGAGGGTCGCGCCAGAGTGACGTTGATCCCGCCAGCCCGCCCGCTCTTGCAGCAAATGATGGCAGCGACCCCTGCCGAAGACCGTCAACCGGCACAGCACGTAAGATAGCGAGACATGCCCACAACCACGATTGGGGTGCAAAAGACCCCAATCGTGGTCGTGTCGATGCTCCAATGGCGGTGAGAGGCATTGCAACGCCGCAAGCGTCAGAAAATGCTTGACAGTACGCTCGCAAAAGTTTACAATACGTAAAGCGTGTCGCTCGTAAGAGGCGGCTTGACGTATGCCTGTTCAAGCGTTATACTTACTCGAACGATAAGCGAACAAATGTTCGCAAACAATAGATAGAGTGATACAACGTATTCTATGGCTTGCCGTTATGCTGCTGGCGCTTGCTGGATGTGGACAGCCCCTGCAACTTGATGCTGCACGGCGAACGCGCACACCGCTTCTCGCCCAGTCCGCCACGCTTACAAGTACGCCTGAGCGTGCTACGATTGTGCTGGAAACGCCCCGAATAACGCAAACACCAATCCAGACGCCTCCGCCAACCATCGCGCGCTCGCCAACGGTTCAGATCATTCCAGCCACGCCTGAGCCGCAAACGAGTGAAGCACGCTGGCGCGCTCAGCAGATTGATCGACAGGTTCTCGATCCGCCACAACTCTACCGGGTGACCAGCCAGGCAACATTGTTCTGGTACGATCCGATGACAGGTCAGATACTCGAAATCGGCACACTGCGCGGCGACGTTCCGGTTCAGGCGCGGTTTCGCCTGCGCTCGACCGGTCAGGCTGCGCTTGAAGTGCTATATCGTATCAATAACGACTTCGGGCTGACTGCTATATCCGAGGCTGTGCGATCACGAATGGAAGCCGCCGGATATACGGTGAGCGTCGAAGCATTTTTATTGGAATCCGACGCCGTCCAGGCGCCGTAGTACGTCGTTGGAGATCGGCTGTGAGTAGTAACTACTTGAACATGCTCCGTGGGCAGCGTCGTCGTTCCAGTGGGTTTCAGATCACTGCCCGCACCTTGCTGGCCATTCTGGCATTCGTGGCAATGGCAGGTTCCGCAGCGTACTGGTGGGGGGTGCAATCGCAACTGACCGACAACCGGATCGTCGCCGTCGCTTTCACCGCCATTCTGGTCCTCGCGCCCCCCAGCCTCGTCTCGTTCCTCATCCCCTGGTCGCCTGCCGGGATGCTGCTCCAGAAGGTCAACGCCCGCACCTGGGCCTTCCCGGTCATCAT
>Ga0272446_1006454_pt1 | contig 12230 bp, 7 predicted proteins | sample YNPCB0061_FD_194587 | JGI IMG/M metagenome (GOLD analysis project Ga0272446, IMG submission 194587) | Hot spring microbial mat communities from Yellowstone National Park, WY, United States - YNP-CB-006-1 | ecosystem: Environmental > Aquatic > Thermal springs > Hot (42-90C) > Sediment | place... | reverse complement strand
TCCATCGATCAGGGCAACGGCTACCTGTACGCGGGCGATTACGAGATGATCTTGTGGCTGGAACGGGAAGGTTACAACGTCACCTACGCCACCAGCGAGGATGTACACGCCCGCTCTGACCTGCTGGACGGGCGGAAAATCTTCCTGAGCAACATGCATGATGAATACTACTCGTGGGAGATGCGTGCCAACCTTGAAGCATGGCGCGATCAGGGCCGCCACATTGCGATCTTCTCGTCCAACAACGTTTACTGGCAAATCCGGTACGAAGATTCAGCCAGCGGTGAACCCCTACGGACGATCATCTGTTACAAAGACGCCAGCAAAGACCCCCTCGCCACGACGGTTGACAAGCACAAAACAACCGTGTTGTTCCGCGACCCGCCCGTCAACCGCCCAGAAAATGAACTCTTGGGCGTGATGTACCTCAATAACTTTGAGGACTGGCTGGCTTACGACCACATCGTCAAAAATGCCACGCACTGGATTTACGAAGGTACGGGCTTGCAAGAAAACGACGCGATCCCGCTGCTGGTCGGCGACGAATACGACTCGATCTTCGATAACGGCCTCACTCCGCCGAATATCGTGATGCTCTCGGCGTCCCCGATCCCCATTCACAACGCCACAGGCCACATGACGCTGTATGTCGCGCCGAGCGGGGCTATTGTCTTCGACGCTTCGACCAACCGCTGGGCGCGCTTCCTGCTCACCACCGATCTTGACGACATCAATGCGAACGTGCATGTACAGCAGATCACCCAAAACCTGCTCAACCGTATGCTGCGCGACTTGCCGCCTACCGTCCTGAGCAGCACGCCGAAGGCTGGCGCGACCAACGTCCGCACCGACGCCGCGATCACCGTGACGTTTAACGAGGCGGTCAACCTGATGGGCGGCGCGTTCAGCCTGACGTGTTCGCCCGGCGGCACACAACCCTTCACCCAAAGCGGCGGCCCGACGGCCTACACCCTGACGCCGAATAATCCCCTGCCCGCCGGAGCCGAGTGTACGTTAACCGTATCGGCCAGCGCCGTTTCAGATGTGGACGGCGATGATCCGCCGGACGGCATGGAGACGGACATCACCATCCCCTTTACGGTGATCAACATAGCAACGTGCGGGGCTGCGAAGGACTCCATTCCCGCTATTCAGGGCACGGGCACGAGCGCCGCACTGACGGGCCTGCGCGTGGTCGAGGGCGTCGTCGTGGGGGATTTTCAGGCGGCCAACAAGCTGAGCGGCTTCTACATCCAACAGACGCCCGGCGACGGTAATGCTGAGACCTCAGACGGCATCTTCATCGCCGACCCCAGCACGCTGTTGGACGTCAGTGTGGGAGATAGAGTCCGTGTGGCGGGCGTCGTGAGCGAGGTCAACGGCCAAACGCAGATCGCCGCTGAGTCGGTGACGGCCTGCGGGACGGGCACTGTAACCCCGATCTCGGTGACGCTGCCCTTTACGACGGCCACCTTTGCCGAACGTTACGAGGGGATGTTGGTCACGTTGCCGCAAACCCTCACCGTCACGAATGTGGCAAACTTGCTCACGAACGGGCAATTTACCCTGTCGAATGGGCGGCTGTGGCAGCCGACCCAGATCGCAAATCCGGGCACAGCCGCCAACAATCAGCAGGCTGCCAACGACCTCAATCGGCTGGTCGTCGACGATGCCAGCCACGCGACCAACGTTGACCCCATCCCCTACCCCGCCGGAGGTCTGAGCGCATCGAATACGCTCCGCGTCGGCTACACGACGACGGGCGTCACGGGGGTGCTGGCCGAACACAGCGGCTATCGGTTCTACAACACCGCCGTCCCGACCTTCAACGCGGCGGGGAACGCCCGCAGCGCTACGCCGCCCGCCATTGGCGGCACGCTCCGGACGGCAGCCTACGATACAGGCGGTTATTTCAACGGTGACGGGGCGGGCGGTGGCTTCTCCGGACGTGGTGCGGCCAACCTCAACGAGTTCAACCGCCAACGGGCGAAAGTTCTGGCGGCTATTCACGCCCTCAATGCCGATGTGATTGCCGTCTTGGACGTGGAAAACGACGGCGAAGGCCCGACGAGCGCCACCGCCGACCTCGTGGCGGGCCTGAATGCCCTCGCCGGCTCGACGATGTACGCCGCCGTGCCCGATCCGGCCTCTGGCGTCGGGGCGGCAGATAGCAAGGTCGTCTTGATCTACAAGACGGCGAGCGTCACCCCCGATGGGGCCGCGCTCTCCGATGCGGATGGCACGTGGGAACGCTACCCGGTGGCCCAGAAGTTCGTGACGCCCGGCTACGCCCACTTCAGCGTGATTGCGGCCCAATACAAAGACCGCGATTGCGCGGGTGCGACGGGGGCTGATGCCGATCAGAATGACGGGCAGGGCTGCTATAATGCCCGCCGGGCCGCCCAAAGCGCCCGCCTGTTGGCATTCATCTCGGCAGTGCAGGCCGCCGCCGGTGATGACGATGTGGTGGTTTACGCCCAGACGAACGCCTACATTCGGGAGACGCCCTTCACGGCCCTTACGACGGGCGGCTTGCTCAATAAACTGAGTTCAGTGGCCAATCCATCGACGACGGTGCGCAACGGTCAAGCAGGCTATACCCTACAAGTGCTGGTGAATAGCACGCTAAATGCCCAGTTCGGCAGCGCCAACATCTGGCGCATCAACGGGGATGAGCCGCCCGCGCTCGATTACCGCCTGAGTGGGAAGTCCGTTGGGCAGCAGACGGGCCTGTACGCTGCCGACGTGTACCGCAGCGCCGCCGATGACCCGATCCTAGCAGGCTTCACCCTGACCGCCTCTGAGTCTCAGCCGAGTGTGGCGAGCACCACACCCGCCAACAATGCCCAGAACGTCAACAAAGACATCACGATCAACGTGTTCTTCAGCGAGTCGGTAGCGGCGGCCCCGAATGCCTTCAGCCTGACCTGTAATCCGGGTGGGGTGCGGGCCTTCGCGCTCAGCGGCAGCCCAGCCAACACCTACGCCCTAGACCCGACCTTGCCGCTGCCCTACGGCGCAACCTGCACGGTCAACATCGTCGGGGCGAACATCACCGACGTAGATACCAACGACCCGCCGGACACGTTGGCCGCAGACTACAGCTTCTCGTTCAAGGTGGCTAACGCCCCGATAGAGACGGTAGGCGTCTTCCGGCCCAGCAATAACACCTTCTACCTGCGCAACAGCAACAGCACAGGGGCGCCCCATTACATCTTCGCCTTCGGCGCGGCGGGGGATATTCCTATCACGGGCGATTGGAACGGCGATGGGGTCGAATCGACGGGCGTTTACCGGAACGGACGCTTCTTCCTTAAGAATGCGAACACCGCTGCTGGCCCCGTCGTCTACGACATCCTGTTTGGCCTGCCGGGCGATATTCCGGTGGCGGGCGACTGGGATGGCGACGGCGCGGATAGCATCGGCGTTTGGCGGCCAAGTACGCGGGAGTTCTTCCTGAAGAACAGCCTGACCTCCGGCCTCCAAAACTACCGGGTCAGATTCGGGCTGAGCACGGATATTCCGATTGTGGGGGACTGGAACGGCGACGGCGTAGATACGCCCGGCGTCTGGCGGCCCTCCAGCAAGACGTTCTTCCTCACCAACACGCTGTGTTCAAACTGCCCCGCCAGCGTTCACCTGTCGTTCGCCTTCGGACTCACCGATGACCGCCCCGTGATCGGCGATTGGGACGGCAACGGGACGAGCGGGGTGGGCGTCTTCCGGCCCAGCAACAAGACGTTCTACCTCCGTAATCCGCTGAGCACGGGTGCGCCGAACATCATCTTTAGTTACGGTCTCACCAACGATAAGCCGCTCGCGGGGGCATGGGTGGCCGCCCCGCCGGACGAAGCGCCGAGTTTCGTCCCGCGTTAACCGCAGGCGGCGTGAACAAAACAGCCTTGCCCGTCAGTTCGGGCAAGGCTGTTTTTTGTGCTAACGGAACGGTGTTTGGGGGCTTATTCCTTCAACCGATCCACCTTCGGGGTGGCATCTGACTTCTCGACTGGCCCCACCTGTTCTTCGCGTTCAGCGTCGGCGGGGTCTTCGTAGCGCTCGATCACGATCTTGACGTGGGTGACGAGGGCCGCCACTGCGCCCACCGCCGCCAAAACGGGGGCGAAGAGGGCCACGCCTGCGCCCGCTACCACGCCTAGCGTCAGGGGCATTTCGATCAGGGTCTTATCGTTGGCGTCTTTGAGGATCAGGCGGCGGATGTTGCCCTCCTTGATCAGCTCTTGGACGCGCTCCAAAAGTTGGTTTCCTGCCACATTTAGCTCTTCAGCCACTGTACGGATGACCTTCGGCTCTCCGCTAGCATCCTTCTTGGGCTTGTCTTGGTCGGTCATTGGGTGCTTTCTCCTCCTGATGGGTACACTGCACTGCATCTCTGACCTTCTATTACGCAAGGAAATAGAGCCGGGTTGCGGGCCGCCCCACCTCTCCCAAAGTCCGGACTTGAACGCCTCCCCAGAACTTGCGATAATCAAATGAGCATTTGGGACGCCCGCCTTTTTACGGGGCGTTAGCCACAAAGAAAGGGCTTATTGCCTTGAGTATCGTTACCTTTATCAAAAGTACCCCAGACACGGCTGCCAAAGTTGAAGTGAACGCACAGGGCGCTGTATCTTGGGGCACGGCCCAATTGGTGCTGAACCCTTGGGACGAGTATTCCGTGACGGAAGCCGTTTTGCTCAAAGAGGCGCACAAGGTCAAGACGACGGCCATCAGCATCGGCGGGGAAGCCAACAACGACGCCCTCAAACAGGCCCTTGCCATCGGCATTGATGAGGCCGTCCGCGTCTGGGGCGACGGCATGGACGGCCACGACTCGCTGGTGTATGCCGCCGCCGCTGCGGGGGCCGTCCGCAAGCTGGGCGATGTGAGCCTGATCCTCTTTGGCAAGGAATTTGCCGACGTACAGACCGATGCCCACGTCTATCAGGTGGCCCGCAAACTGGGCTGGACGGCGCTTGGCGCAGTCAGCAAGATCGTGGCGATTGACTTCGCCGCTAAGACGATCACGGTGGCGCGGATGACGGAAGAGGGCAAGCAGACCCTCACGGCGAAGCTGCCCGCCGTCGTCGCCGTCCTGAAAGACATCAACGAGCCGAAATCGCCCTCTTTCATCGGCATTCGTAAGGCGTCGAAGGCCACTATTCCGGTGTGGAGTCCTGCCGATGTGGGCTTGAACGTTTCCACGCTTGCCCACGTGACCGCCTACGCCAACCCGCCCGCTCGCGGCGGGGCCGTCCAGATCATCGACGGGGCGACGGACGCCGAACGCGCCGCTAAACTTGTAGAAAAACTGCTTGCGGAAAAGGTGATTTAACATGCCGAACGTCTTTGTCTGGGTCGATCAGTTTGGGGGGCGGGCGTTGCCCGTCTCGTGGGAGGCGATTGGGGTGGCCCGGAACCTCGCCGATGGCGGGACGGTCACAGCGCTAGTGTTTGGGTCGGGCGTGGGAAACGTCGTGACGTTGGCGCTGCACTACGGCGCGGATCGCGTAATCGCTTGCGACGATGCGACCCTCGCCGATTTCCGGTTGGAGCCGTATGCCGCCCTGCTCAGCAAGTTGGTGGCCGAACATAAGCCGGACATCGTGATCGGTGGGGCTTCTACACGCGGGCGGGAGCTGATCGCAGCGGCGGCGGCGGATGCCGATAGCGCCCTCCTCGCCGATGTAACTGACATTAAGGCCGAAGGCGGCAAGCTGGTCGCCACGCGGCCCGTGTATTCCGGTAAGGTGATCAGCACGGTGGAGGCGGCGCTCAGCCGGACGGTGTTCGTCACCGTGCGGAGCCGTGCGTTTGCCGCACCGGAGCCGAATAGCGCCCGGACGGGCGAAGTTTTGAACGTCCCCCCCGTCCTCTCCGAAGACCAGATCACGACCAAAGTCGTCGGGTTCGAGGAGACGAAGGGCGCGGTTAACCTCACGGATGCCAGCATCATTGTGACGGGCGGGCGGGCCGTCGGCAGCGCAGAGGGATTTGCGCCCGTCCGCGAACTGGCCGATGTACTCGGCGGGGCCGTTGGGGCAACGCGGGCCGCCGTCGATGCGGGCTATATTCCGTATGCCCATCAGGTCGGGCAGACGGGCAAGGTCGTTAGCCCGAACTTGTACATTGCGGCGGGCGTTTCGGGGTCGATCCAGCATCAAGCCGGGATGCGTACCTCCAAGATCATCGTCGCCATCAACAAAGACCCCGACGCCCCGATCTTCAAGATCGCGCAGTACGGCATCGTGGGCGATCTGTTCAAGGTACTGCCCGCCCTGAGCGCCGCCTTCCGCGAAAAATTGGGGAAGTAAACTAGCCCCGATTTGCCCGCTGGTTCGCTTTGCCTAGAATGAAGGTGAAAGCGAACCAGAAGGGCTTCCGAACATGCTAACCCCATCACAGGCGCTGAACGCCGCCTATCAAGCAGCCACCGAACACCGTCAAGCGTTCCATCGAAGAACCCTTTCTGGCCCTGCGCCGTGCCGCCGAGATTAGGACGCCCTAACGCCACCGCCCAGATTTTCCCAAGCGGTGGCATTGGGCCTAGCCCTCCTGCGACCCGTTCGGGCTAGCCAGCGGGCGCGGCTCCGGGCGCGGGACGATGTACATCACCGACCCGACCCGATCCTGTTTCGTCAGCCGGATTCCGCACATATCCCCGCGAATATCGCGCCGCCCGTGTGGGGCATCGCGGAACTTGACAACCCGGAAGCGCCCCGCCACGCTGATCACGATCACCAGATCGGCATTCGTCCCGATGGTGGCCGCCGCCACCCGATCCCCCAATGGCGGTTTCATGTTGACCACGCCTGCCCCCGCTCGGCCTTGCAGCGGGTATTCGGCCAGCGGGGAAGACTTCGCTACGCCGCCTTCCGTCACCGACCACAACGCCCCCACCGTTTTGAGGGCCTCCGGCACGACCAGCGCCGAAACGACCCGATCCGAATTGGCCAGCTTGATCCCGCGCATCCCGCCCGCCGGAAGGCCTGTGGGGCGGATTTCAGCCACCTTGAAGCGGATCGCCTGCCCCTCTGCAGTGAGCAACATCAGTTCGTCATCGTCAGTGACATAGTGCGCCGCGATGACTCGGTCTTCGCCGACGTTCATCACGGTGAACGAGCGCGCTGCAAGGCCCGGCAAATCCGCCACGCGGATGCGCTTCACATCGCCGCCTTGCGTGGCGAACAAGATGTACCCGTCATCGTAGAAGGGCGGGCGGCTAAAGGCCCCAATTGCCAGCGTTTCGCGCAGATCGACCAGCGCCCCCACCTCCCCGCCCTGACCGGGGTCATCGTTCAAGGGCAGGTTTTGGACGGGCAGCGTAGCCCCGCGCCCATCGGCGGAGAACAGGTATAAAATATCGGCGGTGTTGCTGCGGAGCAGGAAGCGGGGCGGGTCTTCGGTCTGGGCGGTGATCTTCGGCGGGGCGTCCTGATAGGTGCGAGCGATGCGGTTGCCGTGGGTGAGGGCCACCCATGTGCTCTCCGACTGGGCGAGCAAGTCTTCGGGGCGGACATCGCCCGCTGGGCCATTGATGATGACCGTCCGGCGCGGGTCGTTGTAGCGCTTCTTCACGTCTAGCAACTCATCGGCAATGACTTTCCGCATGGCGGCGGGGTTCGCCAACAGGCCCTGCAAATATTCGATCAGGGCGACCTTTTCGCGGTACTCATTGACGATTTTTTCTTGCTCTAAGGCCGCCAAACGCCGAAGTTGCATATCGAGGATGGCCGTCGCTTGCGCTTCGGACAGGCCAAACTGCGTGACGAGCGCCCCGCGTGCTTCTTCGGCGCTTTCGCTCTCTCGGATCACGCTGATCACGCGGTCTAGGAAGCGCAGGGCAATGAGTAGCCCCTCTAAAATGTGTGCCCGTGCCTGAGCGCGGCCTAGATCGCGCTCGGTACGGCGGCGCACGAAGTCGATGCGGTGATCCAGATACACGCGGAGGGCTTGTTTCAGGTTGAGGGTGCGCGGTTCGTTGTCGACGAGCGCCAACATGATCACGCCGAAGGTCGTTTGCAGCGGCGTGTACTTGAATAAATCCTTGAGGACGTCGGCGGGGTCGGCGCTGGACTTACATTCGATCACGATCCGCAAGCCCTGACGGTCACTTTCATCGCGCAGATCGCTAATCCCGTCGATTTTGCCGTCGCGCACCAGATCGGCAATGCGCTCGATCAGGCTATTCTTGTTGATCTGGTAGGGAATCTCGCTGACGACGATGCGGGTTTTGCCGCGTTCGAGGCTCTCAATGTGGACTTTGGCCCGCACGGTGAGCTTGCCACGTCCGGTGGCATAGGCCGCTACGAGGGTATCGGCGTATTCGGCGGTGTTTTTGCCGCCATCGCCTCCTCGGAAGACGAGGGCGCCCGTCGGGAAGTCCGGCCCTTTGACAAACTCCATCAAGTCCAGTACGTCGACATCGTCTAGGCGCTCCCAATTGCGGAGCATGTAGACCAGCGCATCGCAAATTTCGCCCAAGTTATGGGGCGGGATATTCGTACTCATCCCGACGGCGATCCCCGACGCCCCGTTGACCAGCATGTTTGGGATGGCGGCGGGCAACACAACGGGTTCTTGAAGGCTCCCATCGAAGTTGTCGCTAAAGTCCACCGTCTCGGTGTCGATGTCGGTCAGCAATTCGAGGCCGAAGTTGGTCAGGCGGGCTTCGGTATAGCGCATGGCGGCGGGGGCGTCCCCATCGATGCTGCCGAAGTTGCCTTGCCCATCTACCAATTCATAGCGGACGGAAAAATCTTGGGCGAGGCGGGCCATCGCCTCGTAGACGGCCTGATCCCCGTGCGGATGGTACTTGCCGAGCACCTCCCCAACGATACGGGCGCTCTTCTTATAAGCGGAGTCAGGGCGTAACCCCATATCGTACATTGCATACAAGATGCGCCGCTGGACGGGTTTCAGGCCGTCGCGGGCGTCGGGCAGGGCGCGGGCCACGATCACGCTCATGGCGTAATCGAGGTACGCCTCGCGCATTTGGTCATCGATATTAACAGGGCGAATAGAGCCAATGCTGGGGTTCAAGGTCACAGTTATTTTCTCACGCAACATTCGTAGGCCGCCGCACAAGATGATAAAAGAGTGCCGTTGAAACTGTCAAATAGACAGCGGGAGTGCTTAGAACATTTGTTCAGATTATACCCTAAAGGGCAAGCCGCGCAACAGGAAAACGGCCCCTTTTCCTATAATGACTCCTTTGAGAGTCTTTCTAGACAGTTCCGTGACGCGTGGTGAGTGGCGCGATTTCGCAAACCGCATTAAAATGACTTATGTAGATGACTAGAGCTTTTTACAAAAACATTGCCCATTTCCCTCAATGCTTCGGCCCGACAAGGAGAGCCAAACCCGTATGGACATCGCAGAGCAAACCACCCAACACCGTCAGGAAGGCATCGTTCAGGATTTTGACGAAGGGCGCGGACAGGGCGTCATCACCACCGCCAGTGGTGAGCGTGTCCTCGTCCGGTACGCCGCCATCAGCGGGCAGGGCGTCCGCCGCCTCCGCCCCGGCGACCGGGTGACGTTTGAACTTGAACAGGGGCCGCGTGGCCTACAGGCGGTTCACGTCGTTCGGGGCTAGGTTATCCCCCTTTTATTCGGCCTCATTTGCCAGCCGCCCGCAGCGCGTTTTGCCTGCGGGCATTACTATTTGCACAGAACGGATTAGAATGAGGAGTACAGACGTTAGCAAAAAGTGCTCTTTACAAGGCCTAAGATTTTTTATGGCACAGCAAGTGATCCTTGAAAGGAGTTCTTGTGCGCCGCCTGTGGCGCAATACCTATGGCAAACACACCCCTTCACGTGTACCCCATTGGGGGGCTAGGTGAAATCGGGAAGAACATGACGGCCTTCCGCTACGGCAATGACCTGCTCATTGTCGATGCTGGGCTGATGTTCCCCGAAAACGACATGCTCGGCATCGATTACATCATCCCCGATTTCCGCCATCTGGCCGCCCAGCGCAACCTGAACGTGCGCGGCATCGTCATCACGCACGGCCACGAAGACCATACGGGGGCCATTCAGCATGTGGTGACGGCTTTCAACGGCCCGATCTATGCGACCTCGCTCACGGCGGGGCTGCTCGAAGTCAAACTCCGCCAAGCCCGCCTCCTCGACCAAGTTTCGATGAACGTCTTCAAAGCGGGGGATAAGCTCAATCTCGGCCCCTTCCAAGTGGAGACGTTCCACGTCTGCCACAGCATCCCAGATTGCGTCGGGCTGGGCATTCAGACCCCCGTCGGGCTGTTCGTCCACACCGGCGATTTTAAGTTTGACAACACGCCCGTAGACGGCTGGCCGACAGACTTCGCCAAACTCGCCGAGTTTGCCGGACGGGGCGTGATGGCCCTGTTCTCAGACAGCACCAATGCCGATCGACCCGGCTGGACGCCCTCCGAAAGCGTGATCGATCAAGCCTTTGACCGCGTCTTTCAGGGGGCGGACGGGCGGATCATCGTCTCGACGTTCGCCTCGCTCATCTCGCGGGTGCAACAAGTGGCATGGGTCTCGGAGCGCTACCACCGCAAGATCGCCATCGTTGGCACGTCCATGCAAGACAACATCCGGATGGCCGTCAATCGCGGCTACTTAGAACTCCCGCCCAACCTGATCGTCCCCATTGATGAGGCCAAGAAAATGCCCAATCACGAAGTCACCATCATCGTGACGGGCGCGCAGGGCGAACCCTCCGCCGTACTAAACCGTTTGGCGACGGGCCGTCTCAATCATTTTGCCATCCAACAGGGCGATACGGTGATCCTTTCTGCCCATGCGATCCCCGGTAACGAAGAGACTGTACACCGGACGGTCAATCGGCTCTTTCAGCGTGGGGCGCAGGTGATTTACGACCCAATCGAACCCGTTCACGTTTCGGGGCACGCCAGCCAAGAAGAACAACGCCTGATGCTGAGCCTCGTCCGTCCCAAGCACTTCGTCCCCATTCACGGCGAACTACGCCATCTCAACCAACATAGCAAGTTGGCCCAGCAAGTCGGCATCCCCCGCGAACGGATCGCGGTGGTGGAGAACGGGACGGAACTGATCTTCAAGTCGGATGGGACGATGACCATCGGGGAACGCATCCCCGGCGGCTATGTGTTCGTCGATGGTTCTAGCGTGGGCGATTTTGGTCCGGCGGTCATCCGCGAGCGGGAGGAATTGGGCCGCGACGGGGTGGTGATGGTGAACGCCGTCATCACGGCGGAGGGCGGCCACGTGCTACACGAGCCAGAGATCGTCATGCGCGGCTTTATGGATGGGGCCGGGCGCGACGCCCTGATCGACTCGGCGATCCAGACGGTGCGCCGAATCTTGACGCAGCACAACGGCGGGCGCAAATCCGATCAGGTCAAAGATGCCCTGAGTCGGTTGTTCTACAACGAGACCCGCCGCCGCCCAATGATCTTCGCCTTCATTAACGAGGTGTAGCCTTTGCCCCCTACCCTCACCCCCTCAGCCCTCTTATACAGATGAGGGGGGAGGGCGGCTCGGCCTAACGGCTGGGGTCGTTCTCGCGGTCTTTCTGCATTTCGATCACGATGCCCTCATCATCGTGCCGGACGGTGATCCTATTCCCGAAGCGCAGACGGTAGAGGTGATCGGTCACGGCTTCTTCGGGGGCAAGGCTGTTAAACACCGTGATCGCTAGCATCACAATCGCCACATCGTCCACCACCCCGAAGACGAAGAACAACACGGCGGGAATAAAATCCAACGGCGAGAAGGCGTAGGCGATCCCTGCAATCGGGATCAGCTTAAGCAACAGGTTCACGCGGTTATCGCCGAGCAGGGCCAGCGCCAACCGCACTTGTTCAATGGTCTTAGCCAGCGGGCCGAATTTGCCTTCTGGCAGCGGGACTTCAACCCGTTTTCTTTTCTCCGGCATCTTGCACCACCTTCTTGACAAAGGCCTCCACCCGTGCAAAAACCTGCTCATGGTCGACATCGTTGGTCAGGATGTGGCCGCTGTTCTGGACGATGAGCGTTTCGACGTATGCAGCGCGGGTCAGGCCCATTTGGATACGTTTGACGTTCTCAATCGGCACGATTTCATCTTTGGGTGAATACACCAGCATCACCGGCGCGGTGATCTTGTGGAGGCTCGTCGCTACCTCCGCCGTGTATTTGTGCAACTCCGCGACGGCGTTCATCTCTTGGCGGTAGTAGGCCGCCCGCCCCGTGACCCGCTCCCCGCGTTGCTTCTGCAATTCGA
>Ga0272446_1006452_pt1 | contig 12231 bp, 8 predicted proteins | sample YNPCB0061_FD_194587 | JGI IMG/M metagenome (GOLD analysis project Ga0272446, IMG submission 194587) | Hot spring microbial mat communities from Yellowstone National Park, WY, United States - YNP-CB-006-1 | ecosystem: Environmental > Aquatic > Thermal springs > Hot (42-90C) > Sediment | place... | reverse complement strand
AGTACCGCAGGTATTATTCAAAATCATAGTTTGAAGGAAAATGTTGTTATCACCTACCCTGACGGTAAACCCTATATAGCTAAAATTGAGTCTATCAGTGTAAAGAAAATGCTTGATGCAAATACCTTGCTTGCTGTAGCCGTAACTGATGCTGACGGTAAAGAATCTGAAATAGTAGAATTGGAAATCACAAAATAAAATGTACAAAAAACACAACCTTATTGTAAAAAATACGTTAAACAAAAGCAGATAACCCTAATTTATATAACTATGTCCCAAGAAAACCGAGAACGCGATTTGGTGTTAGCCCCCAATGAATATGCGTTCATTTCCGACCAAACCAAAGGAAATATCAATGTGTATGTAGGTCCGTACAAAACAAGTTTAGCCAATACGGACAAACCTGTGGTGTTCAATTCTTACAGTAAACTATTTGAAAAATGTAGTTTAGATGAGAGTATTCAGACTTTTACCATTGCCCCAGAGGGGTGGTATGTGGTGTTAAAAAACCCATCTTCTGATGACAAACAACCTAAAAATGGTACTTCAAACAATTTAATGGAATTAAAAGTAGGACGGAAAATCAATATACCCGGTCCTATCTCTTTTGCTTTGTGGCCTGGGCAGATGGCAAAAGTACTGCGGGGACACCACCTTCGTTCTAACCAGTACCTCGTAGTACGCGTGTATGATGAAGAAGAAGCCCGTAAAAACTGGAAAAATGCGGTTATCAAACCACAATCTGAAGATGACAGCACCCTGATTGAAGAAATGCCCAACCTTACAATGGGCAAACTGCTCATTATCAAAGGCATGAATGTGTCTTTTTACATTCCTCCAACAGGGGTAGAAGTTGTCCCTGATGAAGATGATAATTATGTGCGTGAAGCAGTTACCCTTGAACGCATGGAATACTGCATTTTATTAGACGAAAATGGCAATAAACGCTACGTCAAAGGTCCTGATGTGGTTTTTCCTGAACCTACAGAAGAATTTATTGAACGTAGTGGGGCGCGTAAATTCAGAGCGATAGAACTGAATGAAATCAGCGGGTTGTATATTAAAGTTATTGCACCGTATTCTGAAAATGGCAAAGACTATAAAGAAGGGGACGAACTTTTTATTACAGGAAAAGACCAAATGATTTATTACCCACGTCCTGAGCATGCTATTATCAAATACGGAAATAAAGAACGCCATTTTGCTATTGCTATCCCCGAAGGAGAAGGCAGGTATTACCTTAACCGTATGACAGGCACAGTTGCCCTGAAAAAAGGTCCTGCTATGTTTTTACCTGACCCAAGAACAGAAGTGCTTGTTCGCCGTATTTTAGACCCAAGAAAAGTACAATTATGGTTTCCGGGCAACAAAGAGGCATTGGAGTACAATACCATGCTTTCTGAGATGCAAAAAGATCAAACCTTTGGATATGTAGAGCAAACCAAATTGGAAGAAAGTATGAAGGTAATGAGTAACGTCATGGAACAAACCCAACAAGGTCTTGAACAACCTCAAATACAAAAGAAAAGCAAACAGGAAAAAGTTTCTAAAGAAGTGGTAAGTGATTCTTTTGATAGGGGAACGTCCTTTAACCCGCCACGTATGATAACCTTGAATACAAAGTATGACGGTGCAGTTACCATACGCTTACGCACAGGTTATGCTATTTTGGTGGTCAGTCCAAAGGGAACAAGAAAAGTAATTGTGGGTCCGCAAACGTATTTATTGGAATATGATGAGGATATGGAAACCGTAGAGTTCTCTACGGGTACTCCCAAAACAGATGAAGCATTGGAAAAAACGGTATATCTGCGTGTACTGAATAACAAAGTATCTGACGTAGTACAGGCTGAAACTTCAGATTATTGTAAAGTAAGTATTCATCTATCATATCGGGTAAACTTTGAAGGAGATAGCAATAAATGGTTTGAAGTAGAAAATTATGTAAAATTTCTTACAGACCACATGCGCTCTGTTATCCGTAATGTTGTAAAAAAGTACAAGGTAATGGACTTTTATGCTAATGGTATAGACCTTATCCGTGATATTGTATTGGGTAAACCTAATGAGCAAGGTAAAAGAGCAGGTCGTTTGTTTGAAGAAAACAACATGCGCATCTATGATGTGGAAGTACTGAATATAGATTTGGGAGATGATGGTATAGAAACGCTATTGATAACCAATGAACAAGATGTAATTAAACAATCCTTGAAACTTGAATCTGACAAGCGTAAATTGGAGTACACCAAACAATCTGAAAGTATTACCCGTGAAATTGTGGAAACACAATCTGTTACGCGTCAGAAAAGTTTAGAACTACAACAACAGGAAATTGAAAAACAATTAGCAGTGAGTATGTCTAATTTAGAAAGCACTTTGAGAATGAAAGAAAAAGAACTCAAAGCACAGTTAGAACAAAGAGCTACGATTGAGAATATTTCTGCATCTGAACTTAAAGTACAACAAGAGCAAAACAATATGGATTTGATGGTAAGACAAAAAGAAGCTGAATTGTATATTCAGGAACTGGAAGCTGAAGTAAAAGCAGTTGTTGAAAAAGCCAATGCCGTTTCTCCTGATTTAATTGCCGCTTTACAGGCATTCAGCGATAAAGCACTCGCAGAGAAAATGGCAGAATCTATGGCACCTTTAGCAATATTAGGAGGTAAATCTGTGGCAGAAGTATTATCTAACTTACTCAAAGGTACAATAGTAGAAAAAGTACTGAATAATCTTCCTGAAAAGTTCAGTGAATAAGCATACCTCTTTTTATCAGGAGACGCATTGACTTAGAAAATTTTGATTTTTCGGGGCGTGTCCCTACGCAGGTAGGGCTAACGCCCTTCTGCTTCGGGTCGGTGCTTTCCGCACTACGCTATTGCTTCGGTGCGTTGCACACCTGCTCACGCAGGTTGCTCCAAGCCCCTCACGCAGAAAGAAGTATTTGTCATAAACCACTCGCCCCCAAGTTCAACTGGGATAAAAAACACTTCTTTTTTATGTGTGTACGTATATGTACGCGCCTCCGCGTGAGGGATAGTAGTGGAAAGCCCGCAGTGAGCGTAGCATGTGGAGTACAGACGTGGCATGCCACGTCTCTGCCAGCGTATAGCCCGACCCCGAAGCGATAGCGAAGGGGACACGCCCACAAAAAAATTAATATTTAAAATAAAAAAGCGTTAGCAAAACCAACGCTTTTTTTGTAAAGGATTATTAAAAACTTCCAATTAGTAGCACCAGCTGTGGTGTTCTTCTGTGATTAAATCTTGTTTTACTTTTTCAGCTTCTGGTAAATCTTTAGGAGAAATATCAGCTACGTTAACAATTGTACCACCAAACATACGCATTTCAAGAATTTCTTTAGTTGTTCTGAACTGAGCATCATTATGAGAATTTTTCCATACTGTTTCGTGCAATACGGGAGCAAGTTCATCATAACGAAAAGCACACAACAATTCAGGTTTTGCACTTGGGTCATCAATAGATACTACGTAAATACAAATAACAAGAAGGTCATGGAAAAGTTTAGATTTATTTTTATCAAAGATTCTATCTTCAATGATTTCCATGTACCCTAACTCGCCCACCTTCGCAAAGGTAATACCACCCATACGAACAAGAATGTCTTGGATTTCCTGATAACTACCAATAGGGCGTTTCAAATCTGGGTCAAGGTAAGCAGTAACTGTTTTGCTGATAATAGCATCTTCTATAACTTTAAGCATGTTTGCTCTACCTTTGTTGTCATATAAGGGTTTATTCCAACCACCTTTATTTGCCGCAGTTAACTCATAAGGTTTTACCATAGGCTTATTAACTTTTTCACCAAAGGTAACACGGGTAATAAGTCTGTGACGGATAAAATGGTCATCAACGCGAGGTACTTGGGGGAAAACATAGGGAATTTGTGGTCTTCCACCGTCCTGGTCTTGTGCAAATAAAGAAATTGCACTTACCATTACCATTGCTATAATTACGATTCTTTTTATCATATTTTTTCTGTAAAATAGGTTTGACATTTGTTTTTATTTTGACTTCTCAAAGAGAAGGGTAGTTTCAAAGTTTTGGATTTGTTTTTATGGTTTTTGAATTATTGATATTTTAATAGGTCGGTCTTGGTCTTGTTTTTCGCATCTTAGTATTGAATACAAAGTTACATAAAATTGTATAATTTTGCAAATTTTTGAGAAAATATTTTGTTTTTAATTCCTTGCTCTCCTGCCTTATGCAAGAGAGCAAAGGAAACAGGAGTATTATTTGGTAGTTAAAATGATAGTTCTTTCTGCAAGAGAGAGTTCTATATTTTCACGGGATTGGCAACCTTGTCTGTACACCTCTTGAAGTTCAAGAGAAATACCACTTCCTGATGCTAAAGTACTTGCGGCGTTGTATAAACCAACTTTACCCATAGAGGATACAGAAGGAGTAGAAGCTACAGCAGAAGAACCTTTATCCTGCCAGCCACCGATACCTTGCTTAGTTTGGATTTTTACTTTACTACAAGCATAACGGGCATCTTTAGGTAAGAATTGTGCAAAACTTTTGTCTGCTTCAATCAACAAAGCAACTTGGTTGAGTTGTTGTTTATCCAAAGAAGTACCGGGCTGTAACTCTTTGTTACCCAATAACCATTTGATAGTAGGCTTTGGAGGAGAAATAACCCCCCACTCTTGGTCACCAATGTTGATAACACCAGCTGGAGTATTGGATTTTACATTAACAGTAGCCTTGCTGCCAGTAGGAATAATAGTACAAGCTCCCACAGGGTTTGACGCTTGTATTACTCTTGCGTTAGGTGAGCTAAAAATAGGTGAGTAAAACTCACGTAAAGCGGGTACTTCAATTATCACTTCATTACAGCAGTTTCTGTACAAGTTATTTACAGACTGGGATTTTACAGAGATTGTAGGCTTAACTACGGTGTATTCGTCTTTGAATTGTAAAGAGGTAGGCAATCCTTTAGGGTCAATGTACTCTACAGTTCCAGAAATACCTTGTTTTTTCTCACCTTTGTCATTAAATCCACCACCTTGTACAATAGTAGAGTATTTCGCTGCACCTTTTTCTACTTTAAGAACAGAACCACCCATTTTGAAGGTAGGATTAAAGTTCGCAGAAGTTTGAGGTACAAGTACGATATCTGCTTCATATTTCATACCAGGAACAAGAACTTTAGCGTTAGGTACAACTTTTACATCGAAACCTACAACTTTTACCTCCACTGTGGTTTCACCAGATAAAGGAGAAACAAAGTCAGATTCAAGTTGCCATACGTCATTTGCGATACGGGTAAGTTCCGCTACTGTGGTTGCCAATGGGCTACCTTCAAAGTTCCAATCCACCCAATCTTTTTGTGCAGATTTTTGGAGAGCATTAAACTCAGACTTGGACATACGACCTGAATTAAGTTTCTCTTCAGGAGTTTCTGCCATAGGATAAGCCATTTTTGTTTTTTTGTCAAATCTCTCATCTGGTTTACCAATCAATGTGTATAAGGGTACTTCAACCAACTCTATGTCTTTTTTGTCAGCAGTAGCACGTATATCTTTTACTTTTAAGCTATTAAGAAATTTAACATATTCATTGAGTTTTTGTTGAAGTTTGTAACCTTCACCGCTTTTGCTTTCACCGGAACCCTTAAGATAATTGATAACTTTTTCTGTTTCCTTTAAGTTACCATATTTCTTTTCAGGGTCAGCATCTTCTTTATTCTCCATACCAGGAACATAACCGCATCTCTTTTTAGCTTCTTGTTTTACACCATCTATGTAATTGATCAATTCTTCAGTTTTTTTGAAAATTTGGTCTGCAGCTTCTTTTCTGCTCATAGTTGCCTGATATTGCAATGCACGTTTTCTAATGTTGATATCTTTATCATTAGGGCTTGCATCTTTATCTGCGGCAACTTTTGCAGCAGCAGAGTCTATCGCAGCTCTTTGAGACTTACTACGAAGTTTCAAAGCACTTTCGGTATCCTCCATACTTGCATTTATAAGTCTTACTTTTTCCAGAATGGTATCAGAAATCTGTAACGCTAGTAGTGCTGTCAATACTAGGTACATCATCCCAATCATCCTCTGGCGGGGTGTTTCTTTTCCTCCTGCCATATTTTTAAGTCTCCTTTCTTATTATTATTTTGTTTAAGATTAAATTAAAAGTCAAAAATTTGTTTGAACTTAGGATTTAGCGGCGTTGCTCATTGAAGAAAGCATGCTACCATATACATTGTTCAATACGCTCATGTTGCGTACAAGTTTAGCAACCTCATTTTTGTATGCTTCTGTTTCGTCAGCAGCACCTGTAAGTTGAGTCATAGCAGTAGAAATTTTACCGTAGAACTCATTCATAGTTTTGAGGTGAGATTGTGCATCTTTTACTTCCAGTTCATATACAGAATTTAAAGCTGCCAAGTTTTGAGTTACTTTTTGTACTTGCTCATGATATGCTTTTGCATCTTTTACAGCAGAACCAAGTTCGTTGATAGCAGTTAATGCGCCTGCATAACTTTTGTTCATCTCTGAAATATTAGTAGCAGCAGCTTTCATGTTAGCAGTGTAACCGTCAGAAACTTCTTTGATTTTTGTAGTAGCAGATTTGATTTCGTCAGAGAAACCTTTTGCGGCTACTGTTACGTCAGCTACCTGATTAAGTTTAGTAGTGTTTTCTTTTAATGCAGTAAGAGAACCATGTAATCCGTCAAAGAATTCTTTGGTCATACGAGCATTGTCCAACTCTTTTACAAAAGCGTTAAGTTTCTTACCGGCATCACCTGAAACAGGTTCAATCATGTTGATGTCCACTTCTGCTTTTTCTTCAGTTGCTTTTCCACCTGGGCGTAATTGTGGATACACTTTGGACCAGTCCCAATCTTGGGCAGGAATACCCAGAAAGGCAAAACCCAAGAAGATGATTGCTTCGGTAATCATTCCTATTTGAAGCATTGTACCCGCACCTGGCCAGTGCATAAGTTTAAATAATGCTCCTAAGATTACGATAGACGCACCAATAGATGCTACTAGGTGCAGAATCAGGTCAGTACCTGTTATTTTTTTTCCTCCAGCCATATTGATTTTATGATTTTAATTGATGATAAAAAAGAAGATTTATGTTTATATTGTAGTTTGTTTTTTGAAAATTTGATTTTTGCTCTTGGTAACAAGGTTGCGCATTAAAGCAACCCTGCTACACAAGAAAGTATTTTTAATAAGTTACTGTTGTACGACCGTATAAAGAACGTCCTAATTGAGAGGTTACACAACGGAAACCAATGAATGATTTAGAAGTATCTGCAAATTCATAACTGCGTGTACCTACACTTAGGAAGTACGCTATATCTTTCCATGAACCTCCACGAATTACTTTACGGGCTTCCTTATCGTTTTTGTATATAGGGTTGTGGTCATGGGTAAGTTGATAAGCAGTTTCATGGAAACCATCTTCACACCATTCAGATACGTTACCTGCTACGTTGTAAATACCATATTCATTAGGGAAATAAGCATCTACATTACAAGTGTATTCAAAATAATCATCTACGTAGTTACCACGGTTAGGTTTGAAGTTTGCAAGGAAACAGCCTTTTTCATTACGTAAGTAAGGTTGAATCCATGGGTAAAGTTTGTGGTCTAGACCACCTCTTGCGGCATATTCCCATTCCGCTTCGGTTGGAAGACGGAATCTTGGAATAGGTGCTCTTTCTTTTGACCTTCTGTATGCATTGTAATGAATAGTTCTCCAATTGCAGAATACCTTTGCGGCATACCAATTTACACCTACCACAGGATATTCGTCATAGGCTGGATGCCAGAAATAATTTTCTACCATAGGGTCATGGAATGCATAAGAAAAATCTCTTTCCCAAGAACTAGTATCAGGATAACAATTGATTTCTTTTGTGCCTAATTCTTTTTCGTCTTCTTTGATAGGTTTATAAGTATATCCTTGAAATCTACCCATAAATTCAGGGTAAGTAGTTTTATACTTGTAAATAACAATAGAATCTTGAGAATTTTGTGCAATTTCAGACATTTTATCTCCTAAACCAGAAGCGTCTGGGTCACCTGCGCCATGATGCAAAAGTTGGATAAACTGTCTATACTCATTATTGGTAATTTCAGTATCATCCATATAAAAACTACTTACAGTTACCTGTCTTGCCATAGCAACTAAACTACTGGGTACATCTTGTTCGTTGTTACCCATGTGAAATTGCCCACCTAATACTAATACAGTACCGTAAGGAGTAGGGTCGTCCCAGTCAGGTCTGTCTAAAATACCAACCAGCTCACCACGATTTCGGTACTTGCCTAGTCCTCCACCACATCCCGAAAACCAGAAAGTTACGGCTAAGGCTAATGTTATGATGATTATTCGTTTCATACTTTCCTATTTCAATTAAATTTTTTTACTCTTTTTATATACAAATACAAAACTGCTAAACTTTATACAATTTTCCAAATTGAAATATAAAATTTACACAATTTTGTTTTAAGCATACCTGTAAAGCATTTCATAAAGAATATACTTTAACTTATACCTATGCAAATTTATACATAATTTTTCATTCCGTCAACTTTTTTGTTAATTTTTTTTTAGGGCTTTTTTATTAAGTAGTTCATTATCAATCAATTAAAAATTGTATAACTATGCAAAAAAACAATAAAAAATGCATGATGCGGTTCTAAACTTTACTCATTATGGAATTAAAAAAATTTAGAGCGTGCCCCTGCGCTCCGCTTCGGGTCGGGCTATACGCTGGTAGAGACGTGGCATGCCACGTCTGTACTTCACAGGCTACGCCTGTTGCGGGCTTTTCGCTGCTATCCCTCACGCGGATGCGCGTACATACACGCCGTGTGTATGCGTTAGGCATGCGGAGGGCATGCGTCAGCATGGTGCGAACCGCACCGAAGCGATAGCGTAGCCCGTAGCACGCCGACTGCGCAGCAGGAACGCCCAAAAAATCCACCTCATAACATCATAATTTGCATAAATTTGTAATTTTACACCGTGAAATTACAGTTAATCGTTTTTGATTTGGACGGTACACTCTATAACTCTACAAAATCTCATGAAATGGCAATGCAAAATCTGTTCAAACATTATAAAGCTCAAAGAAAACCAAACCGTAAAGAGATTTATGCTATGGTGGGCGAACCCCCGGATAGCTTCCTGAATTGGGTACGTACTTTTGGAATTGAAAATGATGGTAAACAAATTCTCAAAACCCTTAATCAACTGGAAATAGATGCTGTACAAAAAACGGGAAAATTATATCCGAATGTGTTGGAAATACTAGTGTGGCTAAAAGCAAGATACTTTAAAATAGCTTTATGTACCAATGCTCCTATCAACTATTGGCAAACAGTATTGGAGCATTTCAACATTTCAGATTATTTTGATGATGTGCAATCCCCATTAGACAAAACTCATACAAAAACAGTCATGCTTCAAAGCATCATTCAAAAATATAAAAACCTGTACGGAGAAGTTTCTGCCTATATGGTCGGGGATAGAAAACATGATATGATTGCGGCAAAAGAAAATCAGGCAACGGGTATAGGGGCTTTGTATGGTTTTGCAAAAGAAGAGGTAAAACTATTTACAAACCACTTAATATCTGACCTGTTGGAAATACAACAGATTGTTTCTCCCGAAACTCCTCTTTAAACGCTGTTGATAATTTTTTAAGAACGTGTTATTTAACATTTATATATCTTTGTAGTAACATTTATCGTTTATGAAATCAATCTTAATTTTTATTGTTACTGCTGTAATTTATTTGCCAGTTTTTGGTCAAATTACAATTATGCCTTCTGACCTGCCTACCATTGGTGTAACTTATCAAATGTTGAGAGATACCAATACCTCTTTACCTGTAATTACATTGGGAAGTAGTACCGCCCAAAACTGGGACTATTCTAATGCTTTTCCCAATATTCGTGATACTATTGTATGGAACTTCGTAGATAAGACTACGCTACCTGGACACACTAACTTCCCAACAGCTACTATGGGCTTCAATAACAAACAAGATAGTGTATACGTGTATTTGTACAATGATACAGATGGGCTTTATGTAGATGGCACATATACGTATTTTAGTCTTGCTCCCAATACAGCTATCGTACTTAATCCAAGAGAACTTTTTTTGCCTACTAACTTCACTTATAATAGCACACGTACTCATCAAGCGAAATCTACTGTTTTTGCTACCGCTATGGGTTTTGATGTAAAATTAGTAACCCGTATTACTTCAACCTTTACAGGTGATGCTTTCGGTTTATTAAAAACACCCACAGGCACTTATAATGATGTGCTTCGCATTAAGAGAATGCGCATACAACAAGATAGCATTTATGTTAAGTTTGGTATGTTTTATACTCCCTTCCAAGCTACCATAGATACGACTATCAATTACACTTTTTATGAAAAAAACCCTAATCACGCTTTAGTATGCGATGTCGTTATGGACAGAGAAAATCCAAACAAGGCTAAACGTGCAAGTTACAGTAGAACTATATCCGTAGGTATCAAGGAAAATCAAAATATTGTTCCTCAAATAAACGCTTATCCCAATCCCGTGCAAGATTATCTGAACATCAACCTTACTGCCATACCTAATGTGCAAACCTTTGCGATCTATGACGTTACAGGTAAAGAAATTATCAGAGAAAACATCAGCAACTTGCAATACTTTACCGTCTATACAGGTAATTTACCTAAGGGTATGTATTCCTACCGCCTGTTTGATAAAAATAATCAATATGTTGGCTGGGGCAAATGTGTAAAATAATTTCAAGTATGTAACAATTTAAGCCTTGTAAAGGTTTGTTATTGGTAAGATACTTTGTTCTTGCATTCAGAAATGGTAATATCTGTTTAGTTTTTTTGTGGGCGTGTCCCTTCGCTATTGCTTCGGGTCGGTGCATTCTGCACTACGCTATCGCTTCGGTGCTTCGCACAACCCTAACGGGTTTGCTCCATGCCCCTCACGCAATGCACACATGCCCGCATAAGGTAAATAGTTACGTTTTTTTCTAAAAAATTGTATTTTTGTATGATGCACTCCAAGTACATCAATATCCTTACAGACTTTGGCTTCAAACGCATCTTTGCTGATGAAAAAAACAAAGATTTGCTTATTCATTTCTTGAACTCTATTATGCAGTTTCAAGGCATTAAAATCAAGGATATTACCTATAAAAACACGGAATTTGTAGGCGAATATGAAGAAGACAAAAAAGTGATTTTGGATTTATACTGCACCAATGAAAAAGGAGAACATTTTTTAATAGAAGTACAACGGGCAGAACAAGAATTTTTCAAAAAAAGACTGTTATTTTATGCTTCAAGGTTGGTACAAGAACAAGGTGTAAAAGGTAAAAATTGGGATTACAATTTCAAAGGTGTGTATTCTATTGCCATTTTAGACTTTGATATGCCTGAAAGTCAGGAAATTTTGAATAACTACCGCATTCTGAACGAAAAAACACATAAACCTTTTTTAGACGATTTTGGATTTATTATTGTAAATTTAACCCAATTTAATAAACAGGAACACGAATTAAAGTCTAATTTTGAGAAATGGTTGTATCTCTTAAAGAATTTGGACAAGTTAATGGATATTCCCACCAAACTCAGACAGCATTTATTCGTAAAACTATTTGATTTGGCAGAATACAGTGCCTTAAATGAAAAACAAAGAAAAGAATATATGGAAAGCCTTAAAAAATACAATGACTGGCAAAATGTATTAGAATTTGCCCAAAAGAAAGGGTATAAAAAAGCAGTACTAAAATACAAAGAGTTATTAAAAGAAGAGAAAAAAAGAGCAGAAATTGAAAATCAGAAATTAGTTGAAACAGCCAAATTTCTTAAATCTCTTCATGTTTCTATGGAGTTGATTATGGAAAAAACGGGTTTAACCAAAGAGGAAATAGAAAAATTGTAATACGGTGGTTGAGCGTAGCCGAAACCACCGTATTCTTTACTGCCGTACCAATTTCTGTACATTATACCCAGGAACTTGCACAAAGTACATGCCTTGCGGCACGTCTTGAATATCTAAACGCAGTGCTTCTTTATTCAGTTCAAAGGTTTTGACTACCTGACCCTGCATATTGATAATACGCCCCTGCGTGCTACCCTGTACATGCGTACCTGTTAACCATACATAATTTTCCGCAGGATTGGGATACACAGAAAGCGTCTTTAAAGGCAGTTCCTGCA
>Ga0272446_1006451_pt1 | contig 12231 bp, 14 predicted proteins | sample YNPCB0061_FD_194587 | JGI IMG/M metagenome (GOLD analysis project Ga0272446, IMG submission 194587) | Hot spring microbial mat communities from Yellowstone National Park, WY, United States - YNP-CB-006-1 | ecosystem: Environmental > Aquatic > Thermal springs > Hot (42-90C) > Sediment | place... | reverse complement strand
ACGGCCTCCGCCCAGTCGAGATACTCGCGCTTGCGCGCGATGTCCCAGTGCGGCGGCGGGCTCGACGCGATGGCGCGCAGGTTCGCGGCCTTGTCGGCGAGCTTCACCATGCGCGCGGCCTGGCTCTTCCCCGGCGCGCGCTCGACCTGGAGCCGCTTGCGCTCGTGCTTCGGCAGGGCCTTGTCGTCGCTCACCTCGGCGACGACCGATGCCACCTCGGCGCCGAAGCGCTCGGCGAGCTCTGCCTCTGTCACCGGCCGGCCGGCGGAGGCGCCATCCTCGATCGTGTCGTGCAGGAGGCCGGCGAGGATGGCCGCGAGCGGCGCGCCGGCGGCGGCGAGCGCCGCGCCCACCTCGATGACGTGGTTCACGTAGGGCTCGGCGGCCGCGCCCTTGCGGCGCTGGTGGGTGTGCACCTCGGCGGCGAAGGCGGCGGCGCGCAGGATCAGCGATTCAGCGGTCTCGATCATCCGGGGGTGAGCCTCCTCGGTCGCGGAGCCGCTTCTCGAACGTCACGAAGGCGGGGGAGAAACCGCGCGCGGCACAGGCGGCGATCGCAGCGTGATTGGCGGCGAGCGACGTGACGCGGAGCCGCGCCCGCGCGCCGCTTTCGCGACGACGAGGTCGGTGACGACGCACAGCCTCGGCCCGGTCTCGAGCAGGTCCTCCCCGAACCGGTAGGCGAGGAAGGCGACCGGCGCGCCACCCTCGACCGCGACCAGGACCCCGCCATCCTCGCGCGCGAGCAGTTCGGCCAGATGGGCCGCCGGCAGCGCCTCGGGCGGGCATCGCGCGGGGCGGAGCGCATGCTCGACGGCCTGCAGCGCGGCATTGAGGCAGGCGATCGCCGGATGATCCGCCTCCTCGGCCGGGCGGACGAGCAGCGGCTGCCGCTCACCGGGCGGCATCGGGCCACAGCACGGGCGGCAGCCGCGCCACGGGAATCCGCGCGATCGAGAGCGTGCGGTCCTCGACCGCGAGCGCGATGTCCACCACCCGCTCGCCTCCCTCGCCGGGCCGCGAAGCGGCGTTGAGCCCGAGCCGCACCAGCGCTGCCGGCGCGCGTGCGAGCACGCCGGCGGCAACCAGCCGGTCGAGCGCCGGCCCGTAGCCAGCGAGCGTCGCGGTCGCCGTTCCCCGGGGCTGCAGCGCCTGGTCGAGCGCCACCGTCGCCGCCCCGCGCACCGAGAGCGGCCCCCAGGAGAGCGAGACCCGATCGAGCGCGAGCGCGCCGTCCCGGTCGCGCCAGGCGGCAAGGGCGCGCGCCGGTGTCTGTCCCGCGGGCAGCGCGCCTCGCAGCGTGACATCGGCGGAGGCCTGGGCGATCCGCGCGCCGAGCGGCCACTGCGCCTCGGGCGGCGGCAGGTCGATCCCGAAGGCGTCTGCCGAGACCATCGCCACTGCCGGGTCTGGCACGCGGGCACGAAGCTGCGCGACCGCGAGGCGGCCCTCCGGCAGGTGGAGCACGAGGCCGCGGCCGCTTAGCGTCGGGCCGCTGCCGCGCGCGAGCGGAACCTCGGCGCGCAGGTCCGCGGCGTCGATCGGCATCGGCTGCGCACCGCCTGTGCCGCCCTCGCAGGGGCAGGCGATCTCTATGCCGAGGCTGCGCGGCGCCTCGGGGGCGAGCACCAGCGTCGCCGCCCGTGCCCGGCCGGCCACCGGCAGGACCACTCCGCCAGGCAACGGCACCAGGCCGGAGTAGCGGAGGTCGGGCAGCGTCACCCGGGCCGAGAGCGGATAGCCCCCGCGCTCGGGCGCACCGTGGGTGACCGTGTTGCCCGCCGCGCGCTCCGCCGCGATCGAGGCCTCCGCCTCGCTCCTGAGCCGGCCGGTGACGACCCACCAGAGCACGGCGTGGGACGCCGCGAGCACGGCAACGAGGGCGCTGAGGGCAAGGGCGAGGCGCCGGATCATCGCCGCGTCATCCACAGGGTCCCCAAAGCGCCCACATCGCCCACCAGGGCTTCGGGCAGCTGTCGAGAGCTGGCGGTTTTCCGCCAATGAAGCGGGGCATCAGAAGCACTTCGCCAACCAACCTCATGTGACGGTCAAGCTCGGACAGCGTCGCTTCCCACAGGGTTGTCCACAGGGGCGGGAAGCAGCGCGTCGCTCGCCGCCTCGATCGCGGCCGACAGCGCGGCCTCGAAGGCGTGGCGCGGCAGGCCGGGCGGAATGGGCGGGAGCACGGCGATGGTGATCGTGCCGGGGTGCTTGAGGAAGGAGCGTCGCGGCCAGAAGCGCCCCGAATCGGTGGCGACCGGGATCACGGGCAGCCTGCCGCGGGCGTAGAGGGCGGTGACGCCCGGCTGGTAGGGGTGCTCCGCCGCAGTGCCCGGCCGTGCGGCGACCCGGGTTCCCTGCGGGAAGATCACCACCTGGCGGCCGTCGGCCCACGCGGCCTCCGCCCCGCGCAGCAGCGTCCGGATCGCCGCCGCCCCGGCGCCGCGGTCGACGCCGATCTGCCCGGACCGGGCGGTGAACCAGCCGTAGAACGGGATGGCCAGCAGCTCCTTCTTCAGCACGTAGGCCGGCCGCGGCAGCAGCGCGAGCCAGACGATGGTGTCGAAGGCTGACTGGTGCTTGGCCGCGATCAGCGCGGGCCCCTCGGCCGGCAGGTGCTCGCGCCCGGTGACCCGCACCTCGACGCCGGCGATGAGGCGGAGCAGCAGGAGCACCTGGCGTGCCCACCAGCGCACGATTGCAAGCGAGACGTCGCGTGACAACGCCAGGGCGGGCGAGAGCAGCACGCCGCCCGCGGCGGTGAAGGCGAAAAAGGCAAGGTTGAAGAGCAGCGAGCGGACGACGACCAAGCGTTCTCTCCTGCGGCGCCGCCTCAGCCGGCGCGGGCCGGAGGCGCTTTCCGAGGCTCGCGGGTGAGGTTGCGCGCAGCGAGCTCGTCGAGGTAGCGCGCCCAGCGCGTCTCGTACTCCGCGCCGAGCGTGCGGAGGTAGTCCCAGGAGTAGATCCCGGTGTCGTGCAGGTCGTCGAACACGATGCGCACCGCGTAGTTGCCGACCGGCTCGACGCTCATGATGCCGACATGGCGCCGCCCCCACACGAGCACCTTCTGGTCGGGCGCATGGCCCTGAACCTCGGCCGAGGGGCTCTCGACGCGCAGATACTCGGCGGGGAGCGTGTAGCTCACGCCGTCGTCGAAGGTCACGACGAGCGCCTTTTCGGCGCGCCTGAGGCGTATCTCGGTCGGGGCGGGCGGCATCGCGCGCCGCCTCAGCGCGCCGGCGCCGGCTCGTCGAGCCGGCGCGCCTCGTCCGCCAGCATGATCGGGATGCCGTCGCGGATCGGGTAGGCGAGGCCGGCCTGGTCGCTGATCAGCTCGCCGCGCACCCGGTCGTAGCGGAGCGGGCCCTTGGTCACCGGGCAGACCAGGATCTCGAGCAGCCGCGGATCGACCGGCGGCGGTTCCGGCTGGGTCTCGGCGCTCATGACAGTCGTGCTCCTCCCTCCGTATCCGGCGCGCCGTAGGCGCCGATCTCGACGAGCGCCAGCAGCATGTCGGCGCGGTCCTGCACGGTCGGCGCCTCGAGCAGGGCCTGCTTCTCCCGCGGCTCGAACGGGCAGACCATGGCGAGCGTGGTCACCAGCATCGCGTCAGGCGTCTCCCGCACCGCCTCCCAGTTGGCCTCGATGCGGTTGGCGCGGAAATAGGCGCGCAGGCTCTCCTCGAGACGCTCGCGGTCGAGCATCGGGCGGGCGCCGGCATCGAGGTCCGGCAGGAAGGGGGCGTAGTCGGCGCGGACGCGGCGATAGCCACGCCGCATCGGCAGCTCCTCCGCCACGGCGAAGCGCACCACCCCCGTGAGCGTGATCAGCAGCCGCCCGTCATCGGTCTCGCTGAACGACGAGATGCGCCCGAGGCATCCGACCCGGTAGAGGCCTGGACCGTGCGCCCCCGCGGCCTCCCCGGCATTCGGCTGGATCATGCCGAACATGCGCCCGTGGCAGAGGCTGTCCTCCGTCATCGCGAGGTAGCGCGGCTCGAAGATGTTGAGCGGCAGCCGGCCGAGCGGCAGGAGCAGCGCTCCCGTCAGCGGGAAGACGGCGATCTCCGCTGGCAGGTCGGCCGGATTCGGGGCCCAGGCATCGCCGCTCATCGCGCTCGCGTCGCTCCCTGCGCCCGCGTCAGCTGAACAGCAGGGCGGAGAGGCGGCGCCGGGCGGCCACCGTCACCTCGTCCGAGAGGCCCCAGGCCTCGAAGAACTTCAGGAGCTGCAGGCGCGCCGCGTCGTCGTTCCAGTGCCGCTGCTTCCTCATGATCTGCAGGAGCTGCTCGGCCGCCTCCTCGCGCCGGCCGAGCGCGTTCAGCGCCACCGCATAGTCGAACCGCGCGGCGTGGTCGTCGGCGTTGGCGGCGAGCCGCGCCTGGAGCTCGGAGAGCTGGGCCTGCGCCTCGCGCCCCTTCGCGGCGACCTCGAGGGCGGCCTTCACCCCCTGGACCTCGGCATGGCTCTCGACATTGGCGGGAAGCGTGGCGACCAGCGCCGCCGCCTCCCCCTCCCGCCCGAGAGCGATGAGCGAGCGGCCGAGCAGCCCGATCGCCTCGGCGTTGTCCGGCTGGTCGGCGAGCAGGGAGCGCAGGATCTCCACCGCCTCCTCGTGCTGCCCCTCCGCCGCGGCGGCCTTCGCCGCCGCCATCAGGTCCTCGGCCGGCATCGTGCCGCCGGCCATCTGCACGACCTGCTCGATCACCTGGCGGACCTGGCTCTCCGGCAACGCGCCCTGGAACAGCGGCACGAGCTGGCCCTGGACCACGGCCACCACCGTCGGCACCGACTGCACGCGCAGGCCCTGCTGGGCCAGCATCGCGATGAGGCGGGGGTTCTTGTCGATGTCGATCTTGGCGAGCTGCACCCGCCCGCCGGCCGCGCGGACCACCTTCTCGAGCACGGGGGTGAGCTGCTTGCAGGGGCCGCACCAGGTCGCCCAGAAGTCGATGACCACCGGGACCTGCTGGCTCGCCTGGATCACGTCGGCCATGAAGCTGGCCTCGGTGACGTCCTTCACCGGGTCGGGCGTGCCTGCGCCGGGGCCAGCCCCTGGTGCCTGGGCGGCCCCGCCTGCCGGCTTCGGCGGGTCGAAGATGATTTCCATCTGCCTTCTCTCGTGTGCTGGCCGCCCGCGCGCAGGGCAAGCCTCGCTTGCCCATAACATGCGCACGCACCGCGCGCGAGCAAGCCCGGGCCGGACCGACGCGGCCTTCCCCTGGCCACCTCCCTGGCCCGCCCCCTTGGCCCGGTCAGCGCGCGTCGGCCTCGAGGGCCGCGAGGTCGGCGAGAAGCGGCACGTGGCCCGTGGCGGCGAGGAAGCGGCGGAAATCCGCCGCCGACACCGCCGTCGTCGCGGTATTGGTCAGCGGGTGCGCGGTGATCCGCCCCTCCGCCTCGGCGAGCTCCCGGTCGAGGATGAAGCCCACGCGCCGGCCGCGGTCGTTCACCAGCGCGAAGGGCGTCACCGAGCCGGGCGTGACGCCGAGCAGCGCCATCAGCTCGTCCGGCGTGCCGAAGCTCATCCGCGGCAGGCCGAGCGAGCGGGCGAGCGCGCCGATCGGGACGCGCCTGTGCTCGGGCAGCGTGGCGAGCCAGAACCGTCCCTCGCGGTCCTTCAGGAACAGGTTCTTCACATGCGCTCCGGGCAGCCGATCGTGGATCGCAAGCGCCTTGCTCTCGGCCACGGTGAAGACCGGGTCGTGCCGGATCGTCTCGTGCGGGATGCCGATGCCCTCGAGCCAGGCGAGGAACCCCTCGGGCGTGAATGCTGCGCCGTCCATCCCCGCGTTCTGCAGCCTTAACCAAGGATACGCAATCGCCTGCGCATGCTCGCCCGACCCAACCTGCACGGAGCAGCCGCGATGTCGCAGCCAGCAGAGGCAACCCAGGGCGCCGGCGTAGGCGCCGTCGGCGCCCGTGGCGTCTGCCTCGTGGTGGACGACAGCCGGCTCGTCCGCCGCATCGCGCGCGGCATCCTCGAGGCGCAGGGCTTCGCGGTCGAGGAGGCGGAGGACGGCGCGCAGGCGCTCGAGGCGTGCCGGCGGCGCATGCCGAGGGCGATCCTGCTCGACTGGAACATGCCGGTGATGAACGGCATCGACTTCCTCCGCGCGCTCAAGGCCGAGTTCGGCGAGGCGGCGGCGACCGTGGTGTTCTGCACCACCGAGAACGAGATGGGCTTCATCCTCGAGGCGATGGAGGCAGGAGCGACCGAGTACATCATGAAGCCGTTCGACGCCGAGATCATCGCCTCCAAGTTCGGGCAGGCCGGGCTCTTGTGATCCCCTCCCCCGCCCCGGCGATGGCGGCGCCCGGAGCCGCCGCGTGCGACGAGACGCGCATCCGCGTGCTCGTCTGCGACGACAGCGCCGTCATCCGCGGCCTCGTCACGCGCATGCTCGAGAGCGATCCAGGCATCACGGTCGTCGCGCGCGCCGGCAACGGGCGCGACGCGGTGGAGGCGGCACGCCACACGCACCCCGATGTCTGTGTGCTCGACGTCGAGATGCCGGTGATGGACGGTCTCGCCGCGCTGCCCGAGCTCCTCCGCATCGACCCGCAGCTGAAGGTGGTGATGGCGAGCACGCTGACGACGCGCGGGGCGGACGTCGCGCTGCGCGCGCTCCGCCTCGGGGCGGCGGACTACGTGCCGAAGCCGACCACCACGGCGGCGATCGCCGGCGAGGCTTCGTTCCGCGACGAGCTCGTCGCCAAGGTGAAGGGGCTCGGGCTGCAGCGGCGCCGGCTGAGGGGGGCCGCCCCGCGCCCCGCGTCGGCGCCCGCGCCGCTCAGGCCGCATGCCGGCGGCCTCGCACCGGCGGTGCTCGCGATCGGCGCCTCGACCGGCGGTCCGCAGGCGCTGTTCACGCTGTTCTCGGGGCTCGGGCGGGCCGTTCCGGTGCCGCTGCTCGTGACCCAGCACATGCCGCCGACCTTCACCGCCATCCTCGCCGACCATCTCGACCGCATCGGCGGCCCGCCCTGCGCCGAGGCGAAGGACGGCGAGGCGCCGCTGCCCGGCCGTGCCTATCTCGCCCCGGGCGACACGCACCTGACCGTGGCGCAGGAGCCGGGCGGCATCAGGCTCAGGCTGTCGAAGGCCCCGCCCGAGAACTTCTGCCGCCCCGCCGTCGATCCGATGCTCCGCAGCGTCGCGGCGGCCTACGGCGCGCGCGTGCTCGCGATCATGCTGACCGGCATGGGGCATGACGGGATGAAGGGGTCGGAGGCGGTGGTCGCGGCGGGAGGACGGGTGATCGCGCAGGACGAGGCCTCCTCGGTCGTCTGGGGCATGCCGGGGGCGGTCGCGCAGGCCGGCCTCGCCTCCGCGGTGCTGCCGCTCGCCGGGATCGCGGCGGCCGTGATGTCGTCCTTCGCTGCGGGAGCACGCGCATGAGCCAGGCCGCCTTCTCCGCGCTCGCGGCGCTTCTGCATGCACGCTCGGGGCTCGTGCTCGGGCCGGACAAGCTCTACCTCGTCGAGACGCGGCTCGGCGCGCTGATGAAGCGCGAGGGGCTGGGCGATCTGGGCGCGCTCGTCGGGCGCCTCTCAGCTCCGGCGGGCGAGGCGCTCGCGCGCGAGGTGGTCGAGCTGATGACCACCAACGAGACGTTCTTCTTCCGCGACGGCAAGCCGTTCGAGCATGTCCGGACGTCGGCGCTCCGGCGCCTCCACGCCGCACGCCCGGCCGGCCAGCCGATCCGCATCTGGTCGGCCGCCTGCTCGAGCGGGCAGGAGGCCTATTCGCTGGCGATGATCGTCGCCGAGGCGAGGCCCTGGCTCGGCGACCGCCGCGTCGAGATCCTCGGCACCGACCTCTCGCGCGAGGTGCTCGCGCGGGCGCGCGAGGGGCTCTACTCGCAGTTCGAGGTTCAGCGTGGCCTGCCGATCCAGCTGCTCGTCAAGCACTTCCGGCAGGAGGGCACGGCCTGGCGCCTGTCGGAGGCGATCCGGTCGATGGTGACCTGGCGCGAGGGCAACCTGCTCGGCGACCTGCGCGCGCTCGGGCGGTTCGACATCGTGTTCTGCCGCAACGTGCTGATCTACTTCGACCAGCCGACGAAGGCCCGCGTGCTCGACGCGATCGCCGCGCAGATGCCCCCGGACGGCGTTCTCTATCTGGGCGGTGCTGAGACGGTGCTCGGCATCACCGACCGGTTCGCCGCGGTGGCCGGCGAGCGCGGCGTCTACGAGCCCGCCTCCGGCACACGCACCGCGGCGGCCTGAGAGCCCCCTCCCCTCGCCCGGCGGTTCGGTGCAGCATCGGCGCCCGACAGGCAGGGACCAGACAGGCAGGGGGAGGATGCATGGCACGGATCGACGGCGCGCGGCTGCTCGCCGACCTCCACACGCTGCGCGGCTTCGGCCGCTTCGGCACCGGCGTGCATCGCCCGACGCTCTCGGCCGAGGATATCGCGAGCCGGCAGTGGCTCGCCTCACGGCTCGCGGCGGCAGGGCTCGAGGCGCGCATCGACGGCATCGCCTCGGTGTTCGGCTTCACGCGCAACCCCGGGCGTCGGCTGATCATCGGCAGCCATCTCGAGAGCCAGAACGAGGCGGGCTGGCTCGACGGCGCGCTGGGCGTGATGTTCGGCCTCGAGGTGGCCCGCGCGCTGCCGCACCTGCCGATCGACGTCGCCGCCTGGGTGGACGAGGAGGGGCACTACGGCAACTTCCTCGGCTCCCGCTCCTTCATCGGCGAGGTGGCGGAGAGCGAGATCGACCGAGCGACCAACCGCACCACCGGCGAGAGCATGCGCGCCGGCCTCGAGCGGGCGGGGCTCGCCGGCATCCCCCGCGTGACGCTCGACGACGCCGGCCTCTACCTCGGCTATCTCGAGGCGCATATCGAGCAGGGGGACGAGCTCGAGGCGAAGGGGCTCACCCTCGGCGTCGTCACCTCCATCGTCGCGATCTGGAACTTCCGCATCCGGTTCGCGGGCGTTCAGAACCACGCGGGCACGACGCGCATGGCCATCCGCAAGGACGCGCGGGTGGCGATGACGCGGCTTGCGAACCGCATCGACGACACCTTCCCCGAGGTGATCGCCGAGCGGTCCGTCTGGACGATCGGGCGGATGTCGCTCGACCCCAACGCGCCCTCGATCGTTCCGGGAGGGGCGGAGATGAACGTGCAGTTCCGCGACGCCGACCCCGCCGTGCTCGACCGGCTGGAGGCGCATCTCCGCCGCCTCGTCGCCGAGGCGGATGCCGCCGGGCCCTGCCGCGTCACCATCGAGGTCGCGTCGAAGACCATCCCCAAGGTGATGGACGCGCGGTTCCAGGACGCCCTCGCCAGGGCAGCCGAGGCGCATGCGCCGGGCGGCTGGCAGCGCATGCCATCGGGGGCGGGGCATGACGCGCAGGTGCTCGCGCTCCGCATGCCGGCGGGGATGCTGTTCGTGCCCTCGATCGGCGGCATCAGCCACCATTGGAGCGAGGACACGAGGGAGGAGGACATCGTCCGCGGCTGCGCGGCGCTCGCCGACGCCGCGGAGGCACTGCTCGCTCAGTCGTAACGGAGGTCCATCGCCTTGCCGCCGAAGACGCGCCAGGCGAGCACGGTGTAGCCGGCGATGATGGGCAGCACGACCAGCGCTCCGGCCAGGATGATCGAGAGGCTCTCCGGCGCCGCGGCGGCCTGCCACAGCGTCAGCCGCTCGGGGATCACGTAGGGGAAGAAGCTCCAGGCGAGGCCGGCGAAGGAGAGGCAGAACAGCCCGACCGCCCCCCAGAAGGGCAGGCGCCGCAAGGCATCCCCCGGCAGCGGCAGGTGGCGCAAGAGCGCGGCGAGGCCCGCCACGAGCGCGAGCGTCGCAAGCGGCATCGGCGCGAGCAGCAGCACGTTCGGGAAGTCGAACCAGCGGTGGAAGATCCGCTCGCTCGCGACCGGCGTGGCGACCGAGACGCCGACGATGCCGGCAGCGACGCCCCAGAGCGAGCGCCGCGCCCAGGCGACCGCGCGGCGCTGCAGCGCCCCCTCGGTGCGCCAGATCAGCCAGGCGGCGCCGATGAAGCTGTAGGCCACCGCCACCCCGATGGCGGAGAGCGCGGCGAAGCCGAGCGCGATCGCGCCGCCGTCGAAGCCGAGCACGTAGCGGCCGAGCATCCACCCCTGGGTCAGCGCGGCGCACAGCGAGCCGGCGACGAAGGCATGGTCCCACCGCCGCTTGTGCGCGGGATGCGCCGCCTTGGCGCGGAACTCGAAGGCGACGCCGCGCAGGGCAAGGCCGAGCAGCATCAGCGCCACGGGGAAGTAGAGCGCGGTGAGGATCTCGCCATGCGCGGTCGGGAAGGCGACAAGGAGGAGGCCGACGCCGAGCACGAGCCAGGTCTCGTTCGCATCCCAGAACGGGCCGATCGAGGCGATCATCCGGTCGCGCTCCGCCTCGTCCGCCGCCTGTGGCAACAGCAGGCCGACGCCGAGGTCGAAGCCGTCGAGCACCACGTAGGCGAGCACCGACACCGCCATCAGCGCGGCGAACACGACGGGCAGGAGATCGGGCGGCAGGAAGGGCGTCATCGCACGCTCACGCCTTGCCGGCGGGAACCGCGCGGGCGAGCGCGAGCGCCTCGCCGCCGCCCTGAGCCGCCGGCGGCGCCCCGGCCTTGCGCGCGAGCCGGAACAGCGTCGCCACAAAGGCAGCGAGCAGGACGGCGTAGAGCGCGAGATACATCACGAGCGTCGTGAGCACCGTCCCGCCCGCGATCGGGCCCACCGCCTCGGCGGTGGTCAGCACGCCGGTGACGAGCCAGGGCTGACGGCCGATCTCGGTGACGTACCAGCCGGCGAGGGTGGCGAGCCAGCCGGCGAGGGTCATCCCGACGAGGCCCATCAGCATCAGCCGCGGCAGCGCGCCGCGCCGCCACAGGAACCAGGCGCCGGCAAGCCCGAAGCCGATCATCAGCATGCCGGTGGCGACCATGACGCGGAACGCGTAGAACACCGGCGCGACCGGCGGGTGCTCGCCGCGGAAATCGTTCAGGCCCGGCACGACACCGGCGGGGTCGTGCTTGAGGATGAGCGACGCCCCGGAGGGGATCGCGATCTCGAAGCGGTTGGTCCGCGCCGCCTCGTCCGGGATCGCGAAGAGCAGGAGCGGCACGTGGCTCCGCGTCTCCCAGTTGCCCTCCATCGCCGCGACCTTCGCCGGCCGGTGCTCGAGCGTGTTGAGGCCGTGCAGGTCACCCATAACGAGCTGGGTGGGCGCCAGAACGGCGGCCATCACGATGCCGGTGCGCAGCGTCGCCGCGACGTCGGCGCCGCGGTCCCCCCGCAGCCAGCGATAGGCCGAGAGCCCGGCGAGCAGGAATGCCACGGTGAGCGCGGAGGCCAGCAGCATGTGCGCCAGCCGATAGGGCATCGAGGGCGTGAAGATGATCGCCCACCAGTCGGTCGCGTGCGCGACGCCGTCGCGCAGCTCGAAGCCGGCCGGCGTGTGCATCCAGGAGTTCAGCACGAGGATCCAGAACGCGCTCATCGTCGTGCCGACGGCGACGAGGAACGTCGCGCCGGTGTGCATCCAGCCCGGCACGCGACGGAAGCCGAACAGCATGATGCCGAGGAAGGTCGCCTCGAGGAAGAACGCCGTCAGCACCTCGTAGGCGAGCAGCGGCCCGGCGATGTTGCCCACGCGCTGCATGAAGCCTGGCCAGTTCGTGCCGAACTGGAAGCTCATGGTGATGCCCGAGACGACGCCGAGCGCGAAGGAGAGCGCGAACACCTTCACCCAGAAGCGGTAGGCGCCCATCCACTTCTCGTCGCCGGTGGCGTTGAAGCGGAGCTTGAAGAACAAGAGCACCCAGCCGAGCGCGATGGTGATCGTCGGGAACAGGATATGGAACGAGATGTTCGCTGCGAACTGGATGCGCGCGAGAACGGTTGCGTCCATCATGCCTGCTCCTTCTGCGCCGCGCGGCGGGGCCGGGCGAGCGCGATCACCTTGTCCTTCGCTTCGAGGAACTTCGTCACCTTCGCGCCGAGCGCAAGCAGCGCGGCGAGATGCTCGGTCTCGAGCCGCTTCACGTCCTCGTACCAGGTGGTGAGCCGCTCGATCAGGCCGTGCATCTCGGCCATCCGCGCCTGGGCGTGACGCTCCGCCGCCGTCGCGGGCTTCTGCATGAGGAGCTCGCGCAGGACCGAGAGGGTCGGATCGACCTCCCGCTTCTTCCGCTCCTCCGCAAGCACGCGGAGGATCTGCCACACATCGTCGGGCGTGGTGAAATG
>Ga0272446_1006450_pt1 | contig 12232 bp, 11 predicted proteins | sample YNPCB0061_FD_194587 | JGI IMG/M metagenome (GOLD analysis project Ga0272446, IMG submission 194587) | Hot spring microbial mat communities from Yellowstone National Park, WY, United States - YNP-CB-006-1 | ecosystem: Environmental > Aquatic > Thermal springs > Hot (42-90C) > Sediment | place... | reverse complement strand
ACCGCAAATGGGGCCGTCGTCTGTTTGGTGCCGTGGGACACAGCGTCTGTGCGTTGTGCTACTTCCTAGCACTGACGGCCAACACGCCGTATTTGTTCGTGCTGTTCATAGCACTGGCCGCGTTCTGGAACGATCTGACGATGGGTTCCGCCTGGGCCTCGTGCATCGACATCGGCGGGCGGTACTCTGGCGTTGTGGCCGGCTGCATGAACACTGTGGGCAATCTAGGCGGTGCCGTGGCCGGCTTCGCGACCGGCTGGATCTTGCAAGGATTCGGCCAGGAACGGGGCTGGACGATCAATCTGATCAGTTTCGCTGGCGTGTACGTCCTAGCGGCCCTGTTGTGGCTGCGGTTCGATGCCACCAAGCCCGTGGTCTTGGCGGTCAGTGAGGGCAGCTAGTTCGAACGCTCCAAGCAACGGTTCGCGGCCACTTCCACCTAGACCGCGAACCGTTGCTTTCAAGAGCAATCACTGACTCGCATCGCGCATCAACAGAGCATTGATCCGCCGAGCCAGGGCTACTGGATCCTTGACCCGTGACCCCTCGGCGATGACGGCCTGATCGTAAAGCAACCGCACATAATCTTCCAGGCGGGGGTTGTTGCGATCCTTCTCGAACAGAGCTAGCATAGCCTGGACAGTCGCATGCTTGGGATTGATTTCAAGGATGCGGCGTGCGTTGAATATCTCGCCGCGGCCCCAGCTTTTCATCAGCCGTTCCATGTGTGCCGATACGCCGCCTTCGGTGACCAGACACACGGCACTGTCCTGCAAGCGTGAGGTCAGCCGCACGTCGCTGACCTCGGGCAACTTACCTTTGAAGTAGGTAATCAGTTCGGCAAACTGGAGCTTCGCTTCCGAAGTGACCCCTTCGTCGTTGCTGTCGGCTCGATCGACCGCCTCCAGTCGCTTTCCCTTGTAGCTACGCAGATCTTGCACGAGGAACTCGTCCACCGGATCGGTCAGCAACAGCACATCCTGCTTGCGGGCGCGATACGCTTCGAGATAGGGAGAGTTGCTCAACTGTTCTCGCGAATCGCCGGTCAGGTAGTAGATGGCCTTCTGATCGGAGGGCATGGCCTCGACGTATTTGGGCAAAGTCAGGTATTCTCCAGCAGGAGTTTGTTCCGACTCGAACAGCAGCAACTCGGCAATGCGTTCGCGGTTCTCGTAGTCGAACCGCGGGCCTTCCTTGAGAATGGTGCCGAACTCTTTGAACCACTTGACGTAGTTGGCGTAATCGTCGTCGCGCATCTCTTCGAGGGCGCGGAGGACAGCACGGGTGACGTTGTGGCGGATCTTTTCGAGCAGCGGATTGGACTGGAGCAACTCGCGTGAGATGTTCAAAGGCAAATCCGAGGAATCGACCACGCCGCGGACGAAACGGAGATAGGGCGGCAGCAACTCCTCACAGTGATCCATGATGAGTACCCGCTGCACGTACAGCCGCAGGCCGGGCTTGTATTGGCCGAACTGCATGTCGAACGGCTTCTCGGCGGGCAGGAAGACAAGGACGCGAAACTCCTGGCTGCCCTCGACGTTGTAGTGAATCCACTTCTGCGGATCGCGGAAGTCGTTGGAGATCTGCTTGTAGAAGGTCTTGTATTCCTCGTCGGTGTTTTCGGAGCGATTGCGCAGCCAGATCGCCTTGCGCGAGTTGATGACCTCTTCCTGAACGGTCTTCTTGCCATCGACTTCGCGTTCGACATCCATGACTACCGGATGCTCAATGAAGTCGGAGAACTTCTTAATGATCGACCGCAGGCGATACTCTTCGAGGAACTCTTGCTCATCGGCTTTCAGATGCAAAATCACATCCGTGCCGCGAGTCGGCTTTTCATAAGCCTCGACGGAGAACTCGCCTTGGCCATCGGACTCCCAGCGTACCCCATCAGCGGGATTGCCGGCCATTCGCGATAGGACGGTGACGCGGTCGGCCACCATGAAAGCCGAATAGAAGCCGACACCGAACTGCCCGATGAGTTCGGGATGATTGCGGACTTCTTGACTGCGCAGAGCCTCCAGATAGGCCCGTGTGCCCGAGCGGGCAATGGTGCCGAGATTCTCGATGGCCGACTCCCGTGACATGCCGATGCCGTTATCCGAGATCGTCAGCGTGCCGAGTGCCTTGTTGACGGAGATTTTGATCTTCCAGTCCTTGTTACCTTCGAGTCGATCTTCGTGTTGTAGCGAGTCGAATTTGATCTTGTTGATAGCATCGCTGGCATTGCTGATCAGTTCGCGGAGAAAGATTTCCTTGTTGGAGTACAGCGAGTGGGTGATGAGGTGAAGCAGTTGCTTCAACTCCGTCTTAAACTCCAACCTCTCGGCGTGCAGGGTAGCCTCACTCATCCGCTTGGTGCCTCTCAATTGCAAGGCATCCGAGATCAACCGCGCCGTGCGATCGACTCCGGATGTCAGATTTCCCAGTTGTTTCCAGGGAAATTATAGGCACAACAGCGGGACGCTGACGAGAGGCGCAGACCAACCGTTGGCCCCTGCTCACGAGAAGTCGGCGTGCTTCAAGCCGCCTTGCGAGGCTGTTGTTTCGTACGCAGCATCGGCAAGACCAGGGTGTGGCGAACGGCACGATAGGGCTTTCGCAACACCAAGCCGTGCAACCACAACAGCCAGCCCTTGCGACGAAGCAGGCGTTTCTGTTCGGCACTGAAGCTCTGGGAATGATCGTGGATGAAATGTTTCATGAGGTGATAGCGATCTACGGATTGCATGTAGCGAATCAGCCAGCGCATTGGCCAGTTCCAGGCCGAATGGGGCCCCAGAGCGATCTGGAAGTCGATCAACCCGGGTTGCAGGTTGTCTCGCACCAGGATGTTCTCGGCCTTGCTCAGGTCATTGTGCGACAAGCCGGCAGCATGAACCGCTTCTAGGATCGACAACAACTGGGTGTAGTAGCTCGAATCGGGAATCTGCCTAGCTCGGAATTCGCGCAAGTTGCAGCCTGCCAAATACTCGCGCAGAAACCCCGATTCCCCGTACCGTCCCAGCCAGCGTGGTATGCCCTGAACACCGACCAGATGAGCATAACACTGGCTCTCGCGGCGACACAGCCAGCGGCCTAGCCAACCTAGTGGGATACCCCAGAACGAGTCGGTGTGATAAACCTTGAGCAACACCTGCGCAGGATGCTCTGGACTGGGCCGACCGAACTCGCGAGCATACAGACCAACAGCGGCGTAAAAGTCATACTTGAGCAACCGCTTCTGATAGTAGCGTACCGATCCCAAGTCGATGTACGCAGGTAGATTTTTACCGCGAATCCGACGGTAAAGATGCCAATCGGAATCTGCCATGAGCCGCCCCTCCCATGCCCTGGCACAGAGGCCACGAACTCAGAATCGAGTCCACCTCTGCGGGCTGCGAGATAGCGACGGGTTGGCTAGTTGTCAACAGAGATAGCCACACGATCAGGTCTGAATGGCATCGAAGAGTGCCAGGGCAAACGGCCCGAACAGCAGAACAGGAAGCCAAGCCGCGAACGCCGGGGCCAGGTACTCGTAATCTCCCAGCATCTTGCAAGTGTGGATGGCCACATAGAACACAGCGCACAGCACCAAACACAACCCTGCTGAGATGATCACATTCCGCGTATTGTCGCGCAGGATGACCGACAGCCCCATAAAGACCAGAATCATCCCGAGCAACGGCCGTGTCAGGCGATTGTGGAACAGAACGGCGATGGCCGCTAGACGTGTCGATTCGGGACGCAGCAATTCCTCGTATAGCCGTTGTGTCGAGGCGAATTGGAACCACGAGGGTTGACGGACGAGTGCCTCGAAGTCGGTCAGACGGGTATAGAGGAGGTATCGGCCGGCATCACGCACCTCGAGCAGATCGGGAATCGGCTCCAGATCCCGAGGGACACAACCCGTCAGCTCCCACCGGCCACGCGGCTGCTCCTCGTCGGGAGGCAGATAACGCCCCTGTTGCGCCGAGATGTGAATCAGATTGCCGGCTACACTTTCGGGAATGGTACAGCGGAAATTGCGAACCGTCTGAGTGGCTCGTACCGCGAAATCCCCCTCGATGTGGATAAAGTTCGGCTCGTAGTTGCCGCGAACGCTGATCTCTTTTTCGCCTCCGGGATCGTCTTTGTTGAGGGTCAATTTGCTCGCCACCATCGGGATGAACACTTCCTGATTGAGAACGGCCAAACTGAGCATCAGACAGGCACAGATCAGAACTGGTGTGACCAGCCGATGGGTGGAAACCCCAGCGGACAGCAGGGGCAACTGCTCGTTGTTGCGTTGCATCATGGCCACGGTGAACATGGCTGCCAGCAGAGTGATGGCCTCGCACAGCCGATCGAAGAACTGCGGCAACCGATACCCGTAGTAGCTGACGATGCGGATCAGCGTCGCTTGCAGACCGATGCTGCCCTGGCTCGGTAGGAAGTCATCCAGATGCGTGAACAAATCGACCACGATGTACAGCGACAGCAAACTGGTCAAACAAATGGCGTAAGCCTTGAAGTAATCGCAGATCATCAACCAGTCGATGTGCTTGAACATGCTGCGCAATCCCCTTCTTTGGGGTGGTCAATCCGACAGTCCGGCAGCGGCCAGAGCCGAACGGTCTCGGCGCGGAACGTAACGTCCCACATACTGATCGACATACCAGTTGGCTCGCGTGCAGACCCAGTCGCCGAAGCCATGCTCACGCAGTTCGTGTAGGGCCGACAGTCGCGACCAGCCCTGATACTCCATGCGATAGATGGCCGTCAGCAACCCGGTGCGATGCAAACCGGCCTTGCAGTGCAACAACACCGGGTAGACATCCGGTTGATCCATCACCTGGAGAAACTGGTCGATGGCCAGCGGTCGCTGCCGATCCGCCTGAGAGGGCAATACCGTATCCGGTGCGATCCAGACGTAGCGAACTCCCAACTGCTCACACAGTTCCTTTTCCCGGACGTAGCCGGGAACCAGGGTGCCTCGTCGGAGGCGCGGATCAGGGTAATCGTCCTGGACGTTGATGATGGTGCGAATCCCGAGTTGACGAACGACATCGGCAAACCCTTGACTGGTCAACTGACCACTACGATAGAAGCGGCCTGGAACCACGACACGCAGTCGTCGGCCATGCTCGTAGGTGGCCCGGAAGAAATAAAAGCTCCAACCAGCCAGAGCCAGCATGAAACCACAGGCGAGCAATGCCTGGCGACGAGTGAGCATCCACAGACCCTCCCTGGCCGTGTTCCTTCCCTCTGCTGAGGGGAAAGTGATTGTCGCCAGCACGACTCAAAAGAACAAGAGGAAGTCCGGTCGGCCGTTACCGCCTGGGCAAGCTCTAGCATACCGGGGCTCCAGGCAATTCAGACCATCTGGGACATTTGCCCGCTCCGCTTCTTGAATCCATACCGTCCAGACGGTACTATCAAAGGATGAGCCAATCCACGACCACAGGCCGCGAGGCCATTGTGCTGGCAGCCGTTCGCGTCATTCTGCGCGATGGCGTGCTGGCGTTGACGTTGGAAGCCGTCGCCCGTGAGGCCAGGCTTTCTAAGGGGGGATTGCTGTATCACTTCCCCAACAAAGATGCCCTAATCGCCGGCATGATCGAGCATTTCCTCCAGGCTCAGGATGCCGAACTGGCCCGACGACAGCAGCAACAAACGCCGTCGCACCGATCGTGGTTGCGCGCCTACCTGGAAGCCAGCTTCGCCGATCCCATCGGGCAGGGACTCAGTGCCAGCGACATGCGGCGACTCAACGTCGCCCTGCTGGCCGCCGTGGCCATCAACCCTCGCTTGCTCGCCCCGGTTCAGGCCTGGATGCAACGCTGGATGGAGCAATTGCACGCCGAGCAGGCCGACCCGGTGGATGGCCTGGTGTGCTGGCTGGCCGCCGATGGCATGTGGTTGTGGGATCTCTTTGGCCTGCTCCCGGAAGATGAGGAATTGCGTCGCCGGCTGATCGAACGATTGCAGCAACTTGGTAGAGAGAAGCTATGAGGACTCCGACAGGTTGGCGATACTTGCCCTTGGCCTGGTGGATTGGCGGATTGGCGACTGTGGCGGTGCTGACCATCTTGGGTTGGGCAGCGACGGCTCAGGGGTGGGCAAACATCCCTAGCACAGCCAAGCGACAGGCCGATCTAGTGGAACCGTTGCGGCGGGTGGCTTGTTTGGGACGACTGGAGCCAGCGAGTCGCGTCATCCGATTGGCAGCGGCCCAGGGGAGCGACAGTCAGCGAGTCAGCCGACTGCACGTCCGCGAAGGCGACTGGGTCGAGGCCGGCGCGATTGTCGCTGAACTCGACATGCACCCCGTGCGCCAGGCAGCCGTCCAGGAAGCCGAAGCACGCGTGGCGGTCGCTGCCGCCCGACTGCAACAAGTCAAGGCCGGCGCACGAGCGGGCGACATCGCGGCCCGACAGGCTGCCGTCAACCGGCTGCGACGAGTGTTTCAGAACGCCGACAACGAATACCAGCGTAGTTTGCGATTGTTCACGCAACGCGCCATCGCCGAGGCCGAACGCGATCTCAAGGCGACGCAACGCGAGTCGGCGGCTCGGGAGTTGCAGCAGGCCGAGGCCGAACTGGCCAGCGTCAGCGAGGTGCGGGCCGTGGACGTGGCCCATGCCGAGGCCGAACTAACCCATGCTCGCGCGGTGCTGGCCTCCACTCGCGCTCATCTGGAACTAACTCGGGTTCGTGCGCCGTTTCGCGGTCGAATCCTCAAGATCCACGCTTGGCCGGGCGAAAAGGTTCTCGATCGCGGGGTGCTGGAACTGGCCGACACCGATCGCATGACCGTCGTCGCCGAGGTCTACGAGACAGACATCTCGCGGGTGCGGCTGGGCCAGCCGGCCGAGATTCGCATCCCAGCTCTGGACACGCAGCTGGAGGGCAAAGTCGCGGAAATCGGCCTGCTGATCGGCAAGAAGGACGTGCTGAACAACGACCCCGTCGCCGACACCGATGCCCGAGTGGTCGAGGTGCGGATTCATCTCTCCCCGGAAGCCTCGGCACGCGTGGCCAATCTGACGCACCTTCGCGTCGATGTGGTCATCGGCTCAGACGGCCCTGCGTCCTGAAGAGCGGTTCGGAGAAGCGAAGGTGTTCCGGCAACTGCTTCTGGCCTGGCGACAACTCACGTTCCAGAAGATGCGTTTCGTCGTCGCTCTGTGCGGCGTTCTGTTTGCCAACCTGCTGATGTTCATGCAGTTCGGCTTTCAGGATGCCCTGTTCGACAGTGCCACTGCCATGCAACGGCATCTGCAGGCCGACTTGGTGCTGCTTAATCCGCAAACCACGTCCATCTATTTCCCTCAAGTATTCTCGCGCCGCTTGCTGCTTCGCTTGCTCGCTCATCCCAACGTGGAATCCGTTCATCCGCTCTACCTGGGTTCGGCTCCGTGGAAGAATCCCTGGATGGGCCAGCCGCGTATGATCTTCGTGCTGGGCATCGATGTCTATCAGCCGACCCTGGCCTTGCCGGGACTGGCGGAGAACCTTGCTGCCCTACGTCAGACCGATGCCGGCCTCTTTGACGCACTGTCTCGGCGAGAGTTCGGCCCGGTTGGCGAACATCTGCGCGCGGGGGAAAGCGTCGAAGTCGAGGTCAATCGCCGGCGTTTGCGCATGGTCGGCGAGGTTCGCCTTGGCCCGTCGTTCGCCGCCGATGGCAACCTGATCCTGGGACAGAGCAATTTCCTTCGCCTCTTTCCCGAACGCAAGGCCGGCTCCGTCGATGTCGGACTCGTCCGCTTGAAAGCCGGCTCCGATCCCGAGCAAATCGCCGCTCAGGTGCAACAACTCGTCGGCAAGGAACTACGCGTTCTCAGCGGTCGGCAATTCGTGCAGTTCGAGCGCGCCTACTGGGAAGGAGCGACGGCCATCGGCTTCATCTTCACCCAAGGAGTGCTGATGGGCTTTCTGGTCGGATTCGTGATCGTGACGCAGATCCTCTACATGGATGTGACCACGCACCTACCCCAGTACGCCACCCTCAAGGCCATCGGTTTCACGGGCGGCTATTTGATGGGAGTCGTTCTTTTTGAGGGACTGATCCTCTCGACCATCGGCTACTTGCCGGGCATCGCTCTTTCTGCTGCTTTCTATCAGTGGACAGCGGAAGCCACCAACTTGCCGATGGTTCTGCAACCCGGCCGTGCCGTGCAGATTTTCGCCCTGACGCTGTGCATGTGTTCGCTGGCGGGATTGCTGGCCATGCGTAAACTCGCTAGTGCCGATCCGGCGGATGTGTTTTGACGACTGGGCGATCATGACAGCAAGTATTCAAGCACGCCAACTCTGCTTCAGTTTCGGCCAGGGCGAACTGCGCAAGCAGATTCTCCACAGCATCGACCTGGACGTGCAAGCTGGAGAGGTCGTATTGCTGACCGGCCCCTCGGGGTCGGGCAAGACCACCTTGCTGTCGCTCATCGGTGCTTTGCGATCCATGCAAGAGGGCAGTCTGGTCGTTCTCGGACAGGAACTGCTGGGAGCAAGCTATCCGCAGCAGGTGGCGATCCGTCGTCGCATCGGCTTCATCTTTCAGGCACACAACCTGCTACCGTTTCTGACGGCCCAGCAGAACGTCGAGTTGGCGCTGGAGTTGCAGCCGCAGATGGCTCCGCGCCAGCGAATGGCGCGGGCGCTGGAGTTGCTCCATCTGGTGGGACTGGGGGAGAAGGCGGGCGTTTATCCGGGCCAGTTGTCGGGCGGGCAGAAGCAGCGGGTGGCCATCGCCCGCGCGCTGGTCGGCCAGCCTGAGTTGCTCCTGGCCGACGAGCCGACCGCCTCGCTGGACAGCCAGTCCGGCCGAGAGGTTGTCGCCTTGCTGGATCGCCTGGCTCGGCAGCAGCACTGCGCCGTGCTGATGGTCACTCACGACACGCGCGTGGAGGACATCGCCGACCGCGTTCTGCACATGGAAGACGGCCGCATTCTCCCTCCGATTGCCCAGGCACCTACTCGCATCCTATCTTGAACAGCACGCCTGCCCCAACCGGAGTTCTGCTGCGATGACTGATCGTACCGCCGGCTTTTCTCTCGAACCGTTCAGCGACTTCAGCAAGGCCAACGTCCGCCAGAGCATGAAGACCGCCCTGGAGCAAGTCAGCAGGCGACTGGGAGCGACGTTCGCCCCTGTCGTCGGCGGGAAAATCCTGGCGACCACCGAGTCCATCGTATCGATCAACCCTTCGCACAAACGACAGATCGTGGGCCGATGCGGTCGAGCCGGTGCCGAGCAGGCTCGGCAGGCCATCGAGGCGGCCCGCGCTGCCTTTCCCGCCTGGCGCGATACGCTGGTCCATCAACGGGTCGCCCGATTGCGTGCAGCGGCTCAGATCCTGCGTCGCCGCAAGTTCGAGTTGGCGGCCTGGGAGGTGTACGAGTGCGCCAAGCAGTGGCGTGAGGCCGATGCCGACCTGGCCGAGGCCATCGACTTCTGCGAGTTCTACGCCTCGGAGATGCTTCGGCTCGGCTCGCCGCGCTTACGCAATGTGCCCGGCGAGGATAACTGCTACTTCTACGAACCACGCGGCATCGCCGTGGTGATCGCTCCGTGGAACTTCCCGCTGGCGATTCTATGCGGCATGACGACTGCCGCCGCGGTGACCGGCAACACGGTCATCATGAAGCCGGCCGAGCAATCGTCGGTGGTGGCGGCGTTGCTCATGGAGGTGTTTCAGGAGGCGGGCTTTCCGCCGGGAGTCATCAACTACCTGCCGGGCATCGGTGAGGAGGTTGGCCCCGTTCTGGTCGGACATCCCGACACGTCGCTGATTGTCTTCACGGGATCGCTGAAAGTCGGACTGCTGCTCAACCGCCAGGCCGCCGAGTTGGCTCCGGGGCAGCATCACGTCAAACGTGTCATCGCCGAGATGGGCGGCAAGAACGCCATCGTCATCGATAGTGATGCCGACATGGATGAGGCGGTGGTGGGCGTGGTCGAGTCGGCCTTCGGCTATCAGGGGCAGAAATGTTCGGCTTGTAGCCGAGTGATCGTGCTGCAATCGTGCTACGAGGCGTTCCTGGCCCGATTGATCGCGGCCACGAAAAGCCTGGCTGTCGGCCCGGCGGAAGATCCGGGCAACTTCGTCGGGCCGGTCATCGACGAGGAAGCCCATCAGCGACTGCTCGGCGTGATCGAACGCGGCAAGAAGGAGGCCCGACTGGCCTATGCCGGCGACGTGGGCCAACTCGCCGACGAGGGGTTCTACATCGCCCCGCACATCTTCGCCGACGTGCGGCCCGAATCGTTCCTCAACCGCGAGGAGTTCTTCGGCCCGATTCTGAGTGTATTGTCGGCACGCGACATGGACGAAGCACTGCATCTGGCCAACGATGTCGATTACGCTCTGACGGGCGGGCTGTACTCGCGCAGTCCGGCGACCATCGCTCACGTCAAGCGGGCCTTTCGCGTCGGCAATCTGTACATCAATCGCAAGATCACCGGTGCCCTGGTGGATCGCCAGCCCTTCGGCGGATTCAAGCTGTCGGGCATCGGCTCCAAGGCGGGCGGCCCGGATTATTTGTTGCAATTCCTCCTGCCTCGCACTATCACAGAGAATACCCTCCGCCGAGGCTTCGCGCCCGAGGTGACTCGCTGAACCATTTTGTGAACCCTCCAGCTACAAGGAAGCCAGCATGCCATCCTTCCGCTTCGCTTTTGCTGTCGTCGCTCTCCTGAGTCTGATTCTGCTGTCCAGTGCCATCGGCCTGGCGCAACCGCCGGCCAAGGACGACTCGCGCGAGGTCAAGAACGCTCACGAGGCCCTGGTGTACTCCCTAGCACTCAGCCCCGATGGCAAGACCTTGGCTAGTGCCGGCTTCGACAACCTCATCAAGCTGTGGGACTACGACAGTTCCAAGATGGAGATCAAGGAAAGGGCCAAGCTGACCGGCCACACCGGCGCGGTCTACTGCGTCAGCTACAGCAAGGACGGCCAGTTGCTGGCCTCGTCGAGTCTGGACAAGACGATTCGCCTGTGGAACGCCGCCGACGGCAAGTTCCTTCGCGAACTCAAGGGCCACACCGACATCGTCGATTTCGTCGCCTTCAGCCCCGACGGCAAGACGCTGGCCAGTGCCAGCGCGGACAAGAGCGTGCGGCTGTGGAACCCGGCGGATGGCAAGGAGCTGAAGAACCTCGGCAGCCATGCCAAGTCGGTCTATGCGGTCGCCTTCAGTCCCGACGGCAAGACGCTGGCCAGTGCCGGTGCCGATCCAATCATCAAGATCCACGATGTGGCATCGGCCAAGGAGGTCAAGCAACTCAAGGGCCACACCGAGCCGGTGACCGGCATCGCCTTCACGCCCGACGGCCAGTCGCTGGTTTCGATTTCCCAGGATCGCACCGTACGGGTGTGGAACTTGGCCGATGGCAAGGAGATCCGCAAGTCGGAGCCGACCGACGACGATCTGTACGGCATTGCCTATTCGCCCGATGGCAAGCAACTGGCGACGAGCGGCTATGCGGGTTGGCTGCATGTGTGGGGCGCAGACCCGGTCAAACCGATATTGTCGCGCAAACTGCGGTCGTTCGGTGCCTATTGCGTGTGCTTCTCGCCGGACGGCAAGGCCCTGATCACCGGCCACGACAACCGCAGCATTCTGGTGACACCGCTGTCGTCGCTGACCCCGCCGATGCCGGCCAAGAAGTAGGCCTCAACGCTCGGAGCCAGCGAGCATCTGCACGACGGAGGCATTGGGGGTGGAAACCAGTGTCCCCGGATCGCGGGGCGGCGGGGGCGGCAGCGGGATGTTGTCCCGACAATGGGGCTGACAGTTCAGGGTATACGATCGCCCTTCGACCGGCTTGCGACTGGTCAGAAGGGGATCGGGCAAGGGCTTTTCGCGAACTGCTGGGCGGTGACAGCCGAACAGAACCGCACTGCCCAGCACTGTTGCCAACCAGCCTACCTTGAGGAACCGTCGCATCACCAGCCACCTCCTCGCAGGTCTGCCATGCGCTCCCGACAGCGGAAGTCTACCGCGTAATCTGTCCATCGGCAGGGCAGAGGCGGAATCTTGAGCGGCAAGGAAGCGGTTGGGCGAGCGGGATGTAGCGGCTGGGCGAGATGCGCAGTGGGGGTGGGAGGGCGACTCACTCGCGATGCTAGCGATGGATGGAGCATTCTGGCAGAGCCGTTCGGAGTTTGGCGACACCAGCGTCCGTTACCTGCGTGTAGCTGAGATCCAACGACTCCAAGTTCGTCAGCCCGGCCAGGTGCTGCAGCCCCGCGTCCGTTACCTT
>Ga0272446_1006449_pt1 | contig 12233 bp, 8 predicted proteins | sample YNPCB0061_FD_194587 | JGI IMG/M metagenome (GOLD analysis project Ga0272446, IMG submission 194587) | Hot spring microbial mat communities from Yellowstone National Park, WY, United States - YNP-CB-006-1 | ecosystem: Environmental > Aquatic > Thermal springs > Hot (42-90C) > Sediment | place... | reverse complement strand
TGAATAAAACATTATACATAATTTACGCAGATGAACCTTTGAACGATTTGAATCCACAATACATTGAGCTGTTACAGAACTATGCAAACATGGCGATAGACGCAGTTTTATACAGAAAACTATTTGAAAAAAGTAGAAAGACAGAATAAACTAAAAAAATGGACGCAAAAACATTTAAGCAGATTTTAGAGATTGCCTTTCAGAAAAAGGTCTCAGACATTCATTTTGAGGTAGATAACCCACCTTTTTTCCGGGTAAAGGGACAACTTGTTAAGTCCAAACTTCCCAATTTGACACCTCAGGACACAGAAAATATTGTTACGATGATACTGTCTTTTCATAACAAAGAGTTAGACAAAAATATAAAAGAAATGGACACCACCTACGCACTTCCTAATGGTGGACGTTTTAGGGTAAGTATTTTTCGCCAGAGAGGTAATTTTGGTATAATAATGCGTGTCATACCTCCCAATATTGGTAGTTTTGAAGAACTCAACCTTCCCCCCGTTCTTTCAGAAATCATTGAAGCCCCTAATGGGTTGATTCTTGTTACAGGACCAACAGGTAATGGTAAATCAACCACTCTGGCAGCAATGATAAACTATCTGAACGAGAAGTTCAGTTACAATATTATCACCATTGAGGATCCTATTGAGTTTTTGTTTACCTCAAAACAAAGCTGTGTTATTCAAAGAGAAGTTGGCTTTGATACAGAGGATTTTAACGCCGCATTAAAGTCTGCATTGAGGATGGATCCTGATGTGATAATGGTCGGTGAACTCCGTGACAGAGACTCTATAGATGCCTGCATAAAGGCAGCAGAAACAGGACATCTCGTTTTTTCTACTTTACACACTCACGGTGCAGTTTCCACAATCAACCGTATAATGGGGCATTTTCCGCCTGATGCACAGGAGATAATACGCCATCGTCTTGCTGATATTCTTGTTGCCACTGTTTCTTTAAGACTTATAAAAGATAAGACAGGCGAAAACATTCTTCCCGTTGTCGAAATTATGCGTGCTACCGCAACAATTCAGGCTTGTATTAGAGAAGGAAGACTGGATGAGATTGAAAAGCACATAGAAAATGGTCAGGCAATTTATAAGATGCAAACGATGGAAGGACATATTCTCAAGCTCTACCGTGAAAATAAAATCAGTCTTGAAGACGCAAAAAGGCTTTCCCGTTCCACAGATTTTGAAAGAAAACTTCTGCTTGGCGAAGAATAGCTTTATTTTTTCTTATTAAGAAAGTTGTTTATGTTATCCCTAACCTCTTTGGTTTTTAATAACTCAAGAAAGGTTTTGCTTTCCTCGTCTATTAATGTGTCAAGCAGTGTTTTAAAACTGTTTTTGAGCAGTCTTTTAGTTGTTAAAACAGCCTTTTCCGACTTTAAAGAAATTTTTTTTGCAATTTCATTCGAAAAGGAAAGTAGTTCTTCAGGTTCTACTACATAGCTTGCTAAACCTAACTTTAGTGCATCCTCTGCTGTGAACGTCTCTGCCAACAAGGTGAGTTTTGCGGCATTTTGATAACCAACAAGTTGGGGAAGGATGACTGTTGAACCAGCCTCAGGACACAACCCTAAATTAACAAACGGCATCTGGAAAATGGCATCCTTAGAGGCGACGACGATATCACAGTGAAGCAACATCGTAACTCCAATACCAATAGCCAGTCCTGAAACAGCAGCAACTATTGGCTTTTCGGCATTTTTGATGGTGTGTATAAACTGCAAGGCAGGGTTTGTTTTTATATCATCTTTAAAGTTTAAAAAATCAAAAAGGTCGTTGCCACTTGTAAAGCATCCCCCGTCGCCAGAAATGAGCATTACCTTTACGTCTTTATTTTTATCAGCAAACTCAATCGCCTCTTTAAGTCCTAAGTACATGTCTGCATTGATCGCATTTTTCTTATCTATGCGAGACATGACAATACTTAAAATTCCATCTTTAAGCTCTGTTCTAACAACGCTCATTTTATTATCCTCCTATAATGCACTACTCATTTTTAGCCATGTTTAACACTTCCTCTGGTAACTGCATGGGCATCTTCTTTTTTGCGTCAATCGCTACAAGGGTTGTCTTGCCTACGGCAAATATTTTTCCTTCTCCATTGTGAATGTCGTATTTAAGGTCAAAACTGGTGTTACCAACTTTATCCAGAGACACTGTAACAAAAACTTTATCATTTAGAAAAATCTCTTTTTTGTAGTTACACTCTGCACTGACAACAACCAGAAGGACACCCCTTTTTGTCAGTTCCTGAAAAGTATCCATAAAAAGTTTTACCCTCGCAGTTTCCATATAGGTAAAAAATGTTGTGCTGTTTACGTGACCATACATATCAAGGTCAGCAAATCTTACATCCATTGGGACTGTCAAATCTTTTTTCATCTCTTTACTCCTAAATTATGTAAGTTTTCTAGCAGCCTCAAAACCTGAGTGTATTGCATCAAAGGCAAACCCAACCTTTTTAGAATCGCCAACAACGGTATATTTTATGTTTTTCTTTATCAACAGTTCTTCAAGGGGATTATAAGGTTTACTTCCCACTGCTATCACAACACTATCAGCAGCAATTTCTTTCATATCCCCATCTTCAGAAAATAAAACAGACTTTTCCTTAATTTCTGTAACCTTTTTTCCTGTCAGAACATTAACCTTGTGTCTCAAAAGGTCTTGCAACATTACCCATCGTGTCGATTTGCCAAAATTAGTGCCGATTTCAGGTAACATTTCGATGATTGTAACGTTTTTAGTGCCTTTTACCGACAACTCATATAAATACTCAGGTTTTTCAACACGATGAATTAACAGAAATTTGACAGCCTCAGCAGGAAGCGTGCCTTTCTCAGCCAAAAACAGGGCTGTTTCTACTCCAACGGCACCTCCGCCAATAACTACAACGTTTCTGCCAACCAAAGGGTTGTTTTTCAAAACATCCCAAGCATCAAAAACATTCGGTAGATCAATCCCCTTTATAGGAGGTTTAACAGGAACTGCTCCAGTAGCGAGTATTACAAAGTCAGGTTTTTCCTTCTCAATGATATCTTCAGTCACTTCGGTGTTCAGCTTAAGTTTAACTCCGCTTTTTGTGACTTGCCACGAGAGATCTTCTGACAATACTTTAAACTCTTCTCTACCACCAGGAACACCTGCAATATTAAGTTGCCCTCCAAGTGTTGCCTCTTTTTCGTATAACGTCACATCATGTCCTGCTTCAGAGGCGGTTAATGCTGCCATCATGCCTGCTGCCCCACCACCTACTATTAAAAGCTTTAACGGTTTAGCTGCTTTTTGAACAACCCTTTCCGTTTCATGACCAGCCTTAGGGTTGCAGAGACACTCAACAGACTTCATTTTAAACAAATTATCAAAGCAGCCTTGAGCACAGGCTGTACAGTGAATTATATCCTTTTCTCTTCCCTCAAAAACTTTTTTTGGAAAATAAGGGTCAGCTATTAAAGCCCTACCAGTAGAGACCATATCACAAAATCCATCCGCTATCAGTTCTTCCGCTGTAACAGGGTCATTGATTCTGTGACAGGCAATTACTGGTATAGAGACCTTTTCTTTCACTGCACGGGCAAGATAGGCATAAACTCCTCTTGGAACCTTCGTAACAATTTGTGGTATCATCGCCTCATGCCAGCCAACATTCACATTCAGGGCATCAACACCCACACTTTCAAGCCTTTGTGCATATGTCAGCGTTTCTTCCTTAGTAAGTCCTCCTTCCATAAGGTCGTTTCCGTTAATCCTTACGATTAGAGGAAAATCTTTTCCAACCTTTTCCCGTATTGCTTGAACTACCTCCAAACCAAATCTCATCCTGTTTTCTAAACTTCCACCATATTCATCGTCTCTTTTATTTGTCAAAGGCGAAAGAAACTCACTTATCAGGTAACCTGTTCCGCTTAAAACCTCTACGGCATCAAATCCAGCCTTTTTAACCCTGTAAGCGGCGTCTGCAAACTTTTTGATTATCCCTTTAATTTCTTCTACCGTAAGCTCTCTCGGGGTCTCTTTTGTAAATTTAGATGCGATTGCAGATGGGGCTACAGGCTGTTTTCCCCCTAACATAAATGAATGCATATAACGTCCTGCATGATTTAACTGAACACAGGCTCTTGCACCTTCACTTTTTATCACCTCTGCAAGTTTAGAAAGCCCTTCTATGTGTTCGTCAAGGTGCGCACCGATAAATCCTGTACTGCCAGATAGTTCATCAACGGTAGCGTATCCAACAGTTATTATCCCAACGCCACCTTTTGCTCGCTCCCGATAAAAGGCTAAAAGTTTATCAGTAACAAAGTAGTTTTTTGCCATGTTAAGATGCATAGCAGGCATGTAAAACCTGTTTTTAATTTGTAACTTATTAATAAAAATTGGCTCAAAAAGTATCTTCATACACATCCTACCTTACTTTATTTTACTTATTCAACCTAAAATGCTAACACCCTTCAACCACAGAATAATACTGCTGTTTGACACTATCAAAGATGCCAAACTGCTCAAGGGATCTTTTTAGCTTTTCAGGTTGTAATAAAAAGTCCCTAAAAAAAACAATTTCTGAAGCTTTTAAATACTTTATAAAGGCATCAAACTTGTTCCCTTTAAAAACTGTGTCAATCACTTCCTTTACTGAAAGCTCAAAAGGTATATCTTTTAATGGAGCTGCACGTTCAAATATCTTTGTTACGTAAAACTTTACTGTCTCTTCAAGGCTATCTACATATTCGTTGTGAGATGGCAAGATATTTAAACCTTTTAACTTTTTAAACTTGACCACTGTGTCGCAGTAAGCATCATAATTTCTAAATCTTTCGTATATCGACTCCATATCGGCATCCAGAAGGGGCACTTGAAATATACCCCTTAACAAAGTATCGCCAGTTATTGCGTTGCCATCTACAATGTAAACAAGGTCACTCTGAGAATGTCCCGAACATGAAAGCCAGTAAATACCTAATCTTTCAGGAACATCGGATTCTTCAACTATACTATAACGTTCTGGCACCTCAGGAAAGACCCTGCCTTTTTCGAAAATTGTCTCTAACTCCTTTAAAAAATCTTCGTCAAACCCTGCCTCATTTATCAGTATTCTTTTCATATAAAAAATACGGTCTTGATGCCTTTTAAACTTTAACGCATCCCTCCTTGAGATAAAGATTTCAGCATCTGTTTTTTTAGCAATATAGTGTGCCAAGCCAAAATGATCCACGTGGGTATGCGTCATAAAAACATACTTCAACCGTTTCATATCTATATTATTCTCGAGGGCGTTAATCGCCTCCTGCGTTGGTGGTCCTGTATCAAAAAGCACTACATTACCATCAATCTCTGTTGAGTAGTAATGGATATCACCGACAAGATAAGGTGTTGGAACAGTGTGTTTTTTTATGTTTATCATCTTTCCTATCCTTCCTCTTTTGTAAAAATGCCCTCTCTATGGGGTGATAGAGAGGGCTAAACAAAGGGGAGGGAGGGTACTGAAAAGGTTATATTAGAAAATATACTTCTCAGCCTCTATTGCAGCATCTGCAAGTGTCCTTTTTGCATTAAGGAGACCAGATGCATCGTACTTTGTATAACGTCTGATACCACTTAAAAGCATCGTCAGCGTATCACCTTCCTCAATATAAAAGGCAGCCTTTCTTGCAAATGTGCCTATCTTTTCAACGTAGTTAAAGGCACAAACCTTTACTGCTGCAGTTAAAGCAGCCTTTTTGCTCTCTGTTACACTGTCTATTAATTTTTCTGCCCTGATAATTGCACTTTCGAGTGCAAAAATGTTAATTACTACATCTGCCACTGCCATCAATACTTCTTGCTCGTCTTTGATATTATTCATAAACTTCTGAACAGCACTACCAGCAACAACAAGGAAGGCAGACTTCAGGTTTTTAAGAAGTGCCTTTTCTGCTGCAAATGGAACAGTTTCGTCAATCTCTTCGAAAGAAGGGGACATAAGTGACTCTATTGCCTTCATCGCCTCTTTCTGTAATGGCAGTTCACCTTTCATTGCCCTCTGCAATATCATGCCGGGCACTAACATTCTGTTAATCTCGTTTGTACCTTCAAAAAGTCTGTTAATTCTTTCATCCCTGTAAAATCTCTCTGCTGGATACTCCTGTACAAAGCCGTAACCACCATAGATCTGGACAACTTCGTCCACAACATCTGCAAGGACTTCGCTACAAAAAACTTTAGATATTGCACATTCTATTGCGTACTCTTCGATACATTTCTGGTACTCTTCGTAATAGTTAGGTGTTTTTTTGTCTAACTTGGAAAGTTTGTCATCAATCATGCCTGCAAGACGATAAACCAGTGATTCCGCAGCAAAGATTGATGCTGTCATATCTGCAATCTTTTCTTTAATTGCACCAAAGGAAGCTATTGGTCTGCCAAACTGTTTCCTGTCTTTGGCATACTTAATCGCCTCTGACATTGCATGCTTTGAAGCTCCAGTAACAGCTGCACCCAATTTAAAACGTCCAACATTGAGTACGTTAAAGGCTATTTTGTGACCTTTTCCAATCTCTCCCAATACGTTTTCAACAGGTACCTTTGCGTTCTCAAGAATTACCTGAGTTGTTGAAGAACCTTTTATACCCATTTTCTTTTCTTCTGGGCTTATAGAAACACCTTCAAAATCCCTTTCTACAAGAAAGGCTGTAAAATGTTTTTTGTCTATCTTTGCAAAAACAGTGTATAAGTTTGCAAAACTGCCATTAGTGATAAACTGCTTGGTTCCGTTTAAAATATAGTACTTGCCATCTTCTGAAAGGACAGCTGTTGTTTTAGCAGCTAACGCATCACTACCAGCGTCAGGTTCGGTAAGGCAGTATGCAGCTACCCACTCTCCACTGATTATCTTGTTAAGGTATTTTTCTTTTTGTTCTTTAGTCCCATAGTAAACAAGTGGAAGTGTTCCTATACCTGTATGTGCTGCGTAGGTAACAGAAAATGAGCCTGCAGGGGCTATTTTTTCTGCTGCAAGCATGCTTGTAACCTTATCTAACTCAAGTCCGCCATACTCTTCTGGGGCATCAATCATAAGTAAACCCAGTTCTCCACACTTTTGCATGAGTTTAACAACAACATCAAAGTTCTGGTGTTCAATCTCTTCTTGATGGGGCATAACTTCTTTTACAACAAAGTCTTCCGTTGTTTTGCCAATTTGTTTCTGCTCATCGGTAAACTCTTCTGGAACAAAAATATCATTTTTTGTAACTTCTGTTACTAAAAACTCTCCACCTTTAAAGATTTTTCTTTCCATAGCATTTCTCCTTTTTATTTTTTAATTTTAAATGTTCTCAAAAACGCCAGCGGCACCCATACCACCACCAATACACATTGAGACTACTCCATATTTAACGTTTCTTCTTTTCATTTCGTGAAGAAGTGTTGCTGTCAGCTTTGCCCCTGTGCAACCCAAAGGATGCCCTAATGCAATAGCACCACCGTTAACATTAATCTTGGACATATCAAGCCCCAATGTTCTTATTGATGCCAATGCCTGAGCTGCAAAAGCCTCATTCAACTCAAAAAGACCAATGTCTTCTTTTTTGAGCCCAGCTAACTTCAGTGCGGCAGGAATCGCCTCAATAGGACCTATTCCCATCACTTCAGGCGGTACGCCTTTTACTGCAAATGCCAAAAATTTTGCCATAGGTTTTTTACCTAATTTCTTCAAAAACTCTTCTGAAACTACCAATGCAGCTGCTGCACCGTCAGTCATCTGCGAGGCATTTCCTGCTGTTACTGTTCCATTTAACCTAAAAGCAGGCTTTAGCTTGGCAAGACTCTCCATTGTAGTGTCTTCTCTGACACCATCATCAACAGTAACAAGTTCTTTGGTTTTTTGCATTTTGCCGTTAACAAGCTGGCACTTCTCTATCTCAACGGGTATAATTTCGTCCGCAAATTTACCCTCTTTTATTGCGGCTGCTGCCTTTTTATGACTTTCCACTGCAAATGCGTCCTGATCCTCTCTTGTTACGTTATACCTTTCAGAGACAAACTCCGCAGTGATACCCATGTTTGCAAAAGACTCAGGCCAAACTTCCATAAGGGTAGGATTAGCACTAAATTTATTTCCGCCCATAGGTACACAGGTCATGCTTTCAGCTCCACCAGCAATTATACAGTCTGCAAAACCAGCCATAATTCTCTCCGCTGCCATAGCAATACTTTGAAGCCCAGATGAGCAGAAACGGTTTACTGTCTGACCTGAAACCTGATAGGGTAGTCCGGCTTTCATTACAGCAACCCTTGCAAAGTTCATCCCCTGTTCTGCCTCAGGAAAGGCACAACCTAAAATCACGTCTTCGATATCGTTCGGGTCAACACCCGTTCTTTCAATCAACCCTTTAATTGCAATAGCAGCTAAATCGTCAGGTCTCATGTCTTTGAGTTTTCCCCTTTTTGCCTTACATCCTGGTGTGCGGTAAGCCGCTAAAATATATGCTGTTTTCATATTTTATTCCTCCGTTTTTATTTTTAGTTTCTCAATGGTTTGCCCTTTTTAAGCATGTGCTGGATACGCTCTAAGGTCTTTTTCTGTCCGCACAACTTCAAGAAGGCTTCCCTTTCTAAATCAAGTAGATACTGCTCTGTAATCAGTGTGCCAGCAGGTACATCACCACCTGTTATAACGTATGCAATTGTTTTACCAAGAAACTCCTCGTACTCTGTGATATATCCACCTGCTTTCATATTCCACAACTGAGAATGTATGCTTGCGGCAACACTTCTACCGGGAGCCTTTAAATCAACAAGAGGCTTTGAAGGTCTGTAGTTTGCTGCTAAAGCAATCACCTTCTGTTTTGCATCATGTATTAAGTTGTCAATATTCATTGTTATCTGGTCACCTTTCTTTAAAAAGCCCATCTTATAAAGCTCTGCAGCAGACATGCTCACCTTTGCCTGTGCTATGTTCATAAAATTCTTAAAAATAAAGGCTGAAACATCGGCGTTGTTTTCTTCTGCAAGATTAATTGCCCTAATAGCCATTTCTTTTGTTCCACCTCCCGCAGGCAATAATCCAACTCCGATTTCAACTAAACCCATATAAGTTTCAGCATAAGGATTTATCGCATCAGCATGTAGACAAGTTTCGCAACCACCACCAAGAGCTAAATTATGAGGAGCAGCAACAACAGGTACTTTTGAATATTTAATCGCCATCATCGCCTTCTGGAACGTTTTTACCGTCATATTGATATCATCAAAGGCACCTTCTGCTATCGCTATTGTGAGGAGCATAAGGTTAGCACCTGCTGAAAAGACGCTGCCATGATTGGCTATAACAAGTCCTAAACCTTCCTCTTCTGCACGTTTTAGGCTTTTGTGTATCATAGAAAGGATTTCTCCACCAATAGCGTTCATCTTCGTGTGAAACTCTAAACAAAAAACACCATCTCCAATATCAACAAGTGATGCACCGCTATTTTTCTCTACAACGCCGTTTGCCTTTTTAAGAACAGTGAGATTAATATGGGAAGATTTTCTTGGAACTTCTTTATATTTTTTGTCAATCACACAGTAGTAGTACTCTTTGCCATTTTCAAATTTATAAAAGCTGTCTATATTCTTCAAGACCTCCGGAATAGCCTTTCCATCCTTTTCTGCCCTTTTTACAAAATTTTTCACACCGATTGCATCAAACATCTCAAATGGTCCTAACTCCCAGTTAAATCCCCACTTCATTGCGTTATCGATATTAACAATATTGTCTGCAATTTCTGGAATTCTGTTTAATGTGTAAATCAATGTGTCTCTTAGGTTGTTCCACGCAAAGTTAGAAGCCTTATCTCCTGCAAATACTACTGCCTGAATACGTTTTGCAGGATCATCAATCATTTTAACCGATTCCAAAGATGCAAATTTTGGTCTTTTTACCTCTACATACTCTTTTGTTTTATAATCAAAGTAGTAGCTTTTTGAACCATTTGCGTTTTTCTCTTTTTTATAAAATCCACCTTTTGTCTTATTACCCAAAACGCCCTTTTTCACCATCTCAACAAAAAAGTCGGGTAACTGAAAGATATCCCTTTCTTCGTCATTTGGAAGCAATGTATAGGAGTTGTTTGCAACATGATAAAGCACATCAAGTCCGACTAAATCTGCTGTCTTAAAAACGGCTGTTTTTGGTTTTGCCGTTGCAGGTCCGTTGACAGCATCCACTTCTTCCACTGTCATATCCATGCTTATCATGTGTTTAATTGCGTTGCAAATTGCATAAACACCAATTCTATTGGCGATAAAGTTTACAGTATCCTTTGCATAAACGATACCTTTTCCAAGCCGTTTTTCGATGAAATTTGCCATAAACTCAATCACTGCTGGCTCGGTATCCTTACAAGGAATTATTTCAAGAAGACGCATATAGCGTGGTGGATTGAAAAAATGTGTTCCTAAAAACCTCTTCCTTAAATCATCTGGAAGCACCGTTGACATCTCGTTTATAGACAACCCACTTGTGTTAGAAGACAAAATCGCTCCATCTTTCATGTTAGGAGCAACTTTTTCTGCAAATAACTTTTTCTTGATATCCATATTCTCAACAACAACCTCAATCACCCAGTCACACTCTTTCAGCCGTGAAATATCGTCTTCAAAGTTGCCAATCTCAATATTTGCAGCATATTCTGGAAGGAAAAACGCTGCAGGTTTCATTTTCTTGGCATTTTCCAATCCTGTTGCAGCAAATCTGTTTCTAACCGCCTTATCGTTTAATGTCAGTCCTTTTGCCTTTTCTGCATCATTAGGCTCTTTTGGAACAATATCAAGCAACAGCACATCAATACCAGCATTCGCAATGTGGGCAGCAATTGTCGCTCCCATAACACCTGCACCAAGCACAGCCACTTTGTTAATCTGTTTCATTGTACTCCTCCGTGTTTTAATTTTTTACAGGTACATCTGTTCAATCTTATCTTTATACTTTTCGTAAATAACCTTTCTTCTTAACTTAAGTGTTGGTGTTAACTCACCACCATCAATAGAAAAATCTATCGGTATGAGAGTAAACTTCTTTATTGTTTCATACTTTGCGAGCTTAGAGTTGATATCAGCTATACGTTTTTCATATAGTTTGATAACCTTTTCGTTTTTAACAAGGTCGTCCATTCCAATATACTTAATATGATTTTCTTTGGCGTACTCTATCAGCCTTTCGAAGTTTGGCACAATCAACGCTGTAAGGAAAGGCTTTCTATCACCATAAACAAAAGCCTGCCCAATATACTTATCCATCTTAAGCTCATTTTCTAAAGGCTGTGGAGCGATATTCTTACCACCAGCAGTGATGATGAGTTCCTTTTTCCTGTCAGTTATATATATAAATCCATTTTCATCTATAACACCAATATCACCTGTTTTAAACCAACCATCTTCAATTACCTCTTGGGTGGCTTCTGGATTTTTGTAGTATCCTTTCATCACCTGTGGACCTTTTATCAAAATCTCTCCATCTTCAGCCGTTTTTATAAAGGTTTTCTCGAAAGGAGTTCCTACAGAGCCAAATCTTACAAGGCTAAGATTATTAATGCATACCGCTGGTGTTGTTTCAGTTAATCCATAACCCTCAAGTATAGGAATGCCTATAACCCAGAAGAACTCGTTTATAGTCTTGTCAAGTGGGGCACCACCACTGCAAAAGAATCTCATTCTACCACCAAAACGTTCTCTCACCTTGCTAAACACAAGCTTGTCTGCAATCGCATATTTTGTCTTTAGAAAACCTAAAGGCTTTCTCTCAATATACTTTTTGTGAACATACTCCTTACCAACCTTTAATGCCCAGTGAAATATCTTTTTTCTTATTTCTGGCATATTGTGGACATTATCCAAGATTCTTGCGTAAATCTTTTCAAACAGTCTTGGAACACTAACCATAATGGTGGGCTTAACTTCCATCATATTTTCTGGCACCTTCTCTACACTTTCAGCAAATGCCATAAGAGCACCACTCATTATACACACATAATAACCAATTGTTCTTTCAAGTGAATGACTGAGCGGGAGAAAACTCAGAAATATATCCTGTTCTGTAACCAGATTTTCTGTCTTTTTAATACCGTAATAGGCGTCATAAATAACATTATCCTGTGTCAGCATAACACCCTTTGGCACACCTGTCGTTCCAGATGTGTAAATTATCGTAATAAGGTCGTCACCTTCTACTTTATCAATAATCTCCTCAATTTCCTTACGCTC
>Ga0272446_1006448_pt1 | contig 12233 bp, 11 predicted proteins | sample YNPCB0061_FD_194587 | JGI IMG/M metagenome (GOLD analysis project Ga0272446, IMG submission 194587) | Hot spring microbial mat communities from Yellowstone National Park, WY, United States - YNP-CB-006-1 | ecosystem: Environmental > Aquatic > Thermal springs > Hot (42-90C) > Sediment | place... | reverse complement strand
AGACCGCTGCGGATCAGTTCCCGCTCTACCAAAGCCAAGAACCGCTGTCGGTCGCTGCCGCGGATCACCGCCAGATGATGGGCCTCTGCCAGGGTGATGGGATAGCCCCGTCCTTTTTCGACTTGGGCCAGGATCAATCCCACTGTGGTCTGCAACAGAGAGCGTTCCTGGGCCAGCCAAGCGGGAAATTCCAGCCGGATCACTTCCCTACCCCCATGGACATAACAAGCGTGGATCGCCTGCTCCCCGTAAACCCCATTCAACCGGGATCCCGAAATCCACAGGGGACTGGCTTGTCCAGGCTTGAGGACCTCTGCCCACAAATGCCGATCCTGCACCCCCCCCACCTGCTCACACGGCTGCTCACATAACCCCAGACGCAAAAAGCCCACCACCTCGCGACTGCGAGGCGCACTGACATACCCCACCAAGGGGATCCCGGCAGTCTGGAGGCGCTGAACCCACAGCAGCCACGGCTCTAGGCACTGTTGTTGTATCTCCTGGGGCAACCCCTCTAACCCCCACGCCAATAGGGATCCGTCCACCAAAGCCACCTGGGGCAGGGTATTCTCCCCCGACTCCAGCGCGGACTGGGCAAGAACCTGGAGTTCCCATAGACTCCGCTGCCAAGCCAAGGCGGTTTCGGGATCCAACTCTCCCAGCCGGGTCAGGATTCGCGGAAAACTCCGCAAGATGGGTCGCTCCCCTGTGCCATAGGTCAAGCGCACCAAGCCCACATTCAGCAGCCAACAGGCCACCATCTCGTGATGATTCACAACCAACTGGGATCCATCTGTAGCCGTAACGCGATGGCGAGCAGGAGCTGGTTCGGGATCCCAAGGGTGGGGGGATCCACTGGGCCGGGCCCAGGCAAAAAGCGGTGGTGTGGAGGGCTGCAACCAGGCATCGGGATCCCGCAGCCACTGATGATAGAGCCTCACCACCTGTTGCACCCGATGGCGGTGATGCTGGGATTCTTGGCGGAGTTCGTGACTCAGGGCAACCACCTGGGTACTCAACTGAACCAGATCCAACATCTTGTCCTCCCCTCAATCGATTCACCGCCTACCTCTTTCTATGCTGGAGGAGGATGGCATGGATGAAAAATGTTCCTTTGCTGAGAATGACTTTATCGTCATGGGAATAAGGCTGCTATATTCAAGGTTTTAGAGCCAGATTGGGTTGGTCTGTTTGCGCAAAAGTTATGCAGAAGACAGAGATTTTTTTTGTAGCACCCGTGCCGAAGCGGCATCAAAGTTTAAGGTCACTGATTCCCCAGGACTGGGTAGGGTCAGCCCCGGCTTATTGAAGGTATCAACATTGACGTGTTGTCGTTGCAAACGCGCCCGGATGCGCACAATCGATCCCAAAAAATAAATATCTTCTACCGTTGCTTGTAAACTATTGGCGTGGCCATTGCGATGATTGAGTTGAATGGATTCTGGACGAATGGAGACCGTCAAGGGAGAACTGGCTTGCTCAAATTCCCCTACAGTTGTCAAGATCTGCCCATCAATGGCTAAAGCCCGCTCCGCGGGATTGACCACTTCCGCTTCCAACACATTGAGAGTGCCAATAAAAGAGGCCACAAAAGGGGTTTGGGGGTGATTGTAAATATCCGTGGGTTTACCCATTTGTTCCACCTGCCCCTGGTTCATCACCACGATTCGGTCAGAAATAGAGAGGGCCTCTTCTTGATCGTGGGTGACAAAAACGGTGGTCATCTTGAGGTGACGCTGAATGGCTCGGATCTCTTGGCGCAGGGAAACCCGAATTTTGGCATCCAAAGCCGACAGGGGTTCATCCAGAAGCAACACTTGGGGTTGAATGGCTAAGGCCCGGGCCAAAGCCACCCGTTGCTGCTGTCCACCGGAGAGTTGGTGGGGGTAGCGCTTGCCAAACCCTTCCATGTGAATCAGGGCCAGCATCTCTTCCACCCGCTGCTGACACAAGCGTTTGTCCGCTCCCCGCACCTTCAGCCCAAACTGGATGTTATCGGCCACGGTCATATTGGGAAACAGGGCGTACTGCTGAAATACCATGCCCACATTGCGCTTATTGGCAGGCACAGCAGTCACATCTTGGTCAGCAATGGTGATGGATCCCTGGGTAGGGCGTTCAAAGCCAGCGATCATCCGCAGCACCGTGGTTTTGCCACAGCCGCTGGGGCCCAAAAAAGTGACAAATTCCCCAGCCTCAATCTCCAGATGAAAATTCTGCACCGCTACGGCTGCTCCAAATTCCTTGCGGATCCCTATTAACCTCACAAAACCCATCTGACCTCTCCTTAGCCTTTGAAAGTTTGTTTTCGTCCCACCAATTGCAAGAGACTGATTGATCCCCAGGTCAGGGCAATGCTGATTACCCCCAGGGCCGTGGCTTGATCCCCCCGCCGGGAACTTAAATCCAACATATAAGGACTAAAGGCGGGTTGGTTGAGCAAAGAAGAGATGGTAAATTCCCCCAGGATCATGGCAAAAGTGACAAAACTGCCGTTCAAGATCGCCACCAGTAAATTGGGCACCACCACCTGGGTTAAAACGGTGATCCAACTCGCCCCCAAACTTTGGGCCGCCTCCGTCAGCACTCGCAAATTCACCGCTTGCATACCGGCATCCACCGCCCGATACATAAACGGAAAAGAAATAATCACATAGGCTCCCAACATCATGATGTATAGCCCTTGGTTGCTATTGGTCAGGGGGGTATTGTTAAACAACCGGATCAAGCCAAAGGTCATCAACAAAGGCGGGATCACCAGCGGCACAACCGTTAAAAATTCCACCAGCGGGCGCAAACGGGGTAGCTTCAAATCCACCCAATAAGCCGTGGGTACCACAAGGGCAGCACTGATCAGAATCGTTATTATGGCTGCCTGGGTGGAAAAGCCAAAGGTTTCCAGAAAACGAGGGGCCCGCAGGACTTCACCATAGGCATCCAAGCGGATCCCGGTGGGGGAGCGGATCGAAGCCCAGACCATAGCCACCAAAGGCAGGAATAAATACACAGCGGCAATCCCTAACCACAGCCAGGCCCAGAATCTTGTGGGAATGCCCAACTTGCCTACCTTGCCTGTACTTTCTCCCCCCATAGCTAGCGCCTCCACTGCTCCGCCCAGCGGCGACTGACCATATAAACCGCAATGGTCGCCCCAATCACCAGAATCATGCTAGCGGCAAGGGCATAGCCCAATCCGGGATCCCCAAAGGTATCGGTGCGAAACTGATTGGCCACCACCACCGTCACGGCAAAGACCTGACCGACCCCACCCAACAGGGCAACAGCCGTGGCATAAGTACTGAGAGCATTGACAAACAACAGGGCAAAAGCCCCCAGCAAACTCGGCATTAAGACCGGCAGCCCCACATAGAGCCAGAACTGCGTCGAGGTGGCCCCTAGATTTTCCGCTGCCTCCCGCCACTCCCGCCGCAAGCCCTGAAACGCCGGCACCAGCACCAGCACCGTCAAGGGAATCTGGAAATAGGTATAGACAATGCACAGTCCCCAGAAACCATAGAGAAACACCTGGGGATCAAGAGCCACTCCCAAAGGACGCAGCCATTGATTCAGCAAGCCAATCCGCCCCAGCAAGGCCACAAAAGCAAACACAAGCGGGATCCCGGAAAAATTCGCGGCGACCCCCGCAAACGACAGCACCGCACTGCGGATCCCGGCGGGTAGTCCCCCCAACGTGATGGCCCAAGTGAGCATACTCCCAATCAAGCCACCACTCACTGCCGTGATCACACTCACTTGCAGGGAATTAGTGTAAGCCAAGGTGATGGCTGCCTGGCTGAGACTCTGCCAGTACTGCCAGGTGAGACGCCCTTCACTGTCGAAGAGGCTACGCTGCACAATCACCAAACCCGGGAACAACAAAAATACGGCAATAAAAGTCAAGAAAGGCACCAGCCCCAACCAATCCCAAGAAGGGGAATGGAGCCATGAGAAATTCCTTCGGGGAGGAACTGATTGGGATGGAGTCGCCAGTGCCATTAGGATTTGTAGGTGATGCCGACTTCTTTGACCCAGTTATCCCGGATATACTGCAATCCGGTTTGCACCTGCTCTAAAGTGGGAAATTCCACCTTGACATCGGCAGCAGGCAGACGATCCAGCAGGGCTTTGGGGATCACACCCCGCTTGAGCATATCGTTAAAGCGGACGGGCTTGGCGTAGCCTTCCAGCCACAGCAATTGCCCTTCATCACTGTAGAGAAACTCCATCCACAGGCGGGCGGCATGGGGACGGGGGGCATAGGCACTGATCGCTTGCAGATACACCCCCGCCAAGGTACCACTCTTGGGATAGACCACCTGGATTTTGGCTTTGCCCATGTTGTTATCCCGGTTGGCCAAAGCGTTGTAGTCCCAGCGCAGGGAAATAGGCAGTTCACCGCTGACCAAAGAAGCTGGAGAGTAAGATGTGGCCACCAAATTTCCCTTTTTGGCCAATTCCTTAAAGAAAGCCAGTCCTTTTTCCGGTTGCGCCAAGGTGCCACCGTTGCCCAGGGAAGAAGCCCAGACCAAGTGCGTGCTTTGGCTGCTGGCAGTGGGGTCATTGATGGCAATCATGCCCTTAAGGCGGGGATCCAGCAGATCTTGCCAATCTTGGGGCACAAAAGGAACCGCATCCGCGTTGACTTCAAAAGACATGGTGCCGTAGTAATCCCCATACCAAAAACCATCGGGATCCTTAATGGCAGTGGGGATCGTATCCCAAGTCGCCACTTTGTAGGGTTGTAATAAATTTTCGGCCTTGGCCCGCGCTCCCCACACAAAGCCCACGTCAATCACATCAGGATTTTGTGGCCCTTTGTTGCCAGCGTTGGCTTTGATTTGCTCAATTTCTTCGGCAGAACTGGCATCCGGAGTGAGGTCATTGTGCTTGAGGAAGGGATATTTTTCCTTAAAGAAAACTCGCTTTATCCCTTTATAGTTGGCCCAGTCGTCAGGCAGCGCTGTGGTGGATAACTCCCCTTCCTTGCGGGCAGCAGCAATGAGAGAATCCATGCCCCCAGCCGCCTTGAGGTCAATCGGCCCAGGTGGCGGCGGCGGCGGCAGTGCAGAAGAACCCTGAGCAAGCAGGGGATGAGAACCCCAAACCATTAAGCCGGCATTGGCCAGGGCACTTAACTGGAGAAAACGACGACGATTCATCGGGATCCCACTCACAAATAACTCCTGCGTGGCAGCACTCTAGAGACAAGCCTCAACTTAAAGGAATCCCCGGCCTAGTGTCAAGAGATTTTTGGGGGAATATGACAGGGCTTAACTATAGCTTAATCTCTAGATTTTCTCTCACTTAAGAGAAGCCTAAAAAGATAATAAGAAAAGTTTAAGAAAAGGTTAATTTAAGGCTAAAGCAACTGATTTTGAGGGTTTCTGAATCTCGTCAGGATCAGGGCTGGGATTGGATGATCTAAAATAATCAGTATTGCAATCTTGGTGTTTGTGTGCAGACTGTTTTTCAGAAGCCAGGCCGGTTTTTTCGTGGCAACTTACATACCCATTCCACCCGCTCGGACGGTAAGCTCCCTCCGGAAGCGGTCTGCCGCTGGTATCAGGAGTCTGGCTATGACTTTATTGCCCTGAGTGACCACTTTTTAGATGTGTTTGACTGGCCGATTACCGATACCCGTCCCTACCGCAGCGAAGCCTTTACCACAATCCTCAGTGCTGAGGTGCACACCCTCCAGCACCGTATGGAGCTTGGGCATCGTTGGCATATTTTGGCAGTGGGGCTCCCTTTGGACTTTGCCCCAACTTGGCCGGAAGAGACAGGCCCAGAGCTGGCGGCACGAGCCTTAGCCACAGGAGCCTTTGTGGCGGCGGTTCACCCCCAGTGGTTCATGATGACGGAAGGGGATGTCCTGTCCTTGCCGGGGATCCACGGATTAGAGGTGTTTAATGCTGGCTGTCAGGACGATAGCGATACTGCCGATGGGGCCTACATGCTTGACTATATGTTGGCTCGGGGGAAGCGCTTGACTGCCCTGGCTACAGATGATGCCCATTTTGTGCCGGGAGCGAATGAACGGATGCGGGGCTGGGTGATGGTGAAAGCGCCTACCCTGGATCCCGAAGGTTTGGTGACTGCCCTCAAGGCGGGAGATTTTTATGCCAGTAGTGGGCCGAGATTGCTGGATGTGGTGATTGCACCCCAGGAGAAGGTTTATGTCCGTTGTAGTCCGGCGGAGCGGATTTACATCTTGGGTCGGCCCACGGAATACCAGAGTGTGGCGGGGCAGGGATTGATGGAGGCAGAATTTGATTTGAGTCGCTGGCGCAGTCCCTATCTGCGGATCCTGGTGCGGGATCACCTGGGGCAACGAGCCTGGTCCAATCCCTTTTGGTTTGAAACGTGATCCAGATTCACCGCATCCCCACCTTGAGCGATAACTATGTCTTCGTGCTTGCGGAGGCCGGGCAGGGGATTGTGGTGGATCCCGGTGAAGCCGACCCTATTGTGGCCCAGCTCACCAGCTTGGGTTTGGATCTCATCCAAATTTGGGTCACCCATCACCACGGGGATCACATTGGCGGGATCCCGAAACTGCGCCAGCATTTTCCCCAGGTTGAGATTTTAGGGGGCGAGTACGATTGGGGACGGATCCCTGCCCAGACCCGGCGGCTGCGGGATGGGGATGCCTGGCAAATATGGGGGGAACGGGTGGAGATCTTGTTTATTCCCGGTCATACCAAGGCTCACATTGCCTATTACCTACCGGTTCAGGGGGCTTTGTTTTGTGGGGATACGGTCTTTGCCGGGGGGTGTGGACGCCTGATCGAGGGATCCCCAGAGCAGATGGTGGCTTCCCTGGAGCGGATCCGGCAGTTGCCCGAGCACACCCAGATTTACTGCGCCCACGAGTACACCCTCAAGAACCTGCAGTTTGCCCTCACTGTCGATCCCGAAAACGAGGCTTTGCAGCGGCGCTATCAGCAGGTGGTGGTGCAACGGCAGCAAGGACTGGCCACAGTACCTTCAGATTTAGGGACGGAGCGGGCCACCAACCCCTTTTTGCGCTGGGATCAACCGGCTTTGCAGGCCGCCATGGACAGTCGGGATCCCGTGCGGGTGTTTGCTCGGTTGCGGGGGCGGAAAGATCTCTTCTAGTTCACTGAGTTGTACCCGTGGTTAGCTTGACTCTCTAGGGAAGTCGATGGGAGCATTGCCTGAGGGTGAGGACTGATTGATGCCCTTTGGGGAGTGGGAGACCTGGTTGGTTCTGGCAGCCAGGAGCTTCTGCACCTCATCAGCGTGATAGGAACTGCGGGTGAGGGGGGAAGCCACCACCTGCACAAACCCCATCGCTTCACCCACCTCGCGCCAGGCTTGAAACTGTGCTGGAGAGATGTAGGCCTCCACCGGAAGGTGTTTGGGGCTAGGAGCGAGGTATTGCCCCAGGGTGAGAATATCACAGCCCACCTGGCGGAGATCGCGCATGGTCTCTAGGATTTCCGCTTCTGTTTCTCCCAGACCGACCATGATCCCCGACTTGGTGAACATCCCAGGAGCGAGGGACTTGCAGGTGGCCAGCAATTCCAGAGAGCGGCCATAGTCCCCCTGAGGGCGTACCCGGCGATAGAGCCTGGGCACCGTTTCCGTATTGTGATTGAGGACAGTGGGAGCAGCAGCCACAATGGTGGCCAGGGCCTGCCAATTCCCACACAGGTCAGGAATCAACAGCTCAATCGTGGTTTCCGGCATGCGTTGCCGTACCGCCTGCACACACGCCACAAACTGACTGGCGCCCCCATCCAGGAGATCATCCCGGTTCACAGCCGTGATCACCACATGGCGAAGCCCCAGCCGCTCCACCGCCGCCGCCAGTCGTTCGGGTTCTGTGGGGTCAAGGGGCAAGGGCCGTTTGGTAAAGTCAATGTCGCAGTAGGGACAGGCCCGCGTGCAGGCGGGGCCCATGATCAAAAACGTTGCTGTGCCCCGGCGAAAACACTCCCCCAGGTTGGGGCAGGAGGCTTCCTCACAGACCGTATTCAACTGCAGATCCCGGAGGAGTTGCTTCACCCCACCGACGTGATCAGGGTGAGGTGCCGGAACGCGCAGCCAATCCGGCTTCACAGCAGCAGCGGGTTTCAAGGTTGACTTCCTTGGCAAGGTAACGTTGACTGGAATCAAAGGGGTCATGTCTTGTTCTCAGCCTACACCAGTCTCCACCATGCCTGATCCTGTTATCCCCCCGACTCTCCATCATGTCCTGGTGGTCAAAGACCGCCATGGCCCTAAAGCCTATTGGTTGACAGCGCCGATGTATACCCTGGGGCGAGAAACTGACAACAGCATCCGCTTGGACTCTCCTTTTGTGTCCCGCTATCACGCTGTCTTGGTCAAAATACCTGCCCCTGATAACCCCATCGGTTATGTCTATCAACTTTTGGACGGCGATACAGAAGGCAACCCCAGCACCAATGGGGTCGCTGTCAATAACCGCCGCATTGACTACCACGATCTCCAAGATGGGGATGACATTCGCTTCAGCGCCGATGTGACAGCTCACTATATTGTGCGAGAAGTCAGCCTCGATACGATTCTTTCTACCTACGAAAACACCGAAATCGCCGTGCGGGAGAAAACGCAACCCTAGGAATTTCCTTGGCACACCCTCAGGCTCCCACCCCAGGCTCAGCTCATGTGAATATATGTGAATATATATAACTCAATATCTGAATTAAGTTATCGATATATCTACCTCATTAGAAACCTCAAGGGCAGTAAGTTTATTGACCTAGATCCTTAGATTGAGAACTGTAGATTTTTGGATCTCTGGGGTGATGTTTCCGATCAGATTCTTATAATTGCCAGTAAAGTCAGTTACGTTGGGAGTTCCATGAGGCGGTTGTTGCGGTCTTTTATGCTGCGGTGGTTGGTGATTGGGGTGACGGGGGTGGTTCTCTTCACGGCTGGGATCCCGTCATTGGCGGCTAATTGGGGGGAAGGGCACAAGTTAGTGGCGACGGCCTGGGCTTTGGTGGACCGAGCCTATGTGGATCCCACCTTTCATGATCACAATTGGTGGGCGGTTCGCCAAAAAGTGTTGCGCCAGAGCTTTGAGCATCCTGAGGATGCCCACCATGCCATTGAGGGGATGCTGGCGGTTTTGGAGGATCCCTTTACCCGTTTTCTGGATCCGGAGCACTATCACACCCTGCAATCCAATACCTCTGGGGAATTGAATGGGGTGGGCTTGCAAATTGTCATTGATGAACAGGAGCGCCTGACGGTGATTGCGCCCATCGCGGGATCCCCAGCGGAACGGGCGGGTTTGCGCACCAATGACCATATTCTGGCTATTGACCAGACTCCTACCCAGGGGTTGACCTTGGATCAAGCCGCAGAAAAGATGCGAGGCAAACCTGGGGATCCCGTGGTTTTGCAGGTGGAACGGGGGGGGACAGTGTTTACTGCCAGCTTGGTGCGGGAGGCGATCCCCATTCATGCTGTGGAAACCCGCTGGCTGGAGCCGGAGCATGTGGCCTATCTCCGCTTGACCCAATTTAATGGCAATGCCATTGCCGAGATGGCGGCTGCCATTCAAGCTGGGGAAGAGCGCCATGTCAGGGGGTATCTCTTGGATTTGCGCAATAATCCCGGGGGACTGCTGCAAGCGGCCATTGCCATTGCGCAGATGTGGTTGGATCACGGGGATATTGTCCTGGTGACAGGTCGCAACGGCATTCAAGACAGTATCGCTGCTACCCATCAGGATCAGCCCCTCCTCACCCAAGCGCCTTTGGTGGTGTTGGTGGATCAGGGCAGCGCTAGTGCCAGCGAAGTCTTGGCGGGGGCCCTCCAGGATCACCACCGCGCCATTTTGGTGGGATCCCGCACCTTTGGCAAGGGCTTGATTCAATCCTTGTTTGACCTCCCGGATGGCTCAGGGCTGGCGATCACCACGGCGCGGTATGTGACCCCCAGTGGGCGGGATATTCACAAACAGGGGATCGAGCCGGATGTGGTGGTGGATCGGGATCCGGACAGTGTCCCCTTGACTGCCAGTACTTTGGCTGGCCCCGAGGATCGTCAGTTTCAGGTAGCCTTAAAGATCCTGACCGAATCCCCCCAGGTATAGCCACAAGTTCTCTATGGATCTCATGTTTCTGCGTTCTGATCGCACTCCTTCTGTGCAGCAGATGGTCAAGGATTTATTGTCAGAGTCCGATTTGGATGTGCCCTACTTGGCTTTGATCCTGACTTCCTGTGCCATTGCCACCTTTGGTTTGCTCAGTAATAGCGCCGCTGTGATCATTGGGGCGATGGTGATTGCCCCTTTGATGCTGCCCATTCGTGCCATTGCTTTTGCTGTGCTGGAGGGAAACACCCTCCTGCTGCGCCAGGGGTTGCTCTCTTTGGTGCTGGGAACGGTATTGGCTGTGGCCCTTTCGACGGTACTGGGCTGGCTGGCTGGCATTGAGCAGTTTGGCAGTGAAATTCTGGCTCGTACCCAACCCACCCTCCTGGATTTGGGGGTTGCCATTGCCGCTGGGGCCATTGGGGGCTATGCCAAAATTGAGGAAAAAGTCTCCAGTACCCTGGCAGGAACCGCCATCGCCGTGGCCCTCATGCCACCCATTTGTGTGATTGGCTTGGGCTTGGCCCAAGGAGAATGGTTTGTCAGTCAGGGGGCAGGGTTACTCTATCTCACCAATTTGCTGGGGATTGCCCTGGCCTGCATGATTGTGTTTTGGTTGGCGGGGTATGCCCCTTTTGCCCAAGCCCGTCGCCCCCTCTTGGCTGCCGGGGTTCTGACTTCTTTTTTGATCTTGCCTTTGGGGATCCGTTTTGGGCAACTGACCCAACAAGCCCGCCTTGAGTCCCGCCTGCGCACGGCCCTGCTCAATCGCACCATTACTTTTCAGCAACTCGAACTGACGAATTTGCAAACCCAATGGCGCACTACCCCCCCCACGGTGCGTCTGCAAGTGAATGCCAAACAAGCGGTCACCCCCCGCCAAGTGGAACTCCTGGAGGCCTTTTTGGCCAGAGAAATGGGGCAATCCTTTAGGCTGGTGTTCATTGTCAGTTATGTGGAAGAGGTGACCGCACCGACCCCAAAATAATCAGCGGAGTCCCTCTCCCAAGGAAGGCCAGTGGAGTTAAGCATGGCTAGAACGTAACTAGCCAATGACTCCATCTCCCGGCGGTTTTCGGGATCCCTGGTATTCACTGCAATCTGGAGGATAAATCATAATGGCTGAGCTGATTCAGTGGTATCCAGGGCACATTGCCAAAGCTCAGCGCCAACTCCAGGATCAGCTGCAGCGGGTGGATGTGGTGCTAGAAGTCTTGGATGCTCGTATTCCTCGGGCTAGCCGTCACCCCGATCTCCACACCTGGATCGGCAGTAAACCCACTCTGACCATTCTCAATCGTCTCGACCAAGTGCCCCCAGAAGCTTTGCAGCAGTGGCAGCAGTGGTTCCGCCGTCAGGGGGCTCTCGTTTTGACTGCCAACGGACAAACGGGCGCAGGGATCCCGGCAATCAAACAGGGGATCTTGCGATTGGGGGAAGAGGTGAATCAGCGCCGCCGCCAGCGGGGTATGTTGCCGCGACCGATTCGGGCGGTGGTGATCGGTTTTCCCAATGTGGGTAAATCTGCCCTTTTGAATCGCCTTTTGGGCCGCCGTGTGGTCACCAGTGCTCGTCGCCCCGGGGTGACCCGGCAGTTGCAGTGGGTGCGGCTAGGAGGAGATCTGGATTTACTGGATGCGCCGGGGATCCTGCCCCCCGTCCTCACAGACCAAGAGGCAGCGGTGAAACTGGCTATCTGTGATGATATTGGCTCAGCCTCCTATGGCGCGGACGCAGTCGCCCTCTACCTCCTGCGGCTCATCTTTTCCCAGCACCCCCAACTGATCCCCCCGCTGCAAACCCGCTACGGCTGGGACAATGGGGATCCCCAAGGCTGGTTACTCCACCTGGCCCAGCAGCGCTACCAGGGGGATACTACCCGCGCCGGGCAGCAGATCCTCAAGGATTTTCGCCGCGGGCACTGGGGCCCGCTAATCTTAGAACTCCCCCCCGATCTCAAACCAGAAAACAGTATCCTAGATAACACCTCAACCCTCCGGGATCCCAGATAACTGAGTGAAGTACCCGACGCTCATTGCTACGCAATAGAGCGCGGGCTTCTTTGTTCATCGGGACTTGCCTCGGAGAGGGTAGACTTGCGCCTTCCTCCCTTTGGTCTTACAGTCCCTCCCAAAGCAGA
>Ga0272446_1006447_pt1 | contig 12235 bp, 8 predicted proteins | sample YNPCB0061_FD_194587 | JGI IMG/M metagenome (GOLD analysis project Ga0272446, IMG submission 194587) | Hot spring microbial mat communities from Yellowstone National Park, WY, United States - YNP-CB-006-1 | ecosystem: Environmental > Aquatic > Thermal springs > Hot (42-90C) > Sediment | place... | reverse complement strand
TAATTAATCATTGTGCTCCAAGTAAATGATTCGCTAGCAAATGGAGTAGCACGCAATGAAATTTCGAAACCTTCGTTCCACATTTCAGCAGCGTTTTTAAGCTGTTGGTCATAGCCTGTAGAAGTAGGAACGGGAACATTTAAAATCATATCGAAAATTGCTTGATGGTAATAAGAAAATTCTAATGATATTTTATCATCCCAGAATCCTAAGTCTAATCCTGCTTCTTTTTCAATAGTTAATTCAGGTAATATATCTTTAGCACCTGCTACTATGAATGAAGCTGAGCTAGTCCCACCACCTGGCTTAATACCAATGAAGCCACTTCTGCTTGCAGTAGTTGCTCTGCCCCAAGGATCAAAAAATCCGGCTGTTCCATATAAGAAATTAGTCTGATAAGCATCGGGCAAAGTTGGAGAACCTGCTTCTCCCCAAGAACCTCTAATACGAGCAGAACTAAATATACCTCTTAGTGCATCAAAATAACCTTCTTTATGTAATTGATATGAGAATCCAACTTTTGGATAATAATGGAATTGTTGTGATTCACCAAATGCTGAACTACCATCACGACGCAAAGCTAGTGTTAAAGAAAGTCTATCCAACCAAGTTGCAGTTAATTGAGCAAATAAACCCACAACTTGTTTTTTGTATTTACTTGAAGAAGCATCTTTAGTAGCACCAGCATTAATTTCATCAAAGAAAGGTAAAGTAGAAGTAGCTGAAGCTGAATTAGCACTTCTATCAATCCAAATTGTTTGACTACCTAAAACTAATGTAGTAAATAATTGATCTTCGAGCCATCTATTCTGCGCATTTATTCCAAAATCGAGATTCATTTGACTATGACTAATTCTTGATTCATCAATAGAACCTTGTCTATTTGGTGAGGCAGCAGAACCTACTGCTAATCTTTCTTTATTGATATATTCATATTTATCTAAACCAACTCTACCATCAAAAGATAACCAATCTAGTGGTTGCCATTTTAAGTCTGTTGCGTGTAAGAAACGATTAATTTCTGAGCGGAATTTATTAAAATGTTGTGTCCAAATAGGATTATCGTATGTTCCATATCTTCTTTGAGTGCCATCGGGATACAAATAATTTTTGTTATCAAATTCTGGAGGAGTACGTAAACTTGATAATAAGATACCCGATGTATTCGAACCATCTTGAGGAAGGTCATTTAAAGTTGTAATATAATTATTGCTTGACCTTAAAGTTAATCTTGGTAAAATTGTAGCGCCAATATTTGCTCTAATATTAGTTCTTTGTAATTCTGAGCCTATTACATAACCCTGAATACCAGAATATGTACCATTAATTAAATAATCAAATTGTGGTACTCCACCCGAAATTGTTAAAGATTGTTCGTGAGAAACTGCTGTTCTAAATACATCCGAAGAATGGTCGTACACTGGTACTGATGGATCAAGCAGTTTACCATAAGAAGTATTAGAACCAGGACGTCCTTCTTGGAAAGGTGTTGTTTGTCCATATTTGGTTTGTAAAGGCACATTTCCTGATTTTTCATCAATAGTAACACTGCTATTAAAGGTTATAGTTGCTGGTTTGTCTGAACTTGTTAATTTACCTCTTTTTGTTGTAATCAATACTACACCATTAGCAGCTTGCGAACCATAAATTGCAGCAGCAGAAGCACCTTTTAGAATTTCAATTGATTCAATATCTTGAGGATTAATATCTACTGCTCTATTAGAAAATTGAACCGTACCGCTACCGTCGTATAATGAAGTATTATCTATTACAATACCATCAACCACGTATAAAGGTTCAGATGATCCGAGAATAGATTTTCTGCCTCTCATTGTTATAAATGTACCAGCACCAGGAGTACCGGAGTTTCTTGTTACACTTACGCCTGGAACACGTCCGCTAATAGCGTCAATAGCTGATGGTGATACTACATTGGCAACATCTTTACCACTAATAGATGATATAGCATTACCAAGTGTGTTTTTATCTACTTCACCGGTCAAACCAATAACTACTATTTGATTAGTTTGTATTGATTGTGTAGATAATTCAAAAGTAACTTCTGCAGCTTCGCCAGCTTTTACATTTACTCTAAGTGATTTTGGTTCATAACCAACGAAACGTGCTTCTACATTATGCTCACCAACAGGTGCTTCGAACTGAAACTTTCCGTCTTTGTCTGTTACAGCACCTAATCTGAGAGAAGGTATAGAAACCGAAGCTCTTGGGAGAGGAGCTTTTGTTTCTTTGTCAATAACAGTACCTTTTATAAAGTTTCTTTTAGCTTGTGCATTAACCTCTACATTAGATATTATTATCACAAGCATTATTATTAAGCTAAAATATCTAAAGATATTTAGTTTACTTTTTAAAGTTACCATAGGCATACCTTTAATTAGTTAAAAAAAAATTAAAAATTTAAAAAAGAGAGAAATTTCTGAATAGCTTATTTGTAAATATTTATTCTATTTTACCTCCTTAAAAACTTTGTAAAAACAAACATTTCTAATTTAACTAATTCTTAACAAACTTAAAAAAAATTTTTTAAAATAAAGTAATTTTTTTCAAAAAAAGTTAAAAATGAGAACTTAAATAATGCTCTATTAATAATTTTTTAGTTAATTTTTGTTATATAAATAACAATTTTTAATTAATATTTCTTTTTTTTTATTAATAAATTAGTATAGATTATAATAAATTTATTTTTTTTTACTATTTTTGTAACATATTTTATTGTATAAATAACATTACAGGTTAGTTATGAATATCCTTGTTATAAACTGCGGAAGTTCCTCATTAAAATTTCAAATAATAGATACAGACTTAGAAAAAATAGAAAAATATGAAGATCGCTGTTTAGTGAAAGGCTTGATAGAAAGAATTGGTAGCCAGGCTTTAATAACAATTAAACCTGAAAATGGATATGCACTTAAAACATCAGCTCCAATAAGAGACCACAAAGCAGCTATTAGCTATATAATTAATTGGATTACTTCTGACGAAGCTAATATACCAGGAATTAAATCTATTTCTGATATTCACGCTGTAGGACATAGAACAGTCCACGGTGGCGAAACATTTCATCATTCAGTTAGAATAGACAATGAAGTAATTAAATCTTTAGAAGACAATATAGATTTAGCTCCACTGCATAATCCTGCAAATATTAGAGGTATAAAAGCTGCAAAAGAAGTATTTGGTCCGTCAGTTCCACAAGTTGCTATATTTGATACATCGTTCCATCAAACAATGCCCGAAGAAAATTACTTATATCCAATTCCATATCAGTATTATAGAAGATATAAAATTAGAAAATATGGATTTCACGGCACATCTCATAGATTTGTAGCATATCGATATAGAAAGTTAGAAAATTTAAAAAAAGAAGAAGTAAATATAATAACAATGCACTTAGGAAACGGTGCTTCTTGTTGTGCAATTAAAAATGGCAAATCTGTTGATACATCAATGGGTTTTACACCATTAGAAGGATTGATGATGGGAACAAGAAGTGGTGATATAGACCCTTCAATTGTAGAATTTTTAGCACACAAAGAGCAATCTACATTAGATGAAATTTTCAATATGCTAAATAAACGCTCTGGTTTATTAGGAATTTCAGGACTAACTCACGATATGAGAGATTTATTAGAAGAAGAAGCAGAACACCAAGATAGAAGAGCAATATTAGCAATCAAGATGTTTTCTAATAGAATAAAAAAATATATTGGCGCTTATTTAACCCAAATGAATGGTTGCGATGCTATTTGTTTTACAGGTGGTATTGGAGAAAATGCCACAGAAATCAGACGTAGAGTATGCGAGAATATGGAATGGTTAGGCATTTGTATTGATAATGAAAAAAATGAAAAATTAGTCGGCGGAAAAGAAGGTTTAATCAGTAAAGATGATAGTAAAATAAAAATTTATGTAATTCCAACAAACGAAGAATTAATTATAGCAAGAGATACTTGCAGAATAGTATTAAATGCTCCATTACCATAATAAAGGAGATTAAATTATGTCAAATAATCCTTTTACTGAAAATGTAAGAGAAAAAGCAAAGTCTAAAAATGCTTTGGTTGCTTTTCCAGATGCTGAAGACAAAAGGACTTTAGAAGCATCAATATTCCTATTAGCAGAAGGAATTGCAAGACCATTATTAATAGGAAATAAAGAAAAAATTCATTCCCTTGCAAAGGAACATAAAATTAATATTGATAATATTGAAATAATAGAGCCCGAAACTTCTTCTTGTTTAAATGAATTTGCTCATCAATTATACGAAAAGAGAAAATCTAAAGGAATGACCGAAGAAGAAGCTTTAGCACTGATGAAAAATCCTTTGTATTTTGCTGGCTTTCTATTAGAAAACAATAAAGTAGATGTGGTAGTTGGTGGTAATATTTCTTCAACAGGTAGTGTGATAAAAGCTGCAATTTATTCAGTTGGATTAAAACCAGGTATTTCATTAGTAAGTTCATTCTTTATAATGACATTCCCTGATAAAATGTACTGCTTTGCTGATTGTGCAGTAAATCCTAATCCTACGGCAGAGCAACTATGCGATATTGCAATTAGTTCTGCAAGAAATTTTCAATCTATAACTGGAATTGTTCCTAAAGTTGCTATGTTATCTTTTTCTACTAATGGGAGTGCTTCTCACGAAATGGTTGAAAAAGTCCAAATTGCTACTAAACTATTAAAAGAAAAAGCTCCCGATATTGAATCGGATGGTGAAATGCAGTTAGATGCAGCTATTATTCCTTCAATTGGACAAAGAAAATTCCCAAATAGTAAAGTTGCTGGCAATGCTAATGTGCTAATTTTCCCTGATTTAAATGCTGGAAATATAGGTTATAAATTAGTAGAAAGATTAGCTGGTGCGGAAGCAGTAGGGCCTATAGTACAAGGACTAAACAAGCCATATTGCGATTTATCAAGAGGTTGCTCTGTAGATGATATGATAAATGTAGCATCTATTTGTAGCTTAATGTAATTTATCCTGGAGGTTTGCAGGTTAATAAATATAATTTATTACCTATTACTCCCAAAGTTTCGTATCTGTTACTTTTTCTATTGTAACGTGGTGGAATTGTGAAATCAACCATCATTCCTGAATATATATCTTTGGAGTTAATTTTTTTCACCATTAGAGAATAGTTTGTGGTATAAGCATAAGATTTTCCACCATTTGCAACAGTGATTGGCATATTTACATCTATATTATTATCTAAATTAAATCTTCTACCATTTAAATTTATAAAACAATCAAAATCGCAACCTAAAAAAAATAAATCTTCGCCATCGTTAGAAAATGATGGGGAACTTGAAATTTTTCCCGATGAATATTCTGAATGATTATAAACTATATAATTTTTCAAATCTATGCTTGATTTATAAGCAAATAGGGATAAATAAGGATGTAAAACTAAATCATTTGCTCTTGTGTACGGAGTACCTATCAAAGGTTCATAATATTCATCTGAATATAATATAACTTGATATTTATTTGAAAAATTTTTAACAATCATTGCATAGATATTTCCTAATAAATTGATTTTAAATTCTGTAATATCAGCATAGATTTCGCTAATTGCTTTATTGTCTTTGTATAATTGCCAGCCATTCCCTGTAAATGCAATATATAATACTTTTCCTTTATCATCAAAACCAACTAACTTAATTTTATCAAAATAAGCTATTTCGTTATTATTTTTATATATGTAGCTTCTATTAACTTTAGAAACTACATAAGCAATATTATCACCATAATAATCAATTGCTATTTGATTTGTTCCATTTATTATAGAATATATTTTATCATTTAAAATTAATTTCATTTCATTACCTTCGATAATGGTATATAGATAACGTTGAGAATTGCCACTAAATAAAATATTTATACCTTTACCATTAGCAATATTTATTATAGTATCATTCATTACTAAATAATTATTAATATTAGAATAAGCAAAATAAGCCCATCTTAAACCATCAGGGGAAAAAACTGGATTAGAAATTTTACTGTAAATATCACTTTCATTGCCATTTATTATCATTCTATATTGTTCATTAAAAGGCTCTGTAATTGCCCACCAATTAAAAGTTGTATCCATTCCTATACTAATTAATTTCTCTATTCCATTTAGTAATTGATAATCATTACAAAGATTTTGACATTTCAAGTAGTTAGATTGAAGATATAAAAATATTAATATCAAAATATGTTTTTTCATTTAGTTTATATAATTATTTTGTAAATATATCAATTACCATTAAATTTGTAACGATTAAAAGTCATAAATATAAATTCGAGGTTTAAAATGATTGAAAAAATTCAAGAATTATTAGGCGAAAAATCTGAATATTTATTAAATTACAACTCACCAAAGATTCCTAAAGAAATGATAACTACTCCAAGCCCAGATTTTGTTGATAAAGTTTTTGTAAATTCTGACCGTAACAATAGAGTAATAGGTAATTTACAATGGATTTATAATCACGGACGACTTGCAGGAACTGGCTATATGTCTATTTTACCAGTAGATCAAGGTATTGAGCATTCTGCGGGAGCAAGTTTTGCAAAAAATCCAATATATTTCGATGCAGAAAATATAGTTAAATTGGCTATAGAGGGTGGTTGCAATGCTGTAGCTTCTACATTTGGAGTGTTGGGTATTGTTGCAAGAAAATATTCACATAAAATTCCTTTTATTGTTAAAATTAATCATAATGAATTGTTAACAGTACCAAATAAATTCGACCAAATTTTATTTGGTAAAGTAGAACAAGCATACGATATGGGTGCAGCGGCAGTTGGAGCAACAATTTACTTCGGTAGTGAAGAAAGTTCACGACAAATTGTAGAAATTGCTTATGCTTTTCAATATGCACACGAATTAGGAATGGCTACAGTATTGTGGTGTTATCTTCGTAATTCAGCATTTAAAAAAGATAAAGATTATCACGTATCTGCAGACCTAACAGGGCAAGCTAATCATTTAGGCGTTACAATCGAAGCTGATATTATAAAACAAAAATTACCTGAGAATAATGGTGGTTATGAAGCTCTAAATATGGGCAATTCTTCTTATGGTAAGTTCGATAAGAGAATTTATACTGATTTAACATCTGACCATCCGATTGACTTAACACGCTATCAAGTAGCTAATTGCTATATGGGAAAAATTGGATTAATCAATAGTGGTGGTGCTTCGGGCGATAACGACTTTGCAGAAGCAACTGCAACAGCAGTAATAAATAAACGAGCAGGTGGACAGGGATTAATTTCGGGTAGAAAAGCTTTCCAAAGACCTATGGACGAGGGAGTAAAGTTATTGAACACAATTCAAGATGTTTATTTGTGTAAAGAAGTTACTATAGCTTAATAAAGTGGGGCTGTCTCTTAACTTGAAAATTTTAATAATTTGTCATTCTCGCGAAAACAGGAATCTAGTCTGGGAGAAGAATTATTGATTCCCGATTACTCGGGAATGACATCAATTCGGACTTTTAAGACATCCCCATTAATTTTTAATACTATAATATACCATTTCTTTTAATTACATCACGAGCAATAACTAATTTTTGAATTTCTGAAGTTCCTTCAAAAATTCTATTAATTCTTGCATCACGATAAAATCTTTCAATTGGCATTTCTCTAGAAAAACCCATTCCACCGTGTATTTGCATTGCATAATCTACACATTTATCTAATGATTCGGATGAATATAATTTTACCATAGCAGATTGTCTAGAAAGTAATTCACCCGTATCGTATGCAGTAGCAGTTCTATAAATAATTGACTCCATATTATATATCATTAAAGCCATTTCTGCAAGCATAAATTGTATGGCTTGAAAATTTGCTATGGGTTCGCCAAATTGTTTTCTATTTTTTGCATAATTGGTAGATAGTTCTAGTAATTCCTTACAAGCTCCCAGACAAGCTGCTCCTAATCCTAATCTACCCGCATCTAAAGTTTTCATAGCAAGAAGGAAACCCTTCCCTTCTACACCAAGCACATTTTCTGGTGGTACAAGCACATTATCGAAAGTAATAGATGAAGTTTTACTCCCGCGAATTCCCATTTTCTTTTCGGGAGCACCAGTTGATACCCCTGGGAAATCGCGTTCTACTACAAAACCTGTAATACCTTTTTTGGTTCTTGCAAATACAGCAAATACATCAGCAATTGGACCATTAGTTATCCATTGTTTTTCTCCATTTAAAATCCAGTTTTTTCCATCGAATTCTGCTTTAGTACTTAAATCAAAAGCGTCCGACCCAGCTCTTTCTTCAGTTAGAGCAAAAGCAGCAATTTTCTGACCACTTGCTAATGGAACTACATATTTCTGTCTAATATTTTCTGTACCACCTAAATAAATACAATTAGTACCTATTGATACGTGAGCACCAATAAATGTAGCAGTAGATAGGCAAGCCCTTCCAATTTCTTCCTGAACAATACAATATCCTATTTCTCCGAATCCGCTACCACCATAATCTTCGGGGAAAGCAGCACCTAATATCCCTAATTGTTTTATTTTATTTATAATCTCATCGGGTATTGCTTCCTCTTCATCTATTTTTGCAGCAATAGGTTTTAATTCATTAGTTGCGAAATCTCGCACCATTTCTCTGAGCATATTCTGCTCTTCTGTAAATTCTAACTTGAACATAAATAAATCCTTCAAAACAATAAATTTTTTTAAAATTTAAATTTAATTATTTCCATAATCATCAGGAAGATATGTAAATATACTTTGTCCACCATCTACATTTATTACTTGTCCTGTAATCCAATAAGAATCCTCATTTGAAAGTAATGCAATTACTTTTGCTGCATCTACAGGGAAAGTGTTTCTTTGAAATGGACTAAATTCTTTAGCAAATCTAAGCATTTTATCAAAATCGGGAATTTTAGATGATGCAGGTGTTTCAGCCGGTCCTGCTAAAATAGCATTTGCTGTAATACCATATTGAGCTAATTCAAACGCTAATTGTCTTATTAAGGCTTCTAAAGCTGCTTTTGCCATTGATACTGGTCCATATTGATTAGTTGCATGTACTGAACCATTACTCGACATTGCAAATATTCTACTATTTTTCATCATCAATTCAGAATGGAACAAATCTTGAACCCAATAGAGCAAACTATTCGACATAACATTCAAAGACATTTCGAGTCTTTTCTGAGTTATTTGTTTTTCTTTTTCTTTGTCAATAAATGGCCCTAAAGCAGCAAAAGCAATTGAATGTAGAAAAACTCTAATAAATTTTTCATCATTGAGCGATTCTATAATTTTTTTAATTTCTTTTACTGTATTTTCCCTTGCTAATTGGTCAGCAGCATTAATATTAAAAAAATTCACTTCTACATTATATTGCTTTAGTTCATCTCTAAATTCTTCAGCTTTTTGCCTAGCGCTACCTAAATCAAGATGAACACCGAAAATATTATAACCTTGCGAAGCTAATTCGATTGCTGTTGCTTTTCCAAAACCTGAAGAAACTCCTAAAATTAAAGCATTTTTTCTCATAACATACTACTTATGTGTTTCAATAAAATTCATAATACTTTCTCCACCATCTACTGGAATAGTCTGACCTGTAATCCAATAGAAATCTTCGTCAGCAAGTTTTGATATTGCTTTAGCTACATCTTCGGGTAAAGTATTACGACCAAAAGGGTTGTGTTCTTTGGCATGAGCTAGCATTTTAGCAAAGCCAGGTATTTTATTACTTGCAGGAGTATCTGTCATACCTGCTAAAATAGTATTAGCGGTTATTTTGTATGGAGCAAGTTCTATAGCAATCTGACGTATATAGGCTTCTAAAGCACATTTAGCAGCCGAAATTGCACCATAATTATTCATTGCTCTCATCGAACCAATGCTAGATAATCCAAAAATTCTAGAATTCTCTGCTAATAAATCATTTACAAACAAATCTTGAACCCAATAAACTAAACTATTAGCCATTACATCCATTGTCATTTCGATTTGCTTTTTATTACAAAATTTACTTGGATCTTTATCAAATAGCGGTTTGATTGCACCAAATGCTAATGAGTGTAATAAAACTCTTAGAACGTGTCTATCCCCATCATCAAATTCTTTTTTTATATCATCTATTATATATTTCCTAACTTCATCATCAGCAGCATTCATATTGTAAAATTTAGCTTTTATACCAAATTGTTCTAGTTCATTTCTAAATTCTTCGGCTTTTTGTTTATTACTGCCCATATCTAAGTGAGCACCAAATATATTATAACCCTGTTTAGCTAATTCTATAGCAGTTGCTTTGCCAAATCCACTAGAAACACCTAAAATTAAAGCGTATAGTTTTCTGTTCATTAATATTTTATATAATTATAAAAAAAATATTACAAAAGAATAAAATATAAAGTTAATAAAAAAATTAGAATTTTAAAAAAGTAATTTTAAAGTTCTTTTCGTCTTTCTTTTTTTAAAATTTAAATTTGTATGAAAAATAAAGAAAATACTAAAAGAGCAGTACCAATAGCTGACAACCCAAATGATCCAATATCTTTATTCAAAAATTTTGTTGAAATAGTAAAAATTCTTAGAACAGATTGTCCTTGGGATAGAAAACAAACAAATGAATCTATAGCTCCATTGCTAATAGAAGAAGCTTACGAAACTATAGATGCTATTTATGAAAAAAATAACGAAGAATTTGCAAAAGAGTTGGGCGATTTATTATTGCATATAGTAATGCACTGTATAATGGCAGAGGAGAAAGGCATCTTTGATTTGAAAACTGTAATCGAAAAAATTAGCACTAAGATGATTAATAGACATCCACACGTTTTTGGAGAAGTTAATGTAAATAATGAAGAAGAAGTATTGCAAAATTGGGAAATAATCAAAAAAAATGAAATAAAAGAATCTAATTATAAAAATTCGATTTTGGATGGTGTTCCTAAAAATTTACCAGCACTTTTGAGAGCAGAAAGAATACAACATAAAGTATCAAGAGTAGGTTTCGATTGGAATGAAAAAAATGATATATGGAACAAAGTAGATGAAGAATTGCAAGAACTAAAAACAGAAATTACTAAAGGCGATAAAGAGCGAGCAAGAGAAGAGTTAGGTGATTTTATTTTTTCGATAGTAAATGCAGCACGACACGAAGGATTGGTTGCCGAAGAATCATTACATCTAACCAATAATAAATTTATCAAAAGATTTCAATTCATCGAACAACGAGCAAACCAACTTGGTAAAGATTTAAACCATATGTCATTAGAAGAAATGGATAAAATATGGGAAGAAGCAAAGAAAGATAATTAATAGCTTTTGATTTTATAAATATAAAATATTCCTAAAATTATTATTGAAGCAATCAATAATGTAAATGACCAAAATCCAAGGGTAGGAATTGTAGAAAAAGTAATTTGATTGCCATAATTTGTACCATAGGAATTAGTAGCAAAAGCCCTTAAATAATAAATTGTATTTGCATTTAAATTTGTCATAATTGAAATATATGAGCCTAAACCATTACCACTTATTACTATATTATCATTAATTGTTGGATTAGGATTGCTTGAAAAGCATATTCCTCTTGATGTTACTGGAGATTCTCCACTGCTAGTTACAATACCACCACCTTGAGCAGTTGAAGCAGTAATATTAGAAATTTGCGAAGTAGAAACTATAGGTAAATTAAATAAAGATATTTTAGAAATAAAAGCATCTGCAGCATTTGTATTAATTAAACTATAATTATTATTAAAATATAAAGTATCTGATTCATAACTTCCTGATAAATAAATTATATTATTATATGATAAAACGCTATATCCAACATTAAAATTATTACCTTCTGCTTTAAAAACTCTTTGACATAATCCATTAGTATTGTATTGAGCCCAAAATGCATTTGCACCTAAATTGTTTTGTAATGATTTACCATTGTTAAAATTTATTATTGAAGATAACTGAATACCAGATATAAAAATTCTATCATCACTATCAACAAAAATATCACTAGAATAATCAATGAAATCACCAGCAAATGGAATAGTCCATTGAGTAAGACCATAAGAATTAAACTTTGCTAAAAATGACTGAATAATTTGATTATTATTAATAGAAATAGAATTATTAAAATTTAATATAGCAGAAGAATAATAACCTGTTAAATAAATATTATTAGATGCATCTATATCTAATTTAATAATTGTTGCTGGTCCATTAC
>Ga0272446_1006446_pt1 | contig 12237 bp, 12 predicted proteins | sample YNPCB0061_FD_194587 | JGI IMG/M metagenome (GOLD analysis project Ga0272446, IMG submission 194587) | Hot spring microbial mat communities from Yellowstone National Park, WY, United States - YNP-CB-006-1 | ecosystem: Environmental > Aquatic > Thermal springs > Hot (42-90C) > Sediment | place... | reverse complement strand
GCGCTATGCGTCATGCGCAGCCGGTGCGGGCCGAACTGAAGATGCGAACGGTCTTCAACTTGTTGGGGCCGTTGACCAACCCCGCTGGGGCCACCGTGCAGGTGGCCGGCGCACCGGCGCTGTGGGCCGCCGAGCTGATGGCGGAAGCGCTGGCGCGGCTGGGACTGGAGCGCGGGTACGTGGTGCACGGTTCCGACGGCCTGGACGAGATCACCACCACGGGCGCCACCGAAGCGCTGGAAATCGTTCACGGAGCGATCGCCCACCGGACGCTCTATCCGGAAGACTTCGGCTTGCCGCGGGCGGCTCGGTCGGACCTTAAGGGGGGCGGCCCAGCCGCCAACGCGGACATCGCGCATCGGATTTTGGCGGGCGAGCGGGGTCCCCGGCGCGACATCGTGCTGGCCAATGCCTCCGCCGCGCTGGTGGCCGCCGGCCGGGCGGCAGACTTCCGCGAAGGGGTGCGGCTGGCCGCCGAGTCCATCGACTCCGGGGCAGCCCGGCGCAAGCTCGAGGATCTGAAGGCTTTTACACTTCCGCGTAACGTTTGAAGATCTGAGGCATGTTCTGGCTGAAAGCCGAGCGCGCCAGAACCATGTTTGCGCCGGCGGCCTGCGCCTGCTGCTTCAGCTCCGCCTGAAGGTGGGACACATAGCCCAGGATGCCTACGCCTTTGAGGTCCGGATTGGCTTTGAGCTTGGTGATGGCGCGGATGGGCGAGAGCCCGTTCATGTTGAGGTCGATGACGATCAGCGCGGGTTTTTCTTTGGCCTTGGCCAGCAAATCTTTCTCGTTTTTGACGAATTCCACTTGAAGGCCGTTGCGCTTGGCCGCTTCGTTAATTTTGACGACAAACAGCAAGTCCTCGACCGCCGCCAGGATTTTCTTGGTCTCCCGCTTTTGCATACGCCTCACACTCTGAATTTAGAAATCCAGGAGTCAATCCGCGAGTGGGATTGTCGCCGGGGGGAACTTTCAGTTTAGCCTTCCAGCGCCGAAGCCCGCAACCGGACCTCAGGCGATGCGGCGGTAGAGGGTGACGCGCGGCTCGCCCTCCACGAGGCGGGGGACGGCGGCGAACAGGGCTTCCAGATACGGCATGGCGAGGTGCCGGTCCAGGTCGGGTTTCGAGCGCCAGATTTCATAGAACAGGAACCTGCCGGGCTCGCCGGCGGCTTCGTGCAGATCGTATTGCACGCAGCCTTGCTCGGAGCGGGTCGGTGCGATGAGAGCGAGCAGCATGGAGCGCAGTTCGGCTTCCTTGCCGGGTTGGGCTTTCAGTTCGGCGGCTACGACGATGGAGTCTTGCATAACTCTCACCAGTGTAGACGCAGTTCGGATACAGTAACAGTTGATGAAAACCACTCGCCGGAATCTGCTTGCGGCGGCGGCGCCCCTGCCGCGGCTTTTGTTCTCCGCTCCGCAGGACAGGCCCAATATTTTGTGGATCACATGTGAGGATCTCAGCCCGGTGTTGGGCTGTTTTGGGGACGCGTACGCGCGCACTCCGAATCTCGACCGCCTGGCGTCGGAAGGCATACGCTACACGCGCGCCTACGCCACCGCCAGCGTATGTGCGCCGGCGCGGTCGTGCCTCATCACCGGGGTACACCCCACCGCCATCGGCACGATGCATCTGCGGGGCATCATGCCGCTGGCGCGCGAGATGAATTGCTTTCCCGCTTACCTGCGCCGCGCGGGCTATTACTGTTCGAACAACGTCAAGCAGGACTACAATTTCGTTGCGCCGCCGGACGCCTGGGATGAATCGAGCGCCAAAGCCCATTGGAAAAACCGCCGCCCCGGCCAACCCTTTTTCAGCGTGTTCAACCTGATGCACACGCACCAGGGGCAGATCCGCTATTCGCGCGAGGAGTTCGAGAAGATCTCGGCCGGCTTGCCTGCCGGGTTGCGGCGCGATCCCGCCCAGGCGCCCCTGCCGCCCTATTATCCCGACACGCCGCTGGTAAGGCTCAACATCGCCGCCCTCTACACGCAGGTGACGCTCATGGACCGGCGGGCGGGTGAGCTCCTGGACGAACTGAAAGCCGCGGGACTGGAGGACAGCACCATCGTCTTTTTCTTCCCCGACCACGGCACCGGACTGCCGCGCGGCAAGCGCTGGCTGCATGAATCCGGCACGCGAGTGCCGCTGATCATCCGCTTCCCGGAACGCTTCCGGCGGCTGGCGCCTGCTCCGCCCGGTTCCGCCATCGACCGCCTGGTGTGCTTTGAAGATTTTCCTCCCACTGTGTTGCGGCTGGCGGGTGTGGAGCCGCCGCCGTATATGACCGGAAGCCCGTTTTTGGGAGCGAAGGCGGCGCCGCCGCGGGAGTACGTCTTCGCCACGCGCGACCGCGTAGACGAGAACCTGCTGCTAAGCCGGGCGGTGCGCGACCGGCGGTACCGTTACATTCGCAACTATTTTCCGCACCGCCCGCGCATGGAGCACAGCACTTATTCCGAAGTCGGCCATGTGCGGCGCGAGTTGCGCCGGCTGCACGCGGAAGGAAAGCTGAAAGGCCATCAGGCGTGGTTGATGGCGCCAACCACACCGCCCGAGGAGCTGTACGATCTGGAGAACGATCCTCACGAACTTGACAACCTTGTGGATTCCCCCGCCTACCGGCAAACCTTGGAACGGCTGCGCGGGGAATTGCGGCGGTGGATGATCCGCACCCGCGACACCGCCTTTCTGCCGGAGGATGAGATGGTGCGGCGCTCGGCGCCGGGCAATCCTTACGACATGAGCCGGGAGAAGTTTCCAGTGGAACGAATCTTGGATGCCGCGGAACTGGTTGGCCGAGGGCCTCAGCACATACCGGCGTTCCGCCGTTTGCTGGGCGACTCGGATTCCGCGGTTCGCTACTGGGCGGCGGTGGGGCTGACGGCGCTCGGAGAGCGGGCCAAGCCGGCTCTGCCCGAGCTGCGCAAAGCCATCGCCGATCCGGCGCCGGCGGTGCGCATCGCCGCCGCCGAGGCGCTGGCGCTCAACGGCGGAGACAAAGAGGCGCTGGCGGCGTTGTCGGCGGCGCTGATGGACAAGGACTCGCGAGTGGCGCTCCAGGCCGCTATCGTGCTGTGGTATCTCGGTTCCAAGGCGGCGCCCGCCAAGGATGCGATGCGCCAGGCGCTGAAGGTTCCGAGCGAGCCTCCCGATCAGCGCGAGTACCTGCAATGGGCTCTGGAGAAATGCCTCCAGCGCCTATGAACCCTGCGCTTGGCCCGGTTCACCATTCCGAGTAAGGCGTGCCTTCCAGGCTGATTTTGTCCGAGCCGCTGCGCACGTCGAAGATGCCCGGCTCGGTTTGATTCACGCTCGTCAAGGCGTCTTCCATGATGATTTTCCAGGTCTGGTCGGAGCCGGTAATGGGGTCGTCCGGTATTTTGCGGAGGTAGCCTTCGGTCACCAGATCTTGCAGGGACTGGGGCGCTTTGCCTTTGTCGTAAGTGTACTCGTCGATGACTGTGCGGAGGGTGAACAGATTGTTTTTGAGAACCGATTCTTTGGCCCGGATCACCGATTTCTGGTAAATCGGAATCGCCACGGACACCAGGATCGAGACGACCGTCATGACGATCATCAGCTCGATCAAGGTGAAACCGGCGTTACCATTCCGAATACGGCGTACCATCGGCGGCTTTCTCCGTCGTCTTGGTGTAGACGTCGAACACGTTTTGCCCGCCCCAGGTCGTCGACTTGGGATCGTCGAAGCTGGAACGCTTCCCCCAGTCGGTGGAATTGGTGAACGGGTCTTTGGGGATGCGGCGCAGGAAGCGCACTTTGCCTTCGATCTGGCCGGAGGCCTTTTCGCCCTCCACCAGCACTTCCAAGGTTTTCGGCCAGCCGTCGGTGCCCAACTCTACGGGGCCCAACTTGTTGGCGTCTTTGGCGTCCTTATATTTGTCGATGGCGGTCCGGATCTCGCGCAAGGCCCAGCGCAATTCGCGTTCCTTTTCCCGGCGCACTTTGTGCTTGGCCAGGGGGACCGCCATGGCGGTGAGCAGGGACAGAATGGTGAAGGCGACAATGAGCTCGATGAGCGTCAATCCAGCGTTTCGGCGCACTCTCCTTGGCATGGCTACTTCACAATGATGGTGGTTTCCGGCGCCGGCAAGTTCACCGGCTCCAGTTTCGAATTCTTGAGCGGCGCATCCAGCACGGTGATCACCGAAGGTCCCGGCGCCGTGGTCTGGAAAACCAGGGTAACCAAAACGCCGGAGCCGGACATGCCGCCTGTTCCGGGCATGCGGTTCAAATTCACGGCCACCTCGCCCACGTCGTTTTGGATATTGCGGGTGAAGATGACGTTCTGGCCGTCGCGGGCGAAGAAATCCCCGCGGGTGACTTCATTGAGGCGCAGCACCTTGGGATCGAATTTGAGCCGGAGCGGCGCGCTGAACAGGTCGGTTACGTTCTCTACCGCCACCGTCACGGAGACCGTCGAGCCCAAGCGGGCTTGGGGTTCGGAGACCGTCAAGGTCAACCTGGGGGGCGCGGGCGGCTGCGGCGGCGGTGACGGCTTGGTTTCGGCTGGAGCCGCCGGCGCGGGCGCCACAGGCGCAGCCGGCGGCTGAGGCGCCGGGGCTTCGGCGGCCCCCGGCTCGGGCGAGCGCCGGTAGGAGATTTTGATCTGCTGATCCGTTCCGGAGGCGATTCCTTTCAAATTGCTCTCAGTAAACACCGGACCGCGCACAATGCGCGGAATCAAGGCGATCATCAATTCGCCCTGATTCTTCTCCGTGCTGTTGGAGCCGAATATGCTGCGCAATCCCGGGATGCTGCTTAAGCCGGGCAGTCCGGACATGGAACGCGTATCCTGCAACACGGACAAACCGCCGATGAGGGTCACTTCGCCCTCTTTCACGCGGACGTCGTGAACCATCTTTCGCTGCCCGATGACCGGTTGCGACAGCCCGCCCACGTCGATGCGGTCCTTCACGCTCGACATGTCCAGCTCGATGTGCATCGACACTTCGTTGTTGGGATGAACCTTCGGGAGGATATTGACGTTCACCCCGACGTCGGCGAACTGGAATTGCGTGCTCACCAGCGGGCTGACGCCGACCCCGCCGATGCCCGGCTGGAAGCTGCCGGTGGCGTACGGGTAGCGGTCGCCGATCTTCAGGTCGCCCTTCTGCCCCTCCACGGTCCGGACTTGGGGATGTTGCAGCACGCGCGTGGTGCGGTCTGCCAGAATCGCCTGGAAAAGCATGCCGGGCAGGGTGACCGAAAAATCGTTGGTGGACACGCGCGACAATTGGGCCAGCGAGATGGCGGCTTGCGAGGCGGTGGTGCTGGAAACCAGGCTTTGATAGCCGGTGATGGAAGAAGCGCCGGTGGTGGAAGAAGCGCCGGTGGTTTCATTGGAGCTTCCGGCCGGCGCGCCGCTCTGATTGCCGAACAGCACCGGATTCCGGGGAGTGAATTGCACCGGAGTGCGGAGCCCGCCGACGGTGCTGCCGGAAGCCAGCGCCGCAGCCAGATCGCGTGTCCGAGCCCGGTTGGCTTCCATGACGTAGACATCCACCACCACTTCCGATTTCGGCTTGTCCAGATCGTAGATCAGCTTTTCGACGATCGCCACCTGGTCCGCCGTCCCGCGCACGATGATGGCGTTTTGCGCGTTGTAGGTGAAGAGCCTGCGGGCTTCCACCACGCTGCGGATGGCCACCGAGATTTCCTGAAGCTCCTGCACGGTGGTTACGTTTTGCAGGTAGAAAACCTTCAGAACGTGATCTTCGTAATCGCGGCGCTTCTGGATGTTGTCTTGGGTGACAAAAATGGCGTTGGCGGATAAAGGCTTCCAGAACGATTTGGTAAGGACCGCCAGGTAGTCCAGCGCGTCCTCGACCGTCGCATTGGAGAGTTCCAGGCTGAAGTTGCGCGCGCCTGCCTGTTGCAGGTAATCCGGGTCAAAGATTACGCTCAGACCGGCTAGCTTGGCCAGCGTCTCATAGAGCACTCTGGGCGGCTGGTTGTTCATCTTCAGCGAAGTGATTTGCCGCACCACGGGCTTGAGTTCCGGCACGCTTTGGTAGTTGGCGATGCGCTCTTCCACCTCTTTCCGGGCGGCTTGGGCTGGGGTGGTGGCCCGTTCTTCGGGTGTGGAGGGTTTGGCGCCCGGTTCGGCGGCTTTCTTTTTCTCGCGCTCGATCATCTGGTAGGTGAGACGCAATTCCTGCTCGGCGATCATGGAACTGGGGTCGATGGCGAAAGCCCGCTGGAATTCGCCCAGCGCCTCCTCGAGTTTGCCTTGGTCGCGCAGCTTCTGGCCCTGGCTGACGCGCGCCTGCCCGGCCAGGAAGCGCACCCGGCGCACGGCCATCATGTAAGAGGCGTCATTGGGATCCTCGGCCACGGCCCTCTCATAGAATTCCAAAGCCTTTTCCCAGTCGTTTTTGGCTTCGACCGCCTGACCCTCCTTGAACAACCTGTCGCCCTTCCGGGTCCGGGCCGGCAGCGGCGCCGCCAGGAGCAGCGCCAGCCCGGCCGCCAGAGGCAGACGCAAGTGGTTGAAACGATGCATCTTATTGATTCCTAACCCACTATGCTACAATCAGGTGAGCCCAAACTCCGGCTTCTCCACACAATCAATTGACGATGCGGGCCCTTGCCGCGTGGAGGCCATTCGCGAACTGCCGTGGACGCACCCATCAAGATCCTGACCGACAACCGCCAGGCTGGGCACAACTATCACCTGTTGGAACGCTTCGAGGCAGGCTTGGCGCTGACTGGGACGGAAGTCAAGGCGGCGCGCTCCGGAAAGATTCAACTTAAGGACGCCTACGGCGACATCCAGGGGGGCGAGGCTTGGCTGGTGAATGCGCACATCAGCCCCTATTCGCACGGCAATCTTTACAATCACGACCCGCTGCGCCGCCGCAAATTGCTGTTGCACCGGGAAGAGATTGACAAGCTGAGCGCCAAGACCCGCGAGCGCGGCTTGGCGCTGATTCCCACCAAGGTGTACCTCAAGAAAGGTCTGATCAAATGTGAGATCGCCCTCGCCAAGGGCAAGAAGTTGCACGACAAGCGGGAAGCCGAACGCGAACGCGAGCAAAAGCAGGAGGCGCGTTCGGCCATACGGAGGAGTAGAAAAATATGAAGATCGTTCTGGATCCACGTCCCTATGCCGATGCCGAAACCGGCGCTCTGGCGGTGCTGGCGTTTGAAGGCGATGCAGCGCCAGCCGCCGGAGGCGCGTGGCTGGCGGAATTGATGGCTTCCGGCGAGTTTGCGGGCAAGCTGCTGGATACGGCTTTAACCTACAACCCGCAGGGGCTTAAGGCCAAGCGCCTGTTGGTGGTGGGCGGCGGCAAGCGCGCCTCGTTCACCCCCTTCCAAATGCGGCGCGCCGCCGGAACGGCGCTAAGGAGTCTGAAACCGAAAGGGGTAGGATCGATCGCCCTGCTGCTCGAAGGCGAGCATGCCTCACCCGAATTCGCCGCCGCGGCGGTGGAGGGAGCGATTTTGGGCGACTTCGAGCCGGACGCGTACAAGACCAAGAAAGAGGACTCGAAGACCATCGAGCAGTTTGCAGTCCTCGGTCCGGAAACGCTGGCGGAAGCGGTCGAGAGCGGGCGAATTGTGGCCGAATGCCAGAATTTCACCCGCGCGCTAGTCAATGAACCAGCCAACCGGATGTCGCCCATGATTCTTGCGGACCGGGCGCGCGAAATGGCCGCCGAATGCGGGCTGGAGTGCGAGGTCCTGGACCGCGACCGCATGCGGCAACTCGGCATGGGCGCGCTGCTGGGGGTAGCGCAGGGAAGCGCGGAGGCGCCCGCGCTGATCGTGGTGCGGTACCGTCCTGCGGGCGCCGGCGAAGGCGCGCCCCACCTGGGGCTGATTGGGAAAGCGGTCACGTTCGATTCGGGCGGCATCTCAATTAAACCATCCGACGGAATGGAGAAGATGAAGTACGACATGGCGGGCGGCGCGGCGGTGCTGGGCGTGATGCGGGCGCTCGCGCACCTGAAGCCTGCTCTGGCGGTGACGGCGTTCGTTCCCGCGGTGGAGAACATGCCCGGCTCGCGCGCTCAGCGTCCGGGCGACATCGTGACTTCACTATCCGGCAAAACGATTGAGGTTCTAAACACGGACGCCGAAGGACGCCTGATCCTGGCCGATGCGATGACCTACGCACGGCGGCAAGGTTGCACGCATCTTGTGGATGCCGCCACGCTCACCGGAGCGATTGTGGTGGCGTTGGGCCACATTAACGTCGGCGTGTTCGCTAGCGACGAGCCGCTGGCCGCCAGACTCATGCAGGCTGCTGCGGCGGCGGGGGAAAAGATGTGGCGAATGCCGCTCGATGATGAGTACCGCGAACTTCTGAAGACCCCGTTTGCCGATATTCCGAATATCGGCAACCGCTGGGGCGGCGCGATCACGGCGGCGGCTTTTCTTCAAGAGTTTGCGGAAGACACTCCCTGGGCGCATTTGGACATCGCCGGCACAGCCTGGCTGGAGGAAGGCAAGCCTTTCATGGCCAAAGGTCCCACCGGCGTCGCGGTGCGCACCCTGGTGCAACTCGCGCGGTCGTGGTCGTGAGCGGGCGGAAGGTTTCCGGTATAACGGTTAGGTGAGGAAAGCGATGGGACGTGCGTGTCTGATTCCAATTTTGGTTTTGGTTGTGGCGGCAGCCCCGTTGTGGGCCGCCAGCGACGATCCTCCGGCTGTGCAGGCAGCCACCGCCAAGGCTTTGCGCCATTTTGACGAGATGAAGTTTGGCATGTTTATCCACTGGGGCTTGTACGCCATCCCCGCCGGGGAGTGGAAGGGCAAGTACGTGCGCGGCATCGGCGAATGGATCATGTTCCGCGAAAAAATCCCGGTGGCCGAGTACGAACAGCTTGCCAAGCAATTTAACCCTGTGAAGTTCAATGCCGACGAATGGGCTGCGCTGGCGCAGGATGCCGGCATGCGGTACCTGGTCATTACGTCCAAGCACCATGACGGCTTCGCGATGTTCAAATCGAACGCCTCCAAGTTCAACATCGTCGACGCCACTCCTTACAAGAAAGATCCGATGAAGGATTTGTCGGCGGCTTGCGCGCGCCGCGGCATCAAGTTCGGCTTCTACTACTCGCAGGACCAGGACTGGCATGAGCCGCACGCCCGGGGAAACAATTGGGATTTTCCCGAGCAGCGCAATCCCCAAATCTACCTGGAAGGCAAGGTGTTCCCCCAGGTCAAGGAGATTCTGAGCGGCTACGGAGAACTCTCTCTGATCTGGTTTGACACGCCCGGACTGCTCTCCGAGCAACAGGTGATCGAGCTCCGGCGCATGGTGAAGACCCTCCAGCCCTCCTGCCTGATCAACAGCCGTATCGGACATAACCGCGGCGATTACACGCAGACCGGGGACAATGCCATTCCGCTTCAGGTGTACACCAAGAACGGGAAGTGGGAAGTGCCGGCCACGCTCAACGACACCTGGGGTTATAAGAAGAACGACAACAACTGGAAAGACCCCAAAGACCTCATCCACAAGCTGGCGGACATCGTGAGCAAGGGAGGCAACTACCTGCTCAACGTGGGCCCGACGGCCGAGGGCGTCATCCCCAAGCCCAGCCAGGACATCTTGCGGGTGATGGGCAAGTGGCTGCGCGTGAACGGGGAATCCATCTACGGGACCGCGCCCAGCCCGTTTTACATCGACGGCATCACCTGGCGCGCCACCACCAAGCCGGGCAAGCTGTACATCCATGTTCTCAACTGGCCGGGAAAGAGTTTGAGAATCGACGGACTGGAAAGCAAAGTGGTCAAGGCGCAGTTTTTAGCCAACAAAGCCGCGGTGGCGTTCACCCAGAAGGGCGGCGCGCTCCAGTTCACTTTGCCGGACAAGCCTGTGGATCCGTACAACACGGTGATCGCGCTGGATCTTGCCGAGCCGGAAGTCCGGGTGGCGGACGGACGCCGCGCGGGCCAGTTGCCAAAGCGGCTGGACTTGTACGCGTGGACGGCGCGCTTGCGCGGCGAGGAAATCCGCTACGATTTCCAGACCCAGAGCGCCTCGCATTTCCGGCAGTTCCAGCAGGAAACCAACGCGCTGTGGTGGTATCCGTACGGCAGTCTGGACGGAACCTATGAGGTGGAGATGACCTACTCGTGCCCGGACAACGCCGCCGGCAGCAAGTTCCTGCTGAGTGCGGAGCGCCGCGGCGCGCGTCCCGAAAGCCGGATTGAAGGCGTGATCGAGGGCACCCAGGGCAAGTTTGTGACGCGGAAGCTCGACGGCAAGCTGACGGTTCGCCCGGAGACGGATTACATCAACTTCCGGCTGGTGGGCGACGACAAGTCGGCGCCCATGAAGCTGCAAAAGATCACTTTGATCCGGTAGGCGGCGCGGCCGGCGGGCGGCTGACGAAGGGATTGCCCGCGATGAGGAAGCGCAGCGGCCGGTCGGTTGATTGCCGGATGCCGATGCGGGGCGTGGCGAGAATCTCCAAGCGCGGCTCGGGCGGCAGGCGCCGCACGGTGAGGTCGCCGGAGGTGACCGGGATCCCGTTGTGGCGGCGGGTGATGGCGAGGGCTTGCGTCAGGCGACCGGGGCCGGAAGCCAGTTGTTCGATGCGGCGGGCCGCGGGGCGGCGGCGGCGCATGGCCTGGATGCCGCACAAGGGTTCCAGTGCGCGGATCAGGACGCAGCCGGGGACGCCCTCCGGTTCCGCGATCAGGTTCAGACACTCGTACATGCCGTAGATGAAGAACACATAGGCGCGGCCCGGCGGACCGAAGATGACCTTAGTGCGGGGCGTCAGGCCGCGGGAGGCGTGGGCGGCCAAATCGTCGGCGCCAAGGTAGGCTTCCACCTCGACGATGCGCCCCGCCGCGCGGCCATGCACGAGGATTTTGCCGAGGAGATCCCGAGCCACAGCCACCGTCGGGCGGCAGTAGAAGGACTCGGGTAGGACGTCGGACAAGGCCAGCAGTTCTTGAATCGGCAAGCGGTCGCGCCACTGCGTTGAATTGCTGCGCGGATTCATTCGACAATGGCTAAGTTACCAGATCCCATGCGACTGTTTGCCGGCATTGCGATTCCGCCCGAGGTGCGCAGGAATCTGCATAAGCTGATTGAGACCTTGCGCCCGGCGGCGCCGGGCTTGAGGTGGAGCCGTCCCGAGAGCCTCCATGTCACCACCAAGTTTCTGGGCGAGGTGCCAGATGATTCCGTCGAGGCCATCATGGAAGCGCTGGGCAGCCTGCCGCCGGTCGGCCGCATCGCCATCGGCGTCAAGGGCTTGGGCTGGTTTCCGAATCCCCACTCGCCGAGAGTCTTTTGGTGTGGGATTGAAGCGCCGCCGGAGCTGGCCGAGCTGGCGCGGATCACCGAGGAGGCTCTGGTCCGGTTTGGGATCGAAAGGGAACGCCGCAAATTCTCGCCGCACCTCACGCTGGCGCGCGTCCATCCCGGGACGCCGGTTTTCAAGTTGCAGCAAGCCGTGGCGGGGTTGCCGAGCGTGGAATTCGGCCGCTTCACCGCCTTCGAGTTTCATCTGTATCAGAGCGAGCTCGCCCCGGGCGGCTCCATCTATACGGAGCTGGCCGGGTTTCCGTTGGAGGCGTCATGAAACCGGGCCTCGCCATCCTTGCAGCGTACCTGTTGGGTGGCATCCCGTTTGGATACCTGCTCGTGCGGATGAAGACCGGGCGAGACGTGCGCTCGATGGGCAGCGGCAACATCGGAGCTACGAATGTGCTGCGCACTACCGGGCGCGCGCTGGGTATTCTCACTTTGGTTTTGGACATTCTGAAGGGCTATCTGGCGGTCTGGATTGCGGACCGGCTCACGGGCGGCGATCCGCTGTGGATGAGCGCCGCGGCGGTGGCGGTGGTTTTGGGACACGCGTTTCCGGCGTATCTGAAATTCAAGGGCGGCAAAGCCGTGGCGAGTTGCGTGGGGGCGTTCCTGTACCTGGCGCCGCTGGCTTTGGGCGCCGTGGTGGTGGTATTCGTCGTCACGGTGGCCTGGAGCCGGTTCATCTCGCTGGGATCGATGGCCGGCGCCGGTTCGCTGCCGCTGGCGGTGTGGATAATCCTGCATCCGCCGGCGCCGGTGACGGGAGCGGCGCTGTTTTGCGGGCTGTTCATCATCTGGCGGCACAAATCGAACATTGCGCGGCTGCGCGCCGGAACTGAGAACGTATTTTCGTTTCGCGGCGGCAAGCGATGAGAAGGTTGGCCATCGCCGGCGGCGGCAGTTGGGGCACGGCGCTGGCGATCGTCTT